>ERZ761603.1411-NODE-1411-length-18035-cov-33.739377_pt1 | contig 18035 bp, 29 predicted proteins | sample MGYA00511879_ERZ761603 | MGnify/ENA primary metagenome ERZ761603 (study PRJEB28899, sample SAMN02850040) | bioreactor sludge metagenome | biome: EBPR Sludge; feature: EBPR Bioreactor; material: flocular biomat | place: Australia: Thorneside Wastwater Treatment... | reverse complement strand
GAAATCAGGCGTAGGTGGAAGCCTACCGAGGGTTCGAATCCCTCCCTCTCCGCCAATAATCAATAACTTAGCTCTAACTTGTGGCGGGCTTGTCGTACGCCGTTTCCGCAAGTTGCGGAAACGATTTCCGCAACCCATCATCTGGTCGGCTTCACGAGCTTGCCGATCCGGGTGTAAACCGTCCGGGTCAACTGCTTGTCGGAGTGCCCCAGAAGCTCGGCCGCTTGCGCCAGGTCAGCGATCTCGCTGGCTGCTTTCGGTCGGGCATCGCGGAACTGAAACTGCCGGATGCTCGAGGCAAGACGGGCGTTGCCTGCTTGCTCTGCCGCTGACGCCGCCGCATTCCTCGCGGCGACGAACCGCAGCCGCAGCATGCCGGCGGTCATCCGCCGACCGGCCTCTGTCGCGATCAGGTACAGGCTCGTCACCTTGCGGCCGAGAATGCGATCGACGACGCCCCCAAGCTCGGTGCGCCGGCCGTCTTCATCCGTCAGGCGGATTCGTATGCGCTTTCCGGTCTTGCCCTGGCTAACCGCCAGCGTGTCGTCGACGAGGTCACGAACGGTCATCCGAAGAACATCACCAGGGCGCTGGCCGGACAGGTAGGCGAGGTCCATCGCTGCGCGCAGGTCTTCTCCGGAGCAGGCTTGCACGGCCGCCCATACCTCTTGGCTGGCGTAGTAGCTGCGCGGCGCCTCGCGGTTCTTGCGCACGCCGCGGACCGGGTTCTCGCGCGCCGTGTAACCCCACTCGCGCGCCATGTTGATGACGTGAGACAGCAGGGCCAGCTCGCGGTTTGCTGCGACGGTCGCTCGGTGCGCGGGAATCACTGTGCCGTCCTTCAGCGTCCGCGGGGCCGCCGTTCGTGCGTCGCGGTACTGCGCGACATGCTGCGGGGTGATGGCGTCGATCGGGGCGGAGTCGAAGACGCTGCGCAGTCGCGCCAGTTCGAGGCGATTGGACGCCTGCGTCTTGGCCGCCTTGGTCGGAATGATCTCGCGTTCGTAGCGGTCGAACACGGCGCGCATGGAGGAGGCATCCGCGGGTACTGGCGCGGCTTCGAACTCTGCCCACTTGCGCAGCGCCTCGATGCGATCGGAGCCAAGCGGGATCTCGACTCGGCGTCCAGATTCATCGCGGCCGTTGTAGTAGTAGCCGGTCCAGAGCTTGCCGCTGACAAGCCGCCGTGTCCGCCGGATGAGGCGTTGCGGCAAGTCCTGGTTGTTCTTGCTCTTCGGCCTGATCATTGACCGATCCTCCCGTGCAGCTTGGCGAAATCAGGCTGCCAGGCTTGCGGCGTGATCGCTGACGCCTCGATCCCGGCGAGCTTGAGGCGAGCATACATCCGGCCAACGATCGGTCGCCCTGCGCGGTTGGTATGGTAACGCCAACCGGACGCAGCGAGCCACTCGGCCTGTCCTCGGTTGGTCTGCGCTCCTGTGATCTCGGCCAATTCGTCGGTCGCCAGGGTCTCGGACGGCAGGGGGAGTTCGAAGAGGGCGGTCATTTCAAGACGTGATGGCGAACGACGCCTGCCGGCCCGGCGGGCGTGATCGTTTCCTTGCCGTGCGCCGTCAGGCGCGTCACGACTCCTCTCTCCGCTTCCGCCGGCTTCCCTTCGTCGCTTACGGATTCCTCCGGCAAGGCCGGGAAAAAGGTCCCGCCGTTCTTTGTCTTCAACTTGCGGAAGTCGATTTCCAGACGCGCTACCGCGGTCATGGCGCCGGCGGTATCGTTGATGGCCTGGATGCGCTTGTAGTCTGGCTCACTGTTCTTGTCTTTCAGCTCTGCTAGCGTGGCCGATAGGACTCTGTACAGTTGGTCAAGGGTGCTCATGGGTTTCCTTTCCTGGTTGGTGTGTTTCTCTGGTTGCCGTTAGTTCTACGCCGGTTTTGGTGTCTACTTGGCGTTATAAGGCGTTGCCTCGCGCCGTAGCGCGGCGGCGCGAACCTCGGCTTCGTGCCATGCTTTTAGTTCTTCCGGCCGGTTGCTTGTCGAGGCCTCATAGGCCCGGCGAATCATTCTGTCCATACCCAGCAAGTCCGGTTCATCCGGTTGCCGGCGGGCAACAATCACACGTTCAATCACCGTGCTCATCACAACCCCTTATAACTGTGCCTTCAACGGCGACCGCCCTTACGGGCGTCGCGTTAAGGCGGCGTTAGACCCCTCACCGAAGGGCCGCCCTTGTGTTGCCTTCGTCATTGCAGCGCCTTCGGTTCTTTGTACGCATCGAAGTAGCCGCCGCGGAAGCCGTCCGCCTTGCGTGCCTCCAGCGCGGCAATCTCGTGTTCGTGCCAGCGCTCCATCAGCTTGCCCAGTTCCGCTTCGTCGGCGGCGACCGCTTCGGCCATCAGGCGCTTGGCTTCTTCCAGTACCGGGCCTTCCGCCGCGCCACCGCGTAGCACTTTCTTGATGAGCAGTCGCCCGGCCTCGCGCTCGGCATCCTTGAAGGCTTGCACCATGCAGAAGATGCGCCGCACTTCGCTGGCGAGAATCGGCAGGTGGCGCACATGGAAACGATTGGGGGCCGCGCAGCCGGTCACTTTCCGAAGGCGGAACCATACGGCTTGCGTCCACGCCGAATCGCCCCACAGTCCATTGCAGATCAACCACACCAGCCGGGTGAGGTTGCCCATGTCTTTGGGCGCGATGGTTTCGTGTGCGGCGTCAGAAGTCGGCGCTGGCGCGACGGCGTGATAGCTGCCGGTCTTGCGGATCGCCGGGAGAACTTCGGACGTGACCCACTTCCGGTAGCGATGCGCGACAGTGCCGGTGGTCATCGCATCGCGGCAGCGCAGGATGATGGCGTTCAGGCCGGACTCGTTGACGACCAGCATCTCTTGCTGGCCGCCAAGGGTGTCAATTGAACTGACACCCTTTTCATCGTCGTCCAGTTTCTCGACGGCCATGCGGTTGTTTCCGATGCCAAGTGCCGCGCAAACGTCGGCGGCGACGAACCACGGATTGCCGTCGATCATGACGACGCGAAGGGGTTGGGTGGTGAACGTGAAAACGACTGGCGCGGACGCTCCGGTGGTGGGCATGGCCATGATGTGCTCCTGCGTGAGTCTTGAAAGACCTCGCGGAGCCGTTCTCACGCGGCGCCACGAGGTGGGCGAGAGGGTGAGAACCGAACGCAGTCGGCGCGCTTCTTTCGCCTTTCGGCGTCTTGTATCCGCGCACTCTCGCCCGGAACAGGGCGCAAAAAAACCGCAAGACTGACGGATGCGGATACCGCTGCGTTCGGGGTTCTCACTCCCCTTGCGCGCATTCTGCCCCGACTTTGCGGTCTTGACAAGTGTATTCGTTCGAGTACAATTCATTTCATGTACTCGATCAAACGCACCACCGATTTTGCCGCCTGGCTCGACGGCCTGAAAGACCGGATGACGCGGGCGCGCCTCAACCGTCGTATCGACCGGGCGATCAACGGCCATCTGGGCGATGTGAAGCCGGTCGGCGAGGGCGTGTTCGAGATGCGCGAACATTTCGGGCCGGGCTGGCGCATGTACTACGTCCAGCGTGGCGCGGTGCTGATCGTGATGCTGGGCGGCGGCGACAAATCGACACAAGCCGCCGATATTGCCAAGGCCATCCGGTTGGCCACCACGTTGGAGGATTGAATCATGAGCAAGAAAATCAAAGTTTCCGAACTGCCTGACTTTGACCCCGCCGAACACCTGAAGGATGAAGAGGATATTGCGGCCTACCTGACGCTCGTGATCGAGGAAGGCGATTCGTCCGAACTGGCGCACGCGCTTGGCATCGCCGCCCGCGCACGCGGCATGACGGAGATCGCCAAGGCGTCCGGGCTGGGGCGCGAAGCGCTCTACAAAGCCTTGCGCCCCGGCGCCGATCCGCGCTTCGAGACCATCAACCGCGTGTGCGCGGCGCTGGGTGTCAAGCTGGTGGCTCAGGTGGCTCATGCGTAGCTCCGTTGTCAATCCGTGGTCTAACTGCTCGCTCCAGGGGACTCGCCGCAAGCGTCGCGCCCATGAGCTTGGGCGTTATGGGTCGTCATCAAGCCGCTCGCCACGGGTGATCTTGTCGATGGCTTTGCCGGGTTCTTCCTCCGCCATGATCGCCCGCACTTCGGCTTCGTCTTCGGCGCAGACCGTCGCCGTCCAGCACTCGCAGGAAATCCGCGTGCCTTCCTTCTTTGTCTCGCTGTACCGCACTTCCCATTCGTACATTTTTGTACTCCGTAGTCTCGCGCAGCATAACCCGGCGCTCGACCTGACCTGCGCGAAAAGCCGCGCAGGTCAGGTCAGCTCTGCGTTAGGGGCGTCGAACATGGCTCGATACCCTTCGCTTTGTGGCGCGTTCCAATCAACGGACACGTCGCCGAGTGAAACAAAGATTGGCCGTGCCAGCCCCAGGCGTTGCGCCAGCACGGTTGGACACAGGACGCCAATCACGTTCCGCGCCTTCTTGCCTTTGCGGCCTGTCGTCGTGTACGAGACTTCAAACGGTTGCATAGCCACCCCTAACCCTGTGCTCAACTCGGACGCCTTTGGCGCCGGTTAAGGCGGCGTTAGGCATCTGCAATTGCCCGCCAGAAATCTCAATCGCCGGCTCACCCTTGCTCTTGTCGGGCAACTTCCGCCATTTGCGCTTTTCGTCTATCGCAGTTGCACAGGATTCGCTACATGCCACCAATTCTTCATCCCACGGCCCCGGCCCGCCGCTCTTGTGCAAGATCAGCCGGCTTCGCCAGTTCTGCCCCCACTGCTCCTGCTTCCCGCAGTGGTCGCACTGCCAGATATTTACGGTTTTCGCATGCCACATGCCTAACTCTCCATTCGTTCGGACTGTCCGCCTGCGGCGTCCAGCCGCACAATTTCAGCGTTCGGCCCCACATCTACGATCCATGGTTGCTCATCAAAAACCACTGTCCCATCGGCCCGCACCGGAAGCGACTGCAATTCCACGATCCACCCACGAATCAATTTTTCCTGCGCGGCCTGGTCTTCCATCGGGTCGGCTTCTTTCGGTAACTCCGGCATGTCTTTTATCGCGTCGACAATCCGGGCCAGCGCATAGATGTGCCAAATGAAACCGATCAATTCATCCCCGCGAAACTTGAATACTGGTGCGTCATTCATTGTTCGTTTCCTTCAAAGCGTGGCCGAACACTGCCGTCAACCGTACCATCCGGCGGCCAGCCGCCTACTGGCCGGTTACGTTCGACGTTGTGCGTCAAAATCCGCCATGCCTCTGCTGCGCACTGCGGCACCTGGCCGTTTCCAATGGCCTTAAGTCTGTCCACCCGAGCGGCCACCCCATCAGCCACTCGACCCACGTTGGGCTCAGTGAGCCACCAACCTGCTCGGAGAGTGGCCGCGAGTTCCTCTCCCTCGTCACTGGGCTGGCCTTCCCACTGCGCCAGTCCCGCGCCGTTGGCGTGGGCCACAACCCAGCATCGTTCGCGGCGGTGGGGCGCTCCAACGTCAAAAGCTCCGACAACACCCCATCGCGCATCGAACCCCATTTCGGCAAGGTCAGCGAGCACGCGGACAAGTCCTCGTCCCACAAGGAGCGGTGAGTTCTCCACGAACACGAATCGCGGTCGTACCTCACCGACAATTCGCGCCATCTGTCCCCACAGGCCGGAGCGCTCGCCGTCGATTCCTGCGCCCTTTCCGGCTGCCGAAATGTCCTGGCACGGGAAGCCGCCAGAAACCACGTCAACAATTCCGCGCCAAGGCCGTCCGTCAAAGGTGCAAACGTCATCCCAAATCGGGAAGTCCGGGAGAACGCCGTCATTCTGTCGCTGGGCAAGAACGCTTGCGGCGTAGGGTTCGCGCTCAACCGCGCAGACGGTTCGCCACCCGAGCAGATTGCCGCCGAGTATTCCGCCACCAGCACCCGCGAAAAGAGCCAACTCATTCACTCGCCTTTCTCCGTGGAACCGTTTGACGCACAACCCGTCGTCCGACCGGACCTGCCGCATAAAGCCGCGTCAGGCCGGTCAACTCTGGCGTTAGGCATCTACTTGGCACGGTGACGGGTTTTCATCAAACCGCACCGCCTTGATTGTTTCGTTTCCGAGCAGCATCGCCTTCATCAGTCTGTGCCGACCGTCCATCAGTTCACCGTCCTCGTCCAGAATGATTGGCTTCTCCAAGTCGGCATCATTGACAGCCCGCATGTGCATCACCATTTCCCGAAGCGTCAGCTTTTCGTAGGTGTAATACAAGCTCAAATGGTTCAGCGGAACGTCTATCACTGGAAGGTTACGCGCCAACTCGAACAGTCTTGGTACGCTCCATTTGTGCCGCCCCAAGTTGCACATCTGGTCGTGGGGTTGGTGCCAGTCTTTTATTTTCATCATCACTCCATGCCTAACATTTGCGTCAACGCGGACGCTTCGCAAGCTCAGCGCCGGTTACGCCAGCGTTATTCAGAAAACAATTCTGCCCGCAGTTTGGCGCGAGCCGCCTTGTCTTCCGTACTGTAGTCACCAATTCCGCGCAACTTACAGATCGTGGTCGTCATCCCGTCTTGCAGAATGGCCACAGTCGCACGGACGGTAGCGCGTTGCAGTTCGACAGCTAGCGCCTGAGTCAGCGCTGCCGTATCTACCTGTTTCACGGCTTGTCTGATGGCATCGGAGATTGCCCCCTCTGCGACCTCCCGCGTCACGACGGCCGCAATAGCAGCCTGAACCTCGTAACCGCAAAGAGAGCTTTCCAACGCCCTGCTGGCGGTCTTATTGATGGCAGCAGCAATCAATTCTTGATCAATTTTCAGTTCCATTTATTTCTCCTTGGTTTGCGCCAGCGGAATAACTAGCGCTTCAACGTGGACGCGCAGAAATCAGAGCGGCAGCAATCTTCCTCCTGCTGATCTACAGCGTTTGGCCGCGGCAGAAGCCCGAGCGCGACCGCCGTTTCGTTCGGGATCGTCACCGTGATGGATGCGCCGCTATCAGTTGTTTTAAGATCAACCTCAACTCCGTGCAACTGCAAATACACGGGCGCCGGATCGTCGTTTAAGCAGTCCTGATACAAGTGATAGCCGGGCGCGTTATCAGTCTGTCCGCGCCACTTGATGCTTTGTTTTGTGCTCATGGGTTCCCTTTCTGGTTCTCTCCGCCCAACTCGCAACGGCTTCGCCTTTTGATCTGCCGGCTGATCGCCCCGCGAAGCTGGACGACACGAGACATTTCCGGGCCGTAGTTGTGGTAAGAGTTCCGCTGCATCAGTTCTGCCCGGGTGATCAGCTCGAGATTCTCGACAGCCAGGTTGCTCTTGTCGCCGTCTCGGAAAACCAGGGCGTGACTCTTCGGTACGGGAGGATTCCCTGCCGCGACCCAGACAAGGTGGTGCACGAAAACATAGCCTCTTGGTTCCGATACCTTCTCTTCTAAGTATCCTTCCTCGCTCACGCGGCGAGACCCGATCGGCCTCCACGACCACGGGCGATTCCCTGGCTTGAACTGTGTTTCCTTTGCCCGACCGGTGGATGGGTTCTTTTTCCCCTTGTTCCACGGAATCGATCCAACCTTAATTCTGGTCGCCATGCCTGCAATTTTGGCTCTGGCTCCTGCTGCTACGAAAAGGCTTGCCTTGAACTCAGGAGACTTGTGCAGTCCGAGGTTATCTTGTGCCTGGTGGTAGACGGCATTTACTGAACGGTCGAGCTTGATAGCGATTTCAACGGTCTCCGTGTTCGGATAGTTCTGGCGCATGTACTCGTTTTCTTCAGGGGTCCATTTGCGGCGCATTATTTTCTCTCCGTCAGAAAAGGGATAGTTGAATCGCCGAAGAGTCGTCCGCGACCTTGACGTCGTCGATACGCATCTTCCGCCAGTACAGCGGCACGCACATCCAGCGGGGCGCGTCGAACTCCCACTCGTCTTTCCACACGCCGTCGAATATACGGGTCAGTCCGTTCAGGTAGTGCGTGTCCTGTTGCCCATCTCGCACGGGGCGTTGTGTCTCCGGGTCGTATCCGAAGCGCGTGCAGAAGAGGCACTCCTTGCCCTCTGCGTCTTCCGGAATGACTTTGATCACCTGGTAGCAGTACAGCCTGGCAGGCACTGGCCTGATGAAGCTTCCGATCGGTGGTTTGGTCATGCTGAACCCTCTCCGACATATGCCTTCCGTAGCTCATCAGAAGGCCGAAGTACCGTGTGCGTGCAGCGATCGCAGCGCCACCACTCGCCGCACCACTTCTGCTCCTGGGTTGCCGGGTTGGCTTTCTGCATCGGCCCGTGCTGTGGGCAGTGCGGAGTATCCCCCTCGCCTGGCAATCTGCTCTGCCCGCACTGGCAGCATTTCAGGCAATCGACCATAATCCCAGGTCCGCCAGGCGAAAGCGTCACCACCTCTTGCCCTTGGAAGTCCGGCATACCGGTGTAGGTCTGCCCAATGGCCTTGCCTGGCCGCATTTCTCCGCCACATCTCCGGCATATTTGTGGATCATTTGCGTTCATAGCCGATCTGCCTCGCGCCTCTTGACCGTCCATCTCAACAGTTATACCTGGGCCACATCCTTTCTGCAGATAATTCACCGCACATGCGACAAGCTATTGCCAACCTGGAGAAGACAACATCTCACTGTATTCTGGTCTGCACGCAACGACATTGACTGGCGTCCCCATGCACACAGGCCCTGAAAACCAGTCTTTTTCTCCGCAGCGCTCGCAGCGCTCTCCGTCTTCGTCCCATTTGTGCTGCCCTGTTGCGACTGACTCCCCGTCCGATTGATCTACGGACCCGGATGCGCCGTTTCGTGCTGAAGTCATATTTACCCCCGCGGATATTCGTCGTGCATAACGCCGTCGAGCGTGCGGCCGGCGGCGCGCTTCCCGACTCGGCGAACAGTTGCGCCATCATCAAACCTGTAATGCGGTCCACGGCCATCAATCTCACTCACCGATACAAACTCCCCCCACTGTTTGAACAGAAACGGCACGCCAGACGAGGCGCACTGGTCGCGAAGGCTACGTACCCACTGAGGATGCATCGGCCTGGCTCTCGGCCCGGACTCCCCTCCGACGACTATCCAGTCGAGGCGCGCCATGTCGATGTGATTGGTAAATCCTGGGTGCCAGACCGACGTAAGCACGTTCACTTGTTGATTCCCTGGCCATTGAATGCGCGTCAGGTCGATTCGTCCGAGCAGCGGTTCTGCGCTGACCCACCGCACGGCCGCTGCGGTCCGCAGCAGTATCGGTATTCTTTCGTCGGCTGTAGCTTGGTCCTCTACGCTGACTCCTAGCCATACGTTTGGCAATGGCAACGAAACCAGATATTTGCCGTCGCGCTCGAATGGGCACCTCTCTATGCTCTCCGCTTCATAGAGGGTTTCCGTGGACACTCCAATCCTTGACATGAAGTCCAGCATGCGCTCTGGACGCTTTGTCAGGACTTGGAAAACATGCCGCGGACAAAGAGCCATCACAGAGAATACCTGATCGAGGAACTTGTCAGGAACGTCTGGATGGAACAAATCAGACATGCTGTTGACAAAAATTCGCCGCGGCTTGGCCAACCGCATTGGCTGGAACAGCCTATCCGGATGGAACGCAACGTCTGTAAACGCTCGCCCTTTGTACGCCGGAAGGTGACGCATGCGATTAAACTCTCTATCAGCGTAGCAATTCTTGCATCCGGAACTTACCTTTGTGCATCCTGTGACCGGATTCCAAGTTGCATCGCACCATTCTATCCTCGTCTTGTCACCCATTACATTTCCATATCAATGATAGCGTTATAAAACCAAGTGGCAGTAAGCAAATTGCGGCTGACCTGGTGCCGGGTCGATTGCGAAGCGTCCATATCTGGTTGAGAATCTCATGCGGCCTCCAGTATTTTCACGACGGCCCCGCTCTCGATCCAGTGCGCCTCGATCCGCTCCGGCAGGCGCGCTGGCAGTCCTTTCAGAGTGCCGGTGATCAACGCCGTATCGAGGTCTCCGTTTTCGGCAAGCTCATCGAGCCAATACAGCAGATCATCTCTTCCCTTGAGGTCGAGAACGTCGAACCGATCGAGCGTCAGGACGCGGACTCCGGACAGGTGGGCGATCGCTTCGGAGATCATTGCGTCGGCGCGCCACATCTCGGACTCGGACAGCATGGCGTAGGGGCGCCCACCGTCGGTCGTGATGGTCATGTCCTTTGCGATGGAGACTCGCAGCCATTCAGCGCTGCGACTCGATCTTGCCAGTCGCGCATTGATCGGGCCAAGCGCTTCGGCGAGCAGTTCGCCAGGGATGCCACCCGGAGAAAGCGCGTTGGCAATTGACTCCCAGCCATCCACGTCAGCGTGGTGTCTGGCCGCTGAAGCTGTCTTTTCGTCAGCCGTCGATGCGATGCGCTCGGCTTCCTCGAGTCCTTTGACTAGGGCAGAAAGGCGTGTCGATTCTTTGCGCAGGTCGGAGAGCGCTTTGCGGTCCTCTTCGATCTCCTCCTGCGAGGTCTCCGGGGCTCCTTGCGCGTCTTCGATCTCGGCAAGGGTCTTTGCCGCAAGATCGGCCGTGGCCAGGTCGCGCTTTTCGTTCTCGACTGAGCGGGCCAGAAGATCTCGCGCCTTCTGATACTCGGCTAGCTTGCCGTGATCCATCGGATAAGCGGCGTGAGGCGTCGCGGCGCATTCGATCAGGTCCTCGTTGGTGTGGTCCAGACGCAATGTTGCGGCGCACTTTGGGCATTGGTAGGTCGTCTCGACAGGCTGCGCGGTTTCTCTTTCGACCGTGGCTTGCCACTCGGCGAGTTCAGCCTGATCTTTCCGTAGCTTGGCCTCGATGGCCGCGTAGCGTTTGGCGGTCTCGCGCAGTCGCGAGAGCTTCTCGCTCTGTTGCGCCTGACGTTCCATTGCTGACACCTTGACCGCAATGGCCGCTGCCGAACGTTCGATCTGGTCGTTGAGGCTCCCGAGTGACCTGCGTTCAGCACCGAGTTTCCTTCTGTCGAATTCCGGCTTCCTGGCGGCCCATGTCACGGCCTTGACGCTGCCGTAAGTCTCTCCGGTGATCGCGCGCCACGCGGCCTTGGCCTCACGCGCCATGGCCTGTGCCTCATGGTGTGCCGCGTCGAAACCGGCGCGCAGGAGCGGAGCAACCGCCTCGACCTTGGCAGCGTCGCAGCCTTTGGCGCGCAGTCGATCGGTGACGGCCGGGCCGTCCGTTTGCAGGCCCATCAGGCCGAACAGGAACTGCCTGCGCTCAGTGGCGTCGAGTCTGGCGAAGCGCTGTGCGTCGAGACAGAACGACACGGCGGCTGGCGGCCGTCCGTTGCCGGTGTGTTCTTGGGCGCCGTTGGGCAGGGTGATTGCCGATCTCCCGCCGTCATGTTCAACGACGGCGTAGCCGACTTCGGAGCCGTCGGTGACCAGCTTCCGGTAATCCTTCTTCAGCGAGACGCGCACCGACTCTCCGGTGATCGCCTGGCGCACCGCCTCCTGTAGGCTGCTCTTGCCAGAGCCGTTCGGACCAGAGACGATGCAGACCGGCTTGGTGAGCTTCAGGTCAACGTTGCGCGCGCCGAGGAAGTTCTTAGTCTGGATGGCGGTGATTCTCATGCGATTCTCCGTGATGATCACTCGATTCCCAGCCCGCCGCTCTCGCGGCGCGGACGTGCTGCGGGATGTGCGGCGCGCTTCGACTCGGCGAGTTCACGGGCGCGGATGGCGGCTTCTTCTTGGTCTGGGCGCCATTGGTCGGCCTTATCCTCCTGGCGCGTCTGCTGCGGGATAGTGGCGGGATGCTTGTGGTCGAGTTGCGGAGGTGGCGCATCTGTTTCCTGCACAGCAGGCGCGCCACGGACAATGCCCAGAGATTCTGCCGCCTCTCGGAATGCACGCGCGCCGTTGCCGGCGGCAGATCCAAGGCCGTATATTTCCGCGTAAGTCAGGCTGCCAAGCTCCTGCCGGTCGATCGATATGCCGTTTTTAACCCCAAAAGCGATGGCACCTTCGCGCAACTGGTCAATAGTCTTTTCGCCGCTGGAATTTCCGGAGCGCAGTGCCCTGGCCTCGAATTCCTTGATGACGGACTGCGGGATGATTGACAGCACGCCATTCCGGTATGCCTTTGCCTCGGCAATCACGTCGTAGTGTGGGCGCGCGTAAGAACTTCCGTTTTGGCGTTTCTCGGTCTTCGTTTCCTTCTTTCGGACCTGTATACTGTTGCCCGTTTTGATGTCGGTGATCTCTATCACCACTTCGTAAAAATCATCCTCGTCGACAAGCTGTGGGATGATGTTTGCTTGGACGTTAAGCGGCTCGAACGACTTGAACACAAACAGACTTCCGGTCTTGTCGACGGCTGCAACAATACGGTGCTTGATTCCTCCGTAATGAGACGCCAGTTCGCGAGCCCCGACGACGCTGACTCCGGTAACAGGCTTTCCCTTGATGTCAAAACTGTAGACGTACTCCTTTCCGGAGTATCCATGCAGGATCGAGTCCCGAATGAGTTGGTCGTCTCGCTGCTGCATGGCGTGCCATGCGTCAGGGTTGAATGTTTCCGGAAGGTTCTCAATTTTCTGATGCTGGTTGGCGCGAAGCGCTGCGAGTTCGGTCGGTGAGTTCATGGCTATTTCCTGAATTTGCAGGTGGAGTGGATGGGGCAGTAGACTGGGCTGCACATCATGCTTTTCGGGTTTCCGAAGAAGCTTCCGCTGTGGATGATTCGTGAGGCGTGTTCGAGAACGCCTGGCGTTTCGCCGTCGCCCAATAGGACCTCGCGGGCGCCAACGATCTCTCCAGTCCCGATGCGCTGCGCGGCAGGCGTCTTGGCGGTGTTCATGCCGATGATCTGAGCCGGACCGGTGATCGGCGATCCTCTGGAGTGCTGCGCGAGCAACTCATAGATGCCCATCTGGAAGGCGTGGCCGGCGGTTTTCACCGTGCCGTCACTGCCGACTGCCGCCTTCCCGGTTTTTAGGTCGCAGATTGCCTGTCCTTCGGAGACCTGGCGAATCCTGTCCACCGACCCGCTCAGAGCGATGCCAAGGTCGGATATTTCGAGCTGCTCGCAGCGCGCTTCGACGGCCAGATAGCGCTGTGTCGGGGCGATCTTCCAGCAGTATCTGGAATGCAGACTGATGGCGATCTTCTCGGCGTCGGTCGGGCTGTCTTCGCCCCACAGAACCTCCTCGTCAGGGTGGGCAATCACGTCGACGGCCGCGCCGGCGGCCTCGTCGACGGTGATCCCGGAGCAGTCGATGGTCGATTGGTCATAGACGGCCGTGCTGGCGTGGACGGCTCGCCCGAGCATGGACTTCCCGTTGCTCGGCATCGTCTTGCCGTCTATGTGCGTTGCTGCCCAGCGTGCCGGGCAGTCGAAAAGGGTACCGAGAGAGCTGGCGCGGATCGTGATCATGACCAAACGCTCCTGGCCAGGATGATCAGGAGCGCCCAGAGCGGTTTCATGATTCCCCCTCTGCCCGCTCGATTGCTAGGCGCGCGTCGTGGATCAGATGCGGCGGCAGAAAGCTCTCGCCGCTGAACGGCTGTCCGGCCCCTGCCACCTCTTCGACGATCGCCGACAGGGCGGCGACCAATTGATCAATGGCGGTCATCGTCACCTCCCGCCCACGCGTCGTCCTCCTCTCTGAGCGTCTCCTGCATGGACCAGACGATCCATGCGACGAATGCCGGCACGACGACCGCTAGCCCGACAATCAACATCCAGACATCATTCCCCATCTTTCCCTCCTTAGGTTGTAGGCGTGCTGGCCGCAGTTTCCCGCTGCGTCGCCAATCCTTTCCTCAATCGCCACGCCAAGCCCCGGCGAACGGGCTGGCCAGCACTCGCAAAACGCCTCAGTGAAGCGGCTTGCGGGTATCGGCTCCGCAGCAGGCCAGCAGCGCTGGCCTTGTGTCCGGTCGGTGGAGCTTCACGCCATGGGCGCGGAGGAGGACCGCCGTGGCTGTCGGTGAGCGAGATGCACTGGGAGCCGATGGGTGGATATTAGGCGACGCCTTCTGTCTTGTCAATAGGCTAAGCCTAATATTTCAGACAAAAAAATACCGCCTCGCGGGCGGCTATGAGCGGGTGGCTGGGTAGGGCGTGCGGGTCGTGGTTTACGGGGCGTGTACGGATGGGCCAGCGAGCTACACGGGGTAGGGTACTTCCCCGCAACCTACCCCGTCAGACAGCCTTGTGGCGCGGGCTACAGCAGGGATCTGGGTAGGCTCGTCCGGCGATGGATCAAACGCGAAAATCCGCCCGGAGGCGGATTTGTTCGCGGCTTATCACGTTGCTGCTGTGAGTCGCCTGCACGCACCGCGCGACGCGCAGACCGAGCACGGTATTTGCTGCCCGGGCTCTGTCACTCCGCCGACCGTCCCGGCACGATCGGGTTCTGTGCGCACCTCCAGGCTGCAAGCCTGGTCAGCAGGTACTGAGTACCAGGGGCCGGCTCCCTCTGTTTCCCTTCGCCGTCACGGTGGCGCCGTGACGGCCGGCCGGTTTCCCTGCTGACCAACCGCGGCGATTGCCCGCGGCTTGCACGCTTCCAGGTAATCGCTACCTGGGTTCATCCGGTTGCCCGGATTCCTACCGCTTGTCACCAAGCGGCGCAGCAGACTGCTCACCCGTTTCCGGGCTTCTTCGTTGCGTCGCGGCTTTCGTGCGCCGCTTCGGGGTCCGTGCCTGCTGCCACTTCACCCGCCGGGCGATGTTGCTGCCCGACCGCATGGCCTGCAGTGTAGGGTACTGCTGGCCGGATGTCTCAACCGCAAGCTTGCGATCAAGTATCAGCCGTGCATCTTGAGCCAAAGGAGTTCCCATTCCGCGCGCGGAATGGGATGCTGGCCCGACTCCCACCGGTTGATGGTGCGCAGGCCGGCGTGGACCAAGGCGGCGACGTGCTGCTGCGTCAGGCCGCGGCGGATGCGCAAATCGGTGAGCGCGCATGGGGTGGGCTCAGGCGCGCTGGCGAGGAGTTCGGCGACGGTCATCGCACCACTTCCAGATCGGGGGCGCGGGTGATCCACGCCCAGGCGATGCAGCGCTCGAGATCGCCGAGCCATTCGCTGGCCGATGGATGCAGGAGCAGGCCAGGCTGCAGGGATACGGCGCACCACGGGGGCGGCGGACGCTGCAGCTCGCTGGCGGATCCAGGCAGGGCGAGCAGAAGCGGCCAGAGTGCGGCGGCGTGGCGTGAGCGCTGAGCGACGCCGAACGTCACGAGCGGAATGGCGGCGGCAGGGTGGACGGCTGCGGCCGACTGCTGCGAGCTGGGTGGCCCCCAGACGGTGCAGAGCAGAGACCCGTTCTCGACGGTGGCGCTGGCTGCGAAGTGGGCTAGCGAGGCGACCGGCAGCGGCTCGCGGGCGCCCGTTAGGATCGACTTTGCGAGCCAGGGCGCGAGGAGCGCGAGGGCTTCGTCGCCCACCTCCTCGCGGTACGACTTGCGCAGATGGCCGGTCGTGAGGGTGATGTGGGCGAGGTATGGGCTGCTGGGGGGCATTTATTCTCCGAGTGCCGCGGCAATCTCGGCGAGCCGAGCTTGCAAGCGCGCCCGCTCCGCTATCAGGGCGTCGCGGTCAATCGTCTGCGGCGCGGCATCCGCAACGATTTCGCAGCGGTAGTACTCGTGCTCCGTTGCGCACAGGGCCTCGGCGGTCGTCCGCGGTACGTCGAGGACACGAACGACCGTACCGGCGCGCGCGGTGGTGCGCCAGTTTTTCACGCTTCCGCCGGAAGAAAAACCTCCGGCGTCGACGATTACGCCTTCTCCCGTCTTGGCGCCCGAGTCGCGCCCGAAAGCGCGCGCGATGGTCCTTCCGCCGACTTCGATCGGCATGGCGAGAACCGAAAATCCATCGTCGCCGAAAGCGACGCGCAGCGTTACCACGTCAGCCGGCGTGGTGCCGTCGGTGCCGTAACACCGCTGACAAAGCTTCCGCACGTCGGCTTCGACGCGAGGATCGAAGCTCCACGCGCCTGCGGAGAAGCGGCCGGAGAGGTTTCTTGCGCCTGCCACGAAGCCGGCGTGATACGGGCTTCGCACACTGAGCACTCCGTATGAGTTGGTGATTTCAATTTGCATCTGAATCTCCCTGCCTGCTGCCGGAGGCGTCGGTTGTTCCCTGTGAACGGTTCCCATTATGCGCCATTTTGGCGTAGTGTCAAGCGTTTTCAGAGCAGCTGGGGCCTCCTTGCGTGTCAGATGTGCTCGGTCTGACGGTAGACGATGCGGCCGAGTAGCCCGCAACCGTCGGTGCATCGCTTATCGCCGAAGCGGATCTTGTCCGGCGAGTCGGAAGACAGGAACCACTGCTGTGCGTCGCGTTTGAGGCGCTTGATGACCAACTCGCCCTCGTAGTTGGCGGCGAATACCTGGCCGTCCTGCAGACGGGTGTCATCGAGGTTGACGATGACCAGGTCGCCATCGTAGAGGCTGGGTTCCATGCTGCGTCCCGTGACCTTGATCGCCAGCAACTGGCTTGGCCGGTAACCGTGCCGGTCAAACCAGCGGCGCGCCATGAAGATGGGCTCACTCTCGCCATCCTCGTACTCGATCTCGTAGCCGCTGACGCCGGCGGATAGCCGGAACAGGACCCGGCGAATAGGCAGACGTGCGTCGCCAGGTTCGGTGTCGGGGTGGGGGGAGGGGGTCTCCGATAATCCGGAGGGCCATTCCGCATCACTCATCCCCCAATGGTCGCATCCGACAACGTCAGAAAAGAACCTCCATAACTCCGGAAGCTTGTCTTTCGAAATTGACCCTTTATTGACCCAGTCGACAAGAGACGGTGGCCTGACCCCGAAGTGACGGGCAATTTCCGCTTTTGATCGAACGGCGCCAGACTCAATCTTCAACCTGATCGCTTCTCCGATAGCCGCGCCAAGGTCTTTGCCATTAAGCATTGCTTTATTCTCCGCAGTGAGCAGCCATTAGGCAATTCCTGTTGACATGGGCTTAGGCGGCGCCTACCATAGCGCAATGGGAAACAAGGCAATCTATACCGCGTGCTCTATCCTTGGCGGGCAGGCCAACCTGGCCAGGAAGATCGGCGTTGCTCCGCCGACAGTAAATCAGTGGTGCAACGGGGTCCGCCCCGTTCCAGCCGAGCGCTGCCCGGCAATCGAGCGCGCCACCAATGGCGCCGTCCGTTGCGAGGACCTGCGGCCAGACGTTGAGTGGGCCGTGTTGCGCACCCCCAGCGAGCAAGCCGCATGAGCCGCCATCCGACCGACATCGAGCGCGAGCTGCTCTTCGCCCTTCCGTTCGCTGCCGGCTGTGTGGCACTCGTGCTGTGGCTGGTCGCATGATGTTCGGCACGACCATCGCCCTTGTCTCGGCGTGGTGCGCCGTGTGGCTCGCTCGCCACGTGGCGCTGTGGGTGCTGGCATGATGACCAGAAAACCGTCTGGACCATCCCTCCATGCCTGAGATCCGCTTTGAGGCCAAAGCAGAAACCGTTGCGGTGCTCGACGGGTATTGCTCGGCGACCGGGCGGTGTCGTACGGCGTTCATCAACGGACTCCTCGAGGAGTGGGCTGCGGCAAAACTCCATGAGGCCAGAGTAGTGGTCAGGGTTGCCGATGGCCATCCGACCGTGTTGGATCATCGCCGTAATGGCGCATGACAGAAAGGGAAGACATGACCATTGAAAATGTCGTGCCGAGCAGCCAGCCGATCGACGCGCAGGCGCTGGGCGATCTGATGGACGGTAAAGGGGAACTGGCCGGAGCGCTGGCGGCAAGCGACCACCTGGCATGGCGTCTTCTGGACGAGCTGCGATTCCAGATGGAGGTGATGGCGGAAATCCACGCCCTGACCGACCCGGCATCCAGGACCCCGCTGCAGGATCGGGGGATGATACGGATCAAGGCGGCTGTCGCGGTCCAGTCGGCAACGAAATCGGGGCTGCTGGCATGATCACCAGGAAACCGTCTGGACCCTACCTGATCGAATCCTCGCCGCAGTACGCCAGGCGGAAGGCTTGCCTGCGCCTTCAGCGCTTCGCCCTGCTTCCGGTGCGTATCGTGTGCGCGGCCATCGAGGGCTATCGGTCCGAGCTGCGTCACATGCTCGACGCCGGCGCCATCTATCCCGGTCCGGGGAG
>ERZ761603.1407-NODE-1407-length-18058-cov-39.548964_pt1 | contig 18058 bp, 15 predicted proteins | sample MGYA00511879_ERZ761603 | MGnify/ENA primary metagenome ERZ761603 (study PRJEB28899, sample SAMN02850040) | bioreactor sludge metagenome | biome: EBPR Sludge; feature: EBPR Bioreactor; material: flocular biomat | place: Australia: Thorneside Wastwater Treatment... | reverse complement strand
ACCCCCAACCCCATCTCCAACCCACCATAGTCTGGTCTTTCCGGACGTCCCGCACAAGGACAATCCTTCAAGACAGATCTCGGCCCCCCGCCGATGCGCGGCCGGACCACCGCGATCATCGGACCCCTCCGGACCGATCTGTACGCTGCGTCACCCGCCAAGTTCCACCCAAGGCGGGTTAGGAGGGCGAAGGTCCGAAAACAACGGGCCTTGGATGCTCTCGCGGCTTCAGACCTTGGGTGACGAGTCGCCGAGTTCGGCGATCGCCCGCCCGTACTTCTCGCGAAGGGGCTCGACGACCTCCGCAAGAAACTGCTCCGTCTGCTCCACGCTCCGCCCGACGTACCGAATCGGATCCAGCACGCCGTCCCAGTTCAGCTCCGCCGAAAGCGCGCCGCCTCGCCCCTTTCCCCAGAACGCCCGATCGCCCTTCAGCCGTTCGATCAGGTCGTTGTCGAGCCCCTCCTGCTTCACGCGCATGCCGGCGGCCTGCGCATGCCGGCGGATGTGCTCGTGGTACTCCTGACGATCCCCACCGAGCTTCACGCACTCCATCAGGATGTTCTCGGTGGCCATGAAGGGCAGCTCGGCCATCAGGTTCTTCCGCACCGTCGCCTCGTGCACCACCAGCCCGCCCGCCACGTTGTGCATGAGATCGAGCGCGCCGTCGAGGGCCAGGAACGCCTCGGGCAGGGACAGCCGCCGATTCGACGAGTCGTCGAGCGTGCGCTCAAGCCACTGCGTCGCCGCCGTGTCGTACGCGTTGCCCACCAGGTTCATCACAAACCGCGTCAGGCCGCAGACCCGCTCGCACCGCATCGGGTTGCGCTTGTAAGGCATCGCGCTGCTGCCGATCTGTTTGTCCTCGAAAGGCTCGTCGATCTCCTTGCGGTTGCACAGCAGGCGGATATCGGTGGCGATCTTGTGCAGCACGCACGCGACGCTCGACAGACCCGCCAACAGGATCGCGTCCGTCACGCGGGGATACGTCTGCCCGCAGATCACATGGGTCATGCCCGCGCAGTCCCGGCCGTACAGCCGCCGGAGCGCGAGACCCTCGAATCGATCCACCTTTGCGTGGTCGCCCGCGAACAGGGCAAGAAACGAAGCCTGAGTTCCCGTTGCTCCCTTGAACCCCCTGAAGGCGGACTTCTCCCAAGCACCAAACAACGCCTGTCCCGCAAGATGAACCTCGTACGCCCACCCCGCGCAGCGCCTCCCCGTGGTGACGGGCTGGGCGGGCTGATAATGCGTGAATCCCAGCGTGGGCAGCCGGGCAAAGCGGCTCGCCTGCTCACCAAATCCGACGACAAGCCGGGCGATCTTGGTCCACACCAGCGAGAGCGACGCATCGATGATGATCGCATCCGCGTTGCACACCACATCCTGGCTCGTCATCCCTAGGTGAACAATCCCCTTCGCGCCGGGGCACACGTCCCCCAGCGCGTGCACGTGGGCCATCACGTCGTGCCGCAGTTCGCGCTCGTGCCGCCTGGCCGCCTCGATCTCGGCGTCGGAGATGCCGACGGTGCCGTCGGGGTTCTTCCGCTCGACGACCGCCCGCAACTCCTCGATTTGCTCCATCGAGACCGGCAACCCCATCTCGTGCTGCGCCTCGGCCACGGCGAGCCAGATCCGCCGCCACGTGTTGAACTTGTGCCTGGGCGACCAGAGCCTGAGCATGTCCCGGCTGGCGTTCCGCTCGGCGAGGGGCGAGGTGTACGTGTCGTACTGGGTCATGCCGGAGCGTATGGGAAGACCGCCTGTTTGGTCCTCGTGGAGCACCCCTCCACGGCTCGGTGCAGCGTGATTTCCCAGCCCGGGCCGCAAGTCGTTCGCTCGACTCGACATGCCATCGTGGAGGATCCGGTGGATTTGTGAACACGGCGGGGGTCAACGCGTCGAACCGGGGGGTCGTTGAACCACTCAGCAGGCCGAACAACCCCTCCGTCGGCCCCCGACGATCCCCTCCCGCCGGCCCCGCTCGGCCCGGGATCGCCCGCGCCCGGGGTACCCTCCCGCCCGGTGGCCCGACGCAACCCAACCGTCGAACGCTGGATCAGTTGGCTGCTGGGCCCCAACCCCAGACGGGGCGGCCGACCGGCTAGGATGCCCCGGCCCATGAGCCCCAGCGCCCCCGAGCCCGACGACCGCACCCTGCTCGAGGCAGGCCGCCGCGGCGACCAGGCCGCTCTGGCCCAACTGCTCCAACGCCACCACCACCGTATGTTCGGTCTTTGTTTGCGTGTTGTCCACGACCGCGAGATGGCGGCCGATCTGCTGCAGGACGCGATCGTGAAGGTCATTCACGGGCTGGACAGCTACGACGGGCGTGCGTCGTTCACCACCTGGATGACGCGGATCGTGATCAACGTCTGCCTGTCCAAGCTGCGTTCCGAGAAGCTCCGCCGGCACGGCAGTCTGGATGCGCCGTCGCCCACACCTTCCGGGGACCGAGAATCGTCGCTGGGCACTTCTCTCTCACAATCGAGGGAACAGTCCGCCGCGCAGAGCGTCGAAGAGAAGGAGGACCGGGAGCAGATGCTCGCGGCCCTTTCGAGCCTCGATCCCGAACAACGCGTGATCCTTCTTTTGCGCGATCAGCGGGGTCTGGACTACGAGCAGATCGGTGAGGTCCTCGGAATCGCCGTGGGCACGGTCAAGAGCAGGCTCTTCCGTGCGAGGGCGGCCCTGAGGGAGGCGGTGGAGGTTCATGCGAGGCGACGCTCCGGCGCCGCTTCGATCACAGCGAGGGAACCACGAGGGCGCTCGACGCCCGGACTGGACGAGCAGCGACGGTGAAGTACGACCCGAGACAGATCCCCGACGGCCTGGACGAAGCGGCGCTGCTGGCGCTCGCCGAGTCGGCCCCCGCGCCGGGCGACCTTGACTCGCTCCCTCCCCACCTCGCGGAGCTCGTCGCGGGCATGCGGGCCGACCGCGCCCTGCTCGCCTCTCTGCCCGAAGTCTCGGCCCCCAGTGATCTCATCGACCGCGCCTTGGCTCGGGCCCAGCGCGATGCCCTGCAGAACCTTCGGCTCGTGGGCGAACGAACCGAGGGGCTGGCGGTCTCCGTGGTTGTTCCTCGTCGCCCCGCCTTCTGGACCGCTCCGCGCCGCATGGCCGCCGCCGCCGCGGCGATGCTCCTGGCGGCCGTGGGTGGCGTCTATGTCGGCGTGCGCGTGATGTCGGGTGGCACGCCCAACAACGGCACGATCGCGGCCGGGGGCGACCCAACACAGCCGCGTCCCGACATGGGCCCGCTGGCCATCGATCAGGCCCCGATTTCGAACGATCACACCGAATCGACCGACAACCCCTCGCCCTCACCCGCCAATCCGCTGATCCTCGCCTCCGAGGGCGCGTCGGGCACTCGGGTCGCGGGCGGCGTCGTGATCCCGATGCTCCCCAGCGAGGCCCGCAGCAGCGAGTACGACCGTGCCTTGGCGCTCGCTCGCGAAGGTCGGCTGGTCGTGCGCGTGGTCAGCCGCGAGAACGGCAAGGTCTCGGATCGCCTGGCGGCTCTCGCCGATCGACGCGAGCCCTCGCGCGTCTGGACGATCGCGGCCAGCGCACCGCCCGAGTTTGCCGCGGCACTGACCAACCCCCAGCCATCACCCGGCACACCCGAGCCGCGACCCGCCTTCGCCGGCGACGACTGGAAGATCCCGATGCAGGGGCTCGATGAATCGGCCCGCGAGATGCTCCGCTGGCGCAAGCCCGAGCGGCTCGAACAAGTCTCCCTCGCGTCGGTCGCCCCTTCCGCCGAGGCGCTGCGGGCGCTCGAGGAAACCCTCGCCGATCGGCTCGGGCAGGTCGAGTTTGCCGAGGCCGACCGGCCGATCCTTGCCTCGTCTCCCGCGCGTGCGTTGACGCCCGAGTCATTGCTCTGGTGGACACAGCCTCCGGCCCAGTGGAGCGCCTGGATCGCGGTGCCCGTCGTGATCGAATTGCGATAACGCGAGCTCCCTTCGCTCGGGCCGGCGTGCCCGCAGCCCGATTTCTGCGTGCTCGCTACTCGGCGGAGGACTTGCCGCCCTCGTTCTCAACGAGCCCCGAACGGATCGCGATGCGGGCCAGCTCGACGCGGTTGGTCACGCCCAGCTTGTTGCCCAGCGACACGCGATGCCACTCCACCGTTTTCTCGCTGCGGTGCAGGTGCTTGGCGATGTCCGCCGTCGCCATCCCCTGACCGATCAGGCACAGGATTTCCATTTCCCTCGGCGTGAGCGATGACAGCGGCCCGAAGTCGTTGTGCCGGGCCTTGACGACCTCGACCCCCTGGCTGGGTGCGGCGGCGGCGGCGATCGGCCTGGTCACCATCAGCACGCGCTGGTTCCCCGCCGCGTCGGCCGGGAAAGGCCTCAGGGTCGAGCGATACCGACGCCCGAGCTGCGTGTGCTCGATCACCAGGGGCGCGTTCTGATCCGCGACACGGCGAACAAAGGCAAGACGCTCCGTCGCGATCTCGGGGGTGAGAATCTCGTGCAGGCGACGACCCGCCAACGTCCCCGAAGCTCCGCCGGGCAAACCGAAATGCGACGCCGCCGCCTCACTCGAAAAGAGGATGGTCCCCTCGGGGGACAGCAGCAGCACCGCGACGCCCGAATCCTCGACCAAGGCCTGCCAGCCCACGCCGAGCGCGTGCGGCTCGGGGGCGGCCTTGCCCCGGTCGTTATCGTTCGTCGCCTGAGTCGGCATAGACGCGTCCCTTCATTCGCACGTCATGGACGTACTTCGCTGGTCACGATTCTATCTCTCCGACAGACCAACCGGTCCAGAATACCCGCGAAGCGATCCCCAACGCAAGCCGATGCACGGGATTCCGAGGCCGAGCACCGCCCCCATCCCTTCGCCGATACTGTGGAGGCCATGGAACAGGACAATTTCACCGGAATGGACGGCCCACCGATGCTCTCGCCGGCCACCGGGCAGCCCTGGGGCAAGCAACCCGGCAGCCGCGCCGAACAGGAGTTTCTCGCCGGCCCAAGGAGCCGCCTCGACGAGTTCCTGCGGGCCTGCCGCATCTTCGCCGAGTTCATCCGCGGGTTCCGGGCGTTGCACTTCCTAGACCCCTGTGTCACCGTCTTTGGCTCCGCCCGCTTCGGGGAGAACCACCCCTCCTACGAGATGGCCCGCGAGATGGGCCGCCGCATCGCGGGGCTCGGGATGACCACGATGACAGGCGGGGGGCCGGGGATTATGGAAGCGGCCAACCGTGGCGCACGCGAGGCGGGCGGACGGTCCATCGGCTGCAACATCATCCTTCCCAAGGAGCAGCAGCCCAACCCGTACGTCGACCGATTCGTCGAGTTCCGGTACTTCTTCGTTCGCAAGGTCATGCTCGTCAAGTACAGCTACGCGTTCGTCTGCATGCCGGGCGGGTTCGGCACGCTCGACGAACTCTGGGAGATCGCGACGCTCGTTCAGACGCGCAAGGTGCTGAACTTCCCGATCGTGCTGATGGGCACGTCGTACTGGAACCCCATGATGGACTTTGTCCGCACGACGCTGCTCCGCGCACGCACGATCGACGAGGCGGACATCAATCTGCTGACCGTGACCGATTCCTTCGACGAGGCGATCGACGCGATCCGCGAGGGTGCCGTCCGGACACTCGGAGAGCAGCGAAAGCGCCACCGCAGGCTGTGGTTCCTGGGCGAGTAGCGTCAGGTCATCTCGATCTCGCGGACCTTCTGGATTCGGCGGACACGCTCGACGATCCGGCGGAGCGTCTCGCGCACGCCGTGCGCATCGCGGATGTTCGCCAGCGTGACATTCGGCATGCTGGCGTCGGTCGTCTGCATCGACAGAGTGCCGAGCCCGACGACACGCTGGAGCAGCGTCTGGGAGATGCCCGTGTCGCGGACTCGGTACAGCTCGATCTCCTCCGTGTGTCTGCTGAACACGCCGGTCACAATGCGAAGTCGCTGGGTCGTGATGGTAAACCGCGTCGTCGCGATCACGATCGACACCCAGATCGCCCATGGGATCGTGATGATGAGCAGATACCGCCACAGGTTCGGCCAATGGCTCGGGGTTCCGGTCCAGGCCACCTCCTCGGCGCCGGCGGACGCCGCGTCGGCAGCGTCGGGTGATCGCTTCGGGGCACTGCCCCGAGCACCGGCCAAGGTCACGCCCGTCACGCGGATGCCGGCGTCAAGCCCGATCCCCTCGGCCGCGGCGATGGAATCCGCGCTGACCTCGCGGACCACTTCCGCACCCTGCGCGTCGACACCCCGCACGATGTACCGTTCGAGCATGAGACCTCCCGCTGACGCATGATACGGGCGGGCCGCTCACGCGCGATATCGTTCCACGATGTCCTCCGAGTCGCCCATGCTCAAGGAGCGCCTGCAAGGCCGCGACTTCACCTGCCACGCCTGCGGGTACAACCTGCGCGACGCCGGGGGGATCCAATGCCCCGAGTGCGGGACGGTCATCGCCATGCCCGTGGCCGAGCCCAAGGTGGGCGGCCCAAAGCCGGCGAGTGCGGGCAAACCCCTCCTCTGGGCCGGTGGCGCGTTGACGCTCGCCTGCCTCTTCGTCATCGCCTGGGGCATCAGCCGCGTCGCGGGGCTCGGCCCGACGCCGATGGCCCGCACCACGGGCCGCATCGCCGCCGGAGCCGTGTTCATCGCGTCCTTCTCCCTCATGCTCATGGCGGCATCGCTGCTGCGCACGGTCGTCATCGGCGGGCGTTTGCGCGACGCTCGCCCATCCCGCGCGTCCATCGCATTGGGCGTGCTCTGCCTCGCGGCCGCGATCTGGGTGCTCATCACCTCCTGAACGACAAGGCCCGCCCATCAAGCGGGGCGGGCCTTGCGATTCGCGAAGGATGTCGGACCGATCATCGGCCGGGGACGAACGCGGTCACCTCACGCTGACGCATCGGCACGTCGGGTGTGGAGTTGAGCATCCGCAGATCAAGCGTGACATACCGCCCCTTGGCGGCGTTGCCGCCGGTCGTGGCGGGCGTCTTGGGCCAGAAGGAGTATCCCTCGATCTGCCGGTGGATGTAATCGGGCGCGTTGATGATGAACGTGTTCTGCCAGCGGGTGATGCTGGCCCCGTCGCCGCCGTTGTCGACCCACTGCTCGGTCTCGACCAGGTCGGTGATCAGGCGCTGGAGATCGCGCATCTTCTCGTCGCGGTCAATCGGGGCCTGACCCTGCTGATTCTGGTTTTGTGTCTGGAACGGGCTCTGCCCGCCGCCGCCGCCACCGCCGCCGCCCTGCTGGAAGGCGCTCTGAAGGTCGAATTCGGGCACCTGAGTCTTGTCGGTGACTTCAAACATCAGGTCGGCAACGTCGTAGATCGAACGCCGCCGATACTGGTTCAGGCGATCCTTCGTGCCCACCTGGAGCTGCCCGTTGTCCGTGAGCTGCCACGAGGCGCCGCCAGTGAGCGAGCCCGACGCGGCCTGCTCAAGCACCTTCTCGAGCACGTTGAGCACGCTGAGCCCGCGGGCGTTGAGCGTGATCGACTTTTCCTTGTCGAGCCCGCTGGCATTGCGGTCGTCGGCCCAGAGGATCTCCATCTCGACGCCCGCGACATCCCGGAGGAACCGCAACACGTTCTCGAGCTGGTCCCCGTTGAACTCGATCGTCACCGGACGCATCAGCCGGCTGAGCGTGGCGGCACCGGGATGCACCGCCTCGGCACGGCCCGGATTGACCTCGACCGTGCGCGACTTGGCGTCGGCGGGTGTCGCCGACTCCTGAGCGAGCGCCTGCGTCCCGCCGAGCACCGCGAGCAGCACACCAGCGGCGACCAGACGACGGTTCGAATTCAATCGCATGCCGAACACTCCTAATCCCCAGTCACGCCCACCCCGCAGGCGTGCCCCCCCGGGACACGCTCTCCGGGAGTATATCGACGCTCGGGAGGGGGCCGGGTTCCGCGGTTTGGGGGTGTTTGGAGAGATTGGCCCGCGATTATCCGGACCGTACCTGACTTTTCCGTCCCGCCGGAACTCCCGCCGGTGAGCGCACGCCCCCGCGATCCCGATGAATCTGCGGTCCGTGATTGGAATGCCACGAAAGACCCGCCCCAACTCGGGCTTGTCTGGGTGGTCGGCCGTGTCCCCACGGCACGATCCCGGGCCAAAGGAATGGCCAGAGCGAGCGACCTGCGTCGGACGCGTGTGCGATCGAACGGTCGGCTCGAAAGGACTCGAGACGAGGAGCATCATGCCGAATTGCACGAACACGTCCACCACCACCGGGACCACCAACGGCTTCTTCCCCGGCCACCCCGGTTCGACCCCCACCAACACCACGCCCTACGGCACCAACGGGTACCCCATCCCGGGCAACCCCACCGCCTACTTCGCCACCTCCAGCTTCTGGCCCAACGGCTACTTCGCCGGCCTCAACGCTGAGCAGGGCTTCCCGAACGCCTTCAACCAGACCGGCTACACGCAGAACGGATTTGCACAGAACGGCACCCCCGGCTACGGCCTGCCGTTTGGCCAGAACTTTGGTCAAACCTTTGGCAACACCTTCGGCAACACGTTCGGCCTGACGCCCTGGAACACCTTCAACGGGTTTGCCGGCACGCCGTGGTTCTTCGGCAGCACGCCCTGGAACACCTACGGCAACACGCCGTGGAACAACGTTCCCGCGTTCTTCGGCAACTGGAACAACACCTACGGCACCAACGGCTTCTGGAACACCACGCCCTGGACCGCCAACGGCTGGAACAGCACGCCCTGGAACAACACGTTCGGCTTCAATGGCTTTGGCACCGGCTTTGGCGGCTACAACGGCTTCAACGCCACGCCGTGGTTTGCCAACAACACGGGCTTCACGCCGAACTTCTTCAACACGGGCTTCTTCACTCCCGCGTTCTTCGGGCAGAACCCGGCGTTCTTCGGCCAGAACTTCGGCACCCCAAACTTCTTCACGCCCTCGTTCTTCAGCCCCGGTTTCTACACGCCCTACTTCGGCGGCGTGCAGACCCCCGGCTTCCCCAACGCCAACTTCAACGGCGAGAACTGCGGCACCCGCCGCGGCATCGGGCTGGCGGCCTGAACCAACAGTGATCTGAGACCCGCGGCGGACGGCCCCTTCACGGACCGTCCGCCGTTTGTCTATTCCCGATCCGCCTGAAGCTCACGTACAAAGAACTGCGCGATCCGCGAGTACAGCGCCCGGTTCACCACCGGGTCGGGCACCATGTGAGTGAACCCGGGCAGCACCAGGAACTCGAAGTGGTTGCCCGCCCGGAACATCGCGTCGGCCATCTTGAGCGCGTGCATGAAGTACACGTTGTCGTCCGCGGTGCCGTGCACCAGCAGCAGCGGCACCTTCAGGTCCTTGGCGTACGTCAGCACGTTGCTGCTGGCGTACCCCTCGGGGTTGTCCTGCGGGAGGCCCAGGTACCGCTCGGTGTACGTCGTGTCGTAGTCCTCCCACGCGGTCACCGGGGCGCCGGCGCAGGCGGCCTTGTAGATGTCCGGGCGACGCATCGCGAACATCGCGCTGGCGTACCCGCCGAACGACCACCCGTACACGCCGACCCGATCCATGTCCATCTCGGGGAATCGCGTACCCAACGCGACCATCGCGGCCGCGTGATCGCGCAGGCCGACCTCGATCAGATCGCCCTTGGGGTTGCCCGACTGCTCCTTCCAGGCACGCTGCCAATTGCGTCCGCGGTCGGGCGTGCCTCGGTTGTCGATGGCGACCATGATGAACCCATGATCCGCGAACCACTGGTTCAGCAGGCTGGCGTAGGGGTTCTTGGTCACCGTCTTGGCGGTCGGCCCGACGTACACCGACGCGATCACCGGGTACTTTCGGCCGGGGACGAAGTTCCGAGGCCTCAGGATGCTCGCGTGGAAGGAATGCCCGTCGGCCTCGACCAGCGTCCACTGCGGCGCGGGCATGAAGGGCGGGGCTTCGGCGACGGAGGCGATCCGGCCGGCGTCGCGGCCTTCGTCGAGCACCGTCCACGAGCGCTGCCCGTCGGCCGTGACGGACGAGCGGACCGAGGTCCGGCTGCGCTTGCTGAAGGTCATGTTGTGCAGCCCGGAACCTTCGGTGATCTGACGCGGGGCGATTCTTGCACGGAGGGGCACGGCCCAGACGTGGCTTTCGGTGGGGTCCGAGCTCGCCGAGACATAGGCAAATCCGCGTTCGTCGTCGACGTGGATGAGGTCTCGGAAGCCGATGGCTTCACCCGCAAGAGTGGCGATGGGCTTGCCCGCTCGGTCGTGCCAGCGCAGCTCGGGCCAGCCCGAGGATTCCGAGATCCAGAGGAACCCGGAGCCATCGGCGAGCCAGTGGGGCACGCTCTGGCGGATCTCGATCCAGGCGTTGTCCTGCTCGCGGATGAGCGTGGTGGTCGAGCCGGTGCTGTCGTCGGCGGCGAGCACGAGGAACTCGGTCTGGGCGCGGTTGCTCACGACGAGCGTGAGCGGAGCGTTCTTCTCCCACGTCACGGTGACCAGGTAGGGATACGCCTCGCGGTCCCAGCGGATTTCGGTCGGTTCGCCCCCCTGGGGCTTGCTAACGAAGAGTTGAACGTCGGCGTTCTTCTTGCCCGGGCGGGGGTAAGGCCAAGTCTGGGCGGGGCGCTCGGGGAAGGTCGGGTCGGCGATGGTGAAGATCTCGAGCCCGGCGGTATCGACGCGGGTGAAGGCGATCTTGGAGGCGTCGGGGCTGAACCAATAGCCTTCGCGGCGGTCCATCTCTTCGGCGGCGACGAACTCGGCGGTGCCGTATTCGACCGTGGGAGCTTCGGAAGTGGCGAGGGCCCATTCCTGCCCGGAGGCGGCGTCGATGACGCGGAGCGAGCCGTTGCGGACGCAGGCGATGAGTGAGCCGGTGTCGGAGAGGCGCGGGTCGATGGGGAAGCCTTCGCCCTTGCCGACTTCTCGCACCTTGGCGGAGGCGCGATCGACGAGGTAGAGCTTGCCGGAGAGGGGGACGAGGATCGTGGAGCCGTCCTTGCTGAGGGAATAGGAGGCGATCCCGCGGGAGGACATGCGGAGTCGCTCGCGGCGGGCTTTCTCTTCGGGGGAGAGGTTTTCCTCGGAGCCGCCGAGGATCTGGTCGGCGGTGAGGAGGACACGTTCCTGGCCCGTCGCGACGTTGAACTCGTAGAGGTCTTGCACGACGGAGCGTGGGCCGGAACGAAGGAACAGGACGGCCTTTCCGTCGGGGGTCACGGAGAAGCCTCGGGGCGTGCCGGCGCCGAATCGGTAGGTGCTGGCGAATTGTTCGAGGAACGCGGGATCGGCGATGGAACGGGGTGGGGTTGCGGCTGGACTGTCGGAAGCGAGAGGCGAGCCGTGATGCGACGTGGCGCAGCCGGCGGCGAAGGCGAGGGTGAGTGCGAGCGTCGCAGACACTGATCGATTGATCATCCGGCAACTCCGGGGGAGACGGGCTGGGCTTCGAGACGGCGGATCTCCGCCGAGGCTTTGCGATACGCGGCGAAGCTGAAGGGGATCGTGGCGAGATAGCCCCAGACGATGAGGGGCATGGTGAGCCAGGGATCCTTGAACATCGCGATGACGAGCAGGCCCATCAGCGCGAGCAGGGGGACGACGGCCGCGCGGCGGATGCGGACCTTTTTGAAGCTGAACATCGGGATGCGGCTGATCATGAGGGCGGCGACGATGAAGGTGTTGGCGATGACCAGCGCGGGCCCGAGGGCCTGGATGTACTCCGGCGAGACCACTTTTTCGCTGCGGATGTGGGCGTAGCGGGAGACGTCGAGCATGACGGGGGCGAGCACGGCACCGGCGGCGGCCGGGGTCGGCAAGCCCTGGAAGAACATCGCGAGGGCGGACCGGGAAGGCTTCTGCGTTGGCATCGAGGTGAAGCGTGCGAGGCGCAGGGCGGAGCACATCACGAAGGCCACGACGGCGGCGAGGCCGAGCGAACCCTGGTCCTTGAGCATCCACTGGTGGAGGAGCAGGCCGGGCGCGACGCCGAAGGCGACGAGATCGGAGAGTGAGTCGAGGACCGCGCCGAAGCGACTGGTGGCCTTGAGGAGGCGGGCGGCCCGCCCGTCGAGGGTGTCGAGGAGAGCGGCGAGGCCGATGGCGAAGAGGGCGGTCTTGAGAAGTTCGTTGGTGTCGCCCTTGAGGGAGAAGTGGATCGACGCGAGCCCGCAGCACATCGAGGCAGTGGTGATCACGCTGGGGATCACCTTGCGGATCGGGACGTGCTGGATCGAAGATTCGTCGTGCGTGAACATGTCAGCCTCCGGCCAGAGCGGGGTCGCGCTGGGCTTGGCGGTCGGTCTCGGCGGACTCGACGCGGAGCGAGGCGAGCACGGTCTCTCCGGCGATGACTCGCTCGCCGACGCGGACCGAGGCCGTCACGCCGGCGGGGAGGTAGGTGTCGACGCGGGAGCCGAAGCGGATGATGCCGAAGCGTTCGCCCCGGCCGAGGACCGCGCCGGGCTTGACGCGGCAGACGATGCGTCGGGCGACGAGCCCGGCGACCTGCACGACGGGGAGCAGCCGGCGATCGGGTAGTTCGAGAAGCAGCGAGCAGCGTTCGTTCTGTTCGGAGGCCTTTTCGAACGCGGCGTTGAGGAAGGAGCCGGGCTTGTGCTCGACGCGGCGGACCCTGGCGGCGGCCGGGGCGCGGTTGACGTGCACGTTGAAGACGTTCATGAAGACGCTGACGCGGGTCATGCCCTGGGTCTGCTCGGGGGTGAGTCCGAGTTCGGGCGGGGGTGAGGCGGGCACGATCTGGCAGATGACGCCGTCGGCGGGGCAGAGAATGAGTTCAGGGTCGGCGGGAATGCGTCTGGCGGGATCGCGGAAGAACCAGAAGGCCCAGAGGGTGAGGATGAGTGCGGCGGGCCCGACGACCGCGCCGGCGATGGGGTGTGCCCAGGCGGCGGCGGTGGTCGCGCCGAGCGAGACGACGACGAAGCCAGCCAAAATAGGCCACCCCTCCCGAGCGATGGGAGGGGCGGGTTTGTCGGTGATGAACGACGCGCCGGTGGTGCTCACGCGGGGAGCATAGCGGGGCGGGGCCCGGGCTTAGCCGGCGGTGTTGCGGTGGGTGTCGCGGATGCGGGTCGCCTTGGAGACGTACCCGAGGACGCGGGCGATGAGCTCGCCGCGGCTCGAGGCGTTGAGCTTGCGGTGCAGGCTCTTGACGTGGTCGTGCACGGTGTGGGGGCTGCGGCCGAGTTCTTCGGCGATCTGGCGCACGCTCTTGCCGAGGATGAGTTGATTGAGGACGACCTGCTCGCGGTCGCTGATGGCGGAGGAGGGGGAGGACTCGTCGCCGAAGGCGGTGCGGGCGCGGGCGGCGAGGAGCGGCATGAGTGCCTTGACGACCGAGGCCACCCCCGCTTCGAGCGCCGGCGCGGCGGCTTCGGCGGCCAGGGCGATGACGAGGTGGCGGGCGTTGCCGGCACCGGCGAGGGGAACGGAGGCGACGATCGTGGGCTGCATGGAGGAGCCGCCCAGGGCGCGAGCGAGGGGCATGTCGGCCCAGGCGTCGACGCGGGCGATGGCACCAAGGTGGCCGACGAGCAGGCCGTCGGCGGTCAGGGGGTCGAAACCGACGCCGCTGAGACGCTGAAGGGAGGCGGAGGCGGCGGAATCGGGGGTCACGCTGCCGCCGAGTTCGCCGGCGCGGCGGTAGACGACGCCGATGGCTTCGATGCGGCGGATGGCACCGCCAGCGGCGAGATCGGCGACCATGACGGCGGCGCGGCCGCGGAAGGTTGGGGCGATGGCGGCGAGAATGGCAGCGGCGCGGTCGCACCAGTCGGTGGTGGCGATGGCGGGCAGGCCGGCGACATCGTGAGCGCGAGCGGCCGTACGGGCGAGAAGGTCATCAGCGGGTGTGTGGGCGGGGATTGCACTCACCATGGGTTGTTCCTTTGTTCAGGGCCAAGTACTTGTCGAACCAAAGATCATTCCCACCAACAGACTGCCCTTCAAGGGGGATGGTGTGAACATGTGAAGACATGCTAGTGTCAAAAATCCGCACGACTAGGGGGGTATACACCCCAGATCGACAACCGAGAACTGGGGTTTGTAAAGTCGAAGCCGGTGTAAATCCTAGGTGCAAATAATCCGAGTTTGTGGATTATTCCGTGCATTCGGGTGGTCTGGATTCAATTCGTGAGGCACATTGACGCTGAAGCAGGGGCGCGGAAGCGTCCATGTTCCCATCGAATATCCCTCGGACGAGTGGTGAAGTCCGGGTTCAGGCTGAGGCATGAGTGCGCTTTCACGCCAACCCGATTCGCCGCTTGTGGTCGCCGATTGGCAGCCCGATGTGGTGCAGTTGCTTGATGAGCAGCACCTTGTTGCGGCGTCGGACCACGCGTCGAGGCGTTTGCAATTCGCGGCCTCGCTGACGCAGTTCCTGGGGAGCCAGAAGGAAACCGAGGTGTGCACGCTGTATGGGCGGTACATCGCGGATCTGGAGGGGTTCTGCCACCAGTTGGAGCGGGGTTTGCCGGGGCCGGTGCTGGCGAGACGGGTGGATGGGCCGGGGAGCGTGACGTCGCTGCTGCGGTATCGGGTGAGCATGCCCGGGAGGCGGGCGGCGAAGTTCCGGTACTTCATTTGGAATGACGCGGACGTGCTGCTGTCGGCTGATCCGCAGTTGTTCGGGCGGCTGGTGGACGCGATGGCGGGCGTGGCGGCGGAGGCGGAGTACGTGAGCGACGACCTGCTGCTGATTCAGCGGTCGGTGTTCGTGGGGTCGGGGCGATTGCTTGAGTACTTTGAGAACGAGGCGGGGCAGTTCCGGTCGTGGTGGTCGGACGGGTGCGGGGAGCCGTTCTGGCAGGTGGTGACGGGGCTTGAAGCCCCTCGATGTACGACGTGCGCGATTGATCTCCTGGATCGCTGATGGCGTGTGGGATGTGGGGTGGGACCGATCGAGAGAGGAGACGGCAGGGCGGCCTTTGCTGAGGCCGCCTTGGCCTTTTTCGGGTCGGCGGCTTGACGGGGTGGTGCCGGGGGGCTTTGCTGGGACATGCTGAGGATCATCTCGGGGCAATATCGGCGTCGGCATCTGATCACGCCGCCGGACGCGGAGAAGACCAGGCCGATCCCGGATCGGGTGAAGGAGTCGCTCTTTCAGTTGTTGCGCGGGCACTTTGAGGGTGCGACGGTGCTGGACGCGTTTGCGGGCGTGGGGCCGATCGGGCTTGAGGCGGTGAGCCGCGGGGCGTCGAAGGTGGTGATGGTGGAGCGGGACCGAGAGGTCTTTCGCCTGTTGCAGAAGAACGTGGAATCGTTGGGGTGCGCGGATCGGGTGGAGCTGGTGAACGGGGATGCGCTCGGGATCGGCGCGCTGGCTCGGTGTCCGAGGCCTTTGCATCTGGTGTTCTTTGATCCACCGTACCCGATGGTCAGGGATCCGGGGACGTGGGCGCGGATCAAGGCGCAGTTTGAGTCGGCGGTGGCGTTGCTGGACGACACGGGGTTTGCCGTGCTGAGAACGCCCTGGCCTTGCCTGTCGGAGGAGCCCGAGGCGGGGCCGGCGGCGGAGCCTGAGAAGCCCAAGAAGGCGTGGCAACGGAAGGGTCGGCGTCGCGGGCGGGATGGGTACGAGGAGCCGAGGGAGGATGAGGGGCGCTGGCTGACGGAGGAGGAGATCGGTTCGGCGATGGCGGGCGCAGAGGAGCCTGTGATCGAGGAGCCGATGTCGGAGGAGGGGTGGGAGGACGCCGAGATGCTGGTGGAAGAGACGGGTGAGCCGGAGGGTGCGGGCAAGGTGGAGCGGCACCCGGTGGATCTGACGATGGCGGGCGCGGTTGGGCCTGAGACGCACGTCTATCACGGGATGGCGTTGCACCTGTACATGAGGAAGAAGGCGTAGGTGCGCGTGCGGGTAGGATGGTGGGGATGAGCGATGGACTCAACGAGGCGCAGGTTCGGGCGGTCCAGTGGAGTGGCGGGCCGCTGGTGGTGCTGGCGGGCCCGGGGACGGGCAAGACACGCGTCATCATCCATCGGGTGCGGGATCTGATCGAGCGTCGAGGGGCGGAGCCGGAGTCGGTCGTCGCGGTGACGTACACGGTGAAGGCGGCGGAGGAGATGCGCGAGCGGTTGGGGTCGCTCCTGGGCGGGGGGCTGGCGGACCGGGTGAACGTGCACACGTTTCATGGGCTGGGCTCGCGGCTTTTGCGGCGATTTGGGGACATGCTGGGGCTGCCGCCGTCGCCCGACATCATCGATTCGGCGCAGACGAGGCGGCTGGTGCGGGACATCGTGCAGCGGGAGCGGCTGTTCCGGTGGGCGCTGGGCGTGGGGATCGAGACGGCGACGGAAGAGGCGCTGCGACAGATCGAGCGGATGCAGGACTTCGCGGTGACGTTCGATCGGGCGATGCGCGTGGCGGCGGAGGACCTGGCGGCTACGGGGGAGAGCGAACAGGCGCGCGCGAGGCGGTCGGAGGGCGAGAAACTGCGCGACACGGCGCGCCTCGGGCACCTGCTGGGCGAGGAGCGGCTTCGTCGGGGGTGGATCAGCTTCGGGGACCTGATCTCGCTGCCCGCACGGCTGCTGCGGGAGAACGGGGCGGCGGCGGCGATCGTTCGCTCGGAGTGGAAGCACTTCATCGTGGACGAGTATCAGGACAGCAACCCGGCGCAGATGGAGTTTCTGCGCGGGCTGGCGCCGGGGGTGAAGGCGGACGTCTGCATCGTGGGGGATGATGACCAGGCGATCTACGCCTTCCGCGGGGGTGACGACCGGGCGTTCCAGAAGTTTGTGGACGCGTGGCCGAACGCAACGACGATCGAGCTGACGAAGAACTACCGGAGCGTGCCGGGCGTGGTGGCGGTGGCGAACGCGGTGGTGCGCGGGCTTGGGGAGCGGTTCGCGCCGGGCAAGCGTGTGGAGTCGGGGAAGGGCGAAGAGCCCGGGAGCGGGGTGTGGCATGTGGAAACGGACGATGATTATCAGTTCGGCTCGCTGATCGCGGCGCAGATTCTGACGGAGCGCGGGTCGCTGCCTTTGTCGAAGTACGCGGTGCTGGCGCGGTCGCATCTGGATCTGGAGCGGGTGGCGGAGGCGCTGGAGCTGGAGGGGATCGCGGTCGCGAGGCAGCGTGCCGAGGGGGCGCACGAGGACCCCGGCGTGATGGACGCGATGTCGTGGATGAGACTGTTGACGGATGAATCGCGGGTGGCGGACGTGCGTCGGGTGCTGGTGAGGCCGCCCTGTTCGACGCCGCCGGAGACAGTGGCGCGGCTGGCGAATCTGTACGCGGCGGAGGTGGCCCGTGCGGAGGAGGACCGGCGGACGATGCCGGGCTTTGGGTTGTGGTTGGCGGGTCGCGCGGCGGCGGAGCCCGGGGTGTCGCGGTTCCTGGAGTTGTCGGCGGCGCTGAAGGGAGAAGTGGCGACACGATCGGCGGCGTCGGCGGTGTCGGAGATCGTGGCACGGGCGAATCTCGCGCACGCGGACCTTCCCGCGGGGGACGAGGGGCGGGTGCGGGCGAGGCGGATCGCGGCACTGGCCGCGCTGATCGGGTTCGTGCACGATCGGCAGGGGCGTCTCGAGCCGCCGGGGGACGTGGGGGCGTTCCTGAGGTACTACGACGACCTGGACGCATCGGAGCAGCAGTTCGTGCCGCTGGGGGGAGAGCGGGTGGAGAGCTCGCCCCGCACGCTGGGAGCGGAGGAGGGGGTTCGGCTGCTCACGGCACACTCGGCGAAAGGGCTGGAGTTCGACACGGTGTTTGTGATCCGGGTGTCGTCGCCCCACGGCTTTCCAAAGTTGACGGGGGAGGGGACCGACCTGCATGCGTCGCTGCAGGAGTCGCATCGCCGCAGCGAGAAGGAGCGGCGGACGGACGAAGAGAGAAGGCTGTTCTACGTGGCGTGCACACGCGCGGAGCGGCGCCTGGTGCTGATGTCCCGGCCGGTGGTGCTGAAGAGCAAGACGTTCAGCTTCGTGCGCGAGCTGTACGGTGTCGAGTCGGAGGTGCGCCTGTCGCGGGAAACGGCGGCGAGCGTGCTGGAGCGGGCCCGTGCGGCCGGGATCGACCTGCGCTCGGCGGAGGGACGGGGCGTGGGGGCGACGCGCGACCGCAGCGCAGGTCGATCC
>ERZ761603.1401-NODE-1401-length-18105-cov-42.269030_pt1 | contig 18105 bp, 22 predicted proteins | sample MGYA00511879_ERZ761603 | MGnify/ENA primary metagenome ERZ761603 (study PRJEB28899, sample SAMN02850040) | bioreactor sludge metagenome | biome: EBPR Sludge; feature: EBPR Bioreactor; material: flocular biomat | place: Australia: Thorneside Wastwater Treatment... | reverse complement strand
TCCCGAATCGTCAAATTATCCCGCCGGGCGGTATCAAGTCCGACAGGCTGCTAGGGAGTTTCGCCGCGCACGTTTTCAGTTTGACACCAGCCTGTTGGCTGGCAACCGACAGGAAATCGAAAACTACTTCCAAGGGTTCGAGCCAAGGGCCGAAAGGCAGTGGTGGATGTTTGAGCTGAGCCGCATTCCGTCCCATGGTGTCGAAGTTCTCCTCTACGAAGACTTGGCCCTGGGCGCCGCAACCCAAGCCTGGCTCACCACGACAGAACAAGTTCCTTCGGGCATTCAGAGTGTCCTGGAGAGCTTTGCCACACTGGATGACCTGCCCGACGCGCCGGAGTCGGACCTTCAAGCCGAGTTCGGCAAGGTATCAGCGGGACCCGATGCCAGTGTGGCCGTGTTCGATGTCGGCCAGGGAAACTGCAATGCCATCTTGAACAACTCCGGCGTGCCGGCCCTCTATTTTGACTTTGGGCGCCCTCTGAGCTTCAATGCCCACACGGCACCGGCGGCCATCCCCAAATTCTACATTGGTCCGGATGTTCCAATAGTCTTGTCACATTGGGACTTTGACCACTGGGGCGCAGCCAAACGGCCAAAACCGATACACTGGCTAAACGCCGCCGTGTCGGCTACCTGGATAGCACCGCGCCAGTATCTTGGCCCCATGCATCTGTCGCTTGCGGCGGCAATTGTCGCAAACGGGCAACTACTGGTCTGGGGCATAGGCGGACCGAGTTCCATAGCTTTTCCAAATGGCGAGGTCGTGCTTTGTACTGGGCCCAACAACCTGCGCCGCGAAGAACGCAACGACTCGGGGCTGGCGCTTTATGCCATGGAGACGGATAGCATTTCGCAAGGACTGGCCGACCCAATTCTGCTGCCGGGTGACGCGGAGTTCTGTTTCATACCGCCACCGGCCTCGTTTCAGACGGTTGGCTTGCTAGGCCTGGTTGCGAGCCACCACGGGGGCGCCATTGGCTGCTCGCCGCCCCGGCCGATGCGACCTCATTCTCTTCGCCCACCGCCTATTTTGGCGCTTTCCGTGGGCGCCAATAACACCTATCACCATCCGTCTCCCTCGGCGATTCAGATGTACCAGCAGGTCGGCTGGTCCAACATCAAGGAGACTCGCATCAGACCCGCGGCCTGCGGGCTGTCCAGCTGCCATGTTGGCGGGATAGCCATGAGCTTGCGCGGGGGTACAAGCTTGCCCAAATGCTGTGTGCATGCACCGTACCGAATGTGCACTGTCCAATAGGCATGCCCTCCGACCGCGCTATCACTCGGGCTGGGTTTGGCCAGTCACAACCTTCTTGTCAATTCCGCAGTACAAGGCGAATTGAATCTTGCAGGTCTCATAGCCATGGCGTTCGATGCGGTCAAAGTCTTCCTTCATCATGGCGTGCAAGGTTGTCGGAAAGTTGGCTGCCAAACGCACCTCATCCGTTTCAAGATAGCCTGAAAGGTCAGGAAAGACCGACCCTTCGGGCTTGGACTTCCGAGCCGCGTCCCTCGCCTCCTGGGCCGACTGGGCAATCGCGAGGAACAATCCGTTCTTTGGATGGCCGATGAGAAACCGCGCCAATCCCCGCACACGCAAGTGCCGTGTCTGCGTGCTCATGATGTCCATCGTGCGCGTGGAGAATCCGAACCACTGGGCGATAAATCCCCACGCACGTCTGCGCAACGGAGCCCCCGCATCGGACACGAGGAGGAAGTTGGCGTCTGTGCCCGAACGAATTTCGCCCTTGGAAACATCAAACAATGGCTCAAGTCCCAGGTTGTCGTATACCCCGCCGTCAGCAACGTGGTACGCCGAATACAGCGGTCGAACCGATTCCTTGGTTCGGACACCCTTGCCGGAATAGCGCCAGGCAGTCCAGTCGCGGCCGCAGGCTGGAATCCGCAGCGGACTGATGCCCCCGGGGAATGCGGCAGACGTTGCCATTGCGCTGGCCAACGGAAAGCTGCTGGCATCCGTCTCGCCAAGTTCTCCATCGCCCATGGCAAAGAGGGCGGCATCACCTGTTGGCGATTCCGCACGAAACCGCCAGCGGCGTCCCGTCTCCATTGTCGTCCCGTTAATCGCCCAGACAGGCTTCGGGGGCAGCTTCGAAAGTGGCGCCCGTATTTTCCAGGTCGCCCGGATGGCGTCTGCAAGCACATTTGCGCGATATGCAAAGCGGAGCCAGTTCCAGGGCAATAGAAACAACCGCCCGATGTAGCTCCACTGCAGGTCATAGCGCTGCATCAGGTGCGAAATTGACGGATGGACCCGTTCCTGAAACTCCTGGCTTGTCGGCCAACGATAGTCGTTCTGGGAGAAAACCATACCTGCCAGCAGGCTGCCGCCAGAGACCGTCGAGATGTAGGTGACTTTCTCCATCAACTGATGCCCGGCGAGGAAGCGAAGCACACCCAAATGAAAAGCGGCGGCTCGTACTCCACCGCCCGAAAGCGCCAGTGCAATTCGGCGGTCGCTGAAATCGACGCTTGACGGATTCATTGGATTATCAGTTCTCCAATTGGGCGACCGATACTCTGCTTCCAACTATCGATATCGAGTTCGGCAAATCGTCTGCTGCCATTGAACCGGCCACACTGGTACTGAGGACGACAGTCAAACTTTGGTTCAATCGGGTATTGGTTTCCCGAGTAGCTAATGTCGCTCGAGCTTTGGAGCGCAATTGGCCCGAGCAAACCGACCATTTGCGGCGGTTACTGAAATTTCCGACAAAATTTGTCAGAAACTCGATAACTCACTGTTTCGTAACGACTATTTGAAGTGAATACTGCTGGCCAGCAACGCCGGCACGGCATCAGTAACTTGTTGATATTGTTGATGATGGGTTACCAAGAAAATTTGGGCGCGACAGTGGCTGTCGCGCCAACCAAGTAACCCGCCCGGAAAATTCGGTAACCGGTCAACTAGCGTCACTGCAGGCCTAAGCAACAGAAAGACATACAGATAACACGAACAACGAGGCCAGAAAGAAAACTCCTCTCTGGCCTACGTAAGTTGTTGAATTTGGCGGATGTCAGTTACCAAGATTTACTTGGCGCGACAGCGGTTGGCATCTCCCCCAGGGAAAGGACAACTACCTTATTTCGATCGAGACGGTCTTGCCTGATTTCCCGCCGGAGCGCCGCAACAGATCGCCGATGTCGGTATTCTGGGCCTTGAGCGCGACGTCGAGCGCCGTCTCGCCGCTGTCCAGTCGCTTGTTGGGATCGGCGCGATTGGCGAGCAGCAGTTTCACGATCTCAATGTGGCCACCCTTGGCGGCAACGATCAGCGCCGTCATGCCGTTCTCTGTCGCTGCGTTGACGTCCGCACCCGACTTCACCAGAAGCCGGGCAATGTCCGTGTGGCCGTTGAATGCCGCATAGATCAGCGGCGCCCACCCGCTCATGTTCACTTCGGCGCCGTTGGCAACGAGCAGTTGGGCCGCTTTCAGGTGCCCGCGGAATGCCGCGAGGCGCAAGGCAGTATCGCCGACTGCATTGCGTTCGTTGACCTTCGCACGCTGTTTGATGAGGTATTCGACGAGTTCGTTATGGCCGTCCCGCGCTGCCAACATCAACAGGGTATTGCCCTCCTTGTCAGTCGTATCGACCGACGCGCCGCGCTGAACCAGCTTGGCGATGTCCCTGGTGTCGCCCAGTTTTGCGGCGCTGATCAGGTCATCGTAAGTGGCGGCCGAGGCTGTCAGGGGCAAGGCGGAGGCCAGAAGGATAGCGAGAAGAGTATTTTTCATGGTTGTTCGGGTCGCAGGGCGTGTTTGAAAAGGTTGAAAAAGTTGCTGGTCGTGGCCTCGCCGACCTGTTGCGGAGACAGGCCACGCAGGCGCGCAACCTCCTCGGCCACGTACCGCACGTAGGCAGGTTCATTGGTCCTGCCGCGATAAGGTGCCGGTGCGAGGTATGGCGCATCCGTTTCCAGCAATATGCGATCGAGTGGCGTCTTCAGGGCTGCCTCCTTGATTGCCAGCGCATTCCTGAAGGTGACGATGCCCGAAAACGAAATATGGAAGCCGAGGTCGAGGGCACGCCGGGCGACTTCCCAAGTCGCCGTGAAGCAGTGCATCACCCCGCCGACGCGGTCGGCGCCCTCCTCCTCAAGTATTCTCAAGGTGTCATCGGCCGCGTCGCGCATATGCACCACCAGCGGCTTGCGCGCCCTGATTGCGGCGCGGATGTGGCGGCGGAAGCGGTCGCGCTGCCATTTCGGGCGGTCCTTTTGCCAGTAGTAGTCGAGACCGGTCTCGCCGATGGCAATCACTTTCGGGTGGTCGGCCAGTTCAACGAGGTCCTCTTCGCCCGGGTCTTCGACGTCGGCGTACTCGGGATGAATGCCGACGGTGGCGTAGAGGTTCGGGTGGCTTTCAGCGAGCGCCAGAACTCCGGGGAAGTCCTTGAGATTGACGCCAATGCAGACGGCCCAGCCGACGCCATTCTCGTCCATGCGCGCGAGGATCTCGGGAAGGCATCGCGACAGATCGGGAAAGTCGAGATGGCAATGGGAGTCGACCAGCATCCTCTGGATCAGAGGGTGTGCGTTGGACGCGTGGACTGCATGACACCGCCTAGCAGACCTTCGATCTTGCGCCGTGCCTCCTGCCCGCTTTCATCATTGTTGAAATGAACGCCGATTCCCTGGGCGCGCCCATTCTGAGCGCCGGCCGGGGTGATCCAGACAACGGTGCCGGCAATCGGCAGCTTGGCAGGATCGTCCATCAGCGACAGGAGCATGAACACTTCGTCGCCAATGTTGTAACTTCGCGTGGTCGGGATGAAGATCCCGCCATTGCGCAAATGCACCATGAATGCCGCATAGAGCGCGGATTTCGAGCTGATATTGAGCGAGAGGACGCTCGGGCGCTGGGCCGGGGCCGGTTTGGGGTCAGCCATCGTCGTTTATTGTCTCAGCAGACTTCGATAGTCCATGAACAATCCCTCCAGAAACAGGCGGGCGTTAAGCGGCTGCTCCGCTTCGCGGCGACGCGTCAGAAGCAACCGATAGGCGCGCACAAGGCACGCGGGCGAAATAATATCAGCCAGTTCCGCGATTGTGGCCTGTTGCAGCAGAAAATATCGGACCGGCAGTCCGTTGCTGGCCAGCGCGAGATCGACCAGCCACTTCTGCATGGCCTCGACTATCGACTTCAAGGCGAGCCGTCCCTTGCTCTCCCTGATGACCTTCTCCAGGTCGGCGGCAAGGGCGATCGGGTCAAGTTCGCCCTTCGCGGCGAGACGCTGCGTCAGGATGTCGAGCCAGCCACCCTCTTGCGCAGTCGCCAGTTCGATTGCCAGGCCTGGCGAGCCGCCAGCCAAAGCGAGCCAGCGCGCGGGCTGTCTGATCCCTTCCGCTGCCAATACCGCTTCCGCAGCAGCGGCCTGCGGGATGCCGACGGGAATCGCCTGGCAGCGGCTGCGGATCGTCGGCAGCAGGCGCAATGGTTCATTGGAAACCATTAAAAACAATGTACATGGAGCCGGTTCCTCAAGTATCTTCAGAAGTGCGTTGGCGGTGTTGCGGTTCATTGCGTCGGCGGGATTGACGACGATGATCTTCAAGCCGGCACGATGCGTCCCGACGTTGAAGAAATCTCCGAGGGCGCGCACCTGATCGATGGTTATTTGCTGACTGGCTCTCTTTCTGCCCTCTTCCGCGTCTGCTTCCTCGACCATCGCCTGCGGCTGCAGAAGGCGGAAATCCGGGTGGTTTTCCTGGTCGAACCAGTTGCACGCAAGGCATTTGCCGCAGAAATGACCCCCATTCAGAGGTTGTTCGCAGAGCAGGCTTTTCGCGAAGGCCTGAGCCAGCGCAGATTTGCCCGAGCCGCGCTGGCCGACAAGGAGCAGTGCGTGCGGCAATCTCTCGCGCTGCGCCTGAAGGCTGGCCCAGATCCCGGAATGGAGATCAATAACGTTCATTAATAGATACTTGAGAGAACATCCTCAAGTGACTTGCGAATTGTTACGATGCTGCCTTGGGCGTCAATCACATGAATTCTCCCGGGAGACGAGTGCCAACGCTCAAGGTAAGCCTGGCGTACCCTTTCGTGAAAGTCGGCACGTTCCTGCTCGAAACGGTCGAGGAGACGGTTGGTCAGCGCGATGCGCTCGCGCGCGACATCCAGCGGCAGATCGAACAGAACGGTCAGATCGGGTTGCAGGTGACCATGAACCCATTGTTCGAGTTGCTGCAATTTGTGGCGTTCGAGGCCGCGCCCTCCTCCCTGGTAGGCATAGGTGGCGTCGCTAAAGCGGTCGCAGATCACCCATTCACCCCTGGCAAGCGCCGGCTCGATCAGCTCGGCGAGATGTTCGCGCCGCGCCGCGAACATCAGCAGGGTTTCCGTTTCCAGGTGCATCGACTGGTGCAGCAGCAATTCCCGCAGCTTTTCGCCCAGTTCGGTGCCGCCCGGCTCGCGCGTGACATGGACGGCCAGTCCCCTTTGCCGCAGCAGTTCCGCCAGCCAACCGACATGGCTACTCTTGCCGGCGCCGTCGATACCCTCGAAGGTGATGAATTTCCCTCTCACTTGTCGCCTTTCTGGAATTTGCTGACGGCCTTGTTGTGTTCATTCAGCGTTCTTGAAAATTGGCTGCCGCCGTCGCCGCGGGCAACAAAATACAGTGCGTCGCTGTCCGCCGGGTGGAGCGCAGCGTGGATTGCCGCCGCGCCGGGCATGGCAATTGGCGACGGCGGCAACCCGCTGCGGGTGTAGGTATTGTAGGGTGTGTCGGCCTGCAGGTCGCGCTTGCGCAGATTGCCGTCGAACTTCTCGCCCAGTCCGTAGATGACGGTCGGATCGGTCTGCAGCAACATGCCCTTGCGCAGGCGATTGACGAAGACCGCCGCTACCAGCGCGCGGTCGTCGGCACGACCCGTTTCCTTTTCGACAATCGAGGCCATGATCAGAGCCTCATGGGGATTCCTGTAAGGCAGCCCCGGATCGCGCTCGCTCCAGGCGCCCTCGAGCTTCTTGCGCATCGCCCGGTGGGCGCGTGCGAACAGCTCGAGGTCGCTCGACTGCTTGTCGAAAAGGTAGGTGTCGGGAAACAGCCAGCCGTCGACCCGGCCGCCTTCGATGCCAAGTCGAGCGGCGATTTCGGACTCCGGAAGGTCGCGCGTCTCATGCTTGAGATCAGGGTGCTGGTCGAGGCGTGCCCGCCACTGGGCGAAAGTCCAGCCTTCGACCAGTGTCGACTCGCCCTGGGTCATATCACCCCGGGCCAGCTTGGCCAGCAATTGCTCGGGCGTAATGCCCGTGTTTACGGCATAGCTGCCGGCCTTGATGGCGGTGGCGACGCCGCGCCAGCGGGCTAGAAGCGCCAACAGGCCGGGATTGACGTCAACTCCGGCCTCCCGCATCTGGCTGGCGGCGGAACGCAAGCTGCTGCCGGAGACGATCCGGAATTCGACACTCCGGTCGCGCAGCCCGATTGGTGCGTTGGCCCACCAGACAGCTGCCGCGATCACGGCCGCGAGCGAAACGCACAGGAACAGGAGGAACTTGAGGAATAGACGCACGGGAACTCGCGGACTGCAACCGGGTCATGCCCAGGAGAAACGAGCACAATCGAACGAGCGATATAATAGCGCAAACCCTGACAGGAGCCTTCATGAACCCGAACTGGCACAGTTTCCTGGAATCCGCAGAGGCCGTCTTCGCCAACGGATCCGACGAGATTCTCAACTTCGGCGATGCCATGGGCGAGATTGATGCGGCCAGCAACCAGACCGTTCTGGTGCCGCTGACCCACCTTGGACTGCTCGAGGTTTCCGGCGACGATGCCAGGACCTTCCTGCATAACCAGTTCACCAGCGACATCAACCATCTGGGCGTCGATCAGGTACAGCATTCGGCCTGGTGTACCGCAAAGGGACGCATGCAGGCAAGCTTCGTCGTCTGGCGCGAGGCGGATGCCTTCCGGCTGATCGTCTCGGGCGACCTCGAAGCCGCTTCGCTGAAGCGCCTGCAGATGTTCGTGCTGCGCTCCAGGGTCGGGCTGCAGGCGCTGACCGAAAGCCGCCTGTTGCTTGGTCTTGGTGGCCGGCAGGCCGGCGCAGCGCTGGCAGACGCCGGCCTGCCGTGCCCGGCGGCGCCGATGACCGCGGCGATCAGCCCGCAAGCCAGCGTGATCGGGCTGGAAGCCGACAGATACATCGTTGCGGTCGACCAGCACGCCGTGGCCGATCTGTGGAAACGGCTTGCCGTGAAGGCGCGTCCCGCCGGATTGCCGGCCTGGCGCTGGCTCGATGTCCAGGCCGGATTCCCGCTGGTAACGGCTGCGACGAAGGAGGAGTTCGTCCCGCAGATGGCCGATTTCGAGAAGCTCGGAGGCATCAGTTTCCACAAGGGATGCTACCCGGGGCAGGAAGTCGTTGCCCGCACCCAGTACCTCGGGAAGGTCAAGCGTCACCTGTACCGCGTCCGGAGCGATCAGCCGCTCGCGGCCGGCGCCGATCTCCATTCGCCAGACAGCCCGGACCAGGCCTGCGGCAAGGTCGTCAGCGGCGCGCCCTCGCCCGCCGGCGGCTACGAGGCGCTGGCGGTTGTGCAATCGAACTTTGCGGGCAACCTGCACCTCGGATCGCGCGACGGTCCGAAAATCGAGGCGGTTGCGGTCAACCCCTGAAAACGGGCAAAAATGTGCCTGATCGTGGTCGGCTGGCGGGTTCATCCGGACTACCCGCTGGTCGTTGCCGCCAATCGTGACGAGTTTTATACGCGCCCGACCGCCCGTGCCGACTTCTGGGCCGATGCGCCCGAAGTCATTGCCGGCCGTGATCTCGAGGCCGGTGGCACCTGGCTTGGCATCACGCGCGACGGGCGCTTCGCGGCGGTCACCAACGTCCGTGAAGTCGCTGCCGCCAAGGGTCTCCATTCAAGGGGCAGGTTGACGCGGGATTTCCTTGCTGGACGGCAGCGTGCGGCGGACTATGTCGGCGAAATCGACCGGGCCGGATACGCGGGCTTCAATCTGCTGGTCGCTGATGACGAATCGCTCTGGTACTGCAGCAATCGCAGCGCACAGTCGCTGCAACTGGGGCCCGGCGTCTATGGGCTTTCCAATCATCTGCTCGACAGTCCGTGGCCGAAACTGCTGACCGCCCGCCAGGGGTTCACCGGGGCGCTGGCCAGCTTGCCCGACTTGGCGCCACTGTTCGCGATCCTGGCCGACGACGAGATCGTGCCCGACACCGAGTTGCCGGATACCGGTATTCCTCTGGACTGGGAACGGCGCCTGTCGGCGATCTTCGTGCGTTCCGAGCCCTACGGAACGCGTGCCTCGACGGTGGTGACGCTGGCCGTCGCTGGCGGGGTCACCTTCGAGGAACGCAGCTTCGGGCCCAACGGCCAGCCGCTTCAGTCTTCGCGAATGTCGACCGGCGTGTAGGCCGGCACCAGATCGAAAAATTCGACGATGTCGGTATTGCGCATGCGGATGCAGCCATGCGAAGCCGGCGTGCCCATGTCGGCAGTTTCCGGCGCCCCGTGAATATAGATGTAACGGCGCATCGTATCGACGCAGCCTAGCCGGTTTCGCCCGGGTTCGCAACCGGATAGCCACAGGATGCGCGTCAGGATCCAGTCACGCCCGGGATGCCGCTGCTCGAACTCCGGAGACCAGACCTCGCCGGTGGGCCGGCGCCCGACGAATATCGCGTTCTCTGCAGCGCCGGCACCGATTTTGGCCCGGATCAGGTGTCGACCGCGCGGGGTCTGAAAACTGCCCGACGTTTCGCCGACCCCGGCCTTGCCGGTCGATATGCGGTACTCACGCAGAACGCGCCCGGCATCGTCGACCAGGGTCAGCATCTGTCGGGCAACCGAGATATCGACCTTCATTGCACCTTGCGGCGCCTCTCGGCAAAAAAGGCGGAAAGGACGTCACTGCATTCATCGGCCAGAACGCCGCCGAGCACGGCCGTATGATGGTTGAGGCGCTCGACGCCGAAGAGATCGACAACACTGCCGTGGACCCCGGTCTTGGGGTCGCGGGCGCCATAGACAACGCGCGCAATCCGCGAATGCAGAATCGCCCCGGCGCACATCGCGCAGGGTTCCAGTGTCACGAACAGTTCGCAACCTGGCAGGCGGTAATTCCCGAGTGTGCGCGCCGCATCGCGCAGTGCGGCGATCTCGGCGTGGGCGGTCGGGTCGCTCTCGCCGATCGGACTGTTGAAACCGCGCCCGATAATCTTTCCGGCCCTGACCACGACGGCGCCAACCGGCACCTCGCCCAGGCATTCCGCCGCGCGCGCCAGTGAAAGCGCCTCGCGCATGAAGAACTCGTCGCCGAGCCCGGCGACGCCATCCACGATCATTTCCATCGCGCACCCCAAGGGAACGCGCGCCGGGTGCACTGCCCGGTGACGCCGATCGCAGCCGCATCGCGGAGATCCATCAGGAGGATGCCTCCCGGGCATCGCGGCGATTGTCGGCCGCATCGTCCTCATGGAGTACCGAGCGGGCTTGCAGTTCGTTCACCTGCCGTCTCATCGGCCATGTTCCAGGCAAGTGAGACGTTCGCGCAGGCGATCCAGCTCATCGAGCATGTCGGCCACCAGCGCTGCGAGTTCCGGCACCGCATCGAAGTCCCGCTCGACCTGCCGCATGCGCCGTGCGCGCGCCAACTCGGCACTGGAGAAGCGCCAGACGCCAGCGACACACTCTGCATGCGGAAAGAGCTCTGCCCCAATATGCCGGAGGAGCCATTGCGGCTCCACCGCGCAGGCCGAAGCCACCTGCTCCAGGGTCAGCCAGGAATCCTCCATCAGGATGCCGTCGAAGACTTCATTTTCCTGCATTGCTCAAGCACTCCCGCGTGGATCGAAGGCTAGTTCCTTTGCCATGGTTTCATAAAGAGCCCGCGCGCGTGGCGAGTCGGCCGGCGGCAGGACCACCTGGATATCGAGGAGCAGGTCGCCCGGTGGCTCGCCGGGAATGCCCTTGCCACGCACGCGCAACTGCTTGCCGCTTTGCGCGCCCTCCGGGATGCGCACCTTCAACGCCCCGCCGGGCAGATCGACCGGAACGACGGCGCCGAGCGCCGCTTCCCAGGGCGCCACCGGCAGGCCCAGGTGAAGATCACGGCCCTCGGCGGACAGGCGCAAATGCGGCCGGAAGTGTACTTCCAGCAACAGATCGCCGGCTGGTGCCCCCCCCAGGCCCGGTGCGCCCTGCCCTGCGAGACGAATGATCTGGCCGGCGCGGACGCCGCGCGGAATCTTCACATTGAGGGTACGCGTCCGCAGTTGCACCAGACCCTGGGCATCGAGCTCGGGTACGCGCAAGGTGATCTGACGCATCGCCCCGGTGAAGGCATCCTCCAGATCGAGCAGCACCTTGGCATGATGGTCTTCGCCGCGCGCCCGAAAGTGTGCGTCGTGTCCACCGGCACGAAAGCCCCCGCCCCGCCCCATGCGCCCGAACAGTTCCGCGAAGAAGTCAGAGAATTCCGCCGCCTCCTGCGGGGAATAGCCACGGCCGGAAAACTCGAAGCCGGCGTCCCAGTCCGGTGGCGGACGGAAATCCTGACCCGGGGTGTAACCCTTGCCCAGCTGCTCATAGGCGGCGCGCTTTTCCGGGTCGGAAAGAACCGTATAGGCCTCGTTGACCTCCTTCATGCGCGCTTCTGCATCTGGCTCCTTCGAGACATCCGGATGATACTTGCGTGCAAGTTTGCGGAACGCCTTCTTGATTTCCTCGGCAGTGGCATCGCGAGCCACGCCCAGTGTCTGGTAATAGTCCTTGAATTGCATGAGCAAACCCCATATTCGGCAGGCGTAAAGCTAGCAGAAATTGCGGTCGCACGCAGTGTTTTCAAGGCCGCGAACCCTGGCCGATCGGTCCCCATCCTCACCCGGCCGGCGCGATTGCCGTTGCTGACTACTTCCTCAGCAATTTCAACGTAAATCCTCCACAAGCCAGGAAATCAAATCGCAAGCCATCAGGCCAGGGCGATCATTCGTCGCCAGCCAGCGGCGGACGCTGGGGCACCTTGTCCAGAATCGCCCGAAACGCAGCGGGATCGGCGCGGCCGGCGCGCGTGCGGAGATACGACTCGGCGGTCAGTGCGGAGATCTTCTCCACCACCGCACTCATGACGAACTGATTGACGGGCACGCCTTCGAGGTCGGCCATCTCTTGCAGATGGCGTTGAATGGAATTGGGCAGCGTCAGATTCAGGGTAGTCATTGCAGTTCCTCCGGCAAAATTTTCGGGGTCAGCACTTCAATCCCGAAGCGGGCCGCCGGACCGAAATCCTTGGCGTTGAAGCTCACTATACACGGCACTTGCGCGGCGACCGCCAGTTCCAGAACCATATCGTCCTTGGCATCTGGCAGACATTGGCCACCCGGGTTCGACAGTTAAACGCCAAAAGTGGCGATTTTTGAGGGCACCCCCACGCAGCCATGCGGGTTTCAAGGCGATTTTCCAAAAAGTCGTGTAGTGGCACGTCGGTTGTTTTAATGTTCATATTTGACAAGCCGCGCCATGACGGTAGAGTCGAGGTATGTTCCTCAAGATCACCCGCTCCGGCCCACGCCAGTATCTCCAGCTGGTCGAAGCCTTCCGCGACAATGCCGGCAAGGCCAAGCACCGCACCCTGGTCACGCTCGGGCGTCTGGATCAACTGACCGACCGCATGCACCGCCTCGCGCAGTACGTCGAAGCCACTTTCCTCCGAGAGTCGCCGGTCACCATGGTGATGTAACGCGATCAATGCATTGTCGGCGACGCATTGCCTGATCCGCAGCACTTCTTGAACTTCTTGCCGCTGCCGCAGGGGCAGGAATCGTTCCGGCCGATCTTCGGCCCTGACCTCACAATCGGCGTCAATTCTCGGACAGGCTGCAGCGCTGGGTCCAGCTTTTCGTACTGACTCCAGTAGCCATGGAGTTTCAGCACGCTGGGCTTGATCTCGTTCATCCACTTTTCGGCATCGCCCTGATCATCGGTGATCTCGATACCCTCGAACGTACCCAGGCGCAAGAAAGGCGTGAACCATGTCGGCTGCCCCACTTGGAGCAGCGCCCATTCCTTCTCGGCAAACTGGAATCCGAGCAGGAATCCCTCGCACCACTCGGCCGCACCCCATTGACGCCCTTCCCAGAAGATCGGCTCGAATGATTCCGGCACGGCGTTGAAGGTGCCGACGATCGTGTTGTAGTGCCGGAAGACCAGTGACATGATCCGGTTGGCTTCCTGCTCGCCGCTGAACTCGGGCGCATTCTCGGCATCATCCATGTCCCAGATCCATGAAATCCATTCCGAAGGACGAACCATGCGCGGGCCAATGGCGATCGCGGTGAGGAATCCCTCCAGCGCGGCGAAGTCCATCGAGGTATCCACGATGCTGTCACCGGACAGGAAGTCATCGAGGGTCGCGATTTCCTCAGCTGTCAGGGATCCATCATCAGCCAGCGATGTCAACCGCGCCGAAGGCTTACCAATCAAGGATTCGATACCTTCCTCTGAAATGGTCCTCATCACCTCATCAAATGCATCCTGATCAGTAGCGAACTCGTCATTCCAGACGGTCGAGTTTCCATGCTCGTCAACGACCTCGATAGTCCAGCCGGTTTCCGGCAGGCGATAGATCTGAATGTCGATCGACTTGTCGCCGATGGTGTAGGTCTGCTGTAGCGACGAATAGATGAGTTTGCTCTCTTCGTTCTTTGTCATACGGCCTCGACGCGTAGCCCGGCTTTGCCTGCCGCTTCGCGCTGTCGCGCATCGGCAGAGACAAAGACGTCGGCTTGCAATGCCACGGCACCACCAATATGGATAGCATCCATGCCACGCAGGACATTCGTTTCGAGGCTTGCAATCGATTGGGCCAACACCACCGGTGTCAGGTCGCAGATCGCGGCATCCTCAATGTCCGCCAGCAGCAAGGTTTTCAGTTGCCGGTACTGGGTGTCGTCTATATTGCCCTCGCGGCGCAAGCGACAGAACGCGGAAATGATTTCCGGCAATGCAATTGCCGACAGGCCGATTTCCGTCGCCTGGTCGCACCACGCCAGAACCTTGTCGGTGCCGGCTTCGCTGATGTAGCGCTTGGCGAAGGCCGAGCTATCGAAAAAGACGCGCATCCTCTTCATGTGCCCGATGCACGTTCTTCGAGGATCATGCGGCTGACAGAAACGCCATCGAGCACCAAGGGCTGGGCCTTGCGACGCTTCCACGATGGCAGATCAGCCACAACAGGAACAATGTCGGCAATGGGCTTGCCGTTGCGCAGCACGCGCACCGATTCCCCCGACTCGACAATGTCGAAATAGGCCTTGGCGTGGTTGCGGACTTCAGTAAAGGTAGCCTGTCTCATATCGACCTCGCAATGTACAGATTAGCGTAATTATGCATGTTCATCCCTCAATTGACCAGTCTTGCCGCCAATCAGCAGGAGTTTGCAAAAAAAATCATGGGGTAGACATTACCCATTACAGAACTAAAGGTTAAGGGAGATGTTCGCCATGAGAGCCCGTTCTGGTACCCAAAAGAAACGACTGCAAACTCAATCGGGATCCAAGAGACGATCGCCCGGAAACCCGCACCAGATGGGCGATTGAAAACCTGTACCAAAATGCTTGTAGTCAACAGCTTTCAAGAATTTGGGCCGTAAGAGAGAGAAAACAGGGCTGGGTTACGCATTCGTCATGGATGCGAGGTCAACAGGTATAAACGAAAAACCCCGCCAGTACTGCGATTCGGCGGGGTTGTCGTTTTGACCAAAGAAAGTTTGGTCAGGTTTTACTGGCGGAGACGGAGGGATTCGAACCCTCGATACAGGTTTATGCCCGTATGCTCCCTTAGCAGGGGAGTGCCTTCGACCTCTCGGCCACGTCTCCGGATCCAGACCTAAACGAAGGCGCGGATGATATAACCTCCGCGCCCTGCGGTCAAACTTGTTGATCGAGGCCGAACGTGCGGTGCAGCACACGGACGGCGAGTTCCAGATACTTTTCGTCGAGAACGACGGAAATCTTGATTTCGGAAGTCGAGATCATCTTGATGTTGATGCCCTCGTCAGCAAGCGCCTTGAACATCTGGCTGGCAACCCCCGGATGCGAGCGCATGCCGACGCCCACCGCGGAAACCTTGCAGATCTTGTTGTCGCCGGTGATCTCGCGCGCGCCGAGTTTTTCCTTGACGCCTTCGAGGATGGCGGAAGCCTTGGCGAAGTCGCCGCGATTGACGGTGAAGGACAGGTCGGTCATGCCGTCGTGACCGACGTTCTGGATGATCATGTCGACATCGATGTTGGCGTCGGCTATGGCGCCGAGGATCTGGTAGGCGATGCCCGGCTTGTCCGGAACCCCCAGCATGGTCAGCTTTGCTTCGTCGCGGTTGAAGGCGATGCCAGAGATGATTGGTTGTTCCATGTTCTTTTCTTCCTCAACAGTGATCAACGTGCCTTCCCCTTCGTCCTGGAAGCTGGAAAGAACGCGCAGTTTGACCTTGTACTTGCCGGCGAATTCGACCGAGCGGATCTGCAGCACCTTGGAGCCGAGGCTGGCCATTTCCAGCATTTCCTCGAAGGTGATGGTATCGAGCTTCCTGGCTTCCGGCGCGACGCGGGGATCGGTCGTATAGACGCCATCGACGTCGGTGTAGATCTGGCACTCATCGGCCTTCAGCGCAGCAGCCAGGGCGACGGCCGAGGTGTCGGAACCGCCACGCCCCAGGGTAGTGATGTTGCCGTCCGCATCGACGCCCTGGAATCCGGCGACGACGATGACGTTGCCGGCATCAAGGTCGCGGCGCATGTTGGCCTCGTCGATCGCCAGAATGCGCGCCTTGGTGAAGGTTGCGTCGGTCAGCACCTTGACCTGGCCGCCGGTATAGCTCCTGGCCTGGCAGCCGATTTCCTTGAGCGCCATGGCCAGCAGACCGATGGTGACCTGCTCGCCGGTAGACATCACGGTATCCAGCTCACGCGGATCCGGGTTGGCCTGGACTTCCTTGGCCAGCGCGATCAGCCTGTTGGTCTCCCCGCTCATCGCTGAGACCACGACCACCACCTGATGGCCCTGAGCCTGAAACCTGGCAACACGCTGGGCGACATTCCTGATGCGCTCGGGGTTGCCCACCGAGGTGCCGCCATATTTTTGAACGATCAACGCCATCGATTCATCCGGTTAAACGTTGGAAACACGAAAAAGAGGGCGAGATTCTAACCCATCCCGCCCGATTTCCGAAGGCGGACAGCGCCTCTAGAGATCGGCCAGGACGCGCAGATGGGCGCCCACGCTGCGTGCCAGCGACGTCATCACGTAACCGCCCTCAAGCATGGAAACGATGCGTTTGCCGGAAAATTCCGCCGCCAGCTTCATCAGTTCCTCGGTGCACCAGGCGTAGTCCTTCTCGAGCAGCCTCAGGCCGCCCATGTCGTCCTCGTAGTGGCCGTCGAAGCCAGCCGAGATGAAGATCATCTGCGGCCTGAATTCGTTCAGGCGCGGTATCCACACCTGCATCACCGCATCGCGGAACTCCTCGCCACCGCTGCCCGCCGCCAGCGGCACATTGCACATGTTGGCCGCCGGCCTGTCGGTTCCGCTGTAGGGATAGAAGGGGTGCTGGAAGGTGCTGCACATCAGCACGCGATTGTCACCGGCGAAGCAGTCTTCGGTGCCGTTGCCATGATGGACATCGAAATCGATGATCGCCACGCGTTCCAGGCCATGTGCGCCAAGGGCATGAGCGGCGGCGACGGCGATGTTGTTGAAGAAGCAGAAACCCATCGCGTTGGTGCGCTCGGCATGGTGACCAGGCGGACGGACGGCGCAGAAGGCATTCTCGATTTCGCCCTTCATGATCAGGTCGACCGCATGCACGCCGGCCCCGGCGGAGCGCAGCGCCGCCTGCCAGGTGTGCGGGTTCATGGCGGTGTCCGGGTCGAGGTGCACCACGCCGTGCGTCGGCGACGCACGCTTGATGCGCTCCAGGTGCGAGGCCGGATGCACGCGCAGCAACTGCTCGAAGGTCGCCAGCGGCGCGTCGTAGTAACTGAAATAGGCATCGATTCCCTGGGCGATCAGGTGATCGTTGACGGCCGTGAGGCGCTGCGGGCACTCCGGATGATGCATACCCATGTCGTGCAACAAGCAGTCGCGATGGGTGATGAAGGCAGTGGTCGTCACTTGTTCTCTCTCTGCGGACCGGCACCCCAGCAAGGCGCGCGGCAAAATTGGATTATCGGCCCAATCAGCGCACCGCTTCAAGCATTAGAATGGACTGCAACACCATTTTCCGGAAACACCTGATGTTCGCTGTCACGCTCCCGACGCTCGCCACCAGACCGCGTCCGCTCGACCCGGTCCTCGCCGCAGCCGGCCGCATCATCCTTGGCAAGGATCGCGAGATCCGTCAGGCAGTTGCCTGCCTTCTCGCCGGCGGCCACCTGCTGATCGAGGATCTGCCCGGTGTCGGCAAAACGACGCTGGCTCACGCCCTGGCGCGCCTGCTCGGTCTCGCTTTCTCGCGCATCCAGTTCACCAGCGACCTGCTGCCCGCCGACATTTCCGGGGTTTCGATCTACGAACGCCAGCGCGGCGAGTTCCGCTTCCTGCCTGGCCCGGTGTTTTCGCAACTGGTCCTGGCCGACGAAATCAACCGCGCGACGCCGAAGACGCAGAGCGCCCTGCTCGAAGCCATGGAGGAACGTCAGGTCACGGTCGAAGGCGAAACCCGCCCGCTGCCCGAACCGTTCTTCGTCATCGCGACCCAGAACCCGTCGCACCAGATCGGCACCTTTCCGCTGCCCGAGTCGCAGCTCGACCGCTTCCTGATGCGCATCGAGCTCGGCTACCCCGACCGCAATGCCGAACGCGCGTTGCTGACGGGCGGCGGCCAGCGCGCTCTGGCCGATCAACTCGAGCCATTGCTCGCTGCGCGCGACCTGCCGGCGCTGCAGCGCGAGGTCGCCACGGTGCATGCCGCCGAGCCGCTGATCGACTACGTCCAGGCGCTGGTCGAGGCGAGCCGCCGCGACCCTGCCTTCCAGCACGGCCTCTCGCCGCGGGCGGGCCTCGCAGATCGGAAGAGCGTCGTGTAGGGAAAGAGTGTAGATCTCGGTGGT
>ERZ761603.1398-NODE-1398-length-18139-cov-45.880834_pt1 | contig 18139 bp, 21 predicted proteins | sample MGYA00511879_ERZ761603 | MGnify/ENA primary metagenome ERZ761603 (study PRJEB28899, sample SAMN02850040) | bioreactor sludge metagenome | biome: EBPR Sludge; feature: EBPR Bioreactor; material: flocular biomat | place: Australia: Thorneside Wastwater Treatment... | reverse complement strand
GCGCCACCAACGTCGTGCCGGGCAGCGTCGAGATCAAGTTCAACTTCCGCTTTTCCACCGCCAGCACGCCGGAAAGCCTGCAGCAACGCCTGACCGCGACCCTCGATAGACACGGGCTGGAATACGAGATCGACTGGACGCTCGGCTCCCGTCCCTTCCTGACCGGCCGCGGCCCGCTGGCCGAAGCGGCGACGGCGGCGATCCGCGACATCTGCGGCATCGACACCGAACTGTCGACGACGGGCGGCACCTCCGACGGGCGCTTCATCGCCGAGATCTGCGACCAGTTGCTGGAAATCGGCCCGGTCAATGCCACGAGCCACAAGATCGACGAGTGTGTCGATATCGAGGCATTGCCGAGGCTGTCCGCCATCTACACCCGCATCCTCGAGCAGTTGCTTCCCCCATGAGCGATCCCGCCGCGCCCAACGAACTGTTCACCGTCCGCGACCACCTGCGCTACGCCGTCAGCCGGTTCACCGCCGCCGGCCTGTTCTTCGGCCACGGCAGCGACAACGCCTGGGACGAAGCCGCCTACCTGACGCTGCATACCCTCAGCCTGCCGCTCGACCGCCTCGAACCCTTCCTCGATGCCCGACTGTTGCCGCAGGAACGCGAGGCGCTGCTCGAGATCTACCGCCGCCGCTGCGAGGAACGATTGCCCGCCGCCTACCTGACCGGCGAGGCCTGGCTCGCCGGCCATCGCTTCCATGTCGACGAGCGCGTGATCGTGCCGCGCTCGTTCATTGCCGAGTTGCTGCAGGAACACCTGACGCCCTGGGTCCACGACCCCTGGTCGATCCAGACGGCGCTCGACCTGTGCACCGGCTCGGGCTGCCTGGCGATCCTGACTGCCCTCGCCTTCCCGGAAGCACGGGTCGACGCGGTCGACCTCTCGCCGGAAGCGATTTCCGTCGCTGAACGCAATGTCGCCGAATACGGCCTGCATGACCGCGTGGAACTCATCCGTTCGGACGCGTTCAGCAAGTTGCAGGGTCGGCGTTACGACCTGATCATTTCCAACCCGCCCTACGTCAATGCCGACTCGGTCGCCGCGCTGCCCCCGGAATACCTCCACGAACCGGTGATGGCGCTCGGCTCGGGCAAGGACGGCCTCGACTTCACCCGCATCATCCTGCGCGAAGCGAAGCGGCATCTGACCGAGGACGGCCTGCTCGTGGTCGAAATCGGCCACAACCGCGCCGAACTGGAAGCCACCTATCCTTCGCTGCCCTTCACCTGGCTCGACACCACCGCCGGTGACGAATTCGTCTTCCTGCTGCGGGCGAGCGAACTCCCGGACTGAGCACCCGACACTCTGGCGCGGCCGCTGAAACTACCGGTCGCCGCCGGCCTGGTCGGCGCGCTGCTGCGACTGCTGGTTGGCCAGGTCGATCTTCTGCTGCATCTGCTCCATCGTCTTCTTGCCTTGTTCAAGCTCCTGCTTCTTGATGGCGGCGCCGGACGGTGCGGTGCCCGCCGTTTCCACGCCGCAGGCGCTCAAGTACAAGGTGATGGCCAACAATGGCAAACATTTCATCGTCGCGACTCCGAGATGGCCGGGTTCATTCGACAGCAGCGAGTATCGCCCGCAACAACTGCCAGCACCGCCCGACAGACTCGATCTCCACCGCCTCGCCCGGTGCATGCGCGCCGCGGATGGTCGGACCGAAGGAGACGATGTCGAGCCCCAGATATTTCGCGCCAATGATGCCGCATTCCAGCCCGGCGTGGATCACCTGCACCCGCGAATCGCTGCCGAACTCCCGGCGATAGGCGGCCTGGCACAGCGAGAGCAGCCGTGAATCGGGATTCGGTGCCCATCCCGGGTAATGTCCCGCCTTCACGGCAACGGTTCCGGACAGCGCAAACAGGCTGACGACCTCGTCCGCCAGCGCCATGCTGGCGCTATCCAGCAGCGAGCGGACCATGAAATTGCACGAGCCGCCGCTCGCCGTGAGCGCCACCATGCCCAAGTTGTCGGAAGTTTCCACGACGCCGGGAAACTGCCGGCTCATCCGCCGGACCCCGTGCGGGGCGGCGTGCAGCGAGGCCAGCCAGACGCCCTGGTCGGCAGGCGACAGCAACTCCAGCACGTCGGGCTGCGGCGAATGCCCAAGCGTGACGCCCTCATCGACCCCGACCAGTTCCCGGCGCAGGAAGCCAGCCCATTCCTCCAGACCGGCAACCAGTTTCTCCTCCTCCGGTCCGGGAACGGCGACGACGGCAAACGCCTCACGCGGCAGGGCGTTGCGTGCCGTGCCCCCGGTGAGGCTGGCCAGGCGCAGCGGCAGCTGCTGTTCAAGTCCGCGCAGGACACGCACCAGCAACTTGATGGCATTGCCCCGTTCCTCGTGGATTTCGACCCCGCTGTGCCCACCGCGGAGACCGCGCAAATCGATTCGCCAGCATTGCCAGCCCACCGGCACCGGCTCGGGGGTGCCGCTGCGCTCCACGTTGACGTCGAGCCCGCCAGCACAACCGAGATAGAACTCGCCCCACGCCTCGGTATCCAGGTTGAGCATCAGGCGTCCTTGCAAGACGTCCGTCGCCAGCCCGCGGGCGCCGCCCATTCCGGCCTCCTCGTCGACCGTGAGCAGGGCCTCGATCGGGCCATGCACGAGGCGGGTATCCTCGAGAACCGCCAGGATCAGCGCCACGCCGATTCCGTTGTCGGCCCCCAGCGTGGTGGCGTCGGCGAACAGCCATCCGTCGCGCCGCACCGGCCGGATCGGGTCGCGCGAAAAGTCGTGCGGCGTCCCGGCGTTCTTCTGACAGACCATGTCGAGGTGCGCCTGCAGGATGACGCCGGGGAGATGCGCGCGTCCCGGACTGGCCGGCTTGCGGATAATCAGGTTGCCCGCGGCGTCGACCGCAGCAGCCAGGCCACGCTGGCCGGCCCAGGCCAGAAGGTGTTGCCGCAACGCCGCTTCCTGCTTCGATGCACGTGGAATCGCGCACAAGACGGCGAAATGATTCCACACGATCGCGGGTTCGAGACCCGAGAACACGGCTTGCGGCGAAATACCGGACATTGCTGCTCCAAAGAAAAGCCCCCGCAAACCTTGCGGCATGCGGGGGCCTGAATCTGGGGCGGCTGATGGGTCTCGAACCCACGACAACCGGAATCACAATCCAGACACGGCACGCTTACCGCTGCTTACCGAGAGTTACTAATTATCTAAAATTCCTTGTTATTCCGCTGCTTATGCCTTACCATTAGTCCAGATGTGAGGCAGAAAAAAGACGCTTTTTACCGCCGTCTGCTTACCATGTGCTTACCACAGGCCCGTGGTAAGCAGATTTTGGGAGGTGAACACGATGACCGAAAGCACGAAAAGCGAAGCGGAAAAACTTACCTTCAGCACGAAGAGCGACGTCGACAGACTCACGCCGAAGGATACCCAGTATTTCGCCTGGGCGGATGACCCCAAGGGCTTCGGCGTCAAGGTTTTTACCTCTGGCGCGAAGTCGTTTGTATTTCAGTACCGAACCCGCGAAGGAAAAAGCCGGCGCTACACCATCGGCAAGTTGTCCGATACCCTCACCGTCGACCAGGCGCGCAAGCGGGCGCGGGAGTTGTACCGCGAAGTCATCGGCGGCAATGACCCGATGGGCCACAAGCAAGAACGGCGCGAAGCGATCACCGTGGCGCAACTGCTCGATGCCTACGCCGCCTCGCCAACGTTCGCGGCCAAGGCGGCAACGACCCGCGCAACCGACATCGGGCGCATCGAGCGCCATCTAAAGCCGCTGCTCGCCAGGGAGATCGCCGACCGCGTGACCGCCGACCGCATCCGCAAAGCGCAGCGCGACATCGCCGCCGGCAAGACCGCCGGCCGGTTCAAGAGCGACAAGGCGCGCGGCTTGGCGAAAGTGACCGGCGGCGCCGGCACCGCAGACAAGTCGGTTCTGATCCTGCGGGCTGCCTATGCCTGGGCAATCGCCGAAGGCATCCTGACCGAGAACCCCGCCGCCGCGATCAAGGTGGCGCAGCCTGGGCAGCGTGAAACGATACTAGGCGACGTCGACGAATACAGCCGACTGTTCAAGGCAATCGAGGCGATGGAGAACGAGCTGCGCATCCGCCGGCCCGTTGCCGATGCCATCCGCCTGATTGCCTTGACGGGCGCCCGGCGCAGCGAAGTGACCACCCTCATCTGGCGGCACGTCGACCTAAAGTCCGGCCGCATCGTGCTACCGGCGAAAGCGCACAAGACCGGCACCCGCACCGGCAAGCCGCGCGTCATCATGTTGCCAGCCGAAGCGCAGGCGATCCTTGCCCGGCAGCCCGCCGGCGCCGATCCTGACGCCTTCGTATTCCAGCCAGCCAAGGGCGCCGGCCCCCTGGCCATTGCAAAACCGTGGATGGCGATCCGCAAGGAGGCCAGCTTGCCGGAAAACCTGGGGCTGCACGGCCTGCGCCATTCCCTCGCCTCGCATCTGGCGATGGCCGGCGCTTCGTCCGTCGAATTGATGGAAGCACTCGGGCACAAGCAGATCTCAACGACGCTGCGCTACACGCATTTCGCCGAGAAAGCCCGTAGCACCCTCGCCGACCGCGCCGCCGCGATGGCCGTGGCAGGCATGGCGAAGGCCGGCGAGAAGCCGGAAGCGGAAATCGTTCCGCTGAAACGACGCAAGAGCACCACCGCAGCCTAGCGGTTCTAGGCGAAGCGGGAGGCCGGCGCGTTGCTGCGCTCCGGTCTCCCTGACCACAATCGACTTACAAGGAGTCAATCATGGCTAATCGCATTATCTCTGAATCCTCTGCCGCCCTGCCTTGCACCAGCATCATCGCCACCAACGACGAATGCCGGCGCGGCGCGCTCGAGTGCATGAGCCTGCTGCGCGATCTCGCGGCCAGCGCGTCGAGCTTGCCACCCAACGCCGACGACGCGTCCATCTTTTACCGCATTCAGTCGCAAGACGCCGCAAAGTTGGCTTCAGCATTCGGCCTGACGCCGCGACAGGAAGGCGCCTTCCGCGCCCTCGCCGAGTATATCCACGTCACGATGACAACCGGGGAACCGAACCTTGACGCATGGCTGCCGCTTGTCGCTGAAACCGATGACCAGGTGAAAGAGCGCATCGACCTGTGTCGAGCACTCTACGCCTGACAGCGCCCGCCGCCCCTAGGCCCGCGAACCGAAAAGCGGTGATCCTTTAGCCGCCCGGGGGCGGAACCCAACGAAGGAGCGCTGACATGACCGACAAGTCACCACCCGCCGTCCCCGATTGGGCCGCGCTGGTCGCGCGCGCCAGAGACAGCGGCCCCGGCGAACTACTGCACGAACTGATCGCCTACCGCGTCTGGTTCGATACCTATGCCGGCGGATTCAAAGCCGAGAACTATCCGCCCGAAGTCATGGCCTATCTCCGAGAATTGCACGCACCGACCGGCAAACGCGGTCGCCCCAAAACCACGGAGTGGACGAAGTCTGTTGCCCGTCATAGTTACGAAACCATTCGGCAACTGCTCGAGGTCACGAAGCGCGTTGACGGCAGGGAAATCGACGCCGCAGGGAATGAATACCCGGTCACTGGGAAACCCTCCGACCTGGCGGTCGCCGAGGTCGCAAGGATGATGCACCGAAGCGAAGGCGCTGCACTCGACAACATCTTCCCCGAGCGCAAGGCCCGGCAGCGCACCAAGAAAAAAAAGCCTCTCGAATAAAGCACAACGACGACGCTAACGCGGTTCTATATCGTCGCCTCACTTCCATAAGAAAGGCGAGGCGAAAATGAACCGATTTTTAACCCGCGCTGAAGCGGCGCAATACCTGACCGAGCAGCGCGGCCTCCCGACCGCCAAAACCACCCTGCAAAAATGGGTGACAACCGGATGCGGACCCGTCTACCGACGCTTCGGTAAGTACGCTGTCTATGCGGTTCCTGACCTCGATGCCTGGGCAGACAAGAAACTGACCGCGCCGCGCGCATCATCCTCGGGGATTTGAGTCCGTGGCGATGAAAACAAAAAACCGCACCGCCGCCGCTCCTGTCCCCAAAACTGTCGGCCGCATCCGCCTCATCGATGCCTTCAAGTACGTTGTTCCGAAGCCGCGCGGATTATTCCGCGCTGGCCCGCGCATCAAGCGAAATTCTCGGGGCGGCCGATGAATGGGCCGCGACAAAAAACGGAGCATTGCGGCGCAAGGTCAATGGCTTCCCGTTCCTATCGCTTTTCTGCGGTCGCGAGCCTGCGCGGAAATGTCTCCCCTTGCCGTGAAGCTGTTCATGGACCTGCTCGCATTGCTTGGTCCGAATTGTTCCCGCAATGGCGACTTGTCGATTTCTCCCAAGTCTTTGGAGGTGCGCGGATGGTCAAGCCGGGCGAGCCTACAGGAAGCGGTGCGCGAATTGATCGAGCATGGCCTACTGGCAGTCACCCGCCAAGGATCGCGGACGGTTTGCAGGCTGTACGCTCTCACGCTCTACCCGCTCGATTGCGATCAATCAAAGCTAGACATGGGCGCCGGGAAATATTGGCACATGGAGTACGAGCAGGGAGACCGCAGACTATCGGCGCCGCCCAGCGAAAGCGATCCAGCCCACTGGAGACGTGCCAGAAAATCAAAATAGGTGGCCCCGTGGCGGAACGAAACCCGCATATTTCGTTCCGCCACGGAACGCGGGGAGGGGGTCACAACACCGGAAACCGCCTGTTTCGTTCCGCCACGGAACGAACCCCCACCTTTTTGGGTGTTGCCGCGTTCCGCCACGGGTCACCTATTTATAGAAGCCATCTCTTGTGTTTTTTTTGTTCCGCGCCGTGGAGGTTGCCGTGGAAGTAATCGCGATCCACAACGGCCGCATCTTGCACCTGGTGCGAAGCGAAGCCTACACGCGGAGAGACGGCAGCGCTTCAGCGCTGGCCGTCTGGCGTACCACTTGCCGGACCTGCGGCGCAGCATACGAGATCACGACCACCGCCGGCATCCATGCGCTGCTGTCCAGCAAGAGTTTCTGCACCGTCAATTGCCCGGCACACCGCGCTAGGCGCAACACCAAGGCAGGCGCTTAGCCTTGCACGTACCTACCGCCCATCATTTCACTGTAAAGGACGTAGCACTATGAACATCGAACATCTGCGCGCCAAACTCGAGATACTCGAAATCGAGAGCACCAACCTGACCGATAGACAGATGGTCGGATTCCACGCCGGCTGGAAGCTGGCCCACGAGAGTGAGGTCGACCAGCTGGTGCAGGGAATTATCGACTGCCTGAGCAGCCTCCTCGAATCAGACAACGATCGCCTTGACTTCGCGATCGGGAAGTTGGTCGGCTGGGCCTACTATTGGCAATCCCTCCTCGAGGCGATCAAATGAGCGCCGCAGTGCTGCTCAGGCGGTTTGCCAAAGCACTGATACAGGCCGAGATAGCGAAGTTACAGGCGCGAGTAATAATCTCCCGCCTGCTGAAGAGCTTCAAGGTTACCTGTGATATCAAGCCGAGCATCCGCCTCCTCGATCAAACCGCAAAGCAGGTGCGTTACGCCTCGGCCGTCGCCCTGACGCGCACTGCCAAGCGTATCCAGCTGCTGGCCGAAGAAGAGGTCGACAGAGTCTTCGACAAGCCAACCACGTTCGTGCAGCGCGGCTTCTACACCAGCCAGGCCAATCCCACCAACCTTGAAGCCACCATCGGGATCAAGGATCGCCAGGCCAAGGTACTGCGTCCGCACATCGTTGGTGGCAGGCGTGACCGCAAGCGATTCGAGGAGAGGCTGGTTAGCGACTCGAACAAGGCCGCAGGCTACTGGGTGCCGGGAGAAGGCATCCGCCTCAATGCGTCGGGCAACATCACGAAGGGCCAGATAGTGCAGATTGCCGCTGGCCTGAGGCGCACCGGCAAGTATGCCGAGGTCTTCGTCGGCGTCCCCACTGGTCACCCCACTGGTCACCCCACAGGTCACCCCAAGGCACCCTTCGGCATCTGGGGGCGGAAGATCAAAGGGCGCGGCAAGAAGGCATCGGCCGGCATCGTGCCCCTCCTCGTCCGCATCAAGGCACCGACGTACAAGAAGCGCTTCGACTTCCATGGCCTCGCGAACAAGCACGCCCAGCGAATCTTCAACGAAGAGTTCGAGCGTGCATTTCGGCAAGCAATGGCGAGCGCCAGATGAGGTTGGAGACCCTACCCCCACCGCGCGTGATCGCCGTCGATGTTGACGGCACGCTGCACGTTGATGGCATCAGCAACCAGCGCCTGACCACCTGGCTGGAAGAACAGAGGGCCGCTGGCTATTCGCTGATGCTGTGGTCGATGCGTGGCGAGGAGTACGCGCGCCGTGCGGCCATCCACTGCAAGGCCGATCACCTCTTCGATCTGATCTGTTCAAAGCCTGGCTACATCGTAGACGACATGGGATGGCAATGGATCAAGCAGACGCGCGTCGTTACGTCGCTGAAAAGTTGGGTCCTTCCTGAGCTTTTGAAGGTCGCAGGTAATTGGCGCGCGTCAGCGCGGTAGCCATAGACGTTTACTAATGGGGGTATAAATGCCATTGACACAGGCTATCATCGCTGATCATCTGGACTTGAGCCAGCCAGCGGTCGCGAAGTTGCTTGCGCGCCTTGGGATCATCGACCTGGGCAACGCCTCCATTGACATGATCCGCGTCGAGTACATCCGCAGCCTGCGGACGGCCGCCGCCGGGCGGGATGGACACTCTGACATTGCCGGCGAGCGCCTGAGACTGACCGCCGCGAAGCGCTTCGCCGCCGAGATGCAGAATGAGCGCGAAGTCGGCACGCTGTGCCGTGCCGATGATGTGCGGAGCGCACTGACCACGATTGCGGCGCACACCCGGCAAGCGCTCGAGCGGATACCCGACCGCATAGCACTGCGCCTGACAGTGGAAACCGACGAGACTGCGGTACACCGCCTGCTCGCCGCCGAGATCGAGCAGGTGCTCACCGATATGGCCGCGTCGTTACGGCAATGGGCGGCCGGCCAGGTAAGGGAAGCTGATTGATCCATGAGCGAGATCGCGATTGCCGCCCTGCAGGTCCGCGTCCGCGTCCTCGAGGAGCGGTACGACATGCTCTACAGGCTTGTCTGCCGTCCGACCGTGTGGAACGCGTTAGAGCGCGAAAGACGTAATGAGCTGGTCAAAGACCGCCGCCATCGCCTGATTCGCGACCTCGCCGCCCGCCTGCAGCCGGGCAACACTGCGCACCTGATCCGCCAAATCGAGCGCCTGTTTTCCCGTCAAGCCGTTCCGCCGAACGGCGCCGAGCGCCTGGTGGACGAGTTGCGCGACGAGTACAAGGGCGGGCCAAGCCCAAGCACGATATACAGCGCCTTACAAAAATTCCAATTGAGATGATGGAATCCGAGCACGGCGCGAACATGGACTCGTCCAATCACCGGAGACCCCAATTATGGCCCGCAGAATTTCCGAAGAAACCGCCCGCGAACTGCTCGCGGTCGGCGACTACCTCAACGAGCCGATCATAGCCGCCCGCGTCGCCCGCGACGGTGGCGACGTTCGCGACCTGTTCGCCCGCCTCGCCAATCGCCAGGACTTGCCGTCCACCGACCAGCTGCTCGGCCTGACCCCGAAGGACGTCGACGGCTTCTCGGTCACCCGCCTCGTGCAAGCAATGGCGCAAGGCAAGGCGCACGAAGCCCGCCACGAGAACGACATGAGCAAGCTGCTGACTGCCAAGACCGGCCATGTCGGCAACGGCGAGATGATCCCCTTCTCTGTCCTGGCGCGCGACTTCAACGTCGGCACGCCGACGCAAGCCGGCAACCTGGTCGGCGCTGGCCGCACCGGCAACCTGGTCGGCGATCCGCTCCGCAAGGTGTTCGACTTCGCCGCCCTGGGTGCAACCTTCCTCACCGGCCTGAACGTCGATACCACGCTGCCGGTATTCGCCTCGAGTTCGAGCGCCGCCCACCTGACCGAAATCGGCACCGCCTCGAACATCAACGAGACCACCCGCGCCGTGACCCTGACGCCGCGCCGCCTGTCCGTGACCTTCGTCATGTCGCGCCAGGCCGCCATCCAATCGAGCGCCGAACTTGACCTCGCCATTACCCGCCAGATGCGCGCGGCCATCAACGAGGAACTGGCCCGCGCCATTCTGGCCGGCGACGGCAGCGGCCAAAACCCGACCGGCATCCTCAACGACAGCGCGGTGAACATCGTCGCAATCGGCGCGAGCGGTGGCACGCTGACCTATCAGGCGCTCGTTGACATGGAAGCCGGCCCCAATACCGCCGGCGTTCCGAATGGCAGCGGCGCCTGGATGGTCAATGCCGGTACGCACAAGTTCCTGCGGACAAAGCCCAAGGCGACCGGCTTGCCCTACATCCTCGAGAGCGGGGCCATCCTCGAGCGCCCGGTCACGGTGAACAACAACCTGCCGGAGAACTTGACCAAGGGCGCCGGTTCCAGCCTGCAAGGACTGGTCTATTCGAACGCCTGGGAAAACCTGCTGATCGGCATTTTCGGTCCCGGCTTCGACGTGACTGTCGACCGCGTGACGATGGCAGACCAAGGCAAGCTGCGCGTTGTGGTCAGCCTGTTCTACTGCCACGGCTTGATCAATCCAAACGCCTTCTCAATCTGCAAGGACGCGGCGCTGGTTTGATGATCTGGCGCGGCCGGGATGTTCCGAGCGGGCGTCTTTTTGCCCGGCCGCTGTTTCTCCTGGCAAGGCGTCCGCACCGGGTTTGAAGTACACGCCAGAACTTCAAACGGAGCCGCTCCGGAGGCGTGCGGGGCGCACGACGCGGCCATCTCATAAGAAAGGACAGAAGACATGCAACAACGCCAGACCGAGATAGCAGGGCGCGCGGCGCACTACGCCGGTAGCGTTCCTTCCCCCGCGCGCGCAGCGGCACCCGCGAATCCTGCGCCGGCCGTCGCACCGGTCGCGCTGCGCGCTGACATGGTCGCCGCCGGAATGGATCTCGCGCTCGAGGTGATCAACCGCCGCGACTGGAGGCCGCTCGACCAAGCGGTTGCGGATGCGAATTCCAGCGACCCCAATCGACGCCGGAGCGGCCTCTCGGCTCTGTATGGAGCGGCCATCATCCTCGCGGGCACGTTGCGGAGAGTCGCCGATCATGGCTACGCCACGATTACCGGCTGCATTCCAGTACGCGGCGAACTCGAGTACGCGTTCGCCTCCGACCCGCGCCGCTTCGATGCGCTGCTGCAAGTCATGGTTGAAGCGGTGAACGAACTGATGGACAAGCTACCCGGCCTGCGCGCCTCGCTACCGGAGCGCCGCGCCGAGACCGCCGAGCCGCAATCCGTGCGCGTGGTATCGATGCCGGCGCGCGAGACCGCCACCAAGGTGCGGCGCGACGCCGCTGGCGACATTACCGGCAGTCTCGCGCTTGAACAGGATACGGTGACGAAATGAAGGTCCGCAAATTCAGGCAGCCCCGATGATGCGGCCTGACCACGGAGCCCGCGCCCGGCTGCGCGTATGGCATGCGTCGCGGGCCTGGATACCGAATCGCCACGCCACGCCGCTGCACGAAGTCGAGCGGCTGGCCGGGCAACTGCGCCAGGCTGGCGAAGCGGCGCCGGGCGGTATTGCAGCAATTCGCATGGCCGGGACTCGCGCCGACCTGCTTACCATGTGCTTACCAGAAAAAACTTAGGCCACCGCGAAGGTGGCCTAAGTCTTTGTTTATTTGGGGCGGCTGATGGGTCTCGAACCCACGACAACCGGAATCACAATCCGGGACTCTACCAACTGAGCTACAGCCGCCGTCGAAGAAGGCGCGCATTGTAGCGAACAATCCGTTCTCCTGTCCAGAGATCGTTGTCGACCAGGAATCCTGTTGCTTCGCCTGCCATGATAGAATTGCCAGCTTTATTTTTTCGGCTCGTAGTCACAAGGAAATCTCATGGAAGCGACCACTGCTCAAGCCAACGAACTGGAACGCCGCATCGATTTGTCCATCCCCATCGAAAATGTCGAAAGGGAGATGGACCAGCGCCTGAAGCGTATGGGAAAGAACATCAAGATGCCAGGCTTCCGTCCCGGCAAGGTGCCGTTCAGCATCGTCAAACAGCAATATGGCAGCCAGGCCCGCCATGAAGTGCTTTCCGAAGAACTGGACCGCGTCTTCGGCGAGACCGTGACCGCCCAGAAGATGCGTGTCGCCGGCTACCCGCGGATCGAGCCCAAGGCCAGCGAAAGCACGACTCACCTTGAGTTCTCCGCCATCTTCGAGGTCTACCCGGATTTTACCCCGGCCGACATGTCGACCGCGGAAGTCGAGCGTCCGGTGCTTGAAGTCGGCGCCAAGGAAGTCGACAAGACCCTCGACATCCTGCGCAAGCAGCGTGTCTCCTACGAGGACACCGAGCGTGCGGCGGCCACCGAAGACCGCGTCGTCATCGACTTCCTCGGCAAGAAGGATGGCGAGCCGTTCCAGGGCGGGCAGGCAACCGACTACCCGTTCGTGCTTGGCCAGGGCATGATGTTGCCTGACTTCGAAAAGGCCGTCGAAGGCACCAAGAACGGCGAATCCAAGACCTTCGACCTGACTTTTCCGGCGGATTACTTCGCCAAGGATCTGGCCGGGCAGACCGTACAGTTCGAAATCACGGTCAAGCAGGTGCAGGCGCCCAAGCTGCCGCCGATCGACGCCGAGTTCGCCAGGAGCATGGGCATCGCCGACGGCGATGTCGCCAAGATGCGCGCCGAGATCGAAGCCAACCTCAAGCGCGAAGTGAAGCGCCGCATCGAGGGCAAGGTCAAGGATCAGGTCATGGAGGCCCTGATCAAGGCCAATCCGATCTCCACGCCGAACGCGCTGATCGAGATGGAGATCCAGCGCCTGATGCAGGCTGCGCGTCAGGACATGGAGCAGCGCGGGATGAAAGTGGCGGACATGCCGATCCAGCCAGAATGGTTTGCCAACCAGGCGCGGCGCCGTGTCGTGCTCGGCCTGATTCTTGCCGAACTGGTGAAATCCGAGAAGCTTCATCCGACCCCCGAGCAGGTTCGCGCAATGGTCGAGGAAAGCGCGCAGAGCTACGAGCATCCGGAGGAAGTCGTCCGCTGGTATTACGCCCAACCGCAGCGCCTCGGTGAGGTCGAAGGGCTGGCGATCGAGAGCAATGTTGTCGAATGGGTACTCGGCAAGGCCAAGGTTACTGACAAGGCTGCAGTTTTTGATGAACTCATGGGCCAGAAGCAGTAATCTCTCCAATGGCAGCAACGGCGACAACCAGACGATCACTTGAACGCAACCGGCAAGGGCTGAAATGAACATCGACAACGCAAGCAACCAGGATCCTCAGGCACTGGGCATGGTCCCGATGGTGATCGAACAGAGCGGTCGTGGCGAGCGCGCTTTCGACATCTATTCCCGCCTCCTGAAGGAGCGCGTGGTGTTTCTGGTCGGCCCGGTCAACGACGTCACCGCCAATCTGGTTGTCGCCCAGTTGTTGTTCCTAGAAGCGGACAATCCGGACAAGGACATCCACTTCTACATCAACTCGCCCGGTGGCGCGGTGACTGCCGGCCTGTCGATCTACGACACCATGCAGTTCGTCAAGCCCGACGTATCGACGCTCTGTATCGGCCAGGCGGCGTCGATGGGCGCCTTCCTGCTCAGTGCCGGCGCCAAGGGCAAGCGTTTCGCGTTGCCCAACTCGCGCGTGATGATTCACCAGCCGCTGGGCGGCTTCCAGGGCCAGGCATCTGACATCGCCATTCATGCCAAGGAAATCCTGTCGATTCGCGACCGCCTGAACCGGATCATGGCCGAACACAGCGGTCAACCGCTCGAACGCATCGAAAAGGATACCGATCGCGACAATTTCCTTTCTGCGGAGGAAGCGGCAGAATACGGTCTGATCGACAAGGTGCTGACCCGCCGCGACGCGGCTTGAACGGAGAGGTTCTCGGATGACCAGAGGCGCCCAGGAAAAACTGCTCTACTGCTCGTTCTGCGGCAAGAGCCAGCACGAAGTCAAGAAACTCATCGCCGGCCCGTCGGTCTTCATCTGCGACGAGTGCATCGCGCTGTGCAACGACATCATCCGCGACGAACTGCCCGAAGAGGCGGCCAAGGCCGGTCGCTCGGACCTGCCAACACCGCGCGAGATCTGCTCGATCCTCGACCAGTACGTGATCGGCCAGGAAGTCGCCAAGCGCATCCTCGCCGTCGCCGTGTACAACCACTACAAGCGTCTGCGCCACACCGCCAAGAATGCTGGCGAAGTCGAGCTGGCGAAGAGCAACATCCTGCTCGTCGGGCCCACCGGTTCGGGAAAGACGCTGCTCGCCCAGACGCTGGCACGCCTGCTCAACGTGCCCTTCGTCATGGCCGACGCGACGACGCTGACCGAAGCCGGCTATGTCGGCGAGGACGTCGAGAACATCATCCAGAAGCTGCTGCAGAAGTGCGATTACGACATCGAGAAGGCGCAGCAGGGTATCGTTTACATCGACGAAATCGACAAGATCTCGCGCAAGTCGGACAACCCGTCGATCACCCGCGACGTTTCCGGTGAAGGCGTGCAGCAGGCGCTGCTCAAGCTGATCGAAGGCACCGTTGCCTCGATTCCGCCACAGGGCGGGCGCAAGCACCCGAACCAGGATTTCGTCCAGGTCGACACGACCAATATCCTCTTCATCTGCGGCGGCGCCTTTGCCGGCCTGGAAAAGATCATTCTCAACCGCTCGGAAAGGGGCGGCATCGGCTTCGGGGCCGAGGTCAAGGGCAAGAAGGACAAGAAGGCCATTGGTCAGGTCCTGCTCGATGCCGAGCCCGAAGACCTGATCAAGTTCGGTCTTATTCCCGAACTCATCGGTCGTCTGCCGGTCGTCGCCACCCTCCAGGAACTCGAGGAGCCGGCCCTGATCCAGATCCTCACCGAACCCAAGAATGCACTGATCAAGCAGTACCAGAAGCTGTTCGGCATGGAAGACGTCGAACTGGAAGTGCGTCCCGGTGCGCTTTCCGCCATCGCGAGGAAGGCGCTGGCGCGCAAGACGGGAGCCCGCGGGCTGCGCTCGATCCTGGAACACGCGCTGCTCGACACGATGTACGAACTCCCCGGCATGGAAAATGTCGAAAAAGTCGTCATCGACGAGAACATGATCACCGGGGACACCCCGCCGCTACTGATTTACGCCGATCAGCCGAAGGTTTCCGGCTCCAACTGAACCGGCTCTTGAATTGCGGTTTCGCGTCCCAAAGTAACGGCTGCATACCTATTTCAAAGGCATCGTAATGTCGAACCCCAACACGCTCCCGGAAACCGTCCAGTTGCCGCTGCTGCCGCTACGCGACGTCGTCGTCTTCCCGCACATGGTGATTCCGCTCTTCGTCGGACGTCCGAAATCGATCAAGGCCCTCGAAATGGCCATGGAAAGCGGCAAGAACATCCTGCTGCTGGCCCAGAAATCCGCCGCCAAGGATGAACCGGAACCCGATGATCTCTATCGCATCGGCTGTCTGGCCAATATCCTGCAGATGCTCAAGCTGCCCGACGGGACCGTGAAGGTTCTCGTCGAAGGCACGCAGCGCGCCCGCGTCGAAGCCATCGAGGTGCAATCGTCCGTGTTCATGGCAACCGCCGCCCCGCTGCCGCAGCCCGGGGTCGAGGACCACGAGATCGAGGCCATGCGCCGCGCCGTGGTTGCCCAGTTCGACCAGTTCGTCAAGCTGAACAAGAAGATTCCGCCCGAGGTGCTGTCGTCGATTACCGGCATCGAGGATGCCGGACGCCTGGCCGACACGATTGCCGCGCACCTGCCGCTCAAGCTCGAGCAAAAGCAGGAAGTGCTGGAAATGGACAGTGTCCGCGAGCGCATCGACCGCCTGCTGTCGCAACTGGAATCGGAAATCGACATCCTCCAGGTCGAGAAGCGCATCCGTGGCCGCGTCAAGCGCCAGATGGAAAAGAGCCAGCGTGAGTATTACCTCAACGAGCAGGTCAAGGCCATTCAGAAGGAACTCGGCGAAGGCGAGGAAGGCGCGGACCTCGAGGAACTCGACCGCAAGATCAAGGCCGCAGGAATGAGCAGGGAAGGACTGGCCAAGGCGCTCGGCGAGATCAAGAAACTGCGCTTGATGTCGCCGATGTCGGCCGAGGCGACGGTCGTCCGCAATTTCATCGAGACCCTGATCGGCCTGCCCTGGCGCAAGAAGACCCGCATCAGCAAGGACCTGCGCGCCGCCGAGAAGATCCTCGACGGCGACCATTACGGCCTCGAGAAGGTCAAGGAACGCATCGTCGAATACCTCGCCGTGCAGCAGCGCGTCGACAAGGTCAAGGCGCCCATCCTTTGCCTGGTCGGCCCTCCTGGTGTCGGCAAGACCTCTCTCGGCCAGTCGATCGCCAAGGCGACCAACCGCAAGTTCGTGCGCATGGCGCTCGGCGGCGTCCGCGACGAAGCCGAAATCCGCGGCCACCGCCGCACCTACATCGGCTCGATGCCGGGCAAGATCCTGCAGAGCCTGACCAAGGTCGGCGTGCGCAACCCGCTCTTCCTGCTCGACGAAGTCGACAAGCTCGGCCAGGACTTCCGTGGCGACCCCTCATCGGCACTGCTCGAAGTACTCGATCCGGAACAGAATCACACCTTCCAGGATCACTACGTCGAGGTCGATTTCGACCTCTCCGACGTGATGTTCGTGGCCACGGCCAATACGATGAACATCCCGGCGCCGCTGCTCGACCGCATGGAAGTCATCCGCCTCTCCGGCTACACGGAGGACGAAAAAGTCAATATCGCCATGCGCTATCTGCTGCCCAAGCAGTTGAAGAACAATGGCCTCAAGATGACGGAACTGGCCGTCGCTGACAGCGCGGTGCGCGACATCGTCCGCTATTACACGCGCGAAGCCGGTGTCCGCGCCCTCGAGCGGGAAATATCGAAAATCTGCCGCAAGGTCGTCAAGACGCTGGTTCTGAAGAGGCGCAGCAGCAAGATTCTGGTCAATGCCCGCAACCTCGACAAATTCCTCGGCGTCCGCCGCTACAGTTTCGGCATGGCGGAGAAGGAGAACCAGATCGGCCAAGTCACTGGCCTCGCGTGGACCGAAGTGGGCGGCGAACTGCTGACCATCGAGTGCGCCAACATGCCCGGCAAGGGCAACATCCTGCGCACGGGTTCGCTCGGTGACGTGATGAAGGAATCGGTCGAGGCCGCCCGTTCGGTCGTGCGTGCCCGTGCCCGGCGCCTCGGAATCAAGGACGAGGCTTTCGAGAAGACCGACATCCACATCCACGTTCCCGAGGGCGCCACGCCCAAGGATGGCCCCTCGGCTGGCATCGCCATGACCACGGCACTGGTATCCGCCTTCACGGGGATACCGGTCCGCTGCGAAGTGTGCATGACCGGAGAAATCACCCTGCGCGGTGAGGTTCTGGCCATCGGCGGCCTCAAGGAAAAGTTGCTGGCAGCGGTGCGCGGCGGACTAAGGACGGCGTTGATCCCGGAAGAGAACGTCAAGGACCTAACCGAAATCCCGGACAACATCAAGAACAAGATCGAGATCGTTCCCGTCAAATGGATCGACCAGGTCCTCGAGAGGGCACTGGAGCGTAGCCCGGAGGCACTGCCGGAGCATGGCGACGAAGGCACGGCAGTTGCGGCCGGTTCCGAGAACGCACCTCCGCAAACCGTCCTTACCCATTGATTTCGTGGAGAAGCAAGCATGCTGCAGTGCCAGCTGGGCTTGCTTTCCGGCCTAATCTTGCCCGGCATCGCGCACGACTTCGTTGGCTTCATCGGTGCCAGCTGAGCTTGCTTTCCGGCCTCATCTTGCCCGTCCAAACCACCCGGAATCCGTTTTCACAGTCCATTCGAGCTGGGTGGCTCCCGTAGCGCATGGATGTCCGCCATTCTTGTGCTGCCGATTGCCAGAGGTTGACTCTTTCGCAAACGCCGACACGGAAGATCATCGACTCGCAACATATTTCGGGACAGGTGTTTACAAGGATCGGTCCAGTCCATATAATGCGCCCTCTTTCACGGAACTGGGGGTATAGCTCAGCTGGGAGAGCGCTTGCATGGCATGCAAGAGGTCAGCGGTTCGATCCCGCTTACCTCCACCAAGCGACAGTGGAAGAGATGGAGTATTGTCCGGGTCCCCATCGTCTAGAGGCCTAGGACACCGCCCTTTCACGGCGGTAACC
>ERZ761603.1397-NODE-1397-length-18141-cov-95.314166_pt1 | contig 18141 bp, 13 predicted proteins | sample MGYA00511879_ERZ761603 | MGnify/ENA primary metagenome ERZ761603 (study PRJEB28899, sample SAMN02850040) | bioreactor sludge metagenome | biome: EBPR Sludge; feature: EBPR Bioreactor; material: flocular biomat | place: Australia: Thorneside Wastwater Treatment... | reverse complement strand
GCCGCAGGGTGTCGACCGGCGCCTGACCGTCGCCAACCTGCAGGCGCAGCGTCCACTTGCCGCCGTCGTCGATCCTGTCGATTGCCAGCACGTCACTGCGCGTCGTACCGGTGACGGTGAACGCGTCGCTGGCAGCCGCGTCGGGCGTCTCGGAGACGAGGTCGCTGCCCTGGCCCGGGGTCCAGTCATAGGTGTCACTGCCAATCCCGCCACCGAGGTCGTCATCGCCGCTGCCGCCACCGAGCCGGTCGTCCCCGCCGCCACCGCGCAGCGTGTCGCGCCCGGCACCGCCGCTGAGACGGTCGTCACCGTCGCCACCGTCGAGCAGGTCGTCGCCCGTGCCGCCGGTGAGGCGGTCATTCCCGGCACCGCCGCCGAAAGCGGCTGCGCCGCTGCCGGCGGAGGACAATTCGTCGTTGCCGGCGTCGCCGTACAGATCGATCGGCGAGCGGACCGTCCGGTCGACGACGATCGAGTCGTCGCCGCTGCCGCCACTCCCGATGATTCGCTTGACGCCGCGGAAGCTCTGCTGCGCACGCTCGACGCGATTGCCGGATCCATCGGGCACCAGGAACTTGACGACGATCGTCTCGCCGCCATCGGGATCGCTGGCGTCCGTCAGGCCGTTCGACCGGATGTCGAAGCCTTCGTCGATGACGCTGTCGGTGCCGGCACGGTTGACGCCGGTGTTGACCCGCCGGTGGGCGGTATCGCCCATGAAGAGGTTCAGGGTGCCGTCGCCAGTCACCTCGCCGAGCACGGGCGGGTTCACCCGTACGCCGGCGAGCACCTGCGCGTCGCTCAACTGGTAGATGTTGAAGTCGTAGATGTTGGCCTGCAGCAGCGTCCAGGTTTCGTCGACGAGGACGATCTTGAACGGCCAGAAACCGACCGCCATGAAGACGAAGGCCTCGAGCCCGGCATAGAGGGCACCGGACGAGTTGGTGACGCCCGCCGGGTTGGCGTCGTAGGCCAGTGTCAGCTCGTTCAGCCGCACCCGTCCGTCGTAGGTGAAGGGAGCCTGCGGTACCTCGGGAACGTAGTAGCCCTCGAGCAGGCCGTTGACATAGTCGAACTGCACCGGCGACTGCGGTTCCGGCAGGTCGTTGAGGTCGATCCGGACCTGTGTATCAAAGAACACGCGGACGCCGGCCTGCAGTTCGGCGACGTAGAGATCGGGTCCGATCGCTGCGCCCGCGGTCATCTTGGCCGACAGCTTGAGTTCGGGCTGGTCGAACTCGTGATCGCCGTCGGCGACCTGCGCCGGCGGCGTGCCGGCGCCGAGGTCGTTGGGATCGGCGCCAATGTGGTCGTCAAAGTAGAGACCGTCGCGCAGGCGATGAACCTGCTCGCGCACGCTTTGCTGCAGCGCTGCGTCGCTCGAGAAATCGAGGTTCCTGGTCAGCAGATTGGCGCCGAAGAGGTCGTAGCCGACGTCGAAATCGAGTGCTGCCAGGAAGGTCAGCGCCAGCTCGACTTCGAGGAGCGGCAGTGCCGGGATCGGGAACTGTTTCTTGAACGTGTAGCCGAGGTTGAACTCGAAACCGGCCTCGACGAGTGACGCGGTCGTCTTGCCCTGCAGCATCCCGAGCACGGCGGTCGGGTCGTTCAGGAACGGGAACGAGAGGTTGCCACTGATGTCCGAGAAGACATTGTCGAAGGTCTGGTTGCTGTCCTGGACCTTCTTCAGCGCATCGGGATAGGGATTCTCCTTGGTCAGCTTGATCTGGCGTTCGACATCCGCCGGGTCATCGTCGGCGCGGCCCGACTGCGTCAACTGCATCCGGAAGTTGCCCAGGTCGACCGTCTGCGGCAGTCCTTCGCCGATGGGCTTCAGGTCAAGGAAGACGTCGACGACGCCGAGCACCTCCTTGGCGGCAACCAGCCGGGCGAGCTGCACGTCCTTCTGCTGCTGCGTCAGGGTCGGGTCGAGATAGGTGGCGGTGACGCCGAGGTCGATCGGCGTCACCGATCCGTAGCCGATCGCCTCGCCGATCTCGCTGAGCACCGGGATCGGGAAGGTGAGGAAGTCGACGATCGGCTTCAATGGCGCCAGCGCGGACTGGATCGACTGGACCGTCGGGTCGAAGAACTCGGAGAAGAAGGTGCCGAGATCGAGGCGCACGCCCTCGTAATCGATGTCGATCGGAGCGCCGAAGGAGTCGGCGCGGGTGTCGGCAGCGCTGAAAAGCTGCGTGATATGGACATCGGCCTCGACCGCGAGGTTGAAGACCCGGTCGGACTCGGCGACGACCGCGAAGTCCGGCACCATCGCCGCATCGATGTCGAGGTGGATGTCGGAGTCGCCGGTCACCGTCGCGCCGACGACGAGGGCCGGGATCTCGGCCGGGCTCAGGCGGCGGTCGGCGCCGCCGCCGGCGACGTCGATGTCGAAGCGGCCGCTGAAACGGCTCGGCAGGGGCGCTTCGGGGCCGCCGTCTGCGTCCGGCTGGCCCTGGTCCTTCCGGATCAGCGCGCCGAAGACGCCCGCCGTCCCCTTGGCAGCGAGCACGCCATCGTCACCGCCGTCGAGCACGGCAACGACATCCGTGAGCTGCAGTTCGTTCGCGGACGTCGAATCGATGTAGAACGACGAGCGGCCCTGTGCATCCTCGTCGACACCGAAAACGAGTTCGAAGCGCCAATCGAAGCCGAGGTCGACCTCGTCGTGTGTGCCGAGTCGTGCCGAGATCAGCGGATCCTCACCGAGTGCCAGGTCGAGGTCGATGCGCTCGTCGGCACTGCCGGCAAGCGTCAGCGCGAACTCGTAGTGACTGTGCTCGGCGTTCGTCGTGGCGTCGATGCGGCCGTCTTCGATCAGATCCCCCAGTGCGGCCTCGAGGCCCTCCTTGACCGCGTCGGGCGTCACCCGTTCGCCGGGTGGCGTCGGCAGCGAGAAGTTGCGCAGTGCATCGGCGATTTGGCCGGCGATGTCGCCGGACTCGATCGTGACCAGCTGGGTGCCGATGAGCGGGATGGGTGCGCTGAATACATCGCTCTCCAGGCGCGTCTGCACGGCATCGAAATAACCCGCAAGGCCAGCCGCGTCGACGACAGCGAGGTCAGCCGACAGCAACATCCGGGGCTCGAGGGACTCGAAGATCAGGCCTTCGCGACGCTGTGCTCGTGGCGCTGGCTGCGGGTCCGCTTGCCGGGCTTGCCGCCGTAGTCGGCGCAACATGCGACCCAGCCGGCCGATCAAGGCGTCGCCAGACCACGAGGCACGCGGGCCGGCTTGCTGGCGCTTCTCTTCGTTGCCGCTACTGCTCACGACTCGCTCCGCCAAAGGAGAGGGCGATCTGCTTTCATCCGGGAACAGGATGCCAAACCATGTTAGTACAAATGTCTTTGCTTTGCCGGTGTTTTTCGCTGGCCGCAATGCGGATGGATCCATGCTCCCTCCGACCGCGTCCGGTGTGCCACCGGCCGCTGGAAAGAGACGGGAAAGCTCGCGGCACGGCACGATCGGGGGCCGAGGTATACCTCGACAAGGGTCCATCCCCGCGAGCGCGGGGCAAGCTCGACGGGATGATCGATCCCGATACGGGGGAGGGGTCCATCCCCGCGAGCGCGGGGGAAGCGTCGGGGAAGGCCAGCGCGTGCAGCGGGTCGCGGGTCCATCCCCGCGAGCGCGGGGGAAGCTTGATCACGCAACCCTCGAAATACCCGATGCCGGGTCCATCCCCGCGAGCGCGGGGGAAGCGTCTGCCGCAGACAGCAGGACTGGCCACCGTCGGGTCCATCCCCGCGAGCGCGGGGGAAGCTTGAGTCGGAAATCTACCATCACGGAAAAGTCGGGTCCATCCCCGCGAGCGCGGGGGAAGCTGATCCGCCAGCGCGACCGCGCGGTCCTCGTCAGGTCCATCCCCGCGAGCGCGGGGGAAGCGCCCACATCCCGGTCGGCAGCACCTACGCGCAGGGTCCATCCCCGCGAGCGCGGGGGAAGCAAGATCAGACAGAAGGGCGAGGCGGCATGAAAGGGTCCATCCCCGCGAGCGCGGGGGAAGCCTCCGCGCGGCTCTGGACGGCTATCTGTCCGAGGGTCCATCCCCGCGAGCGCGGGGGAAGCGCCAGTGACAACCAGGCCAAGCGCGTCTTCAAGGGTCCATCCCCGCGAGCGCGGGGGAAGCTCGGAGACGTCCCAGATGTGGTCCATCGTGAAGGGTCCATCCCCGCGAGCGCGGGGGAAGCTTACTCGGGTCGACCTCGCGGGGAACTACGAGGGGTCCATCCCCGCGAGCGCGGGGGAAGCAGCACGCCAAGCAGACCGACGATGCATCTCCCGGGTCCATCCCCGCGAGCGCGGGGGAAGCCTGCAACTGAAATACACCAAGAAGCGTGACAAGGGTCCATCCCCGCGAGCGCGGGGGAAGCGGCGGCCAGTCCATCGGCGACCTGATCAACAAGGGTCCATCCCCGCGAGCGCGGGGGAAGCCCGTCAGCAGCTCCGAGATGCATCGCTTCCAACGGTCCATCCCCGCGAGCGCGGGGGAAGCTTGCGCGCGTCCTCGACCGTGCGTTGCCATGCGGGTCCATCCCCGCGAGCGCGGGGGAAGCCCGGGGAGCAGTGCGAGCCGGTCGGGGGCGCCGGGTCCATCCCCGCGAGCGCGGGGGAAGCCGCTTCGTCGGCGTGAAGTAGCCGGCGCGGACGGGTCCATCCCCGCGAGCGCGGGGGAAGCCGCTTCGTCGGCGTGAAGTAGCCGGCGCGGACGGGTCCATCCCCGCGAGCGCGGGGGAAGCGGAGTCGAGAGTCTGCGACGAGACAGGGCTGAAGGTCCATCCCCGCGAGCGCGGGGGAAGCGTGGTCGGGTATCGGCCGGTTTTTCCGGATATGGGTCCATCCCCGCGAGCGCGGGGGAAGCAGTTGAACAAGGGGCTGATCAATCGGTTTGTCGGGTCCATCCCCGCGAGCGCGGGGGAAGCTTGCCGTCGAGGTAGGCAACCTCGATCGTGTCGGGTCCATCCCCGCGAGCGCGGGGGAAGCGGTGTCTGCCGGGATCTGGTCGGCTTCGATCAGGGTCCATCCCCGCGAGCGCGGGGGAAGCTTGGCGTGGAACAGCGCGACGCCGTCGGCCATGGGTCCATCCCCGCGAGCGCGGGGGAAGCTGGCGCTGAACACTACGGACGGGACGCTGGAGAGGTCCATCCCCGCGAGCGCGGGGGAAGCCGCATCGAAAACGCCTACCGCCAGGGCCGGATGGGTCCATCCCCGCGAGCGCGGGGGAAGCAATGATTTCGGGCGCCGAGACGTAGCGGTTGCGGGTCCATCCCCGCGAGCGCGGGGGAAGCTCGGGCGCCGAGCTGATGAGCGCTTCGACCGAGGGTCCATCCCCGCGAGCGCGGGGGAAGCTCTGCCCTCGCCATCGCCGTCGGCGACCGGCTGGGTCCATCCCCGCGAGCGCGGGGGAAGCTTGCATTCGCGTGCTGTACGGAGTGCCGCACCGGGTCCATCCCCGCGAGCGCGGGGGAAGCGAAGTGGTGCTGACCGGGTTCACGTTCGATAGAGGTCCATCCCCGCGAGCGCGGGGGAAGCCGCTACAACGGCAGCGAAGGCCGCGCCTATTCAGGTCCATCCCCGCGAGCGCGGGGGAAGCCGATAGATTCAGCAGCCCATTGACGCCGGGAAAGGTCCATCCCCGCGAGCGCGGGGGAAGCGCGAAGGAGCTCGATCCGGAATGGAGGCGCGCGGGTCCATCCCCGCGAGCGCGGGGGAAGCCCGATCCGGGCGGTGTTCCCGACAATCGAGACGGGTCCATCCCCGCGAGCGCGGGGGAAGCTCTGCTCCGGAAAACGCTGCAAGGCCATCGACGGGTCCATCCCCGCGAGCGCGGGGGAAGCTGAGAGCCGCCAGAAAGTTCCATGTCTTGCACGGGTCCATCCCCGCGAGCGCGGGGGAAGCACGGAGAGGACTCTGATTTCGTGCGCATCCGCGGGTCCATCCCCGCGAGCGCGGGGGAAGCGTTGCAAAGGTGCAAAGGATTTGCGGAATGACGGGTCCATCCCCGCGAGCGCGGGGGAAGCTTGAAGCGCTGCTGAACGCTGCTGGCTGGAAAGGGTCCATCCCCGCGAGCGCGGGGGAAGCACCCACCGCGCCCCGATGCGGACCACGGACTGGGGTCCATCCCCGCGAGCGCGGGGGAAGCGAGCACGACTGGAGCAGCCACGGTTCAGACGCAGGTCCATCCCCGCGAGCGCGGGGGAAGCATGGCGTAGGCGACGGCGTAGGCGGCCGTGGAGGGTCCATCCCCGCGAGCGCGGGGGAAGCGCGTAGCCCTCGCCAAACGGCATTTCGTCTTCGGGTCCATCCCCGCGAGCGCGGGGGAAGCACTTTGACATGCCTGGATTCATACACGGAGAAGGGTCCATCCCCGCGAGCGCGGGGGAAGCAGCAGAAGGCAATGCGGCAGGACATCAAAGAAGGGTCCATCCCCGCGAGCGCGGGGGAAGCGAGTTTTTGAGCGGTGCGCGGTTCGACATCCCGGGTCCATCCCCGCGAGCGCGGGGGAAGCCAACTCGGACTGGTGCTCGATGTCTGCCAGTCGGGTCCATCCCCGCGAGCGCGGGGGAAGCCAGCTTCTCAACCATTTGCTGCATTTCGAGACAGGTCCATCCCCGCGAGCGCGGGGGAAGCCGGTACGGATCGAGCACCAGCAGCCGATGACCAGGTCCATCCCCGCGAGCGCGGGGGAAGCTCTAGATCACAACGCTATGAATTATAGTGAATTGTTAAAGAGCGGTCGATCGTGAGGTGGCCAGCAGACCATCTAGCGATACTACGGTAACGGGCGGACTGCCCAGAGTGCGGACCGACTGACCGCAGGGCGCCGTGGTGTCGGCCCACACCATCACGACCGACGCATTCTCTTCCCGGCAAAACCAGTCTGTCAGCACCAGCCAAATGCGCTCGCGAACGGCCGGTGAAATATGCGGGGCGCTATACACTCCCGGAGCGAGCTCGAGTAGCGACGACGCGAGAAATCCTCGCACGCGACTACTCACGTTGCGCGTCACTACCAATGTCATCGACACCAAGCAACTCCTTGATTCGGTCGATCATCTTTGGGATCAGCTTGCCGCGACGAAACTCCATGGCTGCTTCCTTGCGAAGCGTTCGCTCAAGGTCGAGGTTGGGATTGTCGCAAACGCGACGCCCGACGCGGAAAGCCAACGGAATCGTGACCTCTGCTCTGTAAAGATCGGCGATGTCCAGGGTAAACGCATTGCTCGAATCTTCGTGAATGAACCCAAGCGGCGGCAGAGCACCGACAGCGGCTACCGCTACATCGGCGGCGCACTCGACGAAGGTGGCGACGTGGTTGATGGCCTGGTTCGGAATATCTGCGCCCTCGGGACGACTTCTGTCGTAGCGACGGCCCTGCCACGGCAAACGATGACGGTCTGCCTCGACGCGGTAGATTTCCTTCATGCGTGCGCCCTCGATGCCTCGCAGGACCGCGATGTCACGGTGTGGCAGGATTCTTCCGAAACGAAACGCGTACATCTTCCGCGCGATGTCTAGCCGAAGATTGTCGTCCGCCCAGATCCGGGCCTGAGCGCGGGCGACCTCGCTACGTCCCTGACCCATGGGTGGTGCCGTGTAGAACTTCGTGCCTCCTTCACCAACGGCTGCGAGTAGGGTGCCGTGCCTTGCGAGGATACGAAGGGCGTCGTGGCTGACTGTCGATCCGGGCCCGAGCAGGATCAAGGATACCCTCTGGTACGGTATGGCGTAGTCGCCAGCTTGGATCTCAGCGGACTCCGTGCAGACGAAGCGTAACGTTCCATCCTCGACAAACAGCCGACCACGGGAGAGCCAGACGAGACCGTGACGGTCAACGTGTGGAATTCTCGCTTGCGCAAGACCCAGTCGGCCAGCGAGCAGACCCCCCATGTCAGGCAGCGCCCGTCATCGGCGGTCGGAGCAACAACATGCCGAAACCGAAGGCGCGATGTCGGCCAATGCCGCGCGTCAGCAGCCTGCCGAAGCGATCCGGATCGCCGACGAGAAGCTCACCGGTGATCAGGGCGTCCGGTCGTTCAACCACCTGTCTACGAGGGCTCTGCCCCGCGCGCGATCGCCGCATCGTTCGAACTCGGCGAAAGCCGATCAGGTTGACGGTTGCCGCAACCGGATGTGCAGCGCCCTCACGTTCCAGTTGGCATTCTAGCCAGCGAACGTACACCTCGGCGCGGCTTGCTGGTTCCCGACTCTCCGCTTTGGCCTGATCCACTTCGACCAGATACAGGTCCCGCTCACGCTCGCCGCGAATCACCGGACAAACGCGCACTTCGAAGCCCAGACGCCGCCCTGCAGTCCACCCGGTCGGCATTTCCTTGTCGGCCGCGGCAGACCAATCGCAAACTGCCAAGGTGTCCGGCAAGGCGAAGTCCCGCGCGTGCTGTACGAGTGTTGCGACGTCTGTTGCACCGTAGCCCAACAGACGCAAGCCATTGCGCGTTTCCATCAGCCTGAACGGACGTGGCATGTACTCGCCAAGGGCTGCCGCAAGCCAGGCATGTGCAGCATAGCCGCGGTCCTCGTCTATCTGACTGCGGCTGCCGGCATGCCCCTGGCGCCAGGCGAAGCGCATCAAAGCGGCGCTGTCCAGCGGTAAGTCGATCATGTGCATGGCAGCACCTCCTGAAGCGTCCCTTCCGCCACCTGACGACTGCCGGAGTGCCACTGGTTCTTCCAGTCGCGCTGATCGTACACCGGACGGACCTGCGCTTCCAGAGCCTCGCCCAGGCTGGCGGGCCAGCGCGCGGGCATACCGCCCGACGTTCGCCGCTGCGGACAGGTCGCGCGCGGTACCTCGCGCAGAATCGTGAGTAGGTCGCTCCCCGTTCGGTACCCGAGGAGTATGGGCGAACTCGGTAGGCAGGTCTTGCGGCCGAGAAACAAGGGCCGGGCGGGGCGGCGCAATGCTACTTCCAGTTCGCCAAGGCCCGGTGCTTCGTCCGCGTTGCCCAGAGCGAGCGCGGAGGTGAGGAGTCCGTTGGCCCAGTAATGGCGATAGCGCTGATGCGTACCGAACTTGGCATCGGAACCGCCGTCCCGGTGTTCCGGTTCGCCCCGCGTGGTCCAGCCCTTTTCGCGCATCTTGCGCTGACCCAAATCCACCGTGTGGTAGTCCTCCAGCAGCGCACCGAGGATGTCCCAGCGGCTGGCGACCAGCAAGCGATCCTGCAGCCGGCCAATGCGCTCGCCGTCCGAGTGCCGCCAGCCCAGAGCATTCGCCAGCAAACCTGCGAACAACGACAGGCCGGGAAAGCGGTCGGTGACGTTGTGCTGGTCGACGACGACGCCGCCAAAGCTCATCAGCGGGGCGTCAAAACGCAGGATCAGGGCGTCCATCAGTCGGCTCCGAGCAGGTGGTCGAGAACCGCCTGGACGGTATTCCTGAGCGGTGCCCGAGGGGTGTCCTTGATGGTGGACGTGTCGTGGGTCGATGCAACGAAACGCTGCTCCTCGCGACCATACATTGCGTCGACTGCGGCCAGGTGGTGGCCGAGAGCGTCGATCGCTTGCTGCAGCGGATTGCCTTTGGGTTTCAACGCCTGCAGATAGGCATTCGCCAGCGTGCGGGGCTGGGCCGTGCCATACTCCAACAGGAGGAGTTCGGCGCGAGCATACGGCGCTGTGGAGCCCAGCTTGGCGCCAGGGCTGACGGTGGCGATGGCTTGCACCAGCCGCTCGATCACCTCGCGTGTATCCTGCAGCGTTGGCTGCGGCTGTCTCTGCCAGGATTGCGGATCGCACCCGCACAGGTTGGAGACCAGCAGCGGGACATCTACCACGACGTAGCCGTAAAACAGCCCGGCACCCAGTTCCATGTCGCCCGCGTGCGCGGCGCCGGCGTCTTCGTCAGCTTCCTTGAGATCATCGACCACCGTGAAATAGTCGACTTCAGTCGACAGTGCATGGACGGTAAGCGCGTGCGCAACATGTACTGCGGCATCGGTGCGAGCGAGGATGTCGGAGGTGACAAAGCGGCCAAACATTGCGCCTTCGATACCCGATATCAGATCGACCCCGGCAGCTCGCCACATTGCCTGCAGGTTACCTTTCTGGGCCTTCAGACTGTCCTCGAGCGACTTCACCGGGTCAATGTCACTGGCTGCACACTCGACGATCAGGCGCACCAGATAGTCGGCTTCGGGTTTGCCGAACAACACGGGTTGCTTCAAGCGCAATGGGTTGTCCTTGTCCTGTCCGCCTTGGATCAAGCGTTTGAGCAAGGCCTCAGTGAGTTGCCGTGCGGAACTCTCGGCGACGCCCGACGCAACCACCCGGCCGAGAATCTCTCGCTCGAAGAACAGCCTCGAACGAATTCCACCGGGCATGCCGAGGCTCCGGTGGAAATCATCGCGCCAGTGCTTCTTCAGGCACTGCGAAGAGATCCGCATCCGCTCGGCATTGCCGAAGGGAATGCGTTTTGCCAGCCCGGCGTCGTCCCGGTTGAGCAAAGCTGCGGCGTACGATGTGAGCGTGTGGATCTGCAGAAACATGGCGTCAATCCTTCTCGAGGTTGTGGTAGTAATCTCTGGCGATGCGGGTGTTGATTCGCTCACGAATCTCGGGGTCTGTTGAGAAAATGAGGTCGGCAAGTTGGCGCCAGTCGCAGGCGAGGCCTTTGGCCGCCAGTTGCCGAGCGGCGCGCAACGCCAGGGTGAGCTGGGTGTCTCCTTGCGCAGCCAGCAGACGCTCGAGCCGGCTCTCGGCGAATCCAGCTTCCGCCAGAGCCTTGCCCCAGGGTCGAGAGGGATCGAAGCCGCCGTCGCGCTGAATGGCCAGCGCACAAAGCAACGCGCGCCAGCGACGGGTCCAGGTGTCGCTCTGCCAAGGCTCGTCCACTTCGTCCAGAATGAAGCGATACAGTGCCAGGGGCGACGGGCCTTCCAGTCCCATGCGCTTCAAGGCGGCCCGCTCGCCGTTGGGAAAGTGGGGGTCGGCAAGGGTTCGCGCCATTGCGGGCACGTGCGCCGAGGGCGAGCGGGGTTCAAGCGGGTTCATGAGTCGCCTCCATGTACTGTTTGAGATGCTTGTGCAGCGAACCGCTGAAGATGCTTCGTGCCTTGGTCTTGCCTCTATAGTTGCGCCCGCTGCGCACGGGGACACGTTCGAAGGCAGCTTGCAACGTGGCATCTGCCAATCCGCACAGTTGCGAAAACCAGAACGTCAGCGCAGCAGAATCGTCGGCTTCGTCCAGCGTGGTCCATAGCCAGTCAAAATAGAGAGGGTTCCAGTCTCTGTTGTAGGGAACTGCTGCTTTGTCGACCCAGCGGCCAATCTCGGCGTTGTCGAGCTTGATGGTGTCTGGGCCGCCCTCCATCAGGGCGAACAGTGCCGGCCGAAGCGCTTTGTATTGAATGGTCGATGCGATCTCCAGACCCTTCTTCGACAAACCAGCCAAGCGATCCCGTTCTGGACACTTGCCGAACAGTACGAAACGCGCTCTCTCCGGTACCCGGATGGCTGCCTCGTGAAAGCCGTCCGTCGTGCCGTTGCCTCGCGCTAACACCGAAGCTGAAAGCCAACCGGGGCCCGACTCGGATGGTATATCCTGCATCGCCGCCGGCTTTAGGTCCGTTTGGCCATCTGAATCGGGAAGTATGAGCTTGCGCAGGAGTTCAACATGGAGGCCAGACCGTACTACTGTGAGTGCTCCATTGGTCGTGAGGTTGATAGGTATCCACGGATCGCCCACGTTTCCCTTCAGCGCGTCCGCACCGTCAATAAATGTTGCTGCAGAGCCTGCCGAGACTACTTGATACCCTCGACTGGATGGGATCAAGCGATATCTGCGAGCAATTTCGATAAAGAATGGATCAAGAGTCCACAATGGGTGACCACCAGTGCCGTCCCATGGCTCAAGCCAGAGCAGGGCTCGCCCATTCGGTCGATAGACGAACGGGGGATCGAGTAGTCGAGGCCTCACACGCGCCAACAGTTGAACATCTCTGCCGAACTGAGGACCATGCCGGAAAGAAGGGAGCCACCCAACTCGCGGCCGACTCCCTATTCCCGTATTCATCCGGCTGATGCCGCGATTCATGCCGCCACCGTTTCCCTTGCCTAGAAGACCCGACATGGTTTGGGAAGACAGCAGAGCAAGAGCCCAAGCTTCCGCGCAACTCGGGTCCCCCTTCGTCGCCTTGATGTCGTGATTCTTCGCCGTCTGCAACACGTCAAGCGCATCAGGAGTCGATGCCTTGGGTTTGTAGTCCCTGGCGAACACCGCGTGGCTCGTTGCCGGTGCCTGCAGAAAGGCAGGTCGGGTCGGGTCGTCGACGACCAGCGTCCAGGGGTCGTCGCTGTCGCAGCCCTCGGCCTGGGTCAGCGCGCGGATGCCTTGCCGCCAGAAGTCGGCGCTCTGCCGCGGCGATTGGGTAGCTTGCCGATCGAGAATCACTCCCGCCAGATAGCAGAGAAAGATGTGCAAGGCATCCTCCTGGTGCCGTTGCACGCCGGGCAGGCTGTCCACCCGGTCCTCGCTCAGCAGCGCGAGCAGTTCGGGCAGGCTGGCTCGGGACGTGTGCCCCTGCCAGCAGACACGAAACAGGGGGTCAAGCAACAGATTCATCAAGCCTCTCCAATCCGAAACGTGAATAGCAAAAGACGAAGCCACCGACATGCACGAGCAGAATACACCCCTCCGGGCTCACCCGATGCGCCTGCTCGGCGTCCAAACCGGGCGCCAAATGGGCGGGGATGCTGATTTCTTCAAGACTGTTGCCAAAGGGGCTGATGTACGCGCCGCCGAGCGAAATGATTCGGTCGTTCAAACCGAGACGGGTGGTGAGACGGGGACCGAGCTTGCCTGGAAACAGGAACTCGCCGAACGACTTGTCGGGAATCAGCGCGTTGTCTGCCGCCATCCCCATTGCTATGGCGTTGCCCATGAGCCACGCTGTATGCGCCCGCCATTTGGTACTGTTCAGCGCCGACAGTCGTTCGGGATGGGTGGCGGATTCCACCAGCCGCCGATTGTCGCGAGGCATCTCGATGTCCGGCTCGTCGGCGGCCCAATTCCGGGTCAATTGCAGAATGCGCAGATCTTCATAAACGAAGCCAAGCCCAGCGAGGCCTCCGCGACCCATTTCGCCGTTACTCTTGAGGAAAGTGGAGAAATCCGCTTCCGTCGGCAGCAGAATGGAGCACACCGCGTCTGGTCTTGGTCCGCGATCATGGCGGTGCAGGCGACCAATGCGTTGCAGCAACACGTCTATCGGACAGAGGTCGGTGATCAACCAGTCCGCGTCGATGTCCAAGCTTTGCTCCAGCGTTTGGGTCCCTATCAGGAGGACTGCCTTCGCCGACGACCGCTTGCCCATGCGGTGGCTGACTTCGCTGTCCAGTACTTCGCGATCGGGGGGGGCAAAGCGGCCGTGGTGGGGGCAGCGCTGACCGTTGACCGAGAACAGGCACGGTGCCAATACAGGATCCTCGTCGGCCAGTCTGGCCAGCGCCATCGCACGGGCGACAGTGTTCAAGACAACCAATACCCGCGCGCCACCCGTCACCGCTGTCCGCAGTGCCGGCACCAGAGTCTCGGGCGCTGCCAGCGCGGGCAGCGCCTGGATGTGCACGCGTTTGATACGACAGGCCGGATCGGGGAGATGTCGCGGTTCGATGCCGGGGGCGCTCAACGCCGGATACGGTTGCTCCGCCGCATGCTCGAATGGGACGGGTTCGGGTGGCCGGGTGTTCGGAAAGAGGTACTCGACACGGGCGGCGCTGCCCAGAGTTGCGGAAAGCAGCAGCGTGCGTCCGCCGGCAGCCTGATGCCGGGCAATGACGCGCCGGCTCAGATAGCGCATGTAGACATCGGAGCTATGCACCTCATCGACCACGAGGAGTGCGCGGTCGAGACATGCGGCGCGCAGATGCGCATGCGGCACTTGAATCGCCGAGAGCAGCACCTGGTCGATGGTGCCAACGGCGATTGGCGCAGCAAGAAAGCGCTTGGGTCGCTCTGCCGACCACGCGCGCTCGCGCTTGGCCTGCTCCGCTTCGTGCCATAGCTCGCCCGCCGCCGGCAGGCAGCTTGGCGGATCGCCATCGACCCGCGCGTAGGCTGGAACCGCCAACAGGACTGGCGGGCAGTGCTCAGCGAAAACCCTCCGCATGGCCGAGTGAACCCGGCCATAAAGCTCGCGCGCGGCCACTCGTGTCGGCAAGGCGAAATACAGGGCGTCTACTTCACCGGCAGCGAAAAGAGCCAGGAAATGCAGGAGTGCCGCCTCGGTCTTGCCCGACCCAGTGTCTGACTCGGCGATCAGCAGTAGCGGCAGGTCGGCGTGTGCCAGCTCTGCCTGCAACGGTCTCGGGGTTGCCTCAAGGTTGAAGACTTCGGCGAAAGTCGGCAGTCCAGCAGAGATATGCCGCCGTGCCCGCTGCACGTCGAGACCGACCGCCGCGAGCGCTATGCGCGCCTGTGCCCGTGCCCAGGAAATCCGGTTGCCCCTGTGCTGGAAGGGAAAAAAGGCCTCCCGGTGGGAACCCAACCAGTCCGCCAACATCACCAGCCCCGCAAAGCGGTGTTCCAGCGGGCGAGTCCAGGCCATGGGCTCAGACCACCCTTGAAACGCTTCGGGGAAAGCCGATCGAGCCATCTGAGTGAGGTGCGCGAGCGCCACGAAGGGGTCGTAATCTCCGTTTTTCTGCCAGTAGCGAGCATGACGATCGATCTGGATGGCGCCATCCAGATCGAATGTGAAGGCGGGCTGGCCGTGATGCGACACGGCGGCGAGGAGAATCCTGGGCAAGTCGGTCTCGGGGTTTGTCAACCAATCCGCCATCTCTTCGAGACGCAAGACTTCGCAAGCGCGAACCCTGACGTCTTCATCAAAGAACAGGGCTGCCACTTCACGCACATGGCCGGCCACGTCCTTGGCGCTTGGAATCGCCTTGGCCTGAAAACCGGCGTTGCACTTGCCGAGGTCGTGCAGGAAGGAAAAGACGGCCAATCTGTCGAGATCGGTTTCCGTGAGCGGTCGACCGGCCTCTCGCTCCAAATTGCGTCGTATCGCACGAAGCGTGCATAGCTCGCGAAACACGGCCGCCACGTCGGCACAGTGGTCCACCAGGGACAGGCGGTCTATCACCGCGCCACTTTGCCGCTCGATCTCCAGTTTTCCCCACGCCTCCATCCCGCTCCCCACAAGAACGTCCTTCTCAGACACGAACTTTGGCGGCGGCATGGGCGCGGCCTACGCTTCCTCGAGCCGCAGATTGAGCAAGGACGAATGTCTCATCAGTTTCACCTTCGACGTAAACGAGCAGGCGCGCCATGGTCTCACTCGACTCCCGGGCGGCCGCCGAGCTCGTTCTTTTCCCAAAGCCGGCCTAGGCTGCAATCCTGCAACCTCGACTCCAGCCTCGTCGAGTCCAGCCGGCTGAACTCCGTTCCGCCAGCCACCCGTTCGGCGACAAGCACGTCTTTCGGCTGAAAATGGTCGAGCAGGAGTGGCGACTGCGTGGAGATGATGACCTGCGTTCCTGTCGAGGCCTGCTTGATCAGCGAGGCCAGCAGGGTGATCGCGCAGGGATGCAGTCCCAACTCGGGTTCATCGACCAGAATGACCGACGGTCGACAACTCTCCGGCTGCAGGAAGAGCGTCGCCGGGGCGATGAAGCGGAGGGTGCCGTCGGATAGCGAAGGCGCATCGAAATACGCCTCCGAGCCCTGGTGGCGCCACTCCAGGCGAATCTTGTCCGGGTTCAGTCTCTGCGGCGCCAACTGGAAGTCGTCAAAGAACGTCGCCATCCGCTGCACCGTCCGACGGATCAGGCTGTACGAGGCCTCATGCCTTTCGCGCAGGAAATAGAGAAAAGCCGCCAGATTCGAAGCGTCGGGGCGCAGGTAGCGATTGTCGTTGACGTCCGCCGTCCTCTTCATGGGCGACGTGGAACTGGTGTCGTGGAAGTGATACAGACGCCAGCGATCAAGATGGTCGCGCACGTAACCCGCCACCTGGGTGCTTTTCGGCGCGCCGATGCCGGCCTCTTTGCCGGCCCGCGCGATCACCTCGCTATAGGGCTGCGAGGACTTCCCCCTGTCCGAATAGCACACGACCTCAAGGCTGGGAAGGAGCTCGTCGCCATCGGTCGGTTCAAGGTCGATGGCGTACTGGTTGCGCTCCTTCCGGAAGACGATCCTGATCTCGATCTTCCGAGTCTGCTTGGCGCCGAAATGCAGCACTCTGTCGGCGCCGCCCGCCTTGATGACGTAATCCTGCAGTCGGGCAGCGCGAATGGCATTGAGAAACGAAAACACGCCGATGAAATTGGACTTGCCCGAGCCATTCGGCCCGACGACGACATTGATTGCCCCGAGCTTCAGGTTTTCGACCGAAGCGATGCTCTTGACGCCTTTGACGGTAATGCTTTCGAGTTCAGGCATGGGTCGATTACTGCTCACGTTCGTGCGGGAATGTACCGTAAAGGTGGGCTGATGCCAACCGAACCGGGAACGAACGGGGAGCGAGCCGATGGGATTCGAGGTCCTGGCGGCTGAGCCGGCTGGACGCTTGTGCCGCTGCCACCGCCCGACAGTCGCGAGCGGTGCGGCCCGCGGCCGCGCTTCCCGATGGTCGGCGCCCCAGGCATGTCGCCAGGCTGCTGCGGCTGGGAGCATGTTGCCCCGCAGCACGATCACCGGAATTTAATCCAGCTCAAAACATCGTTCGGCGCATGTGCCGACAATGTGCGACGGGTTGCCGCAGTGATCGTCGGCAACGAAGAAGCCGGCCTGGAACCCGGTTCAAGGAAATTCGGGACGAACGGATGGAGATGGTGTTGCAACGGCCGCGCGGTTGCCACGGATCGCAGGTCGAACTTCAGGCGGCGTCGGCACCGATTCAGCGGTGCAGCGGCCAGTGCCAGGATTTCGGCAGGTCGCGCAGCTTCGAGGGCAGGGAGCCTGCCGGATGAGCGGCAAGACCGGCGACGAGCGCCCCGCGGCAAACTCACAGCCACCGCCCGAGGCCGGCCTGCCGGCGGCCACTGGCAGCCGGCGGCCACAGGCGCCGGTGCGCCGGCTGTCGAGCCGGCGCCGCTTCCTGCGCTCGGCGTTCCTCATCGGCGGCGTTCTCGGGCTGGCGATGCTCGGCTACGTGCCGGTCGCCGGCGCCCACCGGACGCGCCTGCGGCCACCCGGTGCGCTCGAGGAAAGCGACTTCCTCGCCTCGTGCATCAAGTGCGGACAGTGCGTGCAGGTCTGCCCGGTGGCGGCGATCCGGCTCGACGACATCGACAGCGGCTTCGGCGTCGGTGTGCCGTGGATCGATGCGCGCGCGCAGGCCTGCGATTTCTCCTGTGATGCGGTGCAGTGCGTCCTCGCCTGTCCGACGGGCTCGCTGACCTATCGCAAGCCGGCCGCGGTGCTCACCCGTCCCGGCATGCCGCTGGCGCGGGCGCCGCTGCTCAAGGCGAAGGCGAAGGACCCGGAGCCGACGCTGAATCTGCCCGAGCGCATGGGGATTGCCCGCCTGTCGCGCCCCGACTCGTGCCTGGCGGTACAGGGCAAGGGTTTTCGCGGCCAGGCTCGCGGCGCCGACTTCCGCGGCAGGCTGCGTTACGTCGAACGCGACCGCTGGCGCCCGGTGGCCGTTCGCGACCACCCCTACGAGCGCGATCTGTGCAACCTGTGCGTCAGCGAGTGCCCGATCGGCGAGGCGATCACGATGCAGGTGACGGTCGCTGCCGACGGCAGCCGGCAGTACCGGCCGCAGGTGCTCGAGCAGTGTGTCGGTTGCGGCGTCTGCGAGATGATCTGCCCGGTCGATCCGGCAGCGATCGTCATCGCTGCCCGCCAGCCGTGGGAGGGCTGATGAGCGCCAGCGAACGCCTGCGTGTCATGTTCGGCGCCGCACCGCAGAAGCCGGAGCGGATCACGCCGGCAGCGCGGCAGGTGCACCAGCTGAAGCGGATGACCAAGGCCGACTTCGAAGCCCTGAAGCAGCATGCGCGCGACCATCAACTGGTCAACCACAAGTGGCGCAACCGCCGCTGGGCGGTGCTGATCCTCGTCAACCTCCTGTTCACCTTCTCCTTCTGGCTCGACATCCAGATGCTCGAGGGCTCGCTGACCGCCTCGCGCTTCGTCGGCTTCCACCTGATCGACCTCAACTCGGCGC
>ERZ761603.1396-NODE-1396-length-18150-cov-13.444322_pt1 | contig 18150 bp, 12 predicted proteins | sample MGYA00511879_ERZ761603 | MGnify/ENA primary metagenome ERZ761603 (study PRJEB28899, sample SAMN02850040) | bioreactor sludge metagenome | biome: EBPR Sludge; feature: EBPR Bioreactor; material: flocular biomat | place: Australia: Thorneside Wastwater Treatment... | reverse complement strand
GGTGCTGGTTGACCCCGAACGGCCGCTGGCACCACTCCCCTTCGAGGTCTCCTGCCAGTCCACCCTCGACAAGTCGATTGTCGATCCCATGCAGCTTGATCGTTCGCGTATCGCCGAGATCTCGCGCTTGGCGGTGATCGGCAGCTATCGCAGACGCCACGGCGAAAACAGCAGACCCATTTCGATCTCCGATGCTGATTTCGGTAGCGAGCAGCAGCCACGTCAGCCCTACCTCGCGCTGGCCGTCTATCTGGCGATCATCGCCCTCGCGTCCCTGTACGGGGTTGCCACGCTTTTCGTGCTCACCGAGCCTCGCCTCGCGACCATTCTCTCCCGTGGCGGCTTCAGCCTGAAGCAGATCGGCGGCGCAGTGGAGCACCGAGGAACGCGGCTGCCGTTGATGATGTCGGTGGAGCACGCGAGCGAAAAGATGAGGCTGCCTCTGCGCGCACTTTTCTCGGTAATCCTGGAAGAAGTCAGGGAAGGCGTCGAAGCGAGCGGCTGCGAAGCGATCCGCGCCAGGCACCGGCCGCTTTGATCGCCTCACCGCTGACGCCCTTGCACCCATGCTGCTGCGTCCACCCCCATTAACGCGATGAATGGGCTGATCGCCAAGAATCAACGTGTATAGGCTACCCGACCCCATCCGCCAGGCCATCGCTTCTGGCCGCGCGCCCTCGCCGCCGCAGGTTCTGCTGCGTTTGCTGCAGATGGTCGAGGACGATGACACGACGATGTCGGAACTGGCGCGCCTGGTCGAACAGGACCCTGGCTTGTGTACTCGCGTTCTGACCGCAGCCAACTCGCCAGCCATCCGACGGGGGCAGCAATTGCGCAGCATCGAGAGCTGTCTGATGGCTCTCGGCACGCGCCTCGTCCGTTCGATTGCCACTTGCCTGTCGGTCCAGAGCCTGTTCGACGAGCGCACCGCCACCCGGGTCGTGGAACTCTCGGCTTTCTGGACCCATTCACTGCTGATTGCCGAGCTCTCCCGCAGCCTTGCCGTAAGCAGTGGCTACTCCCGCCCCGACGAAGCTTACCTGGCGGGTCTCCTGCACGATGTCGGGGAACTCCTGCTGCTCTCGGCTCTCGGCGAGCCCTACCTGGCCCTGCTGGCCTCGTGCAGCAGCGAGGCGGCGCTGACAGAACTCGAAAGCGAACAGTTCGGTGTCCATCACGGCGAGATCGGCACCTGGCTGGCTGACCAGTGGCAGCTGGACTCGGCGTTCGCGGACGGCATTCTTTTTCACCATCTGTCGTATGAACAAATCGTCACCGCCGCGCAGTTGCCACAAATTGTCTGGCTGGCGCACGAATTGAGTTCCTGCGATGAGGTACCGGAGGCGCTGGAAGTCCTGGCCGCAGATCTGCTGCCCAACGCCGGCAAAGAGGGCCTGCAGGCGCTGCGCGACCAGGCCGAGCAGCGCATGTGCGTCATTGCCGACGCGATCGGCATGACGCCACCGGATCGTTCAGCTTACGCCGGCCCGCCCGGACTGCCGCGGGTGCTGGCCAGGGGCAAGCGCCGCGAAGGCGAAGACGCCCAGGTACGAATTGCCAAACGCATTGGCAATCAGGCCATGATGCAACCCTTGCAACAGGATCTCTTCGCTCTTACCGGCGACGGCGAGGTGATCCTCGCCTTGCGCGAAGCGGCACGCATTCTGTTCGAACTGAACAGCGTCGCCTTCCTGGTCAGCGACCCAGTCGACGGCCACCTGTCAGGCAGATCGGTCTCCGCGCAAGCCCCGATCTTTTCGCAGATCAAAATCCTGCCGCAGGCTCGGAACTGTCTTGTGGCGACTGCAGCGCTGAACGGCAAGATCCGCTCTTCGTATGACCGGCTGCCAGCACCGCCACAATCGCTGATCGACCTGCAGTTTGCCCGGGCGTTGTCGAGCAATGGCTTGCTCTGCATTCCCATGCTGGGCAACGGACGTACCGTGGGCACCATCGTCGCCGGAATCAGCGCCGAACAGTACGCTCGGCTCTCGCCTCGTCTGTCCTGTCTAGAGGATTTCGGGCGAATTTCCGGGCTTAGCCTGGACAACTGGCGAGCGGCAGTAGACATACGCCAGCGCGCGGAGGCAGATGCCTCGGCGCGGTTTACTCGCCAGGCGCGGCGCATCGTCCATGAAGCCAGCAATCCGCTGACGATCATCAAGGGCTATCTGAAGATACTCGATGGCAAGCTGCCGGAGGGCACCGGCGTCCGCCATGAGCTGACCATTCTCAGCGAGGAAATCGACCGCGTCGCGGGCCTGATACGGCGCATCGGCGAAGTCCCCGCGACGACAGGTGACGAGCAGACGGTGGACGTGTGCGAACTGCTGCGCGAGCTCCTGCTGCTCTACCGGGAACCGCTGTTCGATGCGCGAGGCATCGCGCTCGAAGCGCGGGTCGAGCTGCCTTCGCTCCGCGTCGCCTGTGATCGCGACAGTCTGAAGCAGATTGTCGTCAATCTGTGGAAGAATGCGTCCGAGGCACTTTCCCGGGGACAACGACTCAAAGTCTCGCTGACCGATGATGTCTTCGCCCAAGGTCAGCGCTATGCGGAGGTCAGGCTGGAGGACAACGGCCCGGGGATGAGCGAAGCGGCGATCAACGCTTTGCACCGCCCCAACGATGTTCGCATCGGCGGCGCCCGCGGCATGGGTCTGTCAATCGTCGGCAGTCTGGCAAATCGCCTGCATATCCCGGTCACCTGCCGCAGCAAGGCAGGTGAGGGAACGATGATTTCGCTCCTGCTGCCGACGCCTGAGCAGCCGGGTGAGCATGACGTGAGTGAAACGCGCCTTGGCAGAAAGGTGATTTCAAAGCCGGACATGGGTCAGGAGCAACGATGAAGGGCATACCGAACGTCGATTTCTTGCCGTGCTTTACGGAAGCCACTCCTGACGAGGCAACACTGCTGATCGTCGACGACGAGGAAAGGATACGTACCGCCTATCGACAGCTGCTGGCGGCCGATGGACGCCGGATCGAGGACTGCGGGACCGGACGCAGTGCCCTGCGCCGCCTCGAGCAGCGCGACGTCGACGTGCTCGTCCTCGATCTCAATCTGCCCGACCTCAGTGGATTGGAGATCATGGCATGGATGGTCGCCAAGCAGATCCCGACGGCGATCATCGTCTTCAGCGGTGACGAGTCGATCGATTCGGCGATCCGCGCATTACGCCATGGGGCGCTGGAGTTCGTGCGCAAGCATGCCGAGCCACAGGAACTGATCGATACCGTTGACCGTGTCCTGCATCGCCGCCGCATCGAGCGCGAACACGCGCTGATGACGGTTCGGATCGAACATTCCGAACGCCTGCACCGCTTTCTGGTCGACCAGTCGCCGGACATCATTTACACGCTCGACTCCAGCGGCCACTTCGTCTTCGTCAATGAACGCGTGCATGCCCTGCTCGGCTATACGCGCGACGAGCTGCTGGGTCAGCACTACTCGTTGATCGTCCATCCCGACGATCACGAACATGCCCGCTTCGCCTTCAACGAAAGGCGAATCGGTGATCGCGCCAGCACCAACGTCGAGATCAGACTACAGACCAAAACGCAGCGAGTCCGGCATTTCGAGAACCGGACGATTGTCGCCATTCTCAGTGCGCAGGGTTTATACACCCGGCGCGAGGGCCCCGCCAGTTTGCAGTTCATGGGGACTTCGGGCGTTGCCCGCGACATCACCGACCGCAAAAAAGCTGAAGAAACGATCGCTTTTCAGGCGTTTCACGACATCCTTACCGGCCTTCCCAACCGGATCCTGTTCAAGGATCGACTGACGGTGGCGCTGACGCAGGCGAAACGGAAAGGTAAACGGCTAGGGGTGATGTTCATCGACATTGACCGCTTCAAGCTGGTTAACGACACGTACGGACACCACGAGGGCGACGAATTGCTGAAAGGCTTTGCCCAGCGCGCGCGCAGTTGTCTGCGCTCGGGAGACACGCTGGCGAGACAGGGCGGCGATGAGTTTACGGTTCTCCTCCCGGACCTCAACAGCGGCGACGACGCGGACGTGATTGCGGCCAAAGTTCTGGCCGAGCTCAAGCGCCCCTTCAAGATCGCCGGCGTCGACTTCTTCACGACCGCCAGCATCGGCATTTCTCTGTACCCGGACAGTGGCGATACTGCGGACGCACTGCTGCGTAACGCCGACATTGCGATGTACCAGATCAAGGGGCGCGGCAAGAACGGGGCCCTTCAATATACCCGCGACATGCATAGCGGCCTGAGCACGCGCATCACGCTCGAAAGCGAGCTGCGCGCAGCGCTCGTCAGCAGTGACGCGTTCGAACTTTACTACCAGCCACAGATCAGCTATAGCCGGCGAGTGACGATCGGAATGGAGGCGCTGATTCGCTGGCGCCACCCACGTCATGGGCTGATGGGCCCTGACGTCTTCATTCCGCTGGCTGAGGAAACCGGGCTGATCGTCGACATCAGCAACTGGGTCATTGATAACGCGGTCCGGCAACTGGCCGCCTGGCGCAAACAAGGCTTCACCAACCTGCAACTGGCCATCAACCTCTCTCCGAAAGACTTTGAGCACAGTGATCTGCCAGAACGCGTCCTGCGTTGCCTGGAGACTCACGCCGTACCAGCCGCAGCCCTTGAGATCGAGATCACCGAGAATCTGCTGATGCGGGACGCGGAGAAGAACATCAATCTGGTTCAGCAGCTACGAAGCCACGGGCTGCGGGTGTCGATTGATGATTTCGGTACACGCTATTCATCGCTCAACTACCTGCGACGCTTCCCGATCAACAGCATCAAGATTGACCAGTCCTTCGTCCGCGATCTGCACCCGACGAACCATGGCTCATCAGCCATCATCAACGCCGTTGCCTGCATCGCCCGCAGCTTCGGCTTGCGTACCCTGGCCGAGGGTGTCGAAACCGAGCGCCAGCGCAACATGCTGAGCGAGCTGTGCTGCGACGAAATGCAAGGATATCTTTTCAGTCCGCCGCTGGTGGCAAACGAGCTCGAACGGTTCCTGACCACTGGCGCCTTCCCCGCCAACACGACTTCCTCGCTCGCCTGATCCGCGCTGATGCGCTGCACAGTGCAGTGGCCTCGCAGGAGCGGCAAGAAAGGCCAGGGCGACCGATGCGCACCCCCGCGGCCAGTGAAATCCCGCACAGCAGGGGTCGCTGGTTTAGCGTAGCATGCAGCCCTCTTGAGGCCGTCACCCGCAGCCAAGTGGCGCCGGCAACCCGCGCTCATGGCACCTGCTTGAGCGCCAGGATCCAGTGACCACCCCGCCCTCACTCGTTGTGTAGCCGATCGTGTTCAAGTCACTGCCAATCTCAGAAACGCCATGAAAGCGAAAGCCCGACTCGCCGGCCAGCTCGCGCTGTCCGATTTTTTCCAGGGTGACCGGGCGTGCAGCCTGATGACCTCCAGCACGCTGTACGCCGATGACCTTGCGCGCGATGCGGATGCCCTTTGTGCCGTCATCGGATCCCCCGTGCTCGCCGGCGACACCAGCGGCAACGCGGCGGCCGTCCTGCGCGCCTGGCACAGCAGCGGCGTCGACATGGCAGGCCGACTCGGCGGTTCTTACGCCCTGGTCATCATCGACGCCGCGCGTGCCTGCGTCTTCCTCGCCGTTGATCGCTTCGCCGTCGAGACCCTCTGCTACCGCACGGACGGCCTGACGCTCGCCTTCGCCGACCGCGCGGACTGTGTTCAAGGTCGCAGCGATGAACTCGATCCACAGGCGATCTTCGACTACCTCTATTTCCACATGATCCCCGCGCCACGAACGATCTTTCGTGACGTTCGCCGACTGCCAGCGGCACACGCTATCCTGATCGACCGTGGCGGCGCGCGCGAGTTGCGGCACTGGCCCTTGCGCTTCGACGAACAGCATCGCGAGCCTTTCGTCACCGCGCGCGACACCTTCCGCCAGTTGGTGCGCGATAGTGTCGCTCGCCAGGTTCACGGTCATCAACGCGTCGGCGCCTTTCTCTCCGGAGGCACCGACAGTTCGACGGTCGTCGGCATGTTGCGTGAGGTGACGGGCAGACCTGCACCGTGCTACTCGATCGGCTTCGATGCCGAGGGCTACGACGAAATGGAGTACGCGCGCATTGCAGCCAGGCATTTCGCCTGCGAACACCACGAATACTACGTCACACCGGATGACCTCCTGGCGAGCATCCCTGCCGTCGCCCGACACCACGATCAACCGTTCGGCAACTCGTCCGCACTCCCTGCCTATTACTGTGGCAAGCTGGCGCAGGCCGACGGCTGCAGCAAGATGCTTGCCGGCGACGGCGGTGACGAGCTATTTGGTGGCAATTCACGCTACGCCCTGCAGCGCTTCTTCGACTTCTACCAGCTGCTGCCGGGCGCCGCCCGGCAGCTCGTCGAGCCGCTATGCCGGGACGCCAGTTTGCTGCGGCGGATTCCCGGCCTGCGCCAGGCGACCGGCTACGTCCGCCATGCGCGGGTGCCGATGCCGGAGCGCCTGCAGGCGTACAATCTGCTCACCCAACTGGATCCGCTCAAGGTACTGACCCCTGCCTTTCTCGAGCAGATCGATACCCATGAACCGACGAAGCACATGCAGGCAACGTGGAATGAATGCACCGCGAGCAGCCTGATCAACCGCATGCTCGCTTACGACTGGCGCTACACGCTGGCCGACAGCGACTTGCCGAAGGTTCGTGGGGCGACCCAGATGGCCGGTATCGCCGTTGGCTACCCTCTCTTGTCCGACGCGATCACCGACTTCTCGATGGCCTTGCCACCACAGTGGAAGCTGCGCCGCTTCAAGCTGCGCTGGTTCTTCAAGGAAGCGTTGCGCGGCTTCCTGCCGGACGAAGTGATTACCAAGAAGAAGAAAGGCTTCGGCTTGCCTTTTGGTGTGTGGGCCACGCGCCATCCGGCCCTCAAGCGCCTCGCCGCGGATTCGCTGCAGAGCCTGGGGACACGCGGCATCGTGCGTTCAGACTTCATCGACCAGTTGATCTCCGCGTATCTTCCCGAGCATCCAGGCTACTACGGAGAGATGGTATGGATCCTGACGATGCTTGAGCAATGGCTGCAGGGCCAGACAGCAGACGCCTCGCCATCGCGTCACCTGAGCGTCCACGCAGAAGAACAAACTCGCACCGGTAGCGACGCTTGTCGCTAAGATGGACTTTGATGACCGACCAACTGCTCGCAGCCGACCCATGACCGATGCCAACCTCCTCCCTGAACTGATTGCCCGCTCCGCCGCCCGCACCCCGGAAGCCGTCGCGCTGACTTACGGTCGGCAGTCACTCAGCTACGGCGCCTTGCAGCGCTCCGTCGAGGACTTCGTCGCCGGCGTCACTCAACTGGGCCTGCAACGTGGCGAACGGATCGCCATCTATCTCGAGAAACGCTTTGAGACGGTCATCGCCAGTTTCGGCAGCGCTGCCGCCGGCTGCGTTTTCGTCCCCCTCAACCCCCTGCTCAAACCCGAACAGGTCAGCTACATTCTGCGTGACTGCAATGTGCGGGCGCTGGTCACCTCGAGCGAGCGTCTGGCCCTGCTGGCGGACGCGCTCCCCGTCTGCCACGACTTGCGGCACATCGTTCTTGTCAACGCCGACACCTTGCCGGCTGCCCACGTGGGACCGGTCGCCTGTCTGCGCTGGGACGACCTGCGGCAGACCGGCGGGCCGGCGGGCCACCGCGTCATTGACGTTGACATGGCTGCCATCCTCTACACCTCGGGCAGTACCGGCAAGCCGAAGGGCGTCGTTCTCTCTCATCGCAACATGGTAGCCGGCGCCAAGAGCGTCGCCAGCTATCTCGAAAACTGCGCCGCAGACACCCTGCTGGCGGCGCTGCCGCTGTCTTTCGACGCCGGCTTCAGCCAGCTGACGACCGCTTTTCATAGCGGCGCGCGCGTTGTGCTGCTCAACTATCTGCTACCACAGGATGTCCTCAAGGCACTGGCGCGCGAGCAGGTCACCGGTCTGACCGCCGTCCCTCCGCTCTATATCCAGCTCTCGGAGCTCGCCTGGCCCGCCGCTGTCAGCGAACACCTGCGGTACTTCGCGAATACCGGTGGACGCATGCCGCGCGAAACGCTGGCGGCGCTCCGGACGCGTGCCCCGAACAGCAGGCCCTACCTGATGTACGGCCTCACTGAAGCGTTCCGCTCCACCTATCTGCCGCCGGAGGAAGTCGACCGGCGCCCCGATTCGATCGGCAAGGCCATTCCCAACGCCGAGATCCTGGTTCTACGTGAAGACGGCACGCCGTGCGCCACCAATGAACCGGGTGAGCTGGTCCACCGTGGCGCACTCGTCGGCATGGGCTACTGGAACGACCATGAAAAGACCGCAGAACGCTACAAGCCGCTGCCGACGCACATTCCGGGTCGAGAGGCCGGCCTCGTCCTGCCCGAAGTGGCCGTTTTCTCCGGCGATACGGTACGCATGGACGAAGAAGGCTTCCTTTACTTCATCGGTCGCCGCGACGAAATGATGAAGACTTCGGGCTACCGCGTCAGTCCGACCGAAGTCGAAGAGATCCTTTACGCAACGCGACTCGTCGGCGAGTGTGTCGCTTTCGGCGTTGACCACGCCAAGCTTGGACAGGCGATCCAGATCATTGCCACACCGCCGGCCGGCGCTCAACTCGACGTCGACGCCCTGCTCGCCGAGTGCCGGGCGCGGATGCCCGCCTACATGGTGCCTGCCGGCATCGTCGTGCGCGCGGGTCCACTGCCGCGCAACCCCAACGGCAAGATTGACCGCAAGGCCCTGACAAGCGACTTCCTCGCCGAGCACAGAGCGCTTGCGAACGCCAATATTCAAACTGTCGGCAGCACGGAGCAGGCGACATGAACACCTTCGCGCGCGCGCTCCCGCGCCATGCGCCGATGCGCCAGTTCGCAGTCAGCGACGGCGAACTCGTCGTCGGCGGCATGCCCCTCTCACAACTCGCAGCCCGTGTCGGCCAGACGCCCTTCTATGCCTACGATCGCCACCTGCTTACGCGCCGCGTCGATGAATTGCGAGCCGCCCTGCCGCCGACTGTCAAGCTGCATTATGCGATGAAGGCCAATCCGATGCCGGCACTGGTCTGCCACCTGGCACGACTCGTCGACGGCATTGATGTCGCCTCAGCAGGCGAACTCCGAGTCGCCCTCGACGCCGGAGCGAATCCGCGCGAAGTCAGTTTCGCCGGCCCGGGCAAACAGCGCAGCGAACTGCAACAGGCGATCGCTGCCGGCATCCTGATCAATATCGAATCGTTTCGCGAAGTGGCCGAACTGGCCGCACTCAGTGCGCAGACCGGCTACCCGGCGCGCGTCGCCGTGCGTGTCAACCCGGACTTCGAACTGAAGAGTTCGGGCATGAAAATGGGCGGCGGACCCAAGCAGTTTGGCGTAGACGCCGAGCAGGTGCCGGAACTGCTCACCGCCATCGGCCGCGCTGGTCTCGCTTTCGAGGGCTTCCACCTGTTCGCCGGCTCACAGAACCTGAAGCCCGAGGCCATCGTCGAAGCCCAGCTCAAGAGCTTTGAACTCGCGCTCCGCCTGGCCCGTTCCGCTCCCGCCAGCGTGCGTTTCCTCAACCTCGGCGGTGGCTTCGGCATACCCTACTTCCCGGGTGAACAAGCGCTCGATCTGGCGCCGATCGGCGCCAACCTCGCCACCCTCGTCGAGCGGGCGTCGGCCGAGTTACCGGCTGCCGAACTCGTCGTCGAACTGGGACGCTACCTGGTCGGAGAGGCCGGCCTCTATGTCGCTCGCGTCGTCGACCGCAAGGTTTCGCGCGGCCAGACTTTCCTCGTGACCGACGGTGGCCTGCATCACCACCTGTCTGCCTCCGGCAACTTCGGGCAGGTGATCCGCAAGAACTACCCTGCCGTCATCGGCAACCGGATGGCCGCCGAGCGCCATGAAACCGTCACCATCGTGGGTCCGCTGTGTACGCCCCTGGATTTGCTCGCTGAGCGCATGGAACTGCCCGCAGCAGAGGTCGGCGATCTGGTGGTGATCTACCAGTCTGGCGCCTACGGCATGACCGCCAGCCCACAAGCGTTTCTTGGACACCCGCCGTGTGTCGAGGTGCTGGTCTGAGAGCGCCGGCTGCCGGCACCTCACGGTAAAACGGACGCATCGGCGGACGATGCGCCTCTGCGCAGCGCTTCCTTCTGCCGTTTTAACGTACCTGGCGCCTCAGTTTTTCCGCCAGCGCCAGGCTCGTGGTCCACTTGCCGCCAAACACGGTCAGCAGCCTGCCGTCGCGTTGAAACGCGTAGTCGCGGCGGGCACGGCTTGGGTCACGCGCGGACTTCACCAGCGGACGAACGCCGGCAAAGGAGTCGACGATGTCGCCCCGGGTGATGGTCTCGGTGTGAAAGTGGTTGTAGGCCCCGATCAGATAGTCTCTCTCCTCGGCACTGCAGACGATCGGTGCATCAACCGACTGCCGGACCTCGGTGGTACCGATGAGGCTTTGCCCCTTCCATGGCAGAACGAAAAAGATCCGCTTGTCCTGCGGGATTTCAAGCAGGAGCGCCTGCGGGCACGTGCGAGCGACGACCAGGTGACTGCCGCGAACGGCGTCCAGGTGATACCGCGGCCGGATCCCGCTGTCGTCCAGCAGTCTTTCCGCCCACGGACCGACTACGTTGATGATGCGATCGAAAGACAGGGACCCGCCTGCAGCGAGCAGCAAGGAGCCGTCCGCCGCAACGGACCTCACCGCCACCCTTTCCCGAATCTCCACGCCGGACCGCCGACATTGTTCGGCGACCCACAGCCCCAGATCATGGTCGTCCATCTGTCCATCGAAGAAGCGAAAGCCGCCGACAAGGCCTTCGTCCTTGAGGTGCGGTGCCAACGCAAGCACGTCCTGCGCCGTCAGCGACTGGCTTTTGGGTAGCCGGGACTGGCCGGCCAGGAGGTCATAGAGCTTCAGGCCGAGGCCGACCAGCCACCGCGGTCGTTGACTGCAACGATAGACCGGAACGACGATCGGCAGCGGCCGTGCGAGCAGCGGCACCCGATCGATCCAGCCATCACGCTCGCGCAGAGCCTCGCGCACGAGCAGGAACTGGCCTGTTTCCAGATAGCGCAAACCACCGTGCAATAGTTTCGAAGACGCTGAACTGGTCGCCTCCATCAAGCGCCCGCGCTCGAAAAGGGTGACCTCGTCACCGGCTTCGGCCAGACGCCAAGCCGAACACAGGCCATTGATACCGCCGCCGATGACCGCAATCCTCATTGCGACTTGGACTCCCTGAAAACCGAGACGATAGCGCTCTGACTGCCCCGACCGGCGCGGCGACGAAGCGAAATCGGAACGCTGTCGTGCCGGGACACGGACCGCGAAGTCGCTGCCGCGAGGCGCAGCGGCGGATCATACCATCGTCAGGCGTCACCGCCGGGTTACCGGACCACCGACGGCTGGCCGCCGCCTTGGCGCATTGACCCCCTCCTCGCCCGGCCTCTATACTGCTGATCAAGTTGTCACATTTGCAGTCACCCCGGATGCGGCAACAGACCGAGGCCTGGACGAGCCATGCACGCTGGCTGGTTTTCGCGCCTGCGCCCGGGCGCCATGACTGGGCAGAAAAATGTCGGCCGTGCGCCTGCCACTTGCCCGACTGATGCCAGTAGATCACTACGAAAACTTCCCGGTCGCTTCGCTGCTGCTCCCCAGACGCCTGCGTCGACCGATCGAGGCAATTTATCGTTTCGCCCGTACCGCTGACGACGTTGCGGATGAAGGCAACGCGGACGACGCCGTCCGCCTGTCTGGCTTGACCGCATTCGCCGATGAGCTGACGCGTATCGAGCGCGGCGAAACGCCACAGAGTGCCGCGTTTACAGAACTGGGGAGGATCGTCGGCGAATGGCAGTTGCCGCTGCAGCCCTTCCGCGATCTGCTCGATGCCTTTACACAGGATGTGGTGAAGAAGCGCTACGCCGACTACCCGGAACTGCTCGACTACTGCCGGCGTTCGGCCAATCCGATCGGCCGCCTGCTGCTGCATCTGGTGGGGCGAGCGAGCAGCGAAAACCTGCAGCGCTCCGACTGCATCTGCAGCGCCCTGCAGCTGGTCAATTTCTGGCAGGACATCGCCATCGACTGGCGCAAGAACCGTGTGTATCTGCCGCAGGTTGACCTCCAGCGTTTCGCCGTCAGCGAGGAGCAGATTGCTGCCGGGCGCTGGAGCCGTCAATGGGAGTGGCTGCTCGAATTCGAGACGGCGCGTACCGAGGCGCTGATGAACGCGGGCGCCGCTCTGGTGCATCAGCTTCCCGGCCGCATGGGATGGGAGATCCGTCTGACGGTGCAGGGGGGCTTGCGCATCCTCGAGCAGATTCGCCAGGTGCGCGGCAACATTTTCAGCCAGCGGCCAGTGCTGCGACCTGCCGACTGGCTGCGCATTGGAAAACGGGCCTGCTTGATGTAAGTCATGCCAGAATGGCCGCCGCGTGGAGATACCAGGATCAGCAATGACGCCAGACGAATACTGCCAGGAGAAGGCGGCCGGCAGCGGCTCGAGCTTTTACTACAGCTTTCTCTTCCTGCCGCCCAACCAACGGCGTGCGATGATGGCGCTGTACGCCTTTTGCCGCGAGGTGGACGACGTTGTCGATGAATGCCACGAGCCGCAAGTTGCAGCCAGCAAACTCGCCTGGTGGCGACAGGAAGTCGCCAGCATCTATCATGGCAGCCCGCGCCACCCGGTCGCGCTGGCGCTGCAGACGACCAACACCGAGTTTCATCTGCCCGAAGAGCAGTTGCAGGAAATCATCGATGGCATGCAGATGGACCTGCAGCAAACTCGCTACCTTGACTTCAAGGCGCTGTCGCTGTACTGCTATCGTGTGGCGGGCGTCGTCGGCCTGCTCGCCGCCGGCATTTTCGGCTATCAAGACCGGCGGACACAGAAATACGCGCACGACCTCGGCCTGGCTTTCCAATTGACCAACATCATCCGCGACGTCGGTGAAGACGCCCGGCGCGGCCGTATCTACCTGCCGATGGACGAACTGCAGCGTTTTGGCGTTCCGGCTGCCGACGTCCTCAACGCGCGTCATGGTGACCACTTCCGGCGTCTGATGGAGTTCCAGATCGAACGCGCAAATCACTACTACACCCAGGCCATCGCCGAGTTGCCGGCTGTCGACCGCCGTGCGCAGCGCCCAGGACTGGTGATGGCGGCGATCTATCGCACACTGCTCGACGAGATTCGCCGCGACGGCTGTCTGGTGTTGACCCAGCGCACCTCCTTGACGCCAGTGCGCAAACTGTGGATCGCCTGGCGAACCTGGATGCGGGGATGAAGGTCGCTGTCGTCGGCGGCGGCTGGTCCGGTCTGGCAGCCGCCGTCGAGCTCGCAGGGGCAGGAGTTTGCACCACGGTTTTCGAAGCAGCGCGGCAGCTTGGCGGACGTGCGCGCAGCGTCGACCTGCACGGGCACCGCCTCGACAACGGGCAGCACATTCTCGTCGGGGCCTATCGTGAGACGCTGCGGCTGATGCGCAGGGTCGGCGCCGATCCCGATCGACTGCTCAAGCGCTTGCCGCTCGAGATCGTCTGTCCGGGAGCGCGACCGAAGCCCTTCGCGCTCCGCCTGCCGCGCCTGCCCAAGCCTTGGCATCTTCTCGCCGGCCTGGCGACGACCCGCGGCGCCAGTCTGGGCGACAAGCTGGGTGCGCTGCGCCTGATGCACTTCCTGCAACGCAACGGCTATCGCCTGGGCGAAGACTGTACGGTCGGCGCGCTGCTCGATCGCCTGCACCAGCACGGCGCCTTGCGCCGCCATCTTTGGGAACCCTTATGCCTGGCCGCGTTAAACACGCCGCCCGCACAGGCTTCAGCCCAGATCTTCGCCAATACACTGCGCGACAGTCTCGGCGCCGATCGGGCAGCGACTGACCTGCTGCTGCCGGCAGTCGACCTTGACCGCCTGTTCCCCGCCTTGGCAGCGGAATTCATCAGCGCGCATGCCGGCAAGGTGCGCGTGTCGTCACGCGTGACGCGCATCGACGACGGCTTCGAGGTTGGCGGCGACCACTTCGACGCGGTCGTGCTGGCCGTCGGCGCGCACCATGCAGAACGGCTTCTGGCGACGGACACGACCACCCAGGCGTTGGCAAGGCTCGTCGCCGGATACGTTTACGAGCCGATTGCGACCATCTACTGCGGCTATCCTGCGGCAGTACGCCTGCCTTGGCCGATGCTCGGTCTCGCCGCCGACGAGGGTGACGGTCTCGGACAGTGGGCCTTTGATCGTGGCGCGCTGTGCGGAACCGCAGGCGTCATCGCCTTCGTCCTCAGCGGCAGCGGCGCCTGGCAAAGGCTTGACGATGCGACCTTGGTCGCCACGCTGCACGCGGAACTCGCGGCGGCGCTGAACACCCGCCTGCCATCCGCGCGCTGGCAGTGCGTGATTCGCGAGCGGCGGGCAACGTTCTCGTGCCGGCCAGGACTCCCTCGCCCCACGGCGCGGACCGCACGCCCCGGTTTGTGGCTGGCCGGCGATTACGTCAGCGCCGATTATCCGGCGACGATCGAGGCAGCGGTACGCAGCGGCGTTGCTGCTGCGCGCGGAATTCTCGGCTGAGGAGACCCGCACCGCGGACTTTCAACGGATCTCCTGCAGATCGCCGGCGTGCATGCGCATGCGGCGAACACAGCGCGACGCAATCTCCTCGTCATGGGTGACCAGGATCAGCGTCGTCCCCCGCTCGGCGTTGATTTCGAACATCAGTTCAATGACCTGATGTCCGGTTGCGGCGTCAAGATTGCCGGTCGGTTCGTCGGCGAGGACCAGCCGTGGCCCCGGGGCGAAGGCGCGCGCCAGGGAAACGCGTTGCTGCTCGCCGCCGGAAAGGTGCTTCGGATAGTGCCGCAGGCGGTGGGCAAGACCGACGCGGCGCAGCCAGTACTCGGCCTCGTGGCGAGCGTTGTCCATCCCGGCGAGCTCGAGCGGCAGCATCACGTTCTCAATCGCGGTCAGCGACGGCAGCAGTTGAAAACTTTGAAAGACAAAACCCAACAAACGCCCGCGGAGGATCGCGCGGGCATCCTCGTCGAGGCCGACGAGACTCTCGCCGGCAAGGGCCACGGAACCGCTGCTCGGCAGGTCGAGCCCAGCGATCAGTCCGAGCAGCGTCGACTTCCCGGAGCCCGAAGCGCCGACGATGGCGACCGTTTCACCCGCAGCGACGGAGAACGAAATGTCGTGCAGAATGGTCAACGGCTCGCCGCCGTTATCCACCCGCTTGACCAGATCACGAATCTCGACCACCACCGATGCTGCTCGAACCATGCGCCTTTTCCCAAGCCTTCGCGACATCTTGCTGACCGCACTGTTGCTGCTGGCCCCGGCAGCCCAGGCCGCGAAAACGATCCTGGTTTTTGGCGATTCGCTTTCAGCAGGCTACGGCATCCGCCCGGATGCCGCCTGGCCGGCCTTGCTGGCCAGGCGCCTGCAGGACAGGAAGCTCGATTATAACGTCGTCAATGCCAGCATCTCGGGTGAAACGAGCAGCGGCGGCCGGACGCGGATCGATGCGGCGCTGGCCAGATACGCGCCGCAGGTGGTGATCGTTGCGCTCGGCGCCAACGACGGCTTGCGCGGCCTGCCGGTCGCCCAATTACACGCCAATCTCGAGGCCATTGTCAGCAGCGCACAGCAGAAGAAAGCACAGGTGCTGCTCGTCGGGCAGCGCATTCCCCCCAATTATGGCGCTTACGCGGTACAGTTCCATGACGTTTTCGCTGCCGTGGCGAAAACGCGCAGAACAGCGCTGGTCGATTTCCTCCTCGACGGCGTGGCGACCCAACCGACACTCTTTCAGTCGGACAATCTCCACCCCACCGCCGAAGCACAAGCACTGCTCCTCGACAATGTCTGGCGCGGACTCGCCCCGCTGCTAAAATGAGCGTCCCTTGCCCCCGGAACCCCGCGCATGAAACATGACATCGCCACCGTGCAAGGGATCGGCGATTTGTTCTCCTTCGACGAGATCATCGACGTCCGCTCACCGGCGGAGTTTGCCGAGGACCACATCCCCGGTTCGCTCAACTGCCCGGTACTCGACAACGCACAGCGCATCGAGGTCGGCACACTCTACAAGCAGGTCTCGCCTTTCGCTGCCAGGAAGGTCGGCGCGGCGTACGTCGCCGAGAACATTGCCCACCACCTGCGCCAAGCCTTCGTCGAACGCCCAAAAAGTTGGCGCCCGCTCGTCGTCTGCTGGCGTGGCGGCCAGCGCAGCGCTGCGCTGACCTACGTCCTGCGCCGCATCGGCTGGGACGCGCGGCAACTGGAAGGGGGTTATCGCACCTATCGCCGGCTGGTCGTCGACCAGCTTGCCGTGCTGCCGCGCGGGTTACAGATGAAAGTCATCTGTGGCGCGACCGGAAGCGGCAAGAGCCGCACCCTGCAGGCGATCGGACGCCTGGGCGAACAGGTGCTCGACCTCGAAGCGCTGGCCTGCCACAAGGGATCGGTACTCGGTGTCCTGCCCGAGGCGCCACAGCCCTCGCAGAAGCTATTCGAGTCGCGTTTGCTGACGGCGATCCAGAGGTTCGACTGCACGCGGCCGGTCTATGTCGAAGCGGAGAGCCGCAAGATCGGTTGCCTCCACCTGCCGGCAGCGCTGATCGAGACCATGCGCGCTGGCGAGTGCCTCTCCATCGAGGCCTCCTTCACGGCCCGAGTCGACTTTCTGTTGCACGACTATGCCTACTTCCTCTGCGCACCCGAAAGACTGGACGCCTGCCTGCAACCCCTGCGCAGCCTGCACAGCGTGGACACCTTGCTCCGCTGGCGCGAGTACGCGAGCACGGGCCGCTGGCGCGAACTGGTCAGCGAACTGCTCGCGGAGCACTACGACCCACTGTATACGCGCTCGCAAAGTCGCAACTATGCGGGTTTTGAGGCACCACAGCAGTTCGCCACCGCCGATCTGACTCCGGCCGGCATTGATGCGCTGGCGCAGCAAATTTGCCGGCGTCCACCAGAGCCAGCTTGCACGGCCAGCGCGTGAATCTTCAACACCATTTCGTGACCGTCATCAGGCTATAGCCCGCTCGCAACGCGTCTCGTCGATCTCACCCATGCCGTTTTCCAAGCACGCGCTCTGGCTGGTCGGCTTCAGACCTTTCTTCGCCCTCGCCTGCCTGTCCGGAGCGCTGTTGCCGGTACTCTGGGCGCTCTTCTTCGCCGGCGTCGTGCACCCGGCCGCCTGGCCCGTTGCGCCCGTGCAGTGGCATGCGCACGAGATGTTCTTCGGCTTCGGTTGGGCAGTAATGGGCGGTTTTCTGCTGACGGCGACCAAGAACTGGGTCAAGGTTCGCGGCTATCACGGCTGGCCGCTGATGCTGCTGGTTGCCGCATGGCTGCTCGAACGCGCCGCCCTGTGGTTCGGCGCCGGGCTGCCGCGATGGATCTTCCACCTGTCGAGCAACCTGTTTCTGGTGGCGATTGTCGCCATGTTGTTGTGGACCCTGATCCGGCACCATGCGACCGATTCGTTCCGCGATAACTACTTCTTCCTGATCATCCTGCCGCTGTTCCTGATCGCGAAGAATCTGCTGCTGAGTGAGGATCACTTTCAGACCGGATCGACGCTGACGCTCGGCCTTTTCCGCGTCGCCTTCCTGGTCATGCTCGAACGGACGCTGACACAGTTCATGAAGAACGCGCTGCGAGTCGACATTCTCCGCAACCCGGCGCTCGACACTGCGATCAAGGGGCTCGCCGTCGCCCTCGTTCTTGCTCCTCTGCTGCCGACACCCGTGGTGGCAACGCTCGCCCTCCTGCTCGCGCTGCTGCTCGGCATCCGCCTTTTCTTCTGGCAGCCGCTGCCGGCGCTGCGTCGCCTCGACCTCGGCATCATGTACCTCGGCTATCTGGCGATCATCGTCCAGTTGCTGCTCGAAGCGCTGACGCAGATCGGGCATCCTGCGTGGTCCGGCTCACCGGCGACGCACGTCTTCACTTTTGGCGTGATGGGGCTGATCATTCCCGCCATGCTGATCCGTATCGCCAACGGACATACCGGGCGCCAAGTCGTCTTCGATCGCCTCGACAAGGGCGCGCTGTGGATCATGATCGCGGCTTTCCTGATCCGCATCGTCGCCCCGCAATGGCAACCCGACGCTTACGTGCTCTGGATCGGCC
>ERZ761603.1395-NODE-1395-length-18152-cov-501.363044_pt1 | contig 18152 bp, 15 predicted proteins | sample MGYA00511879_ERZ761603 | MGnify/ENA primary metagenome ERZ761603 (study PRJEB28899, sample SAMN02850040) | bioreactor sludge metagenome | biome: EBPR Sludge; feature: EBPR Bioreactor; material: flocular biomat | place: Australia: Thorneside Wastwater Treatment... | reverse complement strand
GCGTAAATGGCTGCTGTCTTCATCGCTCTCTCCGCTCAGCCCGGACCGCCGCCCCGTGCGGCGGACCCGATCCGGTACCAGAATCTCGTAGACTTGCTCCAGCTTGGCGGCAAGCAGGCGGTCAAAGACATAGTCCAGAAACACGTCATGACCCTGCCGACGCCGATCACCCATGTGGGCGTGCCTTGGCCAGGTAAGCCGATACGGCGCATCCGACAATCTCGCCCATCGTCCGGCCGCTTTCTTGAGCATACGCGCGCAACTCCCCCACGACCTCGCCGGGGATTTTGATCGTGACCGGAATGGTCGGTTGGGCAACCGGCAGCGGCTGCGCGAGTTGCTGCGCCTCCTGCAGGTAGCGATAGGCCTGACGACGCGACAACGCAAATGATTCGGTCAATACTTGCGCGGCCTCGCTGAGGCTGTGACCACGAACAAGCAGATCGAAGGCGCTGTTCACCCGTTGTGCCCTTTCGGAATCGGTGGCGCGCGACATGTGCCTTAAGCATATTACCTCCTGCGACGCACATCAAGTGTTGTTTCGCCACGATGCAAGGGAACCTGCCGCTCGAACTCGAAGTTATCTTTTGTGTACGTGGCGTGCTATCGCCGCTTCTGGCTAATGTGTTGCTCGACGAGGTGGATCGGGCCTTGGAAACGCGTGGCCATCGTTTCGTTCGCTACGCTGACGACTGCAATGTGTATGTGCGCAGTCGTCAGGCGGGTGAGCGGGTTCTCGATGGACTGCGCCGACTCTATGACCGACTCCATCTGAAGGTGAATGAAACCAAGACGGCGGTTGCGCCGGCGATCGGTCGCAAGTTTCTGGGCTACGAATTGTGGCGCAGTGCGGGCGACCGGATCAAATGCGCCGTGGCCAGAAAGGCTTTGGACACCTACAAGCAACGCCTCCGACAACTGACGCGTCGCTCGGGCGGGCGCAGCCTGCCCGAGGTGGTGGAACGGCTCCGGACTTACATGCCGGGCTGGAAGGGGTACTTTCAGCTTGCGCAGACGCCGACAGTGTTTCGCGAACTCGATGAGTGGTTGCGTCACCGGTTGCGTGCTCTGCAACTCAAGCACTGGCGTCGGGGTACGACGATGTATCGGGAATTGCTGGCGTTGGGTGCTTCTAAGCCGGATGCCCATCGGATCGCCGCAAACAGCCGTCGATGGTGGCGTAACAGCTGCTTCGCGCTGAATCGTGTGATGCCGATCGCCTACTTCGACCGACTCGGCGTGCCACGACTCTCATGACCCAACTACTCGAACCGCCCGGTGCGGACCCGCATGCCGGGTGGTGTGGCAGGGGAACGGTCAGGCAATCTGGCCGCCCCTATGCCGATCCTCCTGCAGGAAAGGCCTTCCCTGCACCATTCGGTGCCCCGTGCGACCCGCGATCTCGGCGAAGACGATCTGATGCCGCGGCAGCGTGGCGATGTTGCGTGAGCCGATCAGCTCGCGCAGGGTCGACAGTTCGTGCCCGCGCGCCTTCCACTCGAGCAGCAGACGTTCGAAGGCCGTGCGGAAACACATTCCCTCGAGTTCGGCGCGCAGGGTGAAGACATGGTCGCCGGAGGCGCGCTCCGGCTCTTCGGCCAACTGTCGGAACGCCTGCTCGAGTGACAGCGTGCCGGTAGCCAGCAACTCGTCGATCGTCGGCAGGGTCGTCGGCAACTGCGGACAGAGGACGATTTCGCCGTCGATGACCGGGATGAAAGGAGATGTCCCGCGGCAGTCGCTGGCGTAGCAGAAACCAAGGCGTTGTGTCAGGCGCAGGGCATGGCGGTTCGTCCGCCAGCCGGCGGCTGCGCAAGCGTGCGGCTGCTCGCCGAAGATGTCGCTGAATCGGTGGCAGGCCCGCGTCATCTCGGTTTCTATCCAGGCGTTGCCGGCGGTCGGCGAGCGGGCTTCCCAGCGCACCCGATTCCATGCGTGCACCGCGACCTCGAAGCCGGCATCGCGGGCCTGCAGCATGCAGTCGACGCAGCGGACGCCGATTTTCGGTGCCGGCAGCAGCAAGCCGTAAAGGCGCGAGACGCGATCGTAGTATCTGCCCGGCGACTGGCGCCGCGATTCACGCCCGCTGTGGTCCGGTCCGAGCGAAAAGAAGAAGCTGGCAGCCGCCCCGTGCCGTTGCAGCAGATCGACCAAAGCCGGCACGCCGGCGAGCGTTCCGTGGTAGCTGTCGACGTCTATCTTGAGAGCAATCCGTGTCATGGCCGGCAAGGACGGAACCTGGGCCGCGTGCGGCAATCCGGGCGTTGCCCGTGCTCAGACAATGAGCAGTCCGGCGGCGACCCGCCGCCCTTCGCCGACGAGGAGGTTGTAGGTACGACAGGCTGCCGCCAGATCCATCACCTCGAGCCCTCTCTGCACACGTATCAGCGGCTGCAGCAGTTCGGGCCTCGGGAAGCGCAGCTGCCTGCCGGTTCCGAGGAGAACGATGTCTGCGTCGAGGCCGGCGAGCAGTTCGAAGTCGGCGACAGTCAGCGTTTCGAAGCCTGCCTGCGTCCACCCCGGTAGCAGGCGATCGGGCAGCACCGCGAGGTTGCACGAGTGGCGGATGCCGTTCACGCTGACGTAGCCGTCGCCGTAGGCGGTGAAGGTATTGAGGTTCTCTGCCCTGGTACTCTGAAGCTTCATCGAAATTGCGGCGCAGCGGTCGTTGAAGTAGGATTATAGCTTTTTTGCCGATCGCGTTCGGTTTCGCTGGTTGCTGCGAATGTCGGGCGCAGGCCGGCGATCGACCGGCACGGGCCGTTGGCGCCGATCACTTCCCGAGTCTCGACCATGAGAGAGTTCTCCCGCATCAAACGCCTGCCACCTTATGTCTTCAGTATCACCAGTGAGCTGAAGATGGCCGCGCGTCGGCGTGGCGAGGACATCATCGACATGAGTATGGGCAATCCGGACGGGCCGACGCCGCAGCATATCACCGACAAGCTCGTCGAAGCGGCGCTGCGGGAGAACACGCACGGCTACTCCATCTCCAAGGGAATTCCGCGCTTGCGGCGGGCGATCTGCGACTGGTATCAGCGGCGCTACGATGTCAGCTTCGATCCGGAGACCGAGGCGGTGGTGACGATCGGTTCGAAGGAGGGGTTGGCGCATCTGATGCTCGCCACGCTCGATCGCGGTGATACCGTCCTGGTCCCCAACCCGTCGTACCCGATTCACATCTACGGTGCGATCATCGCCGGCGCCGACATTCGCTCGGTGCGCATGACGCCGGAGGTCGATTTCATTGAAGAGGTGCAGCGGGCAATCCGCGAGTCGATCCCGAAGCCGAAGATGATGATTCTCGGTTTTCCGAGCAATCCGACGGCGCGTTGTGTCGACCTGCAGTTCTTCGAGCGCATCGTCGCCGTGGCCAGACAGCACGACATTCTGGTGGTGCATGATCTGGCCTACGCCGACATCGTTTTCGACGGTTACCAGGCGCCGTCGATCATGCAGGTTGCCGGTGCGCGCGAAGTCGCAGTCGAGTTCTTCACCATGTCGAAGAGCTACAACATGGCGGGCTGGCGGGTTGGCTACATGGTCGGCAATGCGGAATTGTGCCAGGCGCTGGTACGGATCAAGAGCTACCATGACTACGGCACCTTCACACCAATTCAGGTGGCGTCGGTGATTGCCCTCGAGGGTCCGCAGCAATGCGTCGAGGAAGCGCGTCAGCTCTACCAGGGGCGCCGCAACGTCCTTGCCAAGGGACTCCACGAGGCCGGCTGGATGGTCGAGATACCGCGCGCGTCGATGTACATCTGGGCGAAGATCCCGGAGGCGTATCGACAGATGGGTTCGCTGGAGTTTGCCAAGAAGCTGCTCGTCGAGGCACGGGTGGCGGTGTCACCGGGCGTCGGCTTCGGCGAGTACGGTGACGATCACGTCCGCTTCGCGCTGATCGAGAACGAAGAGCGGACGCGGCAGGCGGTGCGCGGCATCAAGGACATGTTCAGGAAGGACGGCCTGCTCTAGGATCAGGACAATGAAACCGGTACGCAAATCGAACAAGCTCGACAACGTCTGTTATGACATCCGCGGCGCCGTCCTGCAGCGGGCAAAGCAGATGGAGGAGGAGGGGCATCACATCATCAAGCTGAACATCGGCAACCTTGCCGCGTTCGGCTTCGACGCGCCCGAGGAAATCCAGCTCGACATGATCCGCAATCTGCCGAATGCTGCCGGCTACTCGGATTCCAAGGGGATCTTCTCCGCCCGCAAGGCGGTGATGCATTACACGCAGCAGAAGCACATCAAGGGCGTCACGCTCGAAGACATCTACATTGGCAACGGCGTTTCCGAACTGATCGTGATGGCGATGAACGCGCTCCTCAACATCGGTGACGAAGTCCTGGTGCCGGCACCCGACTATCCGTTGTGGACGGCAGCGGTGAGTCTGTCGAGTGGCACGCCGCGGCACTACCTCTGCGACGAGGCAAACGGCTGGCTGCCGGACCTCGACGACCTGCGCGCGAAGATCACCCCGAGTACGCGGGCGCTGGTGGTGATCAACCCGAACAACCCGACCGGCGCCCTCTACCCGGAAAGCGTGTTGCGCGAGCTGGTGGCGATTGCCCGTGCGCATGGCCTGATCATTTATGCCGACGAGGTGTACGACAAGGTTTTGTATGACGGCGAGAGGCACACGGCGATCGCTTCGCTGTCCGAGGATGTGCTGACCGTGAGCTTCAATGGTCTCTCGAAGAACTATCGCTCCTGCGGCTATCGCGCTGGCTGGATGGTCGTTTCCGGCGACCTGCGCGGTGCGCGCGATTACATCGAGGGACTCGACATGCTGGCTTCGATGCGCCTGTGCGCGAACGTGCCGGCGCAGCACGCGATCCAGACCGCGCTTGGCGGTTACCAGAGCATCGACGATCTGGTGGCTCCAGGCGGCCGCATGTGCCGCCAACGCGACCTCGCGCATGCGCTGATCACGGCGATTCCCGGCGTCAGTTGCGTCAAGCCGAAGGCAGCGCTGTACATGTTTCCTCGCCTCGATCCGCAGATCTATCCGATCGCCAATGATCAGGATTTCATCGCCGAACTGCTGGCCGAGGAGCGCGTTCTGCTCGTCCAGGGCAGCGGCTTCAACTGGCCGGCTCCCGACCACTTCCGTCTCGTCTTCCTGCCCTATGAAGACGACCTGCGCGAGGCGGTCGGGCGTATCGCCCGCTTTCTTGCCGGCTACCGCAAGCGGGCCGGAGCGGCGGCATAGGAAGCGACGCGTGCGGTGGCGAGCGCCGCTGCCGCATCTCCTCCAACCCTTACTTCTGACTGCTCTATGAAAGCTATCAACGTTGGACTCCTCGGCATCGGCACCGTTGGCGGCGGGACGTACTCGGTGCTCCGGCGCAACGGCGAGGAGATCGCCCGCCGTGCTGGCCGGCCGATCCGCATCAGTGTCGTTGCCGACCGCAATCTCGACCGGGCAAAGGAGCTGACCGGTGGCGCCTGTCGGGTGACCGCCGACGCCTTTGCCGTCGTCGGCGATCCCGAGGTCGACATCGTCGTCGAGCTGATCGGCGGCTATGGTGTTGCCAGGGAACTGGTCCTGCGCGCGATCGACAACGGCAAGCACGTGGTGACGGCCAACAAGGCACTGCTTGCCAAGCATGGCAACGAGATTTTCGCTGCCGCTCGCGACAAGGGCGTGATGGTCGCCTTCGAGGCGGCGGTCGCCGGCGGCATTCCGATCATCAAGGCGCTGCGCGAAGGGCTCACGGCGAACCGTATCGAGTGGATCGCTGGCATCATCAATGGCACGACCAACTTCATTCTCTCCGAAATGCGCGACAAGGGCCTGTCTTTTGCCGCGGTGCTCGCGGAAGCGCAGCGCCTCGGCTACGCCGAGGCGGACCCGACCTTTGACGTCGAGGGGATCGATGCCGCGCACAAGCTGAGCATCATGTCGGCGATCGCCTTCGGCAACGCGATGAACTTCGACAAGGCGCACATCGAGGGCATCAGCCAGCTCGACGCGGCCGACATCCGTTACGCCGAACAGCTTGGTTACCGCATCAAGCTGCTCGGGATCACGAAGCGGACCGCCGAGGGCGTCGAACTGCGCGTGCACCCGACCCTGATCCCGGCAAGGCGACTGATCGCCAACGTCGAAGGGGCGATGAACGCGGTGCTGGTCAAGGGCGACGCCGTCGGTGCGACGCTCTACTACGGCAAGGGCGCTGGTGCCGAACCAACTGCTTCGGCAGTCATCGCCGATCTGGTGGACGTGACCCGCATGCACACCGCCGATCCCGAGCATCGCGTGCCGCATCTCGCGTTTCAGCCCGACGCCATGGTCGACCTGGCGATCCTGCCGATCTCCGCCGTCGTCAGCAGCTATTACCTGCGCCTGCGCGTCGATGACCGGCCGGGGGTGCTGGCGGACGTGACACGCATCCTTGCCGACAACGGCATCTCGATCGTCGCCATGATCCAGCGCGAACCGGGTGAGGGCGAGGAGCAGACCGACATCATCATGCTCACCCACAAGACGCGCGAACGGGACGTCGACAAGGCGATCGCCGGCATCGAGTCGCTGCCGGCGGTGAGGGGACGTCTGATCCGGCTGCGCCTGGAGGAGCTGCTCTAGCCCCGTGACAGCCCGGTGTCCAGATGACCATGGACGGCGCCGTCTCCGGCCGGACGGCGTGTGTGGTCGCTGCCCACGGCGCACTGCCGCGCGCAGCGGCCGGCAGGCATGCTGAGTCGACTGCTCGTCGCGCTGCTCTGGCTACTGCACTGGCTTCCGTTGCCAGTGCTGGCGCGCTGCGGCAGCGCCCTCGGAGGGCTGTCCTTCCACCTCGCCCGGCGGCGGCGGCACATTGTCCTGGTCAACCTCCGCCTGTGCCTTCCGGAACTCTCGGAGGAGCAGCGCCGGCAGCTGGCACGGGCCCATTTCAGGGTGCTCGGCCGCAGCATGCTCGAGCGCAGCCTGCTCTGGTGGGCGGGCAGCGATCGGCTTGCCCGTCTGATCACCGTCGTCGGTGACGAGCACCTGCGCGCGCTACTTGCCGCGGGACGGCCGGTGCTGATGCTGACGCCGCACTTCGTCGGGCTCGACGCCGGCGGTGCGGCGATCGCCATGCGATTCGACTGTGCGAGCATTTACGCGGTGCAGTCGAATCGCGTCTTCGATCGCCTGTTGCTCCGCGGTCGCCAGCGCTTTGGCGACCAGTTGCTGCTGTCGCGGCAGGAGCCGGTGCGTGCCAGCGTCCGGGCAATGAAAGCGGGGCGACCGCTCTATTATCTGCCGGACATGGACTTCGGCCGCCGTGACTCGATCTTCGTGCCCTTCTTTGGTGTCCCGGCGGCGACCGTCCCCGGCCTGTCGCGACTGGCACGGCTGGCGGGGGCCACCGTCGTTCCCTGTCTGACGCGCATCCTGCCTGACGGCGCGGGTTACCTGGTGACGGTTGGCGAGCCATGGCAGGACTTTCCGAGCGCTGATGTCGAGGGCGACACGGCGCGGATGAACGCCTGGATCGAGGCGGCGATCCGCACGATGCCGGAGCAGTACTATTGGGTTCATCGCCGCTTCAAGACGCGACCGGACGGCGAGCCGCGGCCCTACTGAGGGTTCCCGGCAGCGCCTTTTCTGGCGGCCGCAGCACGTCGGCGAACAGAAGTGCGGTCGCCGCGGGTATACTTGCGACGTACGCAGCCTGCCGCTGCCAGGTGTTTGCCAGCCAGGCCGAAAACCTGATCCTCTGAGACCTCTATCTTGGCACTGACCCTACTCGGATTGTCCGGCGCGTTGACCCACGACCCGTCGGCAGCTCTCTACGCCGACGGCAGGCTGGTTGCTGCCGCCGAGGAGGAGCGCTTCGTTCGCGACAAGCACGCCAAGAACCGCATGCCCTACGAGGCGGCGAAGTTCTGCCTCGATTTCGCCGGTATCCGGCCGGCCGAGGTGGACGCGGTGGCGATACCCTTTGCCCCGATCAGCCTGCTTGGACCAGCGCGCTGGCACTATGCGCGGCGCTACTGGTACGCTCCGGATCGTGCGCTGGACGCGATTCTCGCCGGCAACCGCCGTTTCCATCGCTATCGCAGGCGGGTCGAGTGGTGTCTGCAGCAGTTGGGCTTCGATCTTCGCAAGACCGAGATCGTCCCTGTCGAACATCACCTCGCGCATGCCGCGAGTGCCTACCATTGCGCCGGTTTTCAGGAGAAGACGGCGATCCTCGGCATCGACGGCAAGGGCGAGTACGCGACGACCTTTTTCGGCTACGGCGAGAATGGCAGGATTCACAAGATCAAGGAGTTCTTCGACCCGGATTCGCTGGGCGGGTTGTACGGTGCGCTGACGGAGTATCTCGGTTTCGAGATGCTCGACGGTGAGTACAAGGTGATGGGCATGGCGCCTTATGGCGATCCGGGCCGTTACGACTTCGCACGGCTGGCCCGCTTCGAGAACGGCGAGCTGCAGGTAGATACCCGTTATGCAAACGTAGTCGGCTTCCGCCGCTACAAGGAAGACGGCAAGGGGTACTACTTCTCGCCGAAGCTCGTGGACTGGCTGGGACCGAAGCGTGCTGGAGATGTCGCCGATGATCCCTATGTTCATTACGCGGCGAGCATGCAAAAGCTGTTCGAGGATCTGTCGCTGCAGATGCTCGACTACTATCTGGGGGACATCCTGCGGGAAACCGGCCGCCTCGCCTTCTCCGGCGGCGGGGCGCTGAACGTCAAGCTCAATCAGAAGATCATTGCCCGTTCGGACGTGCGCGAGCTTTTTGTCCAGCCGGCTTCCGGCGACGCCGGCACGGCGGTGGGTGCCGCGGCCTACGTTTCGGTGCAGCGCGGCGTTGCGGTCGAGAAAATGGAGCATGTCTATCTCGGCCCGGCATACAGCAACGAGGACGTCATCGCTGCCTGCGCGCGCCATCGAGCCAAACCGGCATGGCAGCGGGTCGACGCTGTCCCGCTGCGCGTCGCCCGCCTCCTGGCAGCCGGCCATCCGGTGGCCTGGTTCCAGGGGAGAATGGAGTTCGGGCCGCGCGCGCTGGGTGGCCGGTCGATCCTTGGCTGCCCAAGCATTGCCGGTGTCGCCGACCGGATCAACGCGCAGATCAAGTTTCGCGAGCGCTGGCGCCCGTTCTGCCCGAGCATGCTCGATACCGTAGGGCCGCAGATGCTCGGCAGCGCGCATCCGGCGCCGTTCATGACCTTCACTTTCGAAGTGGCGAAAGGCTGGAAGGAACGGGTGCCCGAGGTCGTGCATGAAGACGGCACCTCGCGCGCCCATGTTCTGCGGCGCGAGTTCAATCCGCGTTACTACGACCTGATGCTGGAACTCGAGAGACTCACCGGCAACGGTGTCGTGCTGAATACCTCGCTCAACCGCCGCGGTGAGCCGATGATCTGCTCGCCGACCGATGCACTCAACATGTTTTTCGGCTCGGACCTGCAGTACCTGGTGATGGAGGATGTCCTGGTGGTCAAGGACGGGGCCGACCGGAAGCTGATCGACACGCAGGAAAAATGAATAAAGTCAAACTGCTCTACGCGAAGAACATCATCAGCAGGAGATCGGGGCAGCAGGAGCTGGCGTTCCTCCTGCTGGTGCATAACCTGGCCTTCGAAAAGATCGTCGAAGTGCGCTGGGCTGGCGAGAACGGGATCTGGCAGACCTTGCCGGCTGCCCACCAGCGTACCATCGACGAGAAGGAATACTGGTTGGCGAAGACGAGTTGCGCGCTTGCCGACGACCAGATGCTTCCTGGCAACGTCCAGTTCGCTGTTCGCTACCGCGTTGCCGGCAGCGAGTACTGGGACAACAACGGCGGCGTTAACCACAGGATTCAGGCCGACTCGGGGATCATGCTGGGTGCCGGCTGTGCGCTGCTGAACGTCGAGTTCGAAACTCGTCTGACCGACAAGCAGCAGTTCCTGCCGGTAGTCGTGGCCGTCGACAGTGGCCTCGGTGCACGCCGCGTTGGCATCGAATGGAGCACTGACGACTGGCAGAGCACGCAGCAGTCCGCCTGCCGCTACCGCCGCAATTACTGGGATAACGAGTTTCTCAGCAACGCGCGCAACCCGAACCACTACGGTTGCCAGATCTGGCAGGCCGGGCTCAAGGTCGGCGACGCCTTTCGTCTGCGCTACCGTCTCGTCTGTGAAACCAGGCAGCACGGACTTCTCCGGGACGACGCGTTCGGCCGTGACTATGTCGTCGAGCGACGGCCGCTGTCGGTGCTGATCCTCAACCTCCATTGTTGTCAGGAGGAGCAGCAGGATCGCAAGCTGTCGCAGATCGCTCGGGCGATCGATGAACTCGGGGTGGACATCGCCTGTCTGCAGGAGGTCGCCGAACTCTGGAATGACGGTCAGGGTGACTGGCAGACGAATACGGCGAGGATCATCAACGAGCGGCTCGATTCGCCATATCAGCTGGTGACCGACTGGTCGCATCTGGGTTTTGGCCGTTATCGCGAGGGGGTGGCGGTACTCAGTCGCTTCCCGATCGAGAACAGCCGGGCGCGTTACGTCTCGCGCAGCACGGATCCCTACAGCATCCACTCGCGCAAGGTCGTCCTGGCGCGGGTCCGCGTGCCGCGCTTTGGCCTGATCAACGTTTTCTCGTCGCATCTGAGCTGGTGGGAGGACGGCTTTCCCGAGCAATTCGGGAATCTGCGCCGCTGGGCGAGCGAGGAGCACGGTGACGAGATCGCGGCCAGCATGCTCTGTGGCGACTTCAACATCAAGGCCGGCTCACTTGGCTATCAGCTGGTCGCCGACTCGCGCGAGTATCAGGATCAGTACCTTGCAGCGACCTCACCGCGGGTGTTCGAGAGCGTTTTCGAAGCCAGGGAGTCCGGCTGGCCGCGCTACCTCGATGACGATCATCGGATCGACTACGTTTTTCTTCGCCAGGGCAGTCACCTGCGCGTCACTTCCGCCAGGAGCGTCTTCAGCGAGCAGGACTATGGCAGGGTGTCCGACCATCTCGGCTATCTGATGACCTTCGAACCAACATGAGCCGAACGAATTCTCACGGCTCGCCTCGCTGCCCCGGGTAGCGGGCGGGCGTCACACAGGACAGGCAGTCAATCTCGACATGGATACGGCAGAGAAATACGCAGTACCGGTGCACGGCAACCTCGGCGGTTCCTTCGTGCGCAGCAACGACTTCAACGAGAAGTTTCATCTTCGCTGGGGCAAGATCATTTTCGACGTCTCCTTCGGCGTCCAAGTCAACGTCAAGGTGGTCCTGCGGGTTTACCGGGACAACAGCATCTGCGAGACCTATGTCGTCGATACCGATCCCTACGACATCCACTGGAATCACCACAAGCGGCGAACGCGTGACTTCTACATCCACCCGAACTCGCGCAGCTTCGGCCAGGCCAACTGTGTCAAGTTCGCCTTCATCGTCCACCGCGACGAACACTCGCTGCCATCGCAGCTTGAGTACATCTTCATGGACTGGCAGCAGTTGCGCAGCGAACACCCGCAGTACCGGAGGATCACCCCCGAGTGGGCAACGCACAACAGCTATCGCAGCCATGAATGCAGCGCCTGGCAACTGCAGAGCGATGCCGACTGGTACAACCACCACTTCGACTCGCTGCACCTGATTCCCAAGTTTACCAAGGGGCAGCAGCACCATCCCTACCATCCGAAGCGTTTCATCCATGATCACATCGACAAGGTGATCCGCAGCAAGCACAGGCACCCCGACCGCTTCTGCACGATCAAGGTGAGTGTGGACTGCATCGATGACCACGACTTCACCCGCCACCTGGTGCACGCCAGCGAGCAGGGTGTCTGGGTGCAATGCATCGTCGACTGGCGGAAGATGACCCTGACCAACAGTGAGAATTACGCCCGGCTAAAGCGTGCCGGCGTCGAACTGGTGGGGGTCTTCTGCACGCCGCAGCACCACCTGATCGAAGTCGATCCGGACATGCATACCAAGTTCATCATCTTCAATGACGAGGACTGCATTCTGGGTTCGTTCAACATCACCTTCGACCGCTGGTGGGCGAACTGGGAGTCGGGAATGAGCTTCCACTCGAAGGGGATCTGCCGCCTGCTCGACAATGTTTTCCAGAGCGAGCGCGGTGGCGTCAATCAGCGCTACGGGGTCGATCCGCTGAGCTCCTTCAACCTGCTCTACACCTTTGGCCGGCAGACCCTGCTCGACGGCAGGTATTACCGCCCGCACCATGCGATCCTGGCCGAGATCCATCGGGCAAAGCGTTCGATCAAGCTGACGCTGTTCCTGATTGGCAATCTGCTGGGAGAGCATGGGGATAGCGTCGTCGATGCCCTGATCCACGCCAGGAACCGTGGTGTGCACGTACACATCCTGCTCAACGGGCACCTGGCGCGGCAGGGCCGTGTCGGCATCGAGCGATCGATGGCCGAGGAGCTGAACCGTCCACTGCTTCCCGCAGTGCAGGGCTTGCGCACCGCCGGCATCGCCGTCGGGCTGGTCTACGGGCAGACCGACCACCCGGTACCGTACTCGCCGATCCATTCCAAGTACTGCATCATTGACGAGGCGACGGTCATCGAGGGCAGCTTCAACTGGTACAACACGTCGGTCTTCTCGCACGACCTGCTGGTTCTTGCCACCCATCGCGAGGTGGCGAAAGCCTATCTGCACGAGTTCGAACAGATCCAGCGGCTGTTCAGAATCTACTACTGAGCGCTGGATTTGCCGAGCTGACAACTGATAATTGACTCCAGGAGCGGCGCCAAGGATACTTCGTCTGCGTGGTTGAAACGCCTTCCCACCGGTTGCACTTTGCCAATGCGGTGGCCAAGAGACGGCGGACCGTCAAGTCGTCCGACAACCATTACGGAGACACCATGCCCTTTGCGATCCTGATTCCAGCTTTTCTCAACACCAACTCACTCTCGAGGAAATCATGTCCAAACTGTTCATCGAAGATCTCGCCCTCGAAGGCAAGCGCGCCCTGATTCGTGTCGATTTCAACGTCCCCCAGGACAAGGTCACTGGTGCGATCACCAACACCAAACGCATCGAGGCCGCGCTGCCGACGATCAGGCATGCTCTCGACAAGGGCGCTGCCGTCATCCTGATGTCACACCTCGGGCGTCCCGACGGCAAGGCCAACCCGAAGTTCAGCCTGGCGCCGGTTGCCGTTGCGCTCGAAGGCCTGATCGGGCGCCCGGTCAAGTTCCTGCCCGACTGTGTCGGCCCCGAAGTCGAGGCTGCCTGCGCCCAGATCAAGCCGGGCGAAGTCATCCTGCTCGAGAACCTGCGCTTCCACATCGAGGAGGAGGGCAAGGCAAGCGTCAGCAACGCCGACGGGACGGTGACCAAGCTGAAGGCCAATCCGGAGGACGTCAAGGCTTTCCGCGCTTCGCTCACCAGGCTTGCCGACGTCTATATCAATGATGCCTTCGGCACAGCGCATCGCGACCACTCGTCGATGACCGGTGTGCAACTCCCGGAGCGTGCCTCGGGTTACCTGATGAACAAGGAACTGGCCGCGTTCTCGGCGGTGCTCGAGTCGCCGCAGCGGCCGCTGCTGGCGATCCTCGGCGGTGCCAAGGTCGCCGACAAGATCCAGTTGATCAACAATCTGCTCGACAAGGCCGACCAGATCATCATCGGTGGTGGCATGGCGTTCACCTTCAAGAAAGTGCTCTCGGGAATGCCGATCGGCAACTCGCTGTTCGACGAAGAGGGCGCCAAGCTCGTCCCCGGCCTGATGGACAAGGCGCGCGAGAAGGGAAAGGAGATCCTGCTGCCGGTCGATTTCGTCATCGCCGACAAGTTTGACGCCAATGCCAACACCGGCACTGCCAGTGACGTAGAAGGGATACCCGACGGCTGGCTTGGCCTCGACTGCGGCCCCGAGTCGACGCGGATCTTCAGCGACGCCATCAGGAAGGCGAAAACCATCATCTGGAACGGTCCGGCTGGCGTTTTCGAGTTCGAGAAGTTCGAAGCCGGCACGCGAGCGATGGCGGATGCGGTCGTCGAGGCGACAGCGGCGGGTGCCATCACCGTCATCGGCGGCGGTGATACGGCCACCGCAGCGAAGAAGTATGGTGCGGACAGGAAGGTCACCCACAGCTCCACCGGTGGTGGCGCCTCGCTCGAATATCTGGAGGGCAAGGTTCTTCCGGGCGTTGCCGCACTCGCCGAGAAATAGTGCCGATGGCCCCGGCGCTGCCGGGGCCGAATGCTCTGCCAGTCATCCCCGCAATACAACATCGAGGAATACCATGCGCAAAATCGTCATCGCCGGCAACTGGAAAATGAACAAGACCGTTGCCGAGTCAGTAAAGCTGGCTGGAGAATTGGTTGCCGCTGCCAAGGGCATCAGGCAGGTGGTCGTCGCGATCGCGCCGACCTATCTTGCTCTGGCCAAGGTGGCCGAAGTGGTACAGGGAAGCAACGTCAAGCTCGCCGCGCAGGACGTGCACTGGGAAAACCAGGGTGCGTTCACCGGCAAGGTCAGCGCCGACATGCTGAAAGAGATCGGTGTCGACTACGTGATCATTGGTCACTCCGAGCAGCGCAGCTACTTCGGCGAGACCGACGCGACGGTCAACAAGAAGGTCAGGAAGGTGCTGTCGCTCGCCATGACGCCGATCATCTGCATTGGCGAGACGCTCGCCGAGCGCAAGGAGGGCCGACTCGAAAGCGTGCTGACGACACAGGTCAACGGTGCCTACGCCGGCCTGTCCGCCGATGAAGCGCTGTCGACGGTCATCGCCTACGAGCCTGTCTGGGCCATCGGCACGGGTGTTACCGCTACGGACGACGAAGCACAGGAGGCGCACGCCTTCGTTCGCAGCCTGCTGGCCAAGCTCTACGGCGACAGCGTCGCCCAGTCGATCAGCATTCAGTACGGCGGTTCGATGAAACCCGAGAACGCAGCCGGTCTGCTGGCGCAGAAGGACATCGACGGGGGGCTGATCGGTGGTGCGGCATTGAAAGCAGACAGCTTCCTCGGCATCATCACGCCGGGTGAGGGACTCAGCAAGTAGCAACGGCCGCAACGCAAGCGAGGCGGCAACTGCGACCCGGTTGCCGCCTCCCTGCTGGCTGTCCAGGACCGAGGATCAGTCGCACCCGCGACGTGGGTTCTGCGCGACGGCCGTCCCGCGCGGCGATCGACCCGTTGCCGGGCCGATCGCCGCTCGCGTTTCTAAGCCTGACGGACGGTCAGCAGGCTCTCGTCCCACTTGGCATGCTTCTCGAAACCAAGCAGGTTGGCGATCGTCGCGGCGATGTTTGACAGACCTGCGGAGGCGGTCTGCGCCAGGCCGAGACGGCCACCGCTCGCGTTGTCGTAGAGGATCAGCGGCACCGGGTTCAGCGTGTGCGAGGTCTTGCTCTTGAACGACCCGTCCGCATTCCTGGCCGGTTGTCCGGTCTTCTTTTCGATCTCGTACATTTCGTCCGCGTTGCCGTGGTCGGCAGTGATCAGGGCAACGCCGCCCATTGCGTCGATCACGGGCAGGATGCGTGCCAGTTGCAGGTCGACCGCTTCGATCGCCATCGTTGCGGCACGGAAGTGGCCGGTGTGGCCGACCATGTCGCCATTCGCGAAGTTGCAGCGCAGGGTGCGGTAACGCCCGCTCTTGAGGGCAGCGATCATCGCGTCGGCGATTTCGGCGGCTTTCATCCACGGCCGCTGCTCGAAGGGGACGACGTCGCTGAGGACCTCTTCGTAGGTCTCGCCATCGAACTTGTTCGAGCGGTTGCCGTTCCAGAAGTAGGTCACGTGGCCGAACTTCTGCGTTTCGGAACAGGCGAACTGGGTGATTCCCGACTTGGCAAACCACTCGCCCATGGTGTCGAGAATCGCCGGCGGATCGACGAGGAAGCGCTTTGGCAGCTTGAGGTCGCCGTCGTACTGCAGCATTCCGGCGTAGGTCACCCGCGGTACGCGGACGCGGTCGAACTTGTCGAAGTCGGCTTCCTCGAAGGCGCGCGTGATTTCGATCGCGCGGTCACCGCGGAAGTTGAAGAAGACGACCGAGTCACCATCCTCGATCGTGCCGACCGGGCACCCGCCGCTGGCGATCACGAAAGGCGGCAGATCCTGATCGATCGTTGCCGGAAAGCGCGCGCGCAGCGAATTGATCGCCTGCGATGCGCTCTCGTGCTGCTCGCCCTGGCCGAGGACGTGCGTCTGCCAGCCGCGCTCGACCATGTTCCAGTTTGCCTCGTAACGGTCCATGGTGATGCACATGCGGCCACCGCCGGAGGCGATGCGGGCGTCGAAGCTGGCGTCACTGATCTCTGCCAGGAAGGCTTCGAACGGCAGGATATAGTCGAGGGCGCTGGTCTCGGGAACGTCGCGGCCGTCCAGCAGGATATGAACCCGCACGGTCGGCACGCATTCCTCTTTCGCGCGCTGGATCATCGCGCGCAGGTGGTCGATGTGGCTGTGGACGTTGCCATCCGAGAAGAGGCCGAGAAAGTGGATGACGCCGCGGCCGGCGCGCGCGCCGGCGACGATCTGCTGCCAGGCTGCGCCTTGCCAGATCGAGCCCACGGCAATGGCGTCGGCGACCAGCGCCGCGCCCTGGCTGTAGACCTGGCCGGCGCCGATGGCGTTGTGACCGACTTCGGAGTTGCCCATGTCCTCGTCGGAAGGCATTCCGACAGCGGTGCCATGGGCGCGCAGGCTGATGTTCGGGCAGGTGGCCAGGAGGCGGTCCAAGGTGGGCTTCCTGGCCGCGGCGATGGCGCTGCCGACATCCGACCTGGCGATGCCGTAGCCGTCCATGATGATCGTGACAACAGGGCCCTGAATTCCGGGGAAGGAGGCAGATTTCTGCAACATGATGGATTCCTGGGGAAGTTGAGAATGGGCAACGAAGGCCGCCGGGGATCGGAAAGCAGCGGCGTCGGCGCCAGTATACCGCAAGCCGAAGGCCGTCGCCGAACAAAGAATCCTGTTTGAAAACGGTTACTTGCACGTTGCTCGCCAGGCCCTCCGGGGCAGCCGCGAGCCGTGGGGAGGGCGCTGCGGTGATTAGCGGCGCTGCTGCAGGCCGACGATCGGCTGTCGTTGCCGGACACGGATGCGGATTCGCTTGCGCACCCTCTGCGGTGCCATCTGCTGGCTGCTCTGCGGGCGTCTTCCGTGGCGGCGTTTCCGGGCACGCCGGCTGGCGACCAGCAGCGCGAGCTTGGCGACGAGCAGTAGCAGGACGATGACCCAGACCAGCGGATAGGCGAGCGCCTCCTTGAGCAACTCGATGACCTTTAGCGATGGGCTGCCATCGTGGCTGGCGGGAATCGCGACCGCAGCGCGAGCGCCTGCGACCGGCTGCTGCCGCTCGCTGCCTTGTTCGGCGACGGTCAGCGCAATGTCGCCATGTCCGATCGCGGTCTGGCCGTCGCGCGCACTGTAGTGAAAGCCTTCGACGCCGCCCAGAGAGAAGCTGACGCGTCCTCCCGGGCCCTGGCGCGCCTCGGTGGTTTCGACGATCAGTTCGGCAATCGTCTGCTGCAGATCGTTGAGTGTCGTCAAGATCTCGTCGCCTGGCAGCGTGTTGCCCGCGGTGCCCGGGATCGACAGCACGGCAGAGCGGGCTGCCGTGCCCGGCGCCACCTGTCTGCCTGCCCTCGTCAGCGGCGTCCGCGATGCCGTCGCGAAGCGAGGAGCGGATTCGTCCATGTAAAGTGTGGGGTTCGCAGGCAGCAGCAACGGGGCTTGCTGCTGCCAGGGAGGCGAGATCTCCTGTTCGGCTGGGTCGCCTGCAGGCTCCGGCGAAGGCAGTGAGATGGCGTGCGCAGGGCCTGCCCGCAGCGCGGCAGCAGCCGGGGCGCCCGCAGCGAGGTCGTCGTCGGTGAGGCTGTGGGGAAACGCATTGCCGGCCAGCGCAAGCGAAACGGCCAAGCCGACCGGTATCCGCCAGCGGCGGCGCAGCCGAACACCTGTCATCACCGGGAAAGCCACCGCGGCGTGCGCATCAGGATAGCAATGTCTGTCTCCAGGTTTCCTGCGTCCGACGCGTGGCTGGCCCGGCTTCTCCATCGAGTCGCGCTGACTGTCGGAGCGCGAATGCTAGAATACTACAGGAACCTCGGGGCCCGACGTTTCCCCTGGAGAATCACATTAACGTGAAAGTCGCGTCGGCGACTCGCGAATCTCCCTTCTCCCGTGCGCGGGAGAAGGGCCGGGGATGAGGGC
>ERZ761603.1394-NODE-1394-length-18159-cov-87.586776_pt1 | contig 18159 bp, 13 predicted proteins | sample MGYA00511879_ERZ761603 | MGnify/ENA primary metagenome ERZ761603 (study PRJEB28899, sample SAMN02850040) | bioreactor sludge metagenome | biome: EBPR Sludge; feature: EBPR Bioreactor; material: flocular biomat | place: Australia: Thorneside Wastwater Treatment... | reverse complement strand
AAATGGCCACCCGATGCGTGTAGCGCGCCAAGTATTCGAGCACCTGCGCCGGCCCCCCGAGGGGCCGTTTCGTAAGCGTCCAGCGCCCCCACCCTCGCGCGAGGGCAAACCGCTCAGACTGCCGGAGCGTTCCTGAGCGGCAGCAACTCGTCGAGACGGCTGCTCGGCCAGGTGGGCAGTTTCTCCAGGGTGTCGGTCAGCCAGGCCATCGGCTCGATCCCGTTCAGGCGGGCGGTTTCGAGTAGCGACTGTATCGCGGCAGCGCGCTGGCCGGCGGCTTCCGAGCCGGCAAAGAGCCAGTTCTTCTTCCCCACGGCGATAGGCCGAATGGCGTTTTCGACGGCGTTGTTGTCGATCGGGTAGAAACCGTTGGTGGCGTAACGGGCAAAAGCTGCCCAGCGGCGGAGGAGATAGTCGATCGCCCTGGCCAAGGCACTGCCATCGGCCGTCGATTTGCGGTTCTGTTGGAGCCAGAGTTTCAGCGCTTCGAGGCGCGGCTGACTGGCTTCCTTTCGCCGTCGAGCGCGTTCCGCGCCGCTTTTCCCCTGCATCTCGGCTTCAATGGCGTAGAGTTCGCCGATTCTGCGCATCGCTTCGGCAGCCAGCGGGCTGCCGTTGGCCTGATGCAGGTCGAAGAACTTGCGTCGGGCGTGCGCCATGCACGCCAGTTCGACCACCTGGCCGCGGAAGAGGACCTGATAGCCGGCATAGTCATCGACCATCAACGCGCCTTCCCAGCCGGCCAGAAACTCGACCACGTGCTTGCCACTGCGGCCCGGTTGATAGTCGAAATAGACGATCTGCGGGTCGCCGCCCAAGGCGTTGCTGCGATAAACCCAGAGATACGCCCGTTTGGTCTTGCCGCGACCCGGATCGAGTTGCGCCACCGGCGTCTCGTCGCCGTGCAGCACGCTGCACTGGCGCAGGAGCTCGCCCAGACGCAGGGTCAGCGGTTCCAGGGCGACACCGATGCGGCCCACCCATTCGGCCAGCGTCGAGCGGGAAAGCGGCACGCCCGAGCGCTCGGCTTGCCTTCGAGACGGTAGAGCGGCAGGTGATCGACGTACTTGCTGACCACGACCCAGGCAAGAAGCGCAGGCGTTGCCAGACCGCCGTCGATGACCGATGGGACGGCAGGAGCGGCCGTGATCGTCTGGCAAGGGCGGCAGGCATACTTGGGATACACATGTCGCTCGACGAAGAACTCGGCGGGGACAACGCTGAGCTTCTCGCTGACGTCTTCGCCGATCTGTTCCAGGGCAGCGCCGCACTGATCGCAGGTGCAGGACTCGGGCTCATGCCGATGCTCGACGCGCGGCAGGTGCTCGGGCAAGGCCTGGCGACCGGCGCGCGGCTTTCGCCGCCGGTGGGCGGATTCCTTCGCCCGCCGGCGTCCTGTTCAGCAAGATGGGCTTCACACGCAGCGATGTCGGCGGCCAGGGTTTCGTCGAAAAGGTCCGACTGCACGCTGCCCAGCGCTTCGCTCTTGACGCCAAACCGGATCCGTCGCAGGTGCGCGAGTTCCAGCCTGAGCTTTTCGATCTTGGCGTCACGCCAGCGAATCTCCTGGCTCGCCTGCGACTGAAGCTCGCCGACCCGACGTTGGATCCACGCCAGGATGTCGGCAGAGGGGCGGAAATGCGTCAGTTCCGTGGCGAGGTCCACGCTGCGCATTATACCAGAGACATCTGGCGAAATGTACGTAACTTACGGATTTTGTGTGAGTGTATTTCTATCGCGAGGGTTCTGGACGTGCCAGTGGGCGGGTGCCGGAGGAGCGCAGCGTTGCCAATCGACGCCGGCGATCAGCCAGCGCCACTGGGCCGCGGTGAGGGAAAAACGACACCGCCGGCCTGCGGCCAAGTGAAGCTTCCGCGGTGCAGTCGGCGTTGCGCCAGCCGTACGCCATTGCCGTCCCAGACCACCAGCTTGAGGCGGCTGCGCCGCCGATTGGTAAAGACATAGACGCTGCCGTCACACGGCGAGCGGCCGAGGCTGGCCTGAATACGCACCGACAGGTGGTCGATGCCCAGGCGCATGTCCACCGGCTCCAGCGCGAGCCAGAGGCGCTCCGGCGCCACTTCGCAAAGGACGCTCATCGGGCGCCGTTCCACAACGCCGACAGCCAACTTGCCGGCGGCAATTCGGAAAACTCAAGCCGCCACCCGTTCGGCCCGGTGATCGACAAACTCGGCGTCGGGGCCTCCGGCGGGCTTTGGATCATCCCCGCCACGAGCGTCAGTTGCGCTTCGCTTCCGCTGGCCCGGACCGTCGGCTGCGCACTGTTCCGCCGTTATTGCCAATACTTTAGCGAGTGGATGCTCAAGCTGTGCGCAGCGCAGTACGCTTTCCGGCTCAGGCCGCTCCCTCGCCAAGCGCTGACGTGCCCACGCCAATACGCCTCCCGCTGCGCTCTGTCGTTCATCCCGCTCTCCCAGTCTGCGATTGAAAAGCCGCAGCTTGCAGGGCCGCTTCACCGGCGGCAAGGTGGGGCGGCTGGACGCTTACGAACAGACTGCACGCTCAGCCAGACATTTCGCTCACAGCGACCAGCGTGCACGCCTCGGCCAGCAGGCGGTCGCGGAGAAGACGCGCGGTTGCCACCGCTTCGGGTCCATCGCCATGGACGCAGATGCTGCCGATGCGGCAGGTCAGGCGCTTGCCGCTGAGGCTGACGATGGCGCCCTCGTCGAGCATGCGACGGACATGCGCGTAGCTGGCTGCGGCACCGTGGATCATCGCTGCCGGGTGGCTGCGCGGGACCAGTTGCCCGTCGTCGAGGTAAGCCCGGTCGGCGAAGATTTCTTCGACCACCGGCAAGCCGACGGCGCGTCCGGCATGGGCGAGTTCGGACAGCGCCGGGGCGAGCAGGATGAGCGCCGGGTCGTAGGCGGCGATCGCGCGAACGACGGTCGTGGCCAGCGTCCGATCGGCGCTGGCCGCGTTGTTCAGCGCGCCGTGCGGCTTGACGTGCCGGACGCGCAAGCCTTCGACGCGCGCCATGCCGTCGAGTGCGGCGATCTGGTAGAGGATGGCCGCTTCGAGCTCTTCGGGCGCCATCGCCATTCGGCGCCGTCCGAAGCCCTGCAGATCGGGATACGAGGGATGCGCGCCGACACTCACTCCGTTTTCCCTGGCCAACCGCAGCGTCTGCCGGATGACCAGCGGATCGCCGCCATGAAAGCCGCACGCGAGGTTGGCCGAGCCGACCAGGCGCAACATTTCCGTGTCGTCGCCGATGACCCAGGCGCCGTAGCTTTCGCCGAGATCGGCGTTGAGATTGATCTTGATCGACATGCCTTCTTCCCGGTTCAGTTCGTCCAACCGCCCGCTTCGTCGCCGCGAATCGCGCCGCTGATCAGGTTTCCGGTCTGCAGTGCCAGCGCGTCGACCGTTCCGGGTGGCCGGAACGACGCCAGACTCGCGTACCAGCGCCCGACTCGCATTTTTCGCTGAAGCAGGGCCGCCGCGGCCTGCGCATGATCGACGGCGACGAAGCGCAGCTCATCGCCGGGTCGGACGTGCGCCAGGCGCGCCAGATCGGCGCGGATCACCGTGGCGATCTTGGCATAGCCGCCCGTGGTCTGGCAATCGGCCATCAGGACGATCGGCTGACCGTTCGCCGGTACCTGCACGGCGCCAGGCGCGACGCCATCGGAAACGATTTCGGCCCGGCGCTCGGCATGGGTCAGGCTTGCGCCGTCGAGACGGATACCCATGCGGTCCAGGTCTGGCGTGACGCGATACGGTTGGGCGAAAAAGCTTTGCCTCGCCTGCGCGGTGAAATGGTCGTCCTGCGGTCCTGGCAAGACCCGGATCGGTCCGGAGTCTTGCGGCCAGGGAAGCGTGGCGGCGGACTCCAGCGACGGATCGCCGTGCAGGCGAGCGCACGGCAGGCGGTCGCCGCGCATCAGCGCGCGCCCGTCGACGCCGCCCAGGCTGGCCGACAGACAGGTCGAGCGACTGCCCAGTTGCGGCGCGACCTGGAATCCGCCGGCGATGCCGACGTAGGCGATACCGTGAGCGACATTGCCAAGATGCGCGATATCGCCGGGAAACAGCGTCGCCGTCTGCCACGGCTGCAGCTGGCGCGTGCCGCCCTGCGCTTTGAGCAGCTTGCCGCTGAGTTCGCCGGCGAGGGCGATGCGCACGGGGCCCGACAGCGCCAGCAGCGTCGGTCCGCCCAGGCAGACTTCGAGGACTGCGGCGTTCGCATCGTTGGCGAGCAGGGCATTCGCGGCGCTCATCAGATAGGGGTCGAGCGCACCCGAGACGGGCACGCCGATGTGGCGATACCCGAAGCGGCCGCGGTCCTGCAGGGTGACGGCCTGGCCTGCAGCGAGGACTTCGATCAGGGCGTGCATCAGCGGTTTCCGGCGCGCTGCAGTGGTTCCGGATCGAACTGGCCGGCGGCGCACTCGCGCTCGATCCGGTCGTAGGTCGCCCGCACAGTGGGCTCCCAGACGACCTGGTCGCCGGCGGCGAGCAAGGCCGGCCGGTGGGCTCGGGTCGCGTCGAACAGGCGTATCGGCGTCCGCCCGAGCAGGCGCCACCCGCCGGGGCTGGCGCACGGATAGGCGCCGCACAGGCCGGCGGCGATGGCGATCGAGCGCGCCGGCACGCGCTTGCGCGGACTCGCCAGGCGCGGCACTGCCAAGACCTCGGGCAGACCGCCCAGATAGGGAAAGCCGGGCAGGAATCCGAGCATATAGACGGTGAACACGCAGTCGGTCATCAACTGCACCACGGCCTGCGGTGTCATTCGCGCGGCGACGGCCACATCGTCCAGGTCGGGCGCGCAGTCGGCGTCGAAGCAGACCGGAATGTGCCAGCGGCGGCCCGTCGCCGGAGCGATGCCGCTCTGCCCGGCGAGCGCACCGAGTTGATCGCGCAAAGCCAGCGCGTCGGTCGCTTCCGGGTCGAAATGAACCGTTACCGAGCGGAAGGTGGGAAGCCATTCGACGACGCCGGCCAGACGCCCAGCGCTCGACAGCGCCTCGAGCAGGGCGCGGAAACCGAGCACGCGGCCATGGATGGCGGGAGCGATCGTGGCGCCGAACTCGACGGTCCAGGCGGCATCGCCGAGACTGAGCAGGCGCACCGGGGCGCCGGCGGCGTCAGCGTTCATTGCCGTAGCGTCCGGGATCGTCGTCGTGTCGCTCGCTCGCCGGCAAGGCCGGGCAACGCTTGCCGGTGCCCTTCAGGTCCGTCTGCAGGCGGCGAACTGGCCGACGAAAACCGGGCCACGGGTGCCCGAGCGCGGTCGGCCAGACGCGCACGAGTCAGCAGCAAGCCGGTCGCTCAGCTTGTCTTCGTGCCATGGACGTAGATTTCGAACAGCCCGGTGTGCAGGCCGATCTGTTCGAAACCGAGGGTCTGCAGACCGCGCCGGACGGTATCGGCGATCTCGTAGGGCAGATCCGGATCGAGGTCGTGTCCGCCCGGGCGCAGGAGGCCGTTGAGCAGGCGTCCCTGGTCGACGTAGACGTAGGGGATCGAGATCACCGCCCGGCCGCCGCCGGCGAGAACGCGGCAGGCCTGGAAAAGCGACTCGCCGATATCGAAGAAGCTCGACTGATACGTGCGCAGCGAGAGATAGAGGTCGAAGGCATGGCTGCTCACACCGTGCAGGTTTTCGGCTTCGCTGCAGCGCGGGTCGAGCGTGGGGATCGCTTGCGCCGCCTTGGCGAGCGCTCCGGCCGCCAGGTCGACCCCGACCAATTGCTTGAAGTCCTTGTAGAAGAACGGATTCTCCAGGCCGTTGCCGATACCCACGTTGATTGTCCGGCAGCGGGCCGGGTCGCGCATGCCGACGTGCCGCAGGAGCGTGTTCAGCTCGGCCTCCCACTCGTCGGCGGCGCGGTAGCGCTCGTCTTCCTGCGGGCTGCGCTGCGCGTACTTTTCTTCGTAGGCGATCGCGCGTGCGGCCATCAGCTTGCGCGCCACTTCGTCCGCTGCCAGCTCTGGGTACTGAAGCTGGCAGCGGCGGATGAGCGTTCTGATCGTCGCGCCGGCGCCGAGCGGGACTGTGGCCAGTTCGATCCCGTCCCGGCGCAGGACATCGGTCATGATCTGGCGCACGCTCTTGCGCAGATACGGCGATGCGGCCGACAGCTTCGACACGCCGGTACGGCCGGGCGCCTGTCCGCGAATGCCGGCGACCAGGCGCGAAAAGGCGACCGGGTCGTCGATTCCGGCGCTGAAATCGACCCAGGTGAAGCGCAGCAGGAACGCGGGCAACTTGTCCTTCGCCTCCTGGTCGGCGCCCGGCAGGAGGACCGGAATGACCCGGAAGCTGTTTCTGTTCTCCTGCACGCGCTTGCTCAGCGCTGCTCGCATCTCCTCGTTTTCCCAGGAGTTGACCCCGCTCGGGCCGACGAAGACGGCGACGCAGCGGCTCCGGTTGAGCGCCTGCTCGAGGCTCTCCTGCCAGGGTTCCCCCGGGATCAGGTGCCAGCGGTCGAGAAACGGACTGATCTGCGCCTCCTCGACGAGCTTTTCCGCCAGGCGTTCGACGATCGGTTTGTCGGGCGAACGATGCGAGAGGAAGACATCGTACCCATCTGCACTATGAGCTGCCAATTGAGTGTCCCTCTGAGGCTGTGCGAGCTCGGCAAGTCTTGCCGGCAACGGCGATTATCCACCGAATCGGCCGCCGAGGAACGAAACCTCGGCGGCGGACCGAACCTGGCGCACGTCGGCTCGGCCCGTCGGGACGGCAACCTTTGCTCAAGCGCTGCGCAGGCTGACCAGGCCGTGCAGCACCTGTTCGAGCCCGCCGAAGACCGAGATGCGGTCGATCCTCTCGGCCACCCGTTCGAGCGTTTCCAGCTCCTTCAGGCGCAGCGCCGTCGGGTTGTCTTCCATCACCTTGGCGGTATTGAGCAGCGAACGCGTCGCCGCCGTTTCCTCGCGCCGGCGGATGACGTTGGCTTCGGCTGCCTTGGCCGCCTCGACGACCTTGGCGAGAATCGCTTTCATTTCGCCGGGCAGAACGATGTCCTTGACGCCCACGCTGCCGATTTCGACGCCGAAGCCGTCGAACTTGCGGCGCACGTGCGCGCCGACCAGCTCGTCGATGAGTTGCCGGTTGTCCAGCAATTCATCGAGCAGGCGCGTTCCGACCGCCGCGCGCAGCCCGAACTGTAGCTCGCGGTAGAGGTGTTCGGCTGGTTTGGCGAGCTTCTCGAAAGCCAGCAACACGTCGCTGAAACGCCAGGTGGCGGCCAGGTTCACGCGCAGGCCGACTTTGTCGCGCGACAGGATCTCCTGCCCGCTGACCTCCATCGTCTGCCAGCGCGCGTCGACCAGCTCGACCTGAATTTCGCGGTTGAAGCGCCAGAAGGCGTGTCTGTCGGGCGGCAACAGGCGCGCGACCTTGCCGTCTACGCGCAGCACGGCGCAGTGATACGCCGGCACCTGAACGAGCAAGAGACCGGTCAAGCCGACGATCGCGCGCTCGCGCAAGGCCGGTTGCGCCAGGTGCGTGGCGAGAGCGGGCGCAACGACGTACGCGTCCTTCAGGTCGACGCGCTGCAGGCGGTGCCGGACGCGCCCTTTCCAGAAGAAGCGCCGACTTCCGGGCGGCAGCACTTCGACCAGAACGTCGTTTTCGTAGCGCAGGCCGGCCTCGTCCTCGTTCAGTTCCATCACTTCAAGATGCGCCGTCGCGCTCGCCGGCTGCTGCTGCAAGAGGTAGTCGGCGAGCGCTGTGTCGGTCATCGGCGCGCCAAGCGGCCAGGTGGTGAGCGACAGGCGGTCCAGCGGATCGAAGAAGTGGTGCCGGCCGGCCGGCAGCAGGCGCTCGAAATCGGCGTCCCGGAACAGGGCGCCTTGCTCGCTTTTCTTGACGACGAATCTTTTCAACATGGTCTTGTTCCTCCGAGTGACTATGGAAGGCGCAGTTTGGTTGTCTGGCGGGCAGCGTGGTCGGCCCCGACGGGGCAGCACTCGCCCGGCCGCGCGGAACTCGCCGGCCGCCAGCGCTGGTGCGCCGACGGCGTCGTTCTCCTGGCTACCGGCCGCAGTGCGCTGCCGCCGAGGCGGACGACGAAGCTGGCCAGACCGACGGCGGCTGCTTGCGCTGGCCGCAACCGGCGGGTACTGCCTTTTGTTGCTTCTGGAGCGGGATTCGAACCCGCGACACGCCGCTTGCGCGGTTGCTCTACCCGATTGAGCTATCCAATCGTGGCGATCCGGGAATCGAACCCGGCAAGCCCCCGACGGGCTCGCCGTTGCTCGCGCTTGCGCTACTGCGGCATGCGGCGGGACAACAGACCGAAGTCCGGCCCCGGCGCACCGGCGGGAGGGTGATCCCCGGCCCGTGGGCAGTGCAGCGAGGGTGCGAGCCAGCAAAGCTTAGCGAAAGCTGTGCCAGCGCCCTGCTGGCTACGGCCGAAGCGAGCAGAGAAGGGAGAAGGAAGGCGTAGAAAGGGGGAAGGGCCGGAAAAAGCGCGGCAGAAGGGCGGCCTGAAGGTGGCTCGCACGCTCGCGCGGCTTCCCCGCCGGCCGCTTGGTCGCGCCTTTCTCAGCCAGAAACTGGACGCCAGGCTAGGATGCTAGCGTGCAGGATAAGACGCACAGCGAGCCGCGGTCGGCAAACGCTCCCGCACCGGCTCGGGACGAAGCGCCAGCGGTATCAGCCGAGGCGCTTCATTCCCAGCTTGAGCATGATGCTTTCTGCCGGACAGAAGCCGGTGAAGCCGCTCTGCAGCAGGTTGGCGCCGACGAAGGCGGTGAACCAGAGGAAATGGCGCGAGACGAAGAACGGGCTTTCGACGATGCCGAGGGCGAGCGAAATGAGGACGAAACTGCCTGCCATGATGCGTATGGCGCGATCGGTGGTCATGTGCTGTGCTCCTTGCGGAAAGCGGCGTAGTAGAGAACCGGGATGACGATCAGCGTGAGCAGCGTGGAAACCAGGATGCCGAAGATCAGGCTGATCGCCAGGCCGTTGAAGATCGGGTCGTCGAGGATGAACAGCGCGCCGAGGATGGCGGCCAGCGCGGTGAGCGCGATCGGTTTGGCGCGCACCGCGGCCGACTGAACGATCGCTTCGGCGAAGTCGACTCCCTCGCCGGTCTGCTGCCGGATGAAGTCGACGAGGAGGATCGAGTTGCGCACGATGATGCCGGCGAGCGCGATCATGCCGATCATCGAGGTGGCGGTGAACTGGCTGCCGAGCAGCGCGTGTCCGGGCATGACGCCGATGATCGTCAGCGGGATCGGCGCCATGATGATCAGCGGCACGAGGTAGCTGTGAAAGTGCGCGACGACCAGCAGGTAGATCAGGATCAGCCCGACGGCGTAGGCGATTCCCATGTCGCGGAAGGTTTCGTAGGTGACCTGCCACTCGCCGTCCCACTTGATCGCGAAGCCGGCGTCGGGCGCTGCCGGTTGGCGGATGAACCACTCGCCAAGCGTTCCGGCGGCGCCAGCGACGCCGTCGAGCGAGCGTCCGGCGAGTTCGCTGCGCGCGGCAAACATGCCGTAGAGCGGCGAGTCGAGCTTGCCGCCCATGTCGGCGACGACATAGACGACCGGCAGCAGGTCCTTGTGATAGACGGTCTTCTCGCGTGCTACCGAGCGCACTTCGACGAGTTCGGAAACGGCGACCAGGCGTCCGCTGCGCGCACGCACGCGCAGGTCGAGCAGGTTGTCGAGGCTGCCCTTTTCTTCCGCCGGAAGCGAAATGCGCACCGGGATCTCGAACTTCGCAGTGCTGTTGTGCAGCGGCGTGATGTCCTCGCCGGCGAGCGCCAGGCGGACGACCTCGACCACGTCGGCGGGTGCCACGTCGAGCAGTGCCGCCTTGTTCTGCAGCACGTGCAGGACGATCTTTTCGCCATCGGCGGTGATCGAGTCGTCGACCCCGACCAGGTCGGGCGTCGCGGCGAGGACCTGGCGCACCTGCCGGGCGACGGCGATCTGGCCGGTGTAGTCCGGCCCGTACACCTCGGCGACGATCGGCGAGAGCACCGGCGGACCGGGCGGGACTTCGACCACTTTGGCGTTACCGCCCGCACGGCGGCCGATCTCTTCGACGATCGGGCGCAACTCGCTGGCAATGGCGTGGCTTTGCCGGGCGCGTTGCCGACGGTCGACCAGATTCACCTGCAGGTCGCCCAGTTCGGGCGCCGCGCGCAGATAGTACTGGCGGACGAGGCCGTTGAAGTTGATCGGGCCGGCGCTACCGGCGTAGGCCTGATAGTCGCTGACTTCGGGCAGCTTGAGAACCTCGCTGCCGATCTCGCGCAGGACGCGGGCGGTTTCTTCGAGCGGCGTCCCGGCCGGCATGTCGAGGACGACCTGGAATTCACTCTTGTTGTCGAACGGCAGCATTTTCAGGACGACCAGCTTGAAGGCGGCGAGCGAGAGCGACCCGGCGATCAGCAGGACGACGGCGACAAGCAATGCATGTCGCGCGCGACGCCCCGTGCGCACCTCGAGGAAGGGCGCGAGCAGCCGCCGGAAGAGGGCTTCCAGACGGCTGATCCGCGGCGGCGCGCTGGTTGTAGATTGCGGCGCGGCATGCGCCAGCAGGCGGGCGGCCAGCCAGGGCGTGACGACGAAGGCGACGGCGAGCGAGATGAACATGCCGAGCGACGAGTTGATCGGGATGGGGCTCATGTACGGCCCCATCAGTCCGCTGACGAAAGCCATCGGCAGGAGCGCGGCGATCACCGTCAGCGTGGCGAGGATCGTTGGCCCGCCGACTTCGTCGACCGCCGGCGGAATCAGCTCGAGCAGCGGCAGCTCGGGCTGCAGCGTCTGCCGACGGTGGATGTTCTCGACGACGACGATGGCGTCGTCGACCAGAATGCCGATCGAGAAAATCAGGGCGAAAAGCGAGACCCGGTTGAGCGTGAAACCCCAGGCCCACGACGCAAAAAGCGTTGCGGCGAGGGTCAGTCCGACGGCCAGACCGACGATCAGCGCCTCGCGACGGCCGAGCGTGAAGAAAACCAGGAGAACGACGAAGGCGGTGGCAAAAGCGAGCTTGCCGATCAGCTTGCGCGCCTTGTCGGTCGCCGTTTCGCCATAGTTGCGCGTCACCGCGACCTCGATTCCTTCCGGGATCAACGTGCCCCTGAGCGCTTCGACGCGGCCGATCAGTTCGCCCGCTACGTCGGCCGCGTTGACGCCGGGCTTCTTGGAAATCTGTAGCGTCACCGCCGGGTGTTCGCCGCTGCGCGTGGCAAACCAGACGATGCGCTGCGGCTGGTCGGGCCCGTCCTCGACCTCGGCGACGTCACCCAGCGCGACCGCCCGGCGGTCGTCGGCCGTGCCGCGGACGGCAACGACGAGCTGGCGCACGGCGGCTGCCGACTCCAGATGCTGGCCGGTCTGCACGAGCACTTCGCGGTTCCCGGCGACCAGACTGCCGGTCGATTGCAGGACGTTGCCGTTGCGCAGTGCTGCGCTCAGATCCTGCGGCGTGAGGCCGAAGGCGTTCATCCGCCGGCTGTCGATGAGAACGCGCACGACATGGTCCGGACCGCCGATCGTCGATACGTCGCGTGTTCCCTTGCTGCGCTTGAGTTCGCTCTCGAGCGCGCGCGCCACCTGCTGCAGTTCGAAGGCCGAGCGCTGCGCATCGGCTGTCCACAAGGTCAGCGCGACGATCGGCACGTCGTCTATCCCCTTCGGCTTGATGATCGGCTCACCGACGCCGAGGTTGGGCGCCAGCCAGTCGCGGTTCGAGTTCACTGTCTCGTGCAGGCGCAGAACGGCGTCGTTGTATTTGACGCCGACGGCGAACTGCACGGTGACCACGGCCATTCCTGGACGCGCCACGGAATAGATGTGCTCGACGCCGGACATGCGCGAGAGCACTTGCTCGGCTGGCGTGGTCACGAGACTTTCAACGTCGCGCACCGATGCCCCGGGGAAGGGGATGAGGATGTCGGCCATCGTCACGTCGATCTGCGGCTCTTCTTCGCGCGGTGTGATCAGCGTCGCAAAAACGCCCAGCAGCAGCGCGACGAGCGCCAGCAGCGGGGTCATCTGCGAACTGACGAAGAGGCGGGCGATGCGCCCGGAGACGCCCATCGCCTAGCGTTCCGCCGGTTTGGCGGACTTCAGTTCGACGGCCGCCTGGCGCGGATCGAGCGCGATGCGCTCGCCCGCGTGCAGGCCGGCGAGCACTTCGACTTCGTTGTCGCTGATCGCTTCGCCCAGACGCAACTGGCGCAGCGTCAGCTTCCCGTCTGCCTGCCGGACATAGACCGCGGTGATCTCGCCGCGGCGCAAGACAGCAGCTTGCGGAATGCTCAGCCGCGGCGCGTTGCCAAGCACGAAGTGCACGCGCGCGTGCATGCCGGGAACGATCTCGCGTGGCGCTTCAGGCAAACCGACGCGCACCAGCGAGACGTGCGTCGACGGGTCGGCGCTGGGCAGCAGGCTGACGCTGCTCGCCTCCAGCCACTTGCCCAGGCCGGGAAATTCGATGCGCGCCTGGCGCACACGGCGGATCTGCGGCAGGCGGTGCTGCGCGATGCCTGCGCTCAGGCGCAGGCTCTGTGGATCGTAGATCGAGAGCAGCGGCTTACCCGGCGTCGCCATTTCGCCGAGTTCGCTCAGTCGCTCGGCGACGACGCCGCCAATCGGCGCGCGCACTGTCGCGTGGCTGACACCGGCGCTCGCCTGTTTGTGCGTTGCCGACGCGGCGTCGAACTCGGCCTTCGCCTTGTCGAGCGCGGCCTGACTGATGAAGCCCTGGCGCTGCAGTCTGAGCAGCCGCTCGTGGTTGGCCCGCGCGTTGACATACGCCGCGGTCGCCGCCGCCGCCGCCTCGCTCGCTTCGCGCGCGTCGATGCGCATCAGCAGCTCGCCCTTGCGCACGCTCTGGCCGGCATCGACATGGACTTCGACCAGCCGGCCGGAGACCTGCGCCGCGACGGTCGCCTGACGCGCCGCCTCGACAAGCGCGTCCGCCGGCAGCGTCGCCTCGACTGCCTTGGTCTGTACGACGTAGTCGTTCGTCGACTGGCTGTAGGCAGCGGCTGACGCAGCCACCACGCCGCCGGCGAAGAGCAGGCGGCCGACGCTGACGAGTCGGCGGAAGCGTAGGTAGACGATTCGCCGAGTCATCGGGCTGGAGATGGCTGGAGTGTCGTTTCGCATGAATATTAGTATATACTAATAAAGCGTCTCAGGCAAGTCGGTCGCCAGGCAGCAAATGTCTCTTGACGCGCAGGTAGCTTGAATGAGACAAAGTCGGGATACGTCGACCTGGAGGCCCGCCATGAAACCTGTCTCCCTCCCGCTTCTCTTCCTTGCCGCGCTGCTGGCGGCAGCCTGTTCGAGCACGCCGACGCCGGAGGCCGCGGACAGCGAACTGCGTCCGGCGAAAACCGCGCCCGGCGAGATCGCGCCGACCGGTTGGCGCGGTCGCAAGTTTGCCGTGGCCACCGCGCATCCGCTGGCCAGCGAAGCCGGCCAGCAAATTCTGTACGCCGGAGGTTCCGCGGTCGACGCCGCGATTGCCGCGCAAATGGTCCTCACCCTGGTCGAACCGCAGTCGAGCGGTATTGGCGGCGGCGCTTTTCTTCTGCACGACGACGGGCGCCGCACGCTGGCCTACGACGGTCGCGAAACAGCGCCGGCGGCGGCCAGCGAGAAGCTCTTCCTGAAGCCCGACGGGCAGCCGATGGCTTTTCACGAAGCGATCATCGGCGGCCGCGCAGTCGGCGTTCCGGGCACGCTGCGCATGCTCGAAATGGCGCATGCCGAGTACGGCAGGCTTCCCTGGGGAAGCCTGTTCGGGCCGGCGATCGCGCTCGCCGAGGGCGGTTTCCCTGTCAGCCGACGTCTGCACGAGCAATTGCGCAGCGACCCGTATCTGGCGCGCGACCCGAGCGCCGCGGCGTATTTCTACGGCGCCGACGGCCAGCCGCGGGCAGTCGGCAGCATCCTGCGCAATCCGGAGCTGGCGGAAGTCCTGCGGCGCATCGCGAGCGAAGGCGCACGCGCGCTGCACGAAGGCGAAATCGCCCAGGCGATCGTCGACAAGGTCCAGAAGCACGCCAACCCGGGCCGCCTCAGCCTGGCCGATCTGGCTGGCTATCAGGCGAAAAAGCGGACGCCGCTCTGCCACCGCTATTCGCCGAAGGAAGTCGATCCCCCGCGCACCTACCGCATTTGCGGTTTTCCGCCACCCAGTTCGGGTGGCATCGCGATCGCCCAGATCCTCGGCATCCTCGAGCAGACCGCAGCCGCCAGTCTGAAAGCGGAGGACCCGCTGTGGCTGCACTATTACACCGAGGCCGCGCGCCTCGCCTTCGCCGACCGCGCGCAGTACGTCGCCGATCCGGACTTCGTCAGAGCGCCGGCCGATGGCTGGCAGTCCCTGATCAACCCGGATTACCTGTTCGCGCGGGCGCAACTGATCGGCGAGCAAAGCATGCGCGTCGCGCCGCCGGGGCAACCGCGCGGGGCGATGCTGAGCTACGCGCCGATGCCCGAACAGTTCGAGCACGGCACTTCGCACCTGAGCGTCGTCGACGCCTACGGCAACGCGCTGGCGATGACGACGACGATCGAGGACGCCTTCGGCGCACGTCAGATGGTCAGGGGTTTTCTCCTCAACAACGAATTGAGCGACTTTTCCTTTGCCCCGAGCGACGCCAATGGCGTAGCGATTGCCAACCGCGTCGAGCCCGGCAAGCGCCCGCGTTCGTCGATGAGTCCGACGCTGGTTTTCGATGACGATAGCGGCGATCTCGTGCTCAGCGGCGGCTCGCCGGGCGGCGCGCTGATCATTCACTACACGGCCAAGCTGCTCTATGCCACGCTCAACTGGGGCTTCCCGCTGCAGCAGGCGATCGACCTGCCCAACTTCGGCTCGCTGAACGGACCGACCCTGCTCGAGGAAAAGCGTTTCCCGCCGTCGACCACTGAGGCGCTGCAGGCGCGCGGCCACGAGGTCAAGGAGATCGGCATGGTCAGCGGTCTGCAGGCAATACGCCGGCATCGTGCCGGTGTCCTTTCAGGTGGTGCCGACTTGCGGCGCGAGGGCCGGGTCGCCGGTGAGTAGGCCGAACACGCTGGGGTCAGCCGCGCGCTCGCCCGACGTTCGGTGTCGGCGGCGGAGCCTGATCGCCTGTCTGATGGTCGCCGCCGTCCTGTCCGGATGCGCCAGCGATGGCAGCTTCGAATCGCGACCGTCGCCACCGGTTCGCCCGGCGCCCTCGTCGACGCTGCCACTGCCTTCGCCGCTGCCTTTGCCACCACGTGAAACGGCGAAGCCACTGCCGGTGCCGCAGCCCTTGCCGCCGCCGGTGACTGCCGCGCAGCCGCCGCCGGCGCGCGCGCCGCTGGTGCTGCTGCCTGCCGATTCTGGTGAGGCACGTGCCCTGGTCAGCCGCCTGCTGCCCGCCAGCGTGGGCGAGCGCTCGGCTTGGGCGGCCGACATCGCTACCGCCTTTGACGCCTTGCAGTTGCCGTTGATACCGGAAAAGCTGTGTGCGGCGATGGCCGTCATCGAGCAGGAATCGGGCTTCGTCGCCGACCCGCCGGTCGCTGGTCTGGGTCGCATCGTCGGGCGGGAGATCGAACGACGACGCACGAGCTATGGGATCCCCAAGCTGGTCGTCGAGCTTGCCCTGCTCAAGCCTTCACCCGACGGACGCAGCTACAAGGCGCGTATCGACGCGCTGCGTACCGAAAAGCAGATGAATGCGCTGTTCGACGACATGATCTCCGAGTTGCCTTTCGGCAAGACCTTGTTCTCGGGCTACAACCCGGTGCGCACCGGCGGCCCGATGCAGGTCAGCATAGAATTCGCCGAGGAGCAGATGCGCCGCCGGCCTTATCCGTATCGGCGTAGCGGCAGCGTACGTGACGAGGTGTTCACGCGGCGCGGCGGCGTCTACTTCGGCATTGCCTTCCTGCTCGATTATCCGACGACCTACCGGCAGATGCTGCATCGTTTTGCCGACTTCAACGCGGGGCGTTACGCCAGCCGCAATGCTGCGTTTCAGGCCGTCGTTGCGCGACTGGCTGGCCGTCCGCTCGAACTCGACGGCGATCTGCTGCGCTACCAGGATGGTCAGCCGTCCGCCGAAAGCAGCGCTACGCAGCGCGCCGTGCTTGCCTTGCGCACGCGCCTGGGGCTGAGCGAGGCGGCCATCGGGCGCGACCTCCTGCTGGAAAAGACGCTGGCCTTCGAACAGAGTGCGCTCTACCAGCGCGTCTATCTGCTCGCCGACACGAGCGGCGGCGAACTGGCGGCGCGTGAGATGCTGCCGCGGATTGCCCTGAAGAGCCCGAAGATCACCCGTCCGCTGACCACCGAGTGGTTCGCTCGCCGGGTCGACACGCGCTATCGCAACTGTCTGGCGAGGGCCTAGGCGGGCCGCCCGAGCGCCGCTTGCCAGCGGCCAGCAAGCCGTGCAGCGAGCAGTCAGAAGGAAAAAGCCGCGCTCGCGCGCGGCTTTTTCCTTCCCTGTCGAGAACCTCTGCCGGCCGACGGAAGGATGTCGGCCGGGATTGTGCGCTTTAGTGGAACTGCTCTTCTTCGGTCGAACCGGTCAACGCGGTGACCGACGATGCGCCACCCTGGATGACCGTCGTCACTTCGTCGAAATACCCGGTGCCGACTTCCTGCTGGTGTGAAACGAAGGTGTAGCCCCGCTCGCGCGCGGCGAACTCGGGTTCCTGCACCTTCTCGACGTAGGCGGTCATGCCGCGTGCCACGTAGTCCTGCGCCAGATCGAACATGTGGTACCACATGTTGTGGATGCCGGCAAGCGTGATGAACTGGTACTTGTAGCCCATTGCGCCGAGTTCGCGCTGGAACTTGGCGATCGTCGCGTCGTCCAGATTCTTCTTCCAGTTGAACGATGGCGAGCAGTTGTAGGCGAGCAGTTTGCCCGGATAGGCGCTGCGCACCGCCTCGGCGAACTTGCGCGCGAACTCGAGGTCGGGTGTACCGGTTTCACACCAGACCATGTCGGCGTATTCGGCGTAGGCGACGGCACGCGAAATCGCCTGCTGCAGACCTTTGCGCGTCTTGTAGAAGCCTTCCGAGGTGCGCTCGCCGGTGACGAAAGGCTGATCGTTGCTGTCGCAGTCGGAAGTGAGAAGGTCAGCCGCTTCGGCGTCGGTGCGGGCAATGACCAGCGTCGGCACGCCGCAGACGTCGGCAGCGAAACGCGCAGCGATCAGCTTCTGCACGGCCTCCTGCGTCGGCACCAGGACCTTGCCGCCCATGTGACCGCACTTCTTGACCGAGGCGAGCTGGTCTTCCCAGTGCACCCCTGCGGCGCCGGCGCGAATCATCGCCTTCATCAGCTCGAACGCGTTGAGCACACCGCCAAAACCGGCTTCCGCGTCGCCGACGATCGGCGCAAAGTAGTCGATATAGCCCGGGTCGCCAGGGTTCACGCCTTTCGAGAACTGGATTTCGTCGGCGCGGCGGAACGAGTTGTTGATCCGCTCGACCACTTTCGGTACCGAATCGACCGGATAGAGCGACTGGTCAGGATACATCGCGGCGTACGAGTTGTTGTCGGCGGCGACCTGCCAGCCTGACAGGTAGATCGCCTTGACGCCCGCTTTCACCTGCTGCATCGCCTGACCACCGGTCAGCGCACCGAGGCAGTTGACGTAGGGTTCGTTATTGACGAGATGCCACAGCTTTTCGGCACCGCGCCGGGCCACGGTGTACTCGATTGGGAAGGAGCCGCGCAGACGGACGACATCGGCAGCGGAATAGCCACGTTTGATTCCCTTCCAGCGGGGATTCTCGGCCCAGTCTTTCTCCAGCTCGGCGATCTGCTGCTCTCTAGTACTCATGGTTTACCTCTCCAAAGATAACGAAGTGCGGTTGGGACTATGGTGACACCCATGCGTCAAACAACCAGCCTTGGCGCGTACTGCGCGGGTGACCAATGGCGAGAAGTATAGAGGGCTTTCTCCACGCAATCAACAGTCTTATATAAGACATAAGAGATATTTTTTATACCAAGAAAACATGCTCTTACTCGTTTCTTTTCGTATTGCGAAAAGGGAAGCTCATCTGTGAAATTTCCACTCCGACAGTGCAGCCAGCATTCAGCGCCAGCCGGGCGCGCTGTACCCGCTTCCCCGCTGGCTGCCGGCCGGCGATCGGAAGAGCACACGTCTGAACTCCAGTCACCTTGTAATCTCGTATGC
>ERZ761603.1389-NODE-1389-length-18208-cov-18.573404_pt1 | contig 18208 bp, 14 predicted proteins | sample MGYA00511879_ERZ761603 | MGnify/ENA primary metagenome ERZ761603 (study PRJEB28899, sample SAMN02850040) | bioreactor sludge metagenome | biome: EBPR Sludge; feature: EBPR Bioreactor; material: flocular biomat | place: Australia: Thorneside Wastwater Treatment... | reverse complement strand
CGTCGAGGTTGGCGCGGTGTTCGAGATCCTTGAGGGCGCGCAGGCTGAGGTACAGAAAGTTGCCCGAACCGCAGGCGGGGTCGAGCACGCGAAAACCCTTGAGGCGTTCGAGGTAACCGAGGAACAGCGCCTGTGCTTCCTTCCAGGCCGTCTGCGAGCCTCGGCCCCCTTCGTGGTACTTGGCGACCAGCAGGCCGATGCGCTCGCGGGCTTGCGCCCATTCCCGTGCCAGCGGGTCGACGATGACCGGATTGACGAGCTTCATGATCGTCCCCGGGTCGGTGTAGTTGGCACCGAGCGGTGCCCGGATTTTCGGATCCAGGCCACGTTCGAACAGCGTGCCGAGAATCGCGGGCTCGATGGCGCTCCAGTCCATCTTGCTCGCAGCGCGCAAGGCTTCGACCTCGCCGGGCACCAGCTCGATCAGGTCGATACGGGCAAAGAGGCCGCCGTTGAACCAGGCGATGTCTTCGAGCAGGAAGTCGCCGCCGCCCTGCATGGCGCGGAACAGTTCGCCGAGCGCGGCGCTCAGCTTGACGGTGTCGGCGCCGCGCTTGTTCAAAACGCGCTCGAAAAGCTGTTTCGGCAACAATTCGATGTCTTCGGCGAACATGCAGAACAGGCACTGAATCAGAAAGTGAGCAACCTTCTGCGGCTCGTGGCCGCGGCCCGTCATCGATTGGGCAATGTTGGCGAAGCGGCCGGCGGCATCGGCGGTGATTTCCTGCACCGTGCGACCCGGCCGGAACTTCTCGGGGTCGGTGAACAGCCAGCACAGTTTTTGCAGGTTCTCCGGCGTACCGATCTCTTCTAGGCCAATGGTATGCGTCTCCGACGGCCTGCCGGTGAAATGCGTGTGGATCTGAGTCACGGCGCGGTTGCTGACGACCAGCAGCGGCGGGTTGTCGAGCGCCAGCGCGTAGGTCATCAGTTGCTTGAGGGCACTGCCCAGATCACCGCCCGGCCCCTTGTTTTCCCAGCCGAAGTGGCCGCGCTTCCAGACGTCGGCCCAGCCATGTCCGGCGCCGGTGCGGGTCGCGCCGCGTTCGAAACAATAGTTGTCAGGATCGTTCGGCGCCTCGACGCCGAGCAGGGCGCACAGGTCGAGGAAGAAGGCTTGCGAACCGGCGCGCTCGGACAGCGGGTTCTCGCGCCATCTGGCGATGAATTGGCTGGGGGTCATGGGCGATGCACGCTGCGTCTCGAATGCGCGGAAGCATAGCCGATGGCTGCTCCTTGCAGTTGGAAATCGCGCCGATCATCGACTGCAGCGAAGCATCCACCGCCTTCGCCAACTGCAGGAAACCGGCGGGAAGCCGGCTATCCTGAGCCGACAACACGCCACCCCGATGCAGAGTATCGAGGACCGCGGCACGGTTTCGCGGCGTCGGTGCATCGCGCTATTCGCCGAGGTCGCCAAGCTTGATTGGTTTGCTGCGTCCGCCCGCCTGACGCGGCAAGAGCAAGGACACCAAGCCGGCGACGAGAACAAAGGCCGACGACGCCCAGAGGCAGGCGACCAGACCGTTGTGCGGCCCGCTTTGCAGACCCCACTGGTAGAGCGCGCCGGAGAGAACGGTGCCGGCCAGGCGACCGGCGGCATTGGCCATGTAATAGAAGCCGACGCTCATCGCCACTTTATCGCTGTCGGTGTAGGCCAGAATCAGATAGGAGTGAACCGCCGAGTTGAGCGCAAATACAGCGCCGAAGATGATCAAGCCGGCGACGACGACGATCGCCGGCGCCACCCCGGCGCTCAGCGCCATGGCAATGCCGGCGGGCAGCGCGGCGAGAACGAAAGCCAGGATCGTCGCCGTACGCCCGTCCGGTTCGTGTTGGCCCTCGACACGACTACGCAACAGACGCGGGGTTGCTGCCTGGACAATGCCGTAAGCGATGACCCAGATGGCCAGAAAGCCGCCCGACTGCCAGAAAGTCCAGCCGAGGACGCTCGACAGAAAGACCGGCAGACCGACGACAAACCAGACGTCACGCGCCCCGAAAAGAAAGATGCGTGCCGCGGCCAGCTTGTTGACCGCGGCATTGCGTGAAAACATCTGCCCGAACTTGGCCTTCTTGTTGGCCTGCCCGAGGCCGCCACGCATCAACACCGCGGCCAGGATCAGGGCGACGGCGACCAGCACCACCAGCGACTTTAGCGCACTCTGGAAATCAAGCAGGCTTAGCAACAGGCCGCCGAGAAAGAAACCGACGCCCTTCAGCGCGTTCTTCGAGCCGGTCAGGATAGCTACCCAGCGGTACAAGGTTGCCGACGAGTCCTCGGGGACGATCAGCTTGACGGCGCTCTTGGAACTCATCTTGGTCATGTCCTTGGCGATGCCGCTCAAGGCCTGCGAGACCATCACCCAGGCGACGACCAACCAGGCCTCGGGCGCGAAGGCGAGCATCGACAGCGCCACCAGCTGCGTACCAAGGCCGATGAACAGCGTCGTCTTGAGCCCGAAACGGGCGCCGATGTAGCCACCGAAGAGGTTGGTCAGGATGCCGAAGACTTCGTAGAAAATGAACAGAGAAGCGACCGCCAGCGGCGTGTAACCGAGGTTGTAGAAATAGAACAGCACCAGCATGCGCGTCGCGCCGTCGGTCACCGTATCGGCCCAATAGGCGCCGGTGACCAGGACGTAGTTGCGCAGGCCGGCGCGCGGGGCGTCGCTTCCGCCGACGGATGGATTGCTCATGATCCCTGTTCCCTTCAAGTTTCTGCCGTACGCCGGGCGCGTTGGCGACTAGGCGCGTCCCGCTGACCCGGTAGCAATTGCTCCCTAGAGTGACTTCGCCAGCTTGCGCGCCAGCTCGGCGTAACGATTGGCATAACCCCACTCGTTGTCGTACCAGGCGTAGATCTTGAGCATCGTCTCGTTGACCACCAGGGTGTGGGCGGCGTCGATGATCGATGAGCGCGGGTCGCCCAGGTAATCCATCGATACCAGCGGCCGCTCCTCGTAACCGAGGATTCCCTGCAGCGGGCCCGCCGCTGCCCCCTTGAACAAGGCATTCACCTCGGCGGCAGTCGTCGGCCGCTGCATCTCGAAAACACAGTCCGTCAGCGATGCGTTGAGCAGGGGTACGCGCACTGCGTGCCCGTCGAGCTTGCCTTTCAGTTCCGGGAAGATCAGCGCGATCGCCGTCGCCGACCCGGTCGTCGTCGGGATCAGGGACAGGCTGGCCGCCCGGGCCCGGCGCAAGTCCTTGTGCATCTGATCGTGCACCACCTGCGTGTTGGTCGAGCTATGGATGGTGGTAATCATCCCGCGCGTGATGCCGATCGCCTCATGAACGACCTTGACCACCGGCGCCAGGCAGTTGGTGGTGCACGACGCGGCGGTAACGATCTGGTCGCGAGCCGGATCGTAGAGATGGTCATTGATGCCCATGACGATGTTCAGCACGCCGCCATCCTTGACCGGCGCAGCGACGGCCACTTTCTTGACACCCGCGTCGAGATAGGGCGTCAGCTGATCGACTTTGCGCCACTTGCCGCTGGCCTCGAGGACGATGTCGACACCAGCTTCGCGCCAGGGTCCGCCGGCAACGTCCTTGGCGCTGCTATAGCCGATCGACTTCCCGCCAACCAGCATCCGCCCGTCACGCACTTCGATGTCGCGCTGCCAGCGACCCTGCACCGAGTCGAACTCAAGCAGATGCGCCGCTGATTCGACCGGACCGTTCGCTTCGTTGATGTGCACGAACTCCAGCTCCGGGAAATCCCAGGCCGCGCGCAATGCCAATCTACCCATACGACCGAAACCATTGATGCCAACCTTGACCGTCATTTTTCGTTCCTCCGAGTGCTGATTTGGGTAAGCTGAGTGAGCTGGGTGAGATAGTTGACCATCCTTAGTTGACCTTCCTCGACCCGCAACTGATGCGCCGGCAATGCCAAGCCCACAAGCCGTAGCCGCGCTCAATTCATTTTCACAATACTAGAATATTCGAAACATGTAAACCCAGACCCCCAGCTGGGCGTGGGCGCTACCGCCAATGCCTCGGCATAGGGGTTTTCACGATCGTCAGCGCCCCCCGCGATGAGAACAATGGCCGCCTCGGCAGACAAACGCTTTGCGACGGCGGCAATATTTCGGTATTGTTGGAAGAATGAACAAAACTGACGCCGTCACCGCGCTGGCCGCGCTGGCGCAAGACAGCCGCCTCGCCGTCTTTCGACTGCTGGTCCAGAACGCTCCTGCCGGCCTGACCGTGGGGCTGATTGCCGAGCAACTGGACCTGCCGGCGCCGACACTTTCCTTCCACCTGAAGGCGCTAACCCACGCCGGCCTGGTGAACACCGTACAGGAAGGACGATTCGTCCGCTGTCGCGCCGATATGAGCCGCATCGACGCCCTGATCGGCTTCCTGACCGACAACTGCTGCGGCGGCCACCCCGAGGTCTGCAAGCCAGCTGCCAATGCTGAAACCTGAATGCGGCCCCCCCGAATGCGCCTTCCAGCCATCCCGTCGCCGGCCGCGACAGCGAGGCCTTCACCGATAAACCGGCATCGGCGAGGGCTAGCTCGATGAGTTTCTTTGAACGCTGGCTGAGCCTTTGGGTGTTCCTGTGCATCGTCGCCGGAACGCTCATTGGCGTCGCGGCTCCCGAACTCGCACAGAGCATCGGCCAGTTGCAGATCGCGCAAGTCAACCTGCCGGTCGGACTGCTGATCTGGGTGATGATCATCCCGATGCTGATGAAGGTCGATTTCACGGCACTGCATCAGCTGCGCAGCCAGAAGAGTGGCATCGCCATCACGCTGTTCGTGAATTGGGCCGTCAAGCCGTTCTCGATGGCCTTGCTCGGCTGGATATTCATTCGCCACGTCTTTGCTCCGTTCCTGCCCGCGGCGCAGCTCGACAGCTACGTCGCCGGCTTGATCCTGCTTGGCGCGGCACCATGCACGGCGATGGTTTTCGTGTGGAGCAACCTGTGCCGTGGCGATGCCAACTTCACGCTCACCCAGGTGGCCTTGAACGATCTGGTGATGGTCTTCGCTTTCGCGCCGATCGTCGCCCTGCTGCTCGGCGTATCGGCAATTCCGGTGCCTTGGGAGACGCTATCGCTGTCGGTGGTGATGTACATCGTGCTGCCGCTGGCGATCGCCCAGTTCGTGCGCCAGCGTTTGCGCCGACATGGCGAGGCGTTTTTCCAGCGCGCGCTGAACCGCATCGCACCGTTCTCGATCGTCGCCCTGTTGGCCACCCTGGTGCTGCTCTTTGCCTTCCAGGGACAGGCGATCAGCGAACAGCCACTGATCATTGCCATGCTCGCCGTGCCCATCCTCCTGCAGGGCTTGATGATCGCCGCCCTTGGCTACTGGCTCAACCGGAAATTCTGCGTGGCGCATGCCGTGGCCGGCCCATCGACCATGATAGGAGCATCAAACTTCTTCGAACTGGCCGTAGCCGTGGCGATCGTCCTCTACGGCTTCGATTCTGGCGCTGCGCTGGCCACGGTCGTCGGTGTCCTGATCGAGGTCCCGGTGATGCTCTGGCTGGTGCATCTGGTGAATCGCAGCAAGGCCTGGTACGAGGCTGGCCTGGGCCCACCCGCGCCGCTTCGTGAATCGCACTGAGCAAGGAGACCAGCGCCCGCAAGGCCTGGGCAGACGGCGCTTGACGAGTTGCTGTGCGAACGAGATACTTCTAGTGAACCGGTCAACTCCACCGACCGTGCTCCCCTCGCTTCTGAACCCTTTCGATCAACCGAATCTGGATAAGAACTCATGAATGCCAAAAACATCAAACCGGGTGTTGCTACCGGCGACCAATTGCAAGCGATTTTCGAACTGGCCAAGGAAAAGCAGTTCGCTCTTCCAGCGGTTAACGTCATCAACACCAGCACGGTAAATGCGGTCATGGAAACCGCCGCCGAGCTGAACGCTCCGGCAATCATTCAGCTATCCAATGGCGGCGCGCAGTTCTATGCCGGCAAGGGCCTCGACAATGCCGGCCAGCGCGCCTGCGTCGCTGGCGGCGTCTCCGCCGCCACCCACGTCCATCAGCTCGCCGAGCTCTACGGCTGCACCGTCATCATGCACACCGACCACGCCGCCAAGAAGCTGCTGCCGTGGATCGACGGTCTGCTCGACGCCGGCGAACAGTATTTCAAGGTCAATGGCAAGCCGCTCTACAGCTCGCACATGCTCGACCTCTCCGAAGAGCCGATCGGCGAAAACATCGACATCTGCAAGCGCTACCTCGAACGCATGAGCAAGATGGGCATGACCCTCGAAATCGAGCTGGGCGTCACCGGCGGTGAAGAAGACGGCGTCGATAACACCAACGTCGACAGCTCCAAGCTCTACACCCAGCCAGAAGATGTCGCGCAGGCTTACGAAGAGCTGTCCAAGGTCAGCGATCGTTTCACCATCGCGGCTGCTTTCGGCAACGTGCATGGCGTCTACAAGCCCGGCAACGTGAAACTGCAGCCGATCATCCTGAAGAATTCGCAGGAATACGTGCAGAAGAAGTTCGGCACCAAGGTGCAGCCGGTCGACTTCGTCTTCCATGGCGGGTCGGGCTCGACCCTGGAAGAAATCCGCGAGGCGATTGGCTACGGCGTTGTCAAGATGAACATCGATACCGACCTGCAGTGGGCCTTCTGGGACGGCGTGATGGGTTTCTACAAGAAAAACGAAGGCTATCTGCAAGGCCAGATCGGCAACCCCGAAGGCGACAGCAAGCCGAACAAGAAGTACTACGATCCGCGTGCCTGGCTGCGCAAGGGCGAAGACGCTTTCCGCGCCCGCCTGACGCAGGCCTTCAAGGACCTGAACAACATCGGGACCCTGGCCTAACCAAACGCTGACGATAGCCAAACGGGCTGGCCCAGGTTCTGTCTGGGCTGGCCCTTTTTTGTGTTGGTCGAGTGCGCTTCAAGGGCGCCGGCGGCGAACCCTGCCGAGGAGCACATTCTCCGCGACACTGGCGAGCCCAGCTGTGCACTGGCACCGCCGCCCACCGTCAGCACTCGAACAGGCCGGAAAGCCAACAAGCCCACACGACAACACTCCGACAACACACTTCCAGTCAAGCGAGGACCCAAGCATGAGCACTCTGGTAGAACAGCTAGTCAATACAGAAGCGCACAAGTCGATTTTCGAATCCGCAGTACGCCAACTCCCCCTCCCGGTCTGTGCCGCCTTCGGCTCGTCCGACAAACCCCAACCGGTCAGTTTCAGCAGCACCGATCGCGTCCTGAGCACCAAGGACAGCGAGGCCGTCGCCAAGCAATTCCCGAAAACGGTCGCCGCCTCAGGCAACGTCGTGCTCACTTCGGCGGGCAGCCGGACCAGCCACATCAAGGGCAAGCGCGTCGCCGTCCTCTTCTCGGGTGGCCCTGCCGCCGGCGGCCACAACGTGGTCTGCGGCCTGAAGCGGGTCCTTGGCTCCGGCAACACCCTGCTCGGCGTCAAGGCCGGCCCCAAGGGCCTGCTCGAGGGCTCGCTGTTCGAGATCGGTGATGCCGACGTTGACTTCGTCCTCAACACCGGCGGCTTTAACTTCCTCGGTTCGGACCGTACCAAGATCAAGAGCGACGCCCAGTTCGCGCAGGTTCGCGAAACCTGCATCAAGCACAATCTCGACGCCATCGTCGTCGTCGGCGGTGACGATTCGAACACCAACGCCGCCGTGCTCGCCGAATCGCTGTACCGCGGCGTCAAGGCCGACGGCTCCGGCGTACAGGTCATCGGCGTACCGAAGACCATCGACGGCGACCTGCAACTCGGTGATCTGTTGGCGATCTCCTTCGGCTTCGATACCGCGACGCGGATCTACAGCGAAATGGTCGGCAATATCCTGCAGGACACCAGTTCTTCGTTGAAGTACTGGCACTTCGTCAAGCTGATGGGCCGCTCCGCCTCGCACGTCGCACTCGAAGTCGCCCTGCAGACCAAGCCGGCGATCGCCATCATTTCCGAAGAAGTGTCGGCCAAAAAAATGTCGCTGGCGAGCATCATCGACAGCATCGCCAAAGTCGTCGTCGAACGCTCGCACAAGGGCATGAACTACGGCGTATTGCTGGCTCCGGAGGGCCTGATCGAGTTCATCCCCGAAATGAACGCCATGATCGCCGAACTCAACGATGTCCTGGCGCATGAAGCCACGGCTTTCGCCGCCCTCGCCGACGATAAGAAAGCGGCTTTTGTCGAAGGCAAGCTCAGTGCCGACAACGGCAAGCTGCTGGCCTCCCTGCCGCACTACATCGTCGACATGCTGCTCGCCGAACGCGACTCGCACGGCAACCTGCAAGTCTCCCTGATCCCCACCGAGCAGTTGCTGATCGACATGACCAAGGCGCGCGTCAAGGAACTCGACGCCAAAGTGCCGTTTGCCGCACACAGTCACTTCCTCGGCTACGAAGGGCGTTGCGGCGCGCCGACATTGTTCGACGCCGCTTACACCTACAACCTCGGCCTCACCGCCGGCTCGCTGATCCTCGACGGCCACAGCGGCTACATGGCGACGATCACCGGCCTGACCAGCGGCGGGGTGCCGCAAGCGATTCCGCTCGCCGGCCTGCTCAACATCGAGCGCCGCCACGGTCAGGACGAGTTCGTGATCGAGAAGGCGCTGGTCAAGATGGACTCGCCGGCGATGAAGTTCTTTGCCTCACGGCGCGACGAGTGGGCCGCCAGTGACCTCTTCACCTCACCCGGTCCGCGCCAGTTCTGGGGCCCGACGACGCATCAGCAACCGATCAGCGTGGCCCTGAACTCGGCTTCCGATTCGCTGATGTTCAAGATCGGCTAAACGCCCGCTAGCGTGCTGTAACGGTCATGACAGCCGAGATACCCCAGATCATGAAAGTCATGACCGTCCCCCCTCTTTCCCGGCCTTTCTCCCGCGAGGGGAGAAAGGAGCTTCCTGAGTCGCTTGCGCGACTTTCACAGTAAGCAGGGGCCATCGGCTGACGATGGCCCCTTTTTCTTTTTCCAATGTGCACGCGCAAGCCTGGGAGCAAGAATGCACGTAATCGTTCTCGGCGCCGGCGTCGTCGGCGTCACCACCGCCTACTATCTGGCGCGCGACGGCCATCACGTTACCCTGGTAGACCGCAACCAGGGCGTTGCCCTGGAAGCCAGTTACGCCAACGGCGGCCAGTTGAGCTACAGCTACGTGGCACCGCTGGCTGACCCGGGGGTATGGCCAAAGCTGCTTCCGTGGCTGCTGTCGCCAAGCTCGCCGGTGCGTTTTCGTCCACAGCTCGACCCTCGGCAATGGCGCTGGTGCCTGCAGTTTCTCGCCGCCTGCCGCGGCACTCGCAGCGCGGAAACGACCCGCCACCTGCTGCGTCTCGGGCACGCCAGCCGCCATCTGATGCACGAACTGCTTGCCCAAGAACCGACGCTCGACTGCGCCTACACCAACAGCGGCAAGCTGGTTGTCTATCGCCATGCGGCGGCACTGAACGGCGCGCGCCGCCAGGTCGAATTCCAGCACGGCCTGGTCGCCGATAGCGACTACCGCCAGGAGGTGCTCGACAGCGCGACCTGCCTCAAGATCGAGCCGGCCCTCGCCGGCCTGCACGGGCAAATCGTTGGCGGCGTGCACACACCGAGCGAAGACACAGCGGACTGCTATCGCTTCAGCGTCGGCCTGTTGGCCAGGATTCGTGCCGCCGCAGCGGAAAACCAATGCCTCTTCGACACCTCGATAGAGCGGCTAAGAGTCAGCCGGGGCGAAATCACCGGCGTCGAAACCAGCGCCGGCCTGCTGGAAGCCGATGCCTATGTTCTCGCCAGCGGCTGCGACAGCGCGCGCCTGGCGCGTCCCCTGGGCCTATCGCTGCCCATTTACCCACTCAAGGGCTACAGTCTGACGGCACCGATCAGCGATCCGCACGCCGCGCCGACACTGAGCGTCACCGACTTCCAGCACAAGATTGTCTATGCCCGCCTCGACGGGCAATTGCGCGTTGCCGGCATTGCCGACATTGGCGGCTACGACCTAAGCATCGCGCCGCGGCGCCTGGCGACGCTACTGGCCGAAGCGCGCAACGCTTTCCCGGGCGCAGCCAGATACGAACAGTCGCAGGGCTGGGCCGGCCTGCGCCCCGCGACACCGAGCGGACGGCCGATCCTCGGCCACAGCCCGTACCGCAAGCTGTGGCTCAACGTCGGACACGGCGCACTCGGCTTCACCCTGTCGCTGGCCAGCGGCCGTGCACTCGCCGATCTGATCGGCGGAGAAGCACCCTTCGTCGAGCTGGACGGCTTCACCTTGCCCGGCGCCGAAAGCAGCGCACGCAGCCGTTGATCCAGCCTTGGGAAGTTCAGAAGAGAACTGCGGAAAAAAGCCGGAAAGCTGTGCCAGGCGGGCGCCAGCGCATGCCGAGTGCTTGCGCCCGGTCCCGACCAATTACTTCGGCAGGCCATTCAGAAGGACCATCACCTTCAGCACTTCGCCCGGATCGCCGAGTGGCCCGAACCACTTCTGGAGGACCGGTCCGATTTCGCCACTGCGATACAACTGCGCCAGCGAACTATCGACGGCCAAGCGCATGTCCGAATCGCGGCGCATCATCAGACCGTAGGGCTCGTAGGTGAACTGATTTTCACCGAGGGAATATTCGGTACCGCCACCGCCGAGCAGGGCGGTGGTGATCAATACCGTACGATCGGCGGCATAGGCCGTAGCCTTCTTGCTCTTCAGCGCCGCCAACGCTTCCTTATGGTCCTTGACCTTGATCAACTGCAGCCCCAGCTTGTCGTCGGCGACCAGTTGATCCATTGCTTTCTCGGTCGTCGTTCCGGCGACGACGACGACGCGCTGCCCCTTGACTTCTTCTACAGACTTCGGATTTTCGCCGCGAAGATAGAGCAGGCTGGCGCCATCGACAAAAGTCATCAGGCTGAAGTCGAAGTCGGCACGACGCGATAGTGTCTGGGTCGTGTTGCCGCACTCGATATCGATCTCACCATTCTTCACGGCGTCGAAGCGGCTTTCTGCACTTACCGCCACCCACTGCACTTTCAGTTCCGGAATGTTCAGTTGCTTGGCAATGTCATCAGCCACGCGCAGGCACAGATCAACGCTGTAGCCGATTGCCTTCTTGTCGTCGCCAACGAAGGAAAACGGTGGCGAGTTCTCACGGTGGCCGAGCCTAATGGTCGACGTTTCCTTGATCTTGTCCAGAGTGGATTGATCAGCCGCGGCCGGGGTGGCAAGAAAGCATGAGGCTGCGACACCGGTAGCAACGAGTGTGCGAAATATCATTTTCAGTCCTTCGTTAATGTGAAAGTCGCGCAAGCGACTCAAGAAGCTCTCTTCTCCCCTCGCGGGAGAAGGGTTGGGAAAGAGGGGGAAACGGTCATGACTTTCGTCATCTGGGGCGTCTCGACTGTAATGACCGTTAAAAGCCCATTCGGGCCAAAACAAGCTGCCAAACGCTTTGCGGCTCCAGCAAGCGTTCCGGCAGCAAACAGTCTTGCGTCAATGCGCATGCCATTGAGCGGGCGAAACGGCGACGCCCGGGTGGGAGGTCGCTCAGCCGGCGATGAATCCCTGTTTCTTCAATTCGCCATCAATGAGGCCCGTGACCTCCTTGATCAGCTGCTGACGCGAATCCGGACTCACCGATTCGGTGGTCATGGTCCACAGCATCTTCCCGCCCGGGATTTCGTAAAGGATCGTCTCGATCATGTACTTCGTCTCCTGATAGGCATAGCCGGGAACGGTATATACCGAACCGTAGGCATAGCGGCCATAGCCGTAGAAAGACCCGTACGGACCGAGCATCGTCGGCGCCAGATAGGTCTGCGGCGGCATATAGACATTCTCCTTATCCACCGATGCCAAGCGGGCCGTCAGCGCGCCGTCGAAGCCTTCCTTCTGAAGGCGCGCGGCGATTGCTTTTTCGTTCTGCTGGTTGATTTCCTTCGCATCCGGGAACAGCGTGTAGCTCGGCACACCCTGCGTTCCCTTGGGAAAGGACAATGCCAGGCGATCCTCGACCGTGCGCCGCGCCGCGTCCTCGTTGGCCGCAACGTAGACCAGGATTTTCTTGAGCGCCGGGCCGTGATAAGCCGGGTCGCGCCACTCAGAAATCACCGAAGTCGATGTACAGGCGACCAGCAGAACCGTGAAGGTCGCCGCAAACAGGGCACGGCAGAGCAAGCTGAAATGCATGATGAATTCCCGGATTGAGTGAATTGGCAAAGAAGTATAGCCCAGGGTTTCTCGCCCAGCGGTTTGCTCAGGCAGCGGACCTTGTTTCGAGTTCCCCGTATTACCGTAAAGGCCGCGTCCGCGACTCGCCGGAGCCCCCTCCGCCCCCCATCAAGGCGCTTGCTTGCCTACGGCGCACCAAAAGGGGGCTCTGGCGCTGGCCGCAGCGCGCTTAGCCTACGCAGATCAAGGACTTTTGAGCATGGCACGGCTTTTGCTGTGCATGAGCAGGAGCAAGAAAACCATGCACAAGCAAGTCAAATCCACCTGTTGTTACTGCGGCGTCGGCTGCGGGCTGCTGATTGAAACCGAAAATGAGCGCATCGTCGGCGTGCGCGGCGATCCCGAGCACCCGGCCAACGCCGGCCGCCTGTGCACCAAGGGCGCTTCGCTGCACCTCACGGCGCGCCCAGACTATCGCCTGCTGTATCCCGAGTTGCGTCGCAGCCGCGAGCGACCACGCCAGCGCGTCGCCTGGGATGAAGCGCTCGATCATGCCGCCGAGCGCTTCGCCGAGATCATCGCCGCACACGGTCCCGACAGCGTCGCCTTCTATATTTCCGGGCAGCTGCTCACCGAGGATTACTACGTCTTCAACAAGCTTGCCAAGGGCCTGATCGGCACCAACAACGTCGACACCAACTCGCGCCTTTGCATGTCGTCGGCGGTGGCCGGCTACAAACAGACGCTCGGCGCTGACGCACCGCCATGCTGCTACGAGGACATCGCCGCCACCGACTGCCTGCTGATTGCCGGCGCCAACCCGGCGGTCGCGCATCCGATTGTCTTTCGCCGCATCGAAGATGCACGCGCCGCCAATCCCGATCTGCGAATCATCGTCATCGACCCGCGGCGCAGTGAAACCGCCGCCATCGCCGACTTGCATCTGCCACTCAAGCCAGGCACCGACATCGCCCTCTACAACGGCCTGCTGCACGTGCTGCTCGCCGAGGAACTGGTCGATCGCGACTACATCGCCGCGCACACCGAGGGCTTCGCCGCGCTCGAACAGACGGTCGCCGCTTTTCCACCAGCGGTAGTGGCTGAAATCTGCGCCCTCGCCGAGGCCGAGATCATCCAGGCCGCGCGCTGGTTCGGCAGGTCCGCGGCGGCGCTGTCACTGTACTGCCAGGGACTCAACCAGTCGTCGCACGGGACACACAACAACGCCGCATTGATCCACCTGCACCTGGCCAGCGGACAGATTGGTCGCCCGGGCGCCGGCCCCTTCTCTCTGACCGGCCAGCCGAACGCCATGGGTGGCCGCGAAGTCGGCGGTCTGGCGAATCTTCTTTCGGCACACCGCGACCTCGCCAACCCCGAACATCGCGCCGAAGTCGCACGCCTGTGGGGTCTGCCGTCGGTACCCGCCCAACCCGGCAAGGCGGCGGTCGAGCTTTTTGCTGCGCTCAAGCGCGGTGAGATCAAGGCGGTATGGATCGCGTGCACCAACCCGGCGCAATCGCTTCCCGATCAGACTGAGGTGCGCGCCGCACTGCAGGCCGCCGACTTCGTCGTCCTGCAGGAAGCCTTTGCCAATACCGACACCGCCGCCTTTGCGGACCTGATGCTGCCGGCGACAACCTGGGGAGAAAAGGAAGGTACGGTCACCAATTCCGAGCGCTGCATCACCCACATCACGCCGGCCGTGGCCCGCCCGGGTGAAGCACGGCCCGACTGGGAAATAGTCGTCGATTTCGCACGCCGGCTCGGCACCCGTCTCGAACAGCCGCTGACCGCAGCGCTCTTCTCCTACGACAGTCCCGAGGCGATCTTCAACGAACATCGCGAAAGCACACGCGGCCGTGACCTGGACATCACCGGCCTGAGCTATGCGCTCCTCGACGCCAGCGGACCGCAGCAGTGGCCATTCCCCACCGGGGCGAGCAGCGGTCGCCAGCGCCTCTACGCCGACGGTATTTTCCCGACCCCCTCCGGGCGCGCCCGCTTCGTCGCCATCGAGCACCGCCCAACCGCCGAAAGCACCGACGGCACGCACCCGATCAGTCTGCTCTCAGGCCGCCTGCGTGATCAGTGGCACGGCATGAGTCGCACCGGCACCGTCGCCCGGCTGTTCAATCTCGACGACGAACCACTGCTCTCGATGCATCCGGCCGACCTGCGCCAGCGCGGCCTCGCCGACGGCGATGTGGTACGTGTCGGCAATAGCCGCGGCCAGGTGCATGTGCGCGTCAAAGCCGACAACGGGCTGGTACGCGGACGCGCCTGGCTGCCGATGCACTGGGGCAGCCAGTTCATGAACAGCGCCGGCGTCAACGCGCTCACCCTTTCGGCCTGCGACCCATTCTCCCAACAACCCGAACTCAAACATGCCGCCGTCGCCGTCGACCGTGCCGAACTGCCGTGGCAACTGGTGATTCTGCGCAAGGCGGGAAGCGGCGAACTGGCGGCGCTTTCCCTGCTCGCCAGGGCGCGCAGCCTGCTCCCCGACTTCGCCTTTGCCAGCGTCGGACTCTATGGTCGCAGCGAAGCACTGGTGGTGTTTCGCGCCGCGCACGGCGAAGCCCTACCCGAATCCCGCCTGCGCGAGATCGACGCACTGTTCGGCCTTGACGCCGACGACTCGGCGGCGATCGTTTACGCCGATCAGCGCCGACAGATCAGCAAGCGCGCACTCGCCCCGGACAGCAAACTGGTTGGCATTCGCCTCGCCGGCGAAACCCAGGCCCAGTCGTGGCTCAAGGAAGTCATGGCTGCGGAGGTCGAAGGACGCGAAGGCAACGACGGCGGCGGCGAAGCAGCGCTCGACCCGGCGCTGATCCGCTGGGCGCTCGCACCCATCGGCAAGCGGCCGGGCAAGCTGCCGCAGCGCAGCCGCATCGTCTGCAACTGTGCGGACATCAGCGAAGCACAGATCAAGGCCGACCTCGAAAGCGGTGCAACGCTGGCCATGCTGCAGGAAAAGCGGAAATGCGGTACCTTCTGCGGATCGTGTCTGCCCGAACTGCGGCAGATGGTCACCAGTCAGACCCAGCGCGCCGCTACCGAACCGGTCGCCTGAAGACACAATCGGAGGCGGTATGCAGGGCATGGAAGTCATAGACTTGGCGGCGGTCATCCGGGAAATCGGACGCGGCGCAGCAGGCGCCCGCGACCTGTCCTGCGCGGAAGCACAAGCGCTTTACGCCGCCATTCTCGATGGCCAGGTGCCGGACCTCGAACAGGGCGCCATCGCCATCGCCCTGCGCATGAAAACCGAAACCATCGACGAGATGGTCGGCTTTCTCGCGGCTGCCAACGAACGCCTGCCGAGCCTCGGCCGGCCGGCCGGCAAGCTTCGCCCGGTGGTCATTCCGACCTATAACGGCGCCCGCCGCAGCGCCAACCTGACGCCGCTGCTGGCGCTGCTCGTGCAGCGCTTCGGCGTGCCGGTATTGGTGCACGGCCTCAGTGACGACTACGGACGTGTCACCAGCGAGCAGATTTTCGCCGAGTTTGGCCTGCCTGCCTGTAGCAGCCTGGCGCAGGCACAACTGGCGATCGACGAATACGGCCTCGCCTATGTCCCGCTGCCACTGCTCTCGCCCGGCCTCGAGCGACAACTCTCCCTGCGCAGCCGCCTCGGGCTGCGCAACAGCGCCCACAGTCTGGTCAAGATGCTCGATCCCTTCCACGGCGAAGCCCTGCTGTTGACCGCGGCGACGCACCCCGACTACCTCACCAGCATGCGCGCCGTGCTGACTGCCGCCAGCGCACACGCACTCCTCCTGCGCGGCAGCGAAGGCGAGCCCTTCGCCAATCCGAAACGCCGCCCGCAGATCGAACATCTGCACGACGGCGCCAGCGACATTCTCTTCGAAGCCGAGCGCGACAGCCTCAGGGTCCTGCCGCAACTGCCCGAGACCTGCGATGCAGGCGCCACAGTCGCCTGGATGCACCGCGTCCTTGCCGGCGAAGCCTCGCTGCCGCTACCGATCGCCAATCAACTCGCCTGCTGTCTCTACGCCTGCGGCCGGGCCAGTGACCTCAACCAGGCGAAGGCGCTGGTCGCCGTCGAATGCGCCGGGATGGCGGTCGTCTAGCAGGCACTCAGACCTCACGGAGTCAGCAAGTGAAGCGCCAAAGGGCCACTGTGATCGTCCACATCGACGGCAAGATCCTGCTCGTCGAAAACCGCGGCGGGCTGCTGCTCCTGCCCGGCGGCGGCATCAATCCCGAAGAATCGCGCCTGCAAGCGGCAGCCCGCGAACTCAGCGAAGAAACCTCCCTGGTCGCCGACTCGCTGCAATTCCTGTTCAGCCACGAGTCACAGACCAATTGCCACCACGTGGTCTGGGCCAGCGCCAGAGGAACCCCGCTCGCGGGCGACGACGCCATGGCCCTGCACTTGTTGGCTGAGCTCGATCCAGCGCTGCTCGCCAGGATGTCCGCCGCCACTCGGCAGATCATCGAGCGTTTCGAGCACAGCTGCGAAGACGGCCGGTTCCCCCGGACCTCGCTCACCCGAGTGGAACCCGCCGCGGACGACGCAGGCTGAGTGAGTTCTGCAGGAAGACGATCGCTTCCTGCCAGCAGCAGCTGTGGGCGTCGACCTTTATCGAGAGCGCCAGCAGTACGTCAACGTTGGCTAACAGCGAGGTGCGGCTGAAGGCTTTTTCCTCGGCAGGTGCACCGACGTAGCTGGCTGTTTCGGCGCGTTCAGCACCGCAAGAGACCATGGCGACGGCGAGCGTCCATGCGACATGCCGTTGGAGGATAATTCCTGCGCCACTTGGGCCCTCCGCAAAGACGTCGCGCGTTACAGCCGCGTGCCGGTTCAAGAAAGCCCAGCCGTCGGGAAACTGCAGCCATGACCGAACCAGCGGATCGTTCCGGCAATATGATTACGTATCACGCGACCTTCAGGTCGAACTTCTTCCAGCGAGAGACGACTGGGGTGGCGTTCATTTCGTCAATGCCTTTGAGGATGCGAGTCTTGAGTTCAGGGACCGAAGCGACACGGATATGGCGAAGGAAGGTACGAGCCATTTTCGAGAAGGCACATTCGATCAGGTTGAGCCAGGAACCATGCTTGGGCGTATGAACATATTCGAAACGCCCCGGCCGTGTCGCCAGCTAAGCCATGGTTTCCTTCGAGATATGAGCGGCGTGGTTGTCGAGGACGACGTGAATGATGGCCTCCGGCGGACAGTAGGCATCCATGTCCTGGAGCAGAGCGATGAACTCAGCACTACGATGCCGATCCTCGGCATGAGCAAAGATATGGCCCGAGTGAAGATCGATACCGGCCAGGATCGACACGGTTCCATGGCGCACGTACTCATAATCCCGAGTCACTGTCGACGCTTTACCCGGCGCCGGCGGCAGCTCAGGCGCGGTCAAGCCAATGGCTTGGACACCGGGCTTTTCATCGACGCTGACGGTGTAAATCGGGTTCGGTCGCGCATCATGAACGGCGCCTTCGGTGTAGAGAGAAACGTCCCGGTAGACCATCAGCACCTCGTGCATCTTCCGATCGAAGTTGGGGTCTCGCTTCTCCAGGTAGTAAGTGATCTTGTGGGGCTTGAGTTGGTTTTCGTCGAGAGTCCGCCAGACCGTGCTCTTGCCTGCCCCGGCAAGGCGAGGAAAACCCACCGGCCCAGCGTGTGCGGCGACATAGCGCGCCAACGCTGCGATGCTCCACAACTCCGCCGCCAATCCCAGTTCGTTCGGCTTGGTGCAGGCGACGCTGACCACCCAAGCTTTGGCGTCATCGGTAATCTCCGGCGCCCGATGGTAAGCGTCTTTCAGTCCCGCTTGCATGCCCGCCGCAAGGGCTTTGTCGATGCATTTGTAAATCATCGGCCGGCTCACGCCCAATTGCCGCTGAATCTCGCTGATCGATGTGCCCTGCGCATACTTAAGCAGCACTCTGGCGCGCTCTACTTCGCGCACCGGCGCTGTACGCGAGCCTGCCAGCTCCGACAACTTGGCCTTTTGCTCATCCGTCAGCAGCAGCGGCGCTCGTCCCTTGAGTTCGACAGTAAATCCCGTAAGCCATTGAATATGCGCAATTCACGTA
>ERZ761603.1386-NODE-1386-length-18226-cov-36.255517_pt1 | contig 18226 bp, 11 predicted proteins | sample MGYA00511879_ERZ761603 | MGnify/ENA primary metagenome ERZ761603 (study PRJEB28899, sample SAMN02850040) | bioreactor sludge metagenome | biome: EBPR Sludge; feature: EBPR Bioreactor; material: flocular biomat | place: Australia: Thorneside Wastwater Treatment... | reverse complement strand
CGAATACGACGACCGCAAGCAGGCGCGCATCTCCGCGACCACGACGCCGCAATCGTGGCCTATACCGAGTAAAAACGATACTATTTCCGCGTGAGTGAGTAACGGCGGGCGCTTTGGTTTAGTAGTGTTACTAAACGAGCTCGGAGTGCGCTGTGGCAGTCCTTGTAAGTCCTCAAGCTTGCCATCGACGCCGAACAGCGGCGCCCAATACAGGGCGCCTCAGAAGCGTGCCGTCATGTATGAGGTCCCACCGGGGCGTGAAATAGGCCGCAGGCAACGGGAGGCAGGTTAATGAAAGGAATGGCCGAGCATCGTTCCACAATTTCGGAGGAAATACGCTGGCAGGAAGAACAGGCCTTGACGATATAAGAGGCCGCATCGCAGCGGCCTTTCCACGAGATCTCTCTAAGATTGATCTGCGGTCACCCGAGGTACGGGCGGGAGTGGATCAGAAGAGCGACAACTGACCCGGGTGGGAGCGCCAGTGCTGGCGAACATGCTCGAGCCTGCCGAAACGGCGCCGAGTGTAGGCCGACACAAACACGTCCCTGGCTTTGCGAAAGATGCGCATGGGCATTCCTCCATCCAGATGCGGATTGGAGGGCAGTCGGATTGCCCGCGAACCACGAAGCAGATAGACTGCTTTCGTCTGGTCAAGACTGGCGCGCAGGTGCTTGGGTCGCCCTCATTCACTGACAGACCGATTGGCGTCGGTCTGCGCCAAGCAAGAAGCCTCGACGTTCGGGTTCTCCTGAAGCCCAAACGTCGGGGCTTTTTTCTATGTAGCGATATGCAGCATGTTACGGTCCTATTCTAAGAATCCTGCCGGGATTGGGTTTCTTTCTTGCTCGGCAGATTACAACGGATCGGGCGAGCGCGCAAAAAAAGAAATACCATAAAAAACAATATGTTGCGAAAATTAGTGCGGAATAACAGTTTTCAAGAACTAAATATAGTGCTGTAAAAGTATGCAGTATTCGGCAAGGCGGACACTCAACCGGGGTGGCGAGCTTCAGCTTCGTGCAGCGCGTTTTAGGTTCAGGGCCAGCAACCGGCGCAGGATTTCGCCGTCGGGCATCTCGGGTGTGTAGTCGGTCCAGCCGTAGGCGGCCGCCACGGCAGCGTCGAGCGCCTTGTGTGCGCTGTCGAGCCACGCCGGACGCTGATTGTAGAGGTTCGTCAGCGTGCGCTTCTTCAGCTCGGCCTCGTGCCCTGCCCGGGGGATGATCCGGTCTGGAAAGCCCGGCACGACCTCCGAGACGCGATCAACCCACTCGGGCGGGTTCAGCCAGTTCTCGCGGAGCTCGTTGAGCCGGCGGGCAGCGGCGGCGATTGCTTCAGCGAGTGAGCCCGCCGGGGCGCCAGCGGCCGTCTCGGCGGGCGTCATGCCGGCGGGGAAGGGGAAGGTCTCGAAGGTCGTTGTGGGGGTGTAGCGCGGCCGGTCCTCAAGGCTGCTGCCGAGGCGCAGCGCCCAGAGCTCGTGGAGGCGGGAATGCAGGACACCGAAGGTTGTGTCGTCTTGGCGGGCGATGACCGTCAGGTTCTTGTCCGGCACGATGGGGTGATGCACCCATGCGAAGACGCGATGCTTCGACACCTCGGGCGTCACGATGAAGCGGGGTATCCCCCTGATGGCCGCTCGCATTTTCGGGCGTGCCCACTGGAAGATCCACCATTGTTCGTTGGTCCTCGCCTCGCGCTTTCCGACGCGAGTGGGCTGCACGTGCTCAGCTGCATATCCGAACGGTGCCTCATATAGCGCGGCCTCGTCCTGCTTCATGTCGACGCCGAAGTCGATGATCCAGAAGTCTCGGTTCCGTCGCGTGATGTCGAGCCCGTTGAACCATGGCTTCACCACCTCGGAGTTCGATTTACCATGTGGGTTCGGTAGGCGGAGCCACCGGCGCGCTGACTCGCCCGGGATGTCGAACGGCCCCGTCTTCTGAATTCCAAGAAAGGCCGTGTCTTCATTCTCCGCGAGAGCCTTGGCGGCGGTGACATTGCCCGATGAGGCTTGTCCGCTCTCAGCTGCTGTTAGGTCTGCATGAATCTCTTGGACACGGCGGCCATCCAGCGCTGCCCCGCATCGGTTCCCAAAGCACACTAGCGAGACGCGCACCGCTGCACCCTCATTTACCCACGGCTCGTCGCCCCACGCCTCGAAGATGCGGGTGCTCTCGACGATGCGGTCCAGCACCTTTCGGTTCGCCCCTCCGCGGATCGAGTTTGTCGCGACGAGGCCGGCCGACTCGCAGCGCTTGGCCTCGATCTGCGCTCGCGCCTTCTCGAACCAGTAGAGCACGAGGTCGGCACCGCCTCGGACGCGGCCTTCGTAGCAGGCCCGGATCTTCGCGGTCATCTCCGCACCGAGTTCGCTGCGCATGCGCTTGTCGCCGAGAAAAGGCGGATTCCCTACGATCACGTCCACCGCCGGCCACTCAGCCTCGCTCCCGTCCTCGTTGAGCAGCGCGTCTCGGTTCTCGATGTGGTCCAGGCGCGCGAGGATCGGGTTTCGCCGGCAGTCGTAGCCGTGCTTCAGCATCCACTGGATCTCACCGATCCAGACCGTCACCCGGGCGAGCTCGGCGGCGTATGCGTTGATCTCGATCCCGCGCACGTTGTCGGGGCTGGTCTCGATCGTCAGCTGGCGATGCAGGCCGAGCGCTTCGGCGTCCAGGTTCGCGCGGTGCTCGAGGTCCTTCAGCGCGCGCAGGGCGAGATACAGGAAGTTGCCGGAGCCGCACGCGGGGTCGAGGACTCTGAAGTTCTTCAGGCGCTCGAGGTAGCCCAGAAACAGCGCTTGCGCCTCCTGGCCGGCCTTCTGCGAGCCTTTCCCGCCGGCGTGGTACTTCTCGACCAGCGGGCCGATTTTGGCCTTGGCGGCCTCCCATTCGCGCTCCAGCGGCTCGACGACGACGGGGCGGACCAGCTTCATGATGGTGCCCGGGTCGGTGTAGTTCGCGCCGAGGGGCGCGCGGATCTTCGGATCAAGGCCGCGCTCGAACAGCGTGCCGAGGATCGACGGTTCGATGGCGCTCCAGTCCATGCGGCTGGCAGCCAGCAGGGCGTCGATCTCGCCGGGGACCAGCTCGAGGACTTCCACGTGCTCGAACAGCCCGCCGTTGAAGTACGCGATGTCCTCGAGGAGGAAGTCGCCACCGGTGCGCATCGCCTGGAACATCTCCGCCATCGATACGGCGAGCTTGGCCGGGTCGCCCTGGCGCTTCGCGATGACGCGCTCGAAGAGCTTCTTCGGCAGCAGCCCGATGTCCTCCGCGAACATGCAGAACAAGGATTGGATCAGGAAGTGCGCAACCTTCGCGGGGTCATGGCCGCGCTCGGCCATGGACTGCGCGACGTCGGCGAAGCGCCCGGCGGCGTCCGCCGTGATGTCGAGCACCGTGCGGCCGGGCCTGAACTTCTCCGGGTCGGTGAACAGCCAGCGCAGGCGCTGAAGGTTCTCCGGCGTACCGATGTCCTCCAGGCGGATCGTGTAGGTCTCGCTCGGGGTGCCCGTGAAGTGGGTGTGGATCTGGGTGATGTCGCGGTTGCTCACCACCAGCAGCGGCGGGTTGTCCAGCGCGAGCGCGTAGGTCATGAGCTGGCGCAGGGCGCCGGACAGGTCACCGCCTGGGCCCTTGTTCTCCCAGCCGAAGTGACCACGTTTCCACACGTCGGCCCAGCCATGGCCGGCGCCAGTGCGAGTGGCGCCGCGCTCGAAGCAGTAGCTGTCCGGATCGTTCGGCGGCTCCACGCCGAGCACGTAGCAGAGGTCGAGGAAGAAGGCCTGAGAGCCTGCGCGCTCGGAGAGCGGGTTGTCCTTCCACTTGGCGATGAACTGGGCTGGGGTCATGGGCTGCTGGCTGCGTGGCGCTGAGGAGGTTTTCAGCGCGTAAGCATAGCAGGCTCGCATGTCCGACTTATGCGGCACCCCAGTTAAGCCGCTTTACTTCTGAATCTGCACGCACTCGAAGTTGATCGAAGGTATGCCCTCCGACGTGTCGTTCCTGACACCCTGCTGCTTCCTTGCACGCCCGGCCAGGACGATTGTCTGCCTTGCCAGCAGCTCCCCGGCTTGTGCGCAGCGCTCCCTGGAGGTGAAGCCCTGCATGACCACGGGGGAGATGTCGCGGATCTCTCCTGGTGTCGTTTTCAGGGTGAGAGCGAACAACAGTACCCATTCAAACATCAATTTCTCCTGATTGATCTCGACAATAGCATCAGCCGCGATTGGCTCGCTGTCCGCTGCGCCACGCCCAAGGCGATATGGCATCTGGGTCACGCCAGAGCCCGCGCCCGCTGCTGCGCGCCTCATCCTGCAGGCGATACAGGGTCTTGTCCGTGGCGTAGCGGTCGTACACCCATGCCATGCCCCGGCGGACCTGTGCGGCGTTCGCATCCACGCCAGCACAGGTAACGCGGCCGACGATGCGCTTGTAGCGGTCGACATCGACGACGCGCACCTCGGCTCGCTTCTCGTGGCAAAGCTCACCAAGCGACTGTCGCGATCGAGTTCCGAAGGCCTGGCGCTTCTCCGGCGCCACACCCAAGTCGACGTTCAATGGACTTGGCTCATTATCTGTAAACTCAACGACATAGCAATTCTTCACCTGTCCATCAAACTTTGCAGATCGATGGACAGATCCAGTCCGTTTTGTCCATTTTTCTGACCGCGTGGATTGAGGAACTTCATAGGTCGTAATCCGACATTTTCTGTTTGCAATCGTCGCTGGTGCGAAATCGCTTCTCGGTGACCATCGAATCGCAATCGAACTGATCGGCTCAAATCGACCCAATACGGTCGCTACGCTCTGAGGAGAGCTGCCATTCAGCGTGGAGCTAACCGGCAGCCGTAGCGCCCAAGGTGAATAGGGAGTTCGGGGCCGTGCGCAGCACCGTCGTCAGCCGTTCCGTTACGCAGCTCTGGGGCAACGGCGCATGGACAAGCCTAGACTTTCTGCTCTGGCAGACATTCTGAGAACGCGTGCTGGATTGCCGGGATTTTCCCCCGCTGCCGAGCATCGCCACTCAAGACAACAAGCAACATGCCAGCCATTGCAGAAACGCCATTTGATATTTTCAGCAACTGGATAAGTAAAGGTTTCGGATATCCCTTGCTGTGCCGTGAAATTGCATGAATTCCACCGTGGACAAATGAACTCAAAGGTTTCCAAGAATACTCCTTGAATTCGTGTAGCATTCCGAGGGCCTCAGAGGGAGCCTTGCCTTCTAGCTTTTCCAACATCTCCGTGAGCATCGGGATGGAGTTGGCCTTCTGAGCTGATTCCGTGCTCCCGAGTTCGACAGTTACGCTCGCAAGTGCTTGTTTTTGCGAGAGCGCACTTTCAAAAATGCCACTACAACAGCGCCAACTGCTCCGGCGCTGCTGGTTTTTCTATCCCTAAGGCATGAAGCACCTCGTTTTGCTCCGTGCTGAGCGTCGACACCCCCGCCACCGGCTCGCCGCCGTTCAGACGCACCCGGTGATGCTGGATGCGCTGTAGTTGCTCAAGCGCGCGCTCGGGCGTGTAGCCCGCGTCGGCAGCCTTGAGTCGGCTGCGCATGACCCGATGCAGGATCAGCGCCATGAAGCAGATCGACGCATGCGCGCGAATCCGCTCGGGCAGGCGGTGATACACCGGGCCGATCTCGATCTCGGACTTGAGCACCTTGAAACCGCGCTCGATGTCGGCGAGCGACTTGTAGCGCTGAATCACGTTCTGCGCGGCGAGCCCCTCGGCGTTGGTCACCAGCAGCAGCTTGCCGTCCATCATTTCGGCAAGACGCTTCGCCTTGTCGTCGATGTGGTAGCTGAAGAGCTCCTCGCCCAGATCCACCTTGATGATGCGCGACAGGTGCGCTTCGCTGACCGCATGGTAGAAGCGCGCCTTGGCGCCGCTGTCCGAGAGCTTGCGCCCCCGGTGCTTCACGCCTTCATCCTGTTCGGTGAGCTTGCCGGTCCATTGGTCTGCCTGGCGGATCAGCGCGTCGATGCGTTCGTTGCGTTGTTCGGTCTTGGTGGCCGCAGCCATCGGGTCGTGCGCGACCACCAACCGCAGATCGTTCCAGGTGTGCTCCGAGATGATCTCCTGCGTGGCGCCAGCGCACTGCGCTTCGTGGAAGGGTTCGAGCAGGTCGATGAACTCGTTGTAGCGCCGGCCCGGCACGGCGACGATGAACTCGAGCGGCTTGCCGCTGGCCAGGCGCACGGCTTTCAGGGCTTCCAGATTATCCAGGCTGAGCAGCCCCCGGTCGGCGACCAGCACCAGGCGCTGCACCGACGGGAAGCGCTCGAGCACCTTGGAGAGTGTGGGCAGCAAGGTACGCGTCTCGGCCGTGTTGCCGTCGAACACCTCGTGGTAGATCGGCAGCCCCTCGGCGGTCTGCACCACGCCGAGCATGAACTGGCGGGCGATCAGCCCCTCCTTGGCCATGCCGTACTGGCGGATGTCGCCGGCCGTCTGGCTGAGCCCTTCGCTGCGGATTGTAGTGAGCTCAATGAACACCACCGACAGATCCTGGTCGATCAACGGGCGCAGCAGCCCGGCGACCACGGCATCGACCTCATCCTGATGATCCATCAGCGCATCGAGGCTGCGCAGCAACTGCTGGTGCGTCACCGCCTTCGGCCCAAAATCGGGCAGCGCCACGGTCTGTACCCAGCGCAGCACGCCGAGCTTGGATTCCGGATCGCACAGGCGGTTGAGCACCATCAGCCGGATCAGCGCTTCCACGTCCGTGGTGCGGCGCGTGCGGCGAAACACCCGACGCAGCCCCGAGAAACCCAGCGACTTCCACAACTCGGTCAGCGCCCACACGTTACCGAGCGAGCGCGCCGACTCGAATGACACCGTCGGCGCCGGCGGCTTGGCGCCCATCGGCTCGCGGCCGGTGACCTTCAGCAGGCCGTTGATCACCGCGTCGAGCGAACCATCGACCTGCTCGGCGCGCCCGAGCGTGGCGACGGTGCGCTTCTTTACTCGCCCGGCCTCGTCACGGTAGGACTCGACGAGCTGGACGTAGCGACGGGAACCGGAGGTGGTGATCTTGACGTGCATGCCGCCACTTTAGCCAGGAACAAACCCACGTCAAGATTGAGTTCCATTGTTACAAACGTGCCACCACAAGATTTTTTGGGAAAACGGCCTGTAACCCGCATGAACACTGGCGCGATTTCTCAAAAAACGGCTTTTTGGGCGGCGAACTGTCGAACTCGGGGGGTCAGATCTGTGCCGAGATCGAACAGGCGGCTACCAGCGCGCCGCGCAGCACGGCACTGCCCCTCTTGATGGCAGCCTTCAAAAGTGTGTTGCGCGCCGTGCACGACTTCCTCGACAAGCGCTAGGACCAGGAGCCGATTGAACCGGACCCGTTCAATCGGCTGCCAGGGTGGTTGGCGCTATCGGGCCCCGAACGGAGGTTACTGATGAGTTTGATTGATGGGGAAACCGACGGATTCTCACTATCAAATGCTCATTGACGGATTACATTGGCGTAAGAACGCGTGAATTATCCCGGCACTTCTGAGACAGACGGACAGGAGCGCGGCTCCATTGCGAGTTGCCATGCTATCTGGCTGAGTCCGAAAAAAAGCCCGGTTCAAGCCGGGCTGTCACAACCGGACTCGCTTGCGAGTCCAGGATGTCGATCAGGCAGATTTGCGACGGCGAGTCGCGACGCCGACACCGGCCAGCGCCAGGCCCAGCAGGGACAGCGTAGCGGGCTCGGGGACTTGGGTCGTCGCTTCATCATAGGTGTAGACAATGCGCGCGCCGCACCCGGCTTGAGTCGACTGCGTCGTGGAGATGTTGCCACCACCACCCTGCACGTTAAGGCCCGACAACGACTCGCATGTGACGCCGAAAGTACCACCACCGGCTGCTTGCAGGGATCCCAGGATGGTCGACAGATTGTCCACGTTGCTGCTGTTCTGGGCGATCGGACCGAAGCTGAGGGTCTGGCCAACCGCGTAGCTCTGGATGCCGGAAGATGCGCTAAGGTCAATCGTATCTGCGAGGAAGGTCGTCAGGGCGCCGAGACTGGTCGACCAGAGCAGGGAGGTTGAAGCCGTGATGTTGGAGTTCTGGGCTTGTTGAGCAGTATTCGTGCCCGAGAAGCTGAACAACGCCCCACCGAAGACCTCGATCGAGGCCCCGGTCAGTGTGCCCAGACCGCTGTCGAACAGGCCGAGGTTGCCGGTTTGATTGATCTCGGTCGTCGTCAGCGCCAAGGGCATTCCATAATCGAACGACACCACGGCGGCTTGCGCGCCTGCGGTCGCAGCCATCACTGTCAGGGCAAGGAGTGTTTTTTTCATCATTTTTAGTCCATCTAGGATTGGGTTTTCAAAAAGGACGCTAGTCCCGAAAAAGGAAGAAAGCAAAAATGATGCCAATTGTCTAAGAGCGACTCAAGTGATTGTCATGATTGATAAAGTTTGTCTGTCTCACTTGTCATCTGCGCCGACTGTAAAATAAACCGACACTGCTGGGGGTGGCGCCGCCGACTTCGCCAGCCTCATGTTCATCGCTCACCAGGGTCAGCGTCCCTGCGTTGCCGTGTTGTTGTCCTTGCTGTCGCCCACTGCTGCCTCGATGACTTCGCGTGCGATGGCCGTCTCCTGCTCGCTCCGGGTCTCGACCACCAGCACCACCTGACCGCTGGCGATTGCATCGGCGATCAGGTCCGACAGCCACCCCTCCTTGTCTCCCGCACCCGATGTGGCACCGGCTGCTGCGCCGATCAGCCCGCCGATGCTGGCACCCCAGCCCAGTGAGACTCTGCGGGGTCAGGTCTTTCATTCGCTCAGTCGTCACTAACTGGTTTCGACCCGTTGCAGCCGCCCAGCTTTCTCCGTAGCTGTCGTTCGCCTAGGTCCGCCTTAGATAGACTTCGCTTCTACGAAGCAGCCATTCGCGGCCTCACCCTCCCGGCCATCACCTGCCGTTGGAGATCCGGCCAGAATTTCGCGAGCAGGTTCGCCTCGGACGACCGGTTTACGGCGACGAACTTGAGCCCCGCCTTGGCTCGACCCGGCCAGGAGCGGTCGGTCACACCCTCGATTGATCTGACATTCGACCGTCTGCTCGACCCGCATACCTGCCGCAAGATTCCGGGCCATCTGACAATTCATTCGCTCAGCGCGATTACCGGACTTATACGAAGACTTGAGTGGGCAACTGTCCACCTTCAACTAGCACTCCCAATTCTGCGTCCTTACCCGGCGTTGCAATCGACCAGTTTCGCGATTGCGTCGGCAAGCGTACTGTCAGCGTTGTTTGCAGCCGTACACTTCTCCTTGGTCTGGGCCGAATCCGGTGGCTCCCGCTACGAGAGCGGACGCGACGTACCGGAACCCACGCAACTGCTGCTAGCGCTCCGTCACCTGGGCCGGATCATCGACGATGAAGATCTCAGCGCGGCGCGCAGGTACCTCGAACGCAGCGCGCAAGGGTGCCTAGTTTTGGGGTATTCGCTGCAGGCCACACGGCGGACGCTGCAGAGTTCTTGAGCAGCGCACGTTCATTAATCGCAATAGAGCTTGCTTATTTTCGGTCATACGCGGATCTGTGCGCTCGGCTCTGCGAACACGGTGTAGGCTAGGAACGTCGGATCCCCCTTGGCCTTCACGACTTCTCTTGCCGCCCACGCAGATTGGGCCACGGTCTTGCCGCTCAGCAGGGAGTCGTAAAAGCTCTGCGCGAACTGGTAGGCGCCCTGATCGTAAATCGACCAGTACGAGCCTAGAAAGGCTCCCGCGCCCGCACGCAGAAACTGCGCTGCCCAGCCGCCGATGTCGCTCAGACTCAGCTCGCTGCGGCCGGACTGACAGGCGTTGATAAACACCAGAGGATGAGTTGCGCCCAAGTTTCGCGTACGCCCAGCAATATCCGTGGGCCTCAGTTCCTCTTTGGCTTCGAGTAGGATGCCGGATCGGTTCGGGTCCGCGTCGCGAAAGATGCCGTGACCGGTGAAGTGAATGGCTTCGTAGCCGCCCTGGGCCAGCGCTTCGATGACGTCGAGATAGTCAGCCGGCACCGTTTCGACCTGGCGTTCTTGGTTCGCGAGGGAGAAGAGGTACGCCTCCTCGGCTTTGGCGAGCGGCAGACCTGAGTCCTTGGGAGCAATGACCGCGACCCTGCTGAGAGCGAGCTCCGTCACCTTGCGGATGCCGGGCATCCAGCGGGTAAGTTCAAATGCTTCGCAAAAAAAGGGCCCCTCTACAATCCGGCCGCCTTCCTCGGTCTGCAGCCTGCACATCTCCCACGGAATCCACGGCTCCTCCGACTGAATCTGCACAGTCCGGATGCGTGTTCGCAGCGACCACATGAGCGTGCGCAATTCCGCCGGGAACAGGGTCTCGAACAGCCAGCTTCCGCGCTGCCCCAGCCGGTGCAATGTATTGGCGCGATCTTGCGGAGTCCTGACCTTCAGCTGCTCAATGTCTTGAAAGAAGCTGTTGAAGACGCCGCGCGGATCGCTTTTCAATGCGATCGGACCGAAAGGCTTGAAGTTCAGCCCGAGGTGCGGGTCCTGTGCATGCAGGCGGACGGTGAACGCGGGTTCACCCTGATGGAGGTGCTCGAGGATCAGAAGTGTGAGGTCCGGGGAGATGATCGAGGGGACATCGAGCCGCGCCGCATGCGACTCGGCCGCGGAAGTCTGCATAGCCGCTCCGGACACTTGGGCAGCGAGACTGATCGCCCCGAGCGCCTGGCCTTCGTGAAACGCCAGAACGCGGAGCTTGCCTACGCCGGCTTCGGTCGCCGTGAGCTTGAACTGTACCGGCAGCGGCTCATCCTCGGTGACGACGAGGCGTGCTTCGCTCGCTCCCTCGCTGACGAAGCCACGCTTCACTTGGAGCACGAGGTCCACCGCAGCGCCCGGCGGGAGTGCCATGGGCAGAGCTCTTGCGCCGGACGCCGACACAAGAATGGAGACCAGCAACGACCGGGTCTCGCCGACAACTACGTGTTCGGGAAACTCGACGTTCAGGTGCCATGTTCTGGCTGGCTCGTCGCGCGCGACAGGCGAGAAGGACGCCTGGCCACCTGCGCGTGTGCTGTTCGAGCTGGATCCGTCGAGGGCGAGCGTCTGCCCTCTTCGGGCCGGAGCAGTCACGTCGAAAACGCCCATGATGATGCCATCTTCGCTCACGACACAGCGATCCGGCGCATCGTCTGCTGGGGTGTCGGCATCGAGGATGGGGACCCGGAAAGAGTGGTGCGGCCCAGCTTCAAGCAGCACGCCGACCGTCTGCGCGGAATCCGCAGTGCGCAGGAAGCTCCTCGCTTCGTCCTCGTCCAGCAAAAAGGCCGAAGCGTCGCCAGCCACTATAACCATTGCCTGGCTGGCGATGCGCTGCAGGAGCCAATCGGCGTCAGCCGCGGTACGGCGGGCGTCCACTAGCAGGAAGTTCGAGTTCACAACGTCCACAAGCCTCATGCTGCCACCTATCACTGCGTATCAGACCAATGTTATGCGAGCCGTGGGGTCGCCATAGTAGACGTACGCCGGCCACGTCGGTGCGGACTCGCGATCCTTGGAGTACAAGCGCTCGCGGGCCACCCTCAAAGCCTCCCCGAGCGGCGCACCAGTAAGCGTCCGCTTGCACAACCAGTCCCACAGCAAACGCCTGCTCGTCGGGAACAGCGCCTGGTAGAACGTGTCGGCGAACTCGCACGCGAAACGGTCCTGCACTGGCCACTGGGTGCCGATGAAATAGGTGGCATCGCGAAGGAACCCGGAGGCGAGCCCAAACACGTTGCGGCCAGGGTGCCATTGCGATTCCCGCGAGCTGCTGCAGCCGTTGATGAAAGCGAGAAAGAGCGGGGTTGGCTGCCGCGCCAGAGCGGCGTGGATGTCTGCGGCGCTGATGCGGTCGCCTGCGATCGGAAGATTGCTCCGCGCTGGATCGTCGGAATCGAACAGCGCGTGGCCGACATAGTGAAACAGATTGGCATTGGCTAGCCCGTCCAGCACCATCCGTTTTTCTGCGTTCCCAGGCAGGACCACGACACGGGCGCCCCAGGCTTTGACGCGGGCGGCAACTAGCTGCAATTCGCGCTGCGCAGCGGCCAGAGGCGGCGCCCCCTCTACCTGTGGCGCGAACAGCAGTGCCGTGAGCGTCTTACCTGCATTCTGTTGTTTGTGAGCCAACTGGTCGCTCAGGACCGTTCGTGCCGCAGCGTTACCCACGCCCATCGGGACGTCGTCCTCGTGCACCCACAGCTCCCATGGCAGATCCATGAGGGAATCTTCCAATACCAGTCGGATCTTCGCGGGACGTGACTGCTCATAGCTCAAGCGTACGGTGTCCGGGAGCAGGTCGTAAACGGAGGAGCCCAGAGAGCGCAGCGATCGAGACAGCAAGTACAGGTCATCCCGGGTCATCTGCGGTTGCCCCAAGGCATCGAGGAGATTGCTTTGGTGCTTGCGCAGCTTGGCCAGCGTCGCGGCGTCGATCGAGTGCTGCGAGCGGGCCTCAACCGTAACCTGTTTCGCGGGAGCGCGCAGGCGAAACTCGAGACGGTCCTGCGCCGGCTGCGTGATTTCCATCTCTAGGTCCGGTTCCGCCGCTAAGAGCCGCCAGCGCTTACCGCCGAGAACGCGAAGCAAAAAGCCGATCGGGCCGCGCCTGGTGAGCACGATGCCGAGCCCCAGGGCGGCAGCCATCGTGGCGCCCGCAAGCTGGAAGGGATTCTCGTACCAGGGAAGGTCGACTCGAAACGACCCGGTCAGCCATTGACCGGCGCTGCCATACGCGTCTATGGCTCGCGCACGGTAGGAATACCTCTGACCATCGCTCAGTTCCGTCAGCGTGAACCGGGTTCGCACGTTGGCAACACCGTTCTCCAGCCCATGGGCCGGGGGATCAATCTCAAACTGCAGCAGCCGTTCCTCCGGAGGGCCCGAGAAGCCGTGGGTGCGAAATACGAACTGTGCTGCTCGCGAGCGAATGGAACTCACCGTGCCTGCGATCAGTTCAAGCTTGGCTGGTCCTGGCGGGAAGCGGACTTGATAAACTCCGTTCGCAACGACCCACAGGTCACGGCCGCCCGTCGGCGCCAAGTAGGTCGTTGCCGCCTCGAGGCGCGGATCGACCAAGGTGAGGGGACGCCAAGACCCTGCCTCTTCGTACCAGCGCATCAAACCCTTTTCGGTGGCCGCGAGGGTGCCGAAGGTCGGATGCGAAATCAGCCGATGAAACAGATAGGGTTGAGCTGACCCGGCGGTGGGCATCATAGGCTGGTCGATATACTTCGCACCCTGTTTGCGGACCAACACCGGATAACCCCAGGGGCCGTTCGCGATTACGCCGTCTGCACGCGGGTCGGGCACCACCGCTCCATAGAGATTCTTCTTGACGTCCGGCGCACTGTCATAAGGGCCGAAGTCCAACCACCGACCCTGTTCCAGCAGGTGGACCTGGTGCGAGGAGACTGCCCATAGCCTTCCGGCCGTGTCGAAAGCCATGGCCGGCACAGCCGAACCGCCGAAATCCGCCAAGGTGTTCTTGACCGACTGCCACTGGTCCCCCACCAGCTGGTAAATCTCCGTTCCCCACTTTCGCCCCACGTAGACCGACTCGCGATCTCGGACGGCAATCGTGGCGGCGGGTTGCGTGCGTACCGCCTCGGGGAAAGGATAGGGTCCTTCGCGAACGGCAGCGCTGCCCGCCATACGGTAGAGCCCGTTATGGTTTAGGATCCAGACTCCACCGTGCGGATCCTGGCTAAGCAAGGCGCCTGGGTAATAGTCAATGGGTCCAGGCGCGCTACCGTCCATCGGCTCCCCGACATCGATCTGTGTGGTCTGGCGGGAGGTATCGACTCGCCACACCATGCCGTCGTTGAAGCCTACGAGCAGACTACCAACCTGATCCTCGACAACACTGCTGATCGCGTGCTGAGCCTCCGGCAGGAGGATAGCCCGAGCATGGTTGTAAAGCCGCCATAGTCCGTGGCTACCTCCAACCCACAAATTGCCCTGGGAGTCGCTGGCGAACGCGCCCACGGGATTGATCTCGACGGCTTCATCGCCGAAGTAGCGCGTCCAGTTCCCGGCTTCGTGTCGGAAAACGCTGTCCTTGGTAGCGAGCCACAGCTCGCCGTCTTGGGTCACCGCCGCTGCCGGGCAGTAACCTTCGAGCAGCTCAATAGTGGCCGTGGAGGCATCGACAGGCACCGCATAACACGCGTCGGAGGTAGCGATGACAACCGTCTCGGAGCCGAGCGATGCCATATGCAGGGCGGGCCCCTTGATCTCCACAACGGGTCGCGCAGGCCGGCCGTAATCGTAGAGCTCATAGAGCGTCCCGAATCTACCTACGCCGAACAGCCGTCCACCGATCTCGACCATGCGGCTCACTTCCTCGCGGCGAACATGTGCTGGAATCTTCAGTTCGGCGAGCACACTCGTGACCTTGGAATAGTCGTCCGGGACCCTTAGTCCAAAGCTGCTGCCCACTTCGACGCGACCATCAGAGCGGCGGAGGAAGCTGAACTCGGCGCGATTCTCGAAATCGACTAGCTTGTTCAGCCCCTCACGGTCTGCTCGCCACAGGGTGCCGTTGATGGTTCCGACCAACACTGCACCGCCGCCGATCTCGACCAAGTCGTTGACGATGAGTGCCGTCGTTTCGTCCGGCTTCGCAAACGGCGGCACACCAACTGAATCACCGCCGTCATAATAGGCGAGGCCATTGGAGGTACCGATCCAGGCAAACTCGTCACTTGTGAGCAGCAGGCGCGTAACGCTCGACTCGCGAGTCCCGAGGGGAATGCGGTCCCAGCGACCGACGACACTTGGTCTGGTGGCAGCGGCGGGAACAGGCGAAGGCAACTCGCCGAGTGACGAGGTAGGTGCGCAAAGCCAAAAGAACACAAAAATCTTGGCGCCGGTAAGAGCCCGCTTCGGCAGGGTAGAGCAACGCATCATCGCATCGGAAAATCCAGCACTGGAAAGAAGGCCCCCATCCATCTGCACCGCGTATTCTCCTCGGGCTCATGCGGTCTGTTCGAGCAGGCCAGCTCAAGCCTGACCATCGTAAAATTAATCCCCCGCAATGCCGGGGTCCTTTCGGTTATCAGCCGCTGGGACTGTTCGGTCTCACACAACTCCGTTGCGACACAATCGACGGCAGCAGTGCGTACCGTTCCAACACACCCTCTCCCTCCACGCCCGCAAAAAGGTAGAAGACTCAGATCTGCGAAAGGGCTCATGCCTCGCGCGACGTCCACCAAGTCGAGAGCGTCAATATATAGCTTGCCACCGATGTCGGCATCCTCGTGTTCTCCATAAAAATTGTAGATCCTCGGGCAGGCCCATCTTCGCCCGCCGACACTGTGGGGCCATCAACGGCCCCGCACAATTCGTGCGCCGGGCCCTTCAGGGGCACGGATCCGGCCCCGCAGCCTCAAACGCCACTGCAGGCAACTGCGGCGTGCTTCAGCCGGCTAGACCGATAATCTGCTCGATCACGCCCAGCACTCCGGCCACCGCGTTTATGACGTCCACTGCCTGCTGCAGCGACGCGAGTTGGGCCTCAAGTTGTGCGGTGGCTGATTGCAGCGCCGGTAGTTCGGCCTCGAACTCTAGGACGATGCCTTCCAGAAGGCTGACCCGTACGCGTGCGATCGCGAGGTCGACGCGATCGAGTTCCTTAGCCCAGGTGTCGCGTTCCGCGTCCGACAGCGCTTGCGAATCAATGCGGTTTAGGCTCAAGCTAATCGCTTCGAGGCTGCGCTTAAGCGCGACCAATTCGTCGTGCGAACTGGCCGCGGCTATGGTCACGGCAGCGGCTTGCGCACCGGGGCCGCCACGCACTTGGCGTACCATTCGGACTCGTGCGGGTGGGGCGCGCTTGGTCGGTTGGCGTGGAATCTGCATATCTAGCTCCTTGAGGTGTCGTCGTGTTGCCGGGTCTCAGGCGCGCGGTGCGTCGCAGGTCAATTCGGCGGGTCGGTCTTGGCCTTCGCGGCAGCTTCGGCCTTGGTCACGTCCTTCAGCGCGTTCGCGGCGGCGAGGAGGTCCTCGGTATCCTTCAGCATCGCTGTTAATTCCTTGGCCGAGTATTCGCCGCTCACGATGCGTGCCCACACCGTTTCCATCTGCGCTGCGGAGGCCTGTGCAGAGTTCAGCGCCTGTTGGGTCTGGCCGAGCGCCTGGATCTTAAGGAAGGCCTTGCGATCTTCCATCCAGGCTGTTCGCTCCATCGTGCCGGCTGCAAACGGCCTTTGCACGCGGTCGCGATAGCCTCTGACGGCTTCATTGTTGAGATGGTTGCGGATGTCCTCCGCGGCTGTCTCCAGCACTTTGTTCTGAAGCGCGAGCGCACGGCCCACGGTTGGGGCGTCGCGCTCCAACGCGGTGGCCAGCTTCGCACCGTGGATCTGCTTGGCGACAACCTTGGCGAGGCCACCAATGGCGTCGCGCTTCTCCGCGCTAATCAGCGCCGCGCCGCTCCCCGTGTTGTCAAGCGCTTGGTTAACACCGTTGAGGCGATCGGCCAACGCCTTGACAGCCGTCTCGGTGGCGTCAGCTGTGGATCCGTCGGCCAGTTGTTGCAAGGCAGCAAAGTAGGCCTGCGTGACGTTGATCGAACGCTTCAGCCGCGAGTAGAGCAGCGTGCTGCGCACAAGCGGCACATCGCGTTCGTTCAACTGGGCAGTGCGTTCGGCTGGCTGCGCGCGTGCCGTTTGCAGGAGGCTGTTGCTGTCGAAGTCGATCGACGCATCGACCGCTACGTCGATGACAGCAGCGGTGGCCTGCGTGTAGGCGATGCCGGCCGAAGAGACGTCCTTCGCGCGATCGACGGCGACTCCGGCGCAGCCGCCAAACAGCGCCGTGCTCAGCAGCAGCGGCATCAAGGCGCCGAAGTCGACGGGGCGCATGCCGCGGAGCGCCCTGAATGTGAAAACCGGCTTGTTGCTCTCGTTGTTCATGAGAATCGACTCCTGTGGATACTGGTAGTGCCTGGTAGTGCCGCGACACCGCGTTGTCTCAAGGGCCAGGCTGCGGCGCGCGAACAAGGCCCGTGCCGATGTCGGTGGGGTCGAAGCCGGCCTTCAGCGCGCTTGACGCGCCAGATGCCATCAGCCGGTCCGCCCATTCGTTGCCGACGAGCCTGTTCTCGTGCACCAGTTTCTGTGCCCACAGTGCCGCGACGCCGGCGACATGCGGTGTTGCCATGCTGGTGCCATCCATCGAAACCAAGCCGCCGCCGCGGCGCGCTGAGACGATATCCACGCCGGGGCCGCTAATGCGCGCGCCGGTGTTTGAGAAAGGTGCTACGACTAAGCCCGCCGGCGTCTGGCCGAGCGCCGCCACTGAAATGATGCCGTCCGACACCGCTGGCGGGCTGACCCCGATCTCGAACTCTGCACCCAGCGCGCGGCGGCTTTCGTTACCGGCCGCCGCCACCAGCAGAGACGGCTGCGCTATCAGGCCGCGTGCTGAGACAAAGGAAGCCAGCCGCTCGAAGAACAGGATGTTCGCCCTGTAGCCCTCCAGCGCAAGTGACGTGGCCACCTCGGCAGGCACGTCGTCGTTGAGGAGTTGCTTAACGTAGCCAGGAAAATCCATGCCCAGCGACATCGAGATCACGTGAGCTCCGCCGTTCACCGCCCACAGGATCGCCTGCGCGATCTGGTCACTTCCTCCGCCGTTGCCACCTAGCACCTTGCCGATCATGGCCCTCGAGACACCCGGCGCCACTCCGATGCGCGTTCCGCCCACGGTACCGCCGAAGATCGTGCCGGCGCAGTGCGTGCCGTGGCCGTTGTCGTCGTCAGTACCCGCGTCCGTGAAGTTTCGGCGCTCAAGCTCCAACCCATGTCGTTGGAACGCTTCGTGGGTCGGGTCGATACCGGTATCGAGTACCGCAACCACGATGCCGCTGCCGTCGAACGGCGAAGTAAGGGCACCTACTGCGTCGAGGCCCCACAGCGTGCCGGCTTGGGGAGCGGCGGCGGGTACGTTGCGTTCGCCAACCGGCGCGATCAGCTTCATTGGCAATACCGGTGCGACGGCGGCCACGCGCTTGTTCTGCAATATCGCGCGCGCCGCGGCGGGCGCCATCCGGTCCGTCTCGACCGTAAGTGCTGCTACCGACGCCACACCCGCGCCAACCCGGGGGCCACCGCGGCGCAGACTTTCCACAGCCTGATCGGGCTCGTGCAGGATGACGTAATTTCGCGCAGTCATAGGATTCACTCCGACCTAA
>ERZ761603.1385-NODE-1385-length-18237-cov-60.870036_pt1 | contig 18237 bp, 19 predicted proteins | sample MGYA00511879_ERZ761603 | MGnify/ENA primary metagenome ERZ761603 (study PRJEB28899, sample SAMN02850040) | bioreactor sludge metagenome | biome: EBPR Sludge; feature: EBPR Bioreactor; material: flocular biomat | place: Australia: Thorneside Wastwater Treatment... | reverse complement strand
TGCAGGTACCGGCCGGCGAGGCCGCGCGCGCCTACAATGCCTCGCTGATCCTGGCCGCGCCGTTGGTCGCGCTGGCTGCCAATTCGCCTTTCCTTTTCGAGCGTGCGCTGTGGCACGAAACGCGCGTGCCACTCTTCGAACAGGCCGTCGACTGCTGCGACCCGGGGTGCCCACAACACATGCGCGTGACCTTCGGCTCGGGCTATCTGATCGCCGACCCGACCGCCTGCTTCGCCGAGAATCTCGCCAGCTATGCCGTCCTGCTGCCTTTCGAGCTTGCCGGGCCGATCGAGTCGTACGCGCACCTGCGCCTGCACAACGGCACCATCTGGCGCTGGAACCGCCTGCTCATCGGATTCGATGACCGTGGTCAGCCGCACCTGCGCATCGAGCAGCGGGTGATGCCCGCCGGTCCGACCATCGTGGACATGATTGCCAACGCCGCGTTCTACTACGGCACGGTCCTCATGTTGATGCGGCAGCCGCTGGCCCCCGAAGCGCAGATCTCCTTTGCCGAGGCGCGCGAGAACTTCTATCGCGCAGCGCGCTACGGGCTCGATGCGCGGCTGCTCTGGTTCGGCGGCCAGCAAGTGTCGGCTGGCGAGTTGCTCGAGCAGCAGTTGCTGCCACTGGCACGCGCCGGGCTCGAACGCCTCGATCTGTCCACTGCCGATGTCGCGCGTTACATGGAGGTGATCGCCGGCCGTCTGCGCAGCCGGCGCAACGGCGCCGCCTGGCAGTTGGCCCACCACGCGCGGCACCACGACTTCGCCCGGCTGACCGCCGACTATCTTGATCACCAGCGCCACCTCATGCCGGTGCATGAGTGGCCGATTTGAGCTGAAAGCTTGATGCTGACCGTCCTCGATACCCTGCCCGAACGCTTTCTCGATACCCCAGCCCATGAACTCCATCAACTCTTCAGCGGTCCGACGCTGATCCACCTGCCCGGACGCCGGCAGCCCGCGCTGTTCGTCTCGGTGTTGCTGCACGGCAACGAAGACAGCGGGGTCGTCGCGTTGCAGCGCCTGTTGCGCCGCAACGGCAGCCGAATGCTGCCGCGCGCGCTGTCGATCCTGATCGGCAATGTCGCTGCCGCGCGCAAGGGACTGCGCCGGCTCGACGGGCAACCCGACTACAACCGCGTCTGGCCCGGCGGACACGCACGGATCGATTTGCCGGAAGCCGCCAGCATGGGCGAGGTGCATCGCCTGATGCGCGAACGAGGTGTTTTCGCCAGCGTCGACATTCACAACAACACCGGCCTCAACCCGCACTACTGCGTCGTCAACCGGCTGGACCAGGCGGTCCTGCATCTCGCGCTGCTGTTCTCGCGTACGGTGGTGTGGTTCCGTGGTCTTGCCGGCACACAGACCACGTCGTTCTCGCCGCTCTGTCCGGCGCTGACGGTGGAATGCGGCAAGCCGGGCAGTGAGGCCAACGCCGAACACGCGGCACGCTTCGTCGAAGCGTGCCTGCATCTGTCGCAGTTTCCCTCGCACGACGTGCACGAGCACGACATCGACCTCTATCACACGCTGGCCACCGTCCGCCTTCCCACCGCAGTCTCGTTCGGCTTCGGTGACGCGCAGGCCGACATCGACTTCGACCCACAGCTGGACCACATGAACTTCCGTTCGCTCGAACCCGGAACCGTCTTTGGCCAGACCCGGCTGGCGATGCCGATCGGTGTCATCGACGAAAGTGGCTGCGATGTTGCCAGCGAGTTCTTCTCCTGTGAGGATGGCCGCATCACGCTGCAGCGGGCGGCGACCCCGGCCATGCTGACCCTCGACGAAAAGGTGGTGCGCCAGGACTGCCTGTGCTATCTGATGGATCGGCTGCCGCTGCCCCGTCGACAGCCGCATGTGGGGGAACTGTGCGTCAGCGCCTAGCGCGCGCGTGCAGCCGCCGCCTGTGGTCACCATTGCCGCTGTTCGCTGGCGACACGGGCACTCGGCATTCAGCCAGGCCGTGGCGGCCGGTGCAGCACTCTGGCTGGCGGCTCTCGATTGCTTCCTGCAGGCGGCGCAGCGGTCGATCGTGGCAGTGCGAGCGGTCGACAGCGATGCGGCTGGCGACGACGGCGCGCGGATCATTGTCTCAGCAGTTCGCTGGCGACGCGGTCGGCGATCGCGAGACAGGCGGTCAGGCCGGGGGACTCGATGCCGAACAGGTTCACCAGGCCCGGGATGCCGTGTTGTGCTGGTCCCTGGATCAGGAAGTCCGCAGCCGGCGCAGCCTGGCCAGCGAGCTTCGGCCGCACCCCGGAGTACGCCGGATGCAGGCTGCCTTCCGGCAGCCCGGGCCAGTAGCGGCGAATTTCCTTGGCAAAGGGCTCGGCCCGGCGATGGCTGACGCTGTAGTCAAGGGCGCCGAGTCGGCCTCCGGGCGGCGGACCGGGCAGCCACTCGACGTCCGGGCCAAAGCGTGCCTGGCCGGCAAGGTCGAGTGTCAGGTGGATGCCCAGGCCGCCAGCCTCCGGCAACGGGTAGACCAGTCGCGAGAACGGAGCGCGGCCGGTGAGCGCGTAGTAATTGCCTTTGGCGTAGTGCATGGTCGGTAGCGCCGCCGGTGGAAATCCGGCCAGCGACGCGGCCACGTCGGCAGCCCAGAGACCGGCGGCGTTGATCACCAGCCCGCAGTGCAGGAACAGGCTGTCGTTGCCGCCGCATTCAAGAACGATGCCGCCTTCTTCGGTCACGCCGCGGAGCACTGGGCTGCGGCGGGCAAGCACCGCGCCGGCTCGCTCGGCATCGCCGAGCAGCGCCAGCATCAGACCGTGGCTGTCGATGATGCCAGTGGACGGCGAAAGCAGGGCGGCGGTACACGCCAGTTCGGGCTCGAGAGCGCGAGCCTCGGCGGTGCTGAGCCAGCGCAGGTCGTCTACGCCGTTTGCCTCGCCCTGTTTCTGCAGAGCCGCCAGGCGTGGCTCGTCGGCGCTGCTGGTGGCGACGACCAGCTTGCCGCAGCGGCGGCGATCGACGGCATGCGAACGGCAGAAGTCATAGAGCTGCCGCCGGCCGGCAACGCACAGAGTCGCCTTCAGCGAGCCGCCGGGGTAGTGGAACCCGGCGTGAATGACCTCGCTGTTGCGCGAACTGGTCTCGCAGCCGAAGCTGCCGTGCCGTTCGAGAATCAGCGTTTCAATGCCTCGCCGAGACAGCTCACGCGCGCAGGCCAGGCCGATGACGCCGGCCCCGATGACCGCTGCGCCAATCCGTTCCATGTTTACACCGCCGGCAAAAGGCCAACATTGTATACGCCCCGGCATCGGGCACCGGGTGGGTTCCGGACGGGCAGGGCTTTGCCTCGTTCGTCGTCAGTCGTTACACTGGCGGTCATCATCGCAGCCGTATTGAATCGGCCTTCGCCCGATCGTCCACCATGAACAGCCCGAGCAGCCCCAGCCATGATCAGGTCATCGCCAGAACGCGGCACTGGCTCGAACGCGCGGTGATCGGGTTGAACCTCTGCCCCTTTGCCAAGGGCGTTCACGTCAAGGGGCAGATCCGCTATGTGGTGAGTCGGGCAGGCGATGACGAGTCGCTGCTCGACGATCTGCAGCGCGAACTGCTGACTCTCTGCGTGATCCCGGCCGAAGAGGTCGATACGACGCTGCTGATCCATCCCTGGGCGTTGACCGACTTCGCTGACTTCCTGCGCTTTCTCGATCTGGTCGAGGTTGTCCTGCAGACGCATCGCCTGCACGGGGTGCTGCAGGTGGCCAGCTTCCACCCCGACTACGTGTTCGCCGACAGCACGCCGGAAGATATCGGCAACTGCACCAATCGCTCGCCGTATCCGACGCTGCACCTGCTGCGCGAGGCGAGCCTCGACCGAGCGGTGGCGGCATTTCCCGATGCGGCGAGGATCTATGAGCGCAACCTGCAGACGCTGCGGCAGCTGGGTGCCGATGGCTGGCAGACGCTCGCAGCCGATGTCTGGCGACCGGACAATGAGTAGCGTGTGATGTGCGAGCTACCGGCAGGTGTCGAACTGTGCGAGGTCGAAGTGCCACTCACCGCCGTGCGGGCGCAGGGTGCCGGCGGCCAGAGGATGAACAAGGTCTCGAAGGTGACCGGTCTGCGTTTCGCCATCGTCCCCTCGTCGCTTCCCGACGACCTCGCTCTCGAGAGGCGCGACCGGCGCAGGGTCCCCATCGCCACGCGGTTCTCGGTCGGCAGTTCTCGACGTCCGAGATCGTTTTCCTCAGAGAACCGGCAGCCGCCTTCGATGTGGCGGCAGGAGAGAGGTCATGGCCCATCAGGAGAGCTTCGAAATTCACAGTCGCGGTCGCGGCACGATCGAGATCACGGCGGAGGTGGGGCGCATCGCTCGGGCTGCAGGAGTGGCGACCGGCATCGCGCACGTCTTCGTCCTGCACACGAGTTGCTCGCTGGTCCTGACCGAGAACGCCGATCCCTCGGTGCGCCGTGACCTGGAGACCCTGGCGGGGCGCTGGGCGCCCGACGCCGACCCGGCGTATCAGCATGACTGCGAGGGCGACGATGACATGGCGGCGCACGGGCGCAGCATCCTCGCCGGAGTCTCGGTGACGGTGCCGGTAAGCAACGGCGCACTGCGGCTGGGAACCTGGCAGGGAATCTACCTTTGGGAGCACCGGACGATCGCTCATCGACGGCGGGTCGTCGTCACCATCGTCGCCTGACGGGCCCGCTGGCGGCAGCGGGCCTGCCGGATTGTTGCTAGACTCACTCCTGCACCGCCCGCGCGCAGACCGACCGCGGCGGCTGTGCACTCGCCGTATGAAGTGGCCGCCGATGACCGAGCGCTGCTGCTTGGCGGCGACGACGACGACCAACACCTGGAAGGGAACGCTATGAGAATCGGATTCATCGGCCTCGGCATCATGGGGCGCCCGATGGCGCTCAATCTGCTGCGCGGGGGGCATCAGCTCACGGTCTGGGCGCGCCGCCCGGAGTCGATGCAGCCACTGCTCGATGCCGGCGCCAGCGGCGCAGCCAGTCCGGCGGCGCTGGCCGAGCAGGCCGAACTGGTGATCTCGATGGTGGCCGATGCGCCCGATGTCGAGCAGGTGATGCTGGGCGAAAACGGCGTTGCGAGTGGCGGCCAGAGCGGACTCGTGGCCGTCGACATGAGCACGATCCGGCCATCGGCGGCCCGCTCCATCGCCGGGAGACTGCTCGCAGGCGGGATCGATTTTCTCGATGCGCCGGTTTCCGGCGGTGAGGTCGGCGCGGTTGCGGGTACGCTGTCGATCATGGCCGGCGGCAGTACAGCTGCCTTCGAGACGGCACAGCCCGCCTTCGCCTGCATCGGGCGCAACATCGTCCATGTGGGCGATTCGGGTGCCGGCCAAGTGGCCAAGGCGGCCAACCAGATCGTCACCGGCGTCGGCGTCCTGACCGTCGCCGAGGCACTGAACTTTGCCGCCCGCAGTGGCGTCGACCCCGCTCGCGTGCGCGAGGCCCTGCTCGGTGGCTTTGCCTCCTCGAGGATCCTCGAGAACCACGGACAGCGAATGCTCGACCGCAACTTCAAACCCGGTTTCAAGTCGTGGATGCACCAGAAGGACATGAACATCGTCATGCAGAGCGCGCACGAACTCGGCCTGTGCCTGCCGCTTGCGGCGGCAACGGCGCAGATGTTCAACGCCATGGTCGGCTCGGGACTTGGCGAGGAGGATTCGATCGCCATCCTCAAGCTGCTCGAGCGCCTGTCAGGGGGAGAGGGCTGATGCGGCTCGGCTTCATCGGCTGCGGCGTGATGGGGCGGCCGATGGCGCTGCACCTGCTGCGCGGCGGGCACCGACTCGCGGTCTGGGCGCGCCGGGAGGATGCCATGCAGCCGTGGCTTGCGGCGGGTGCGGTGGCTTGCACGAGTCCCGCGCGGGTCGCGCGCGAGGCCGAGGTAGTGTTTACGGTGGTCACCGCTGACGCCGATGTCAAGGAGGTCGTCTTCGCACCCGGAGGGCTTGCCGAAGGGTTCGCGGCCGGCGCGATCCTCGTCGACATGAGCACGATCGCGCCGCAGAACGCGCGCTCGATCGCCGGGCGGTTGGCGGCGCAGGGTGTAGAACTGCTCGATGCGCCCGTTTCCGGTGGCGGGCAGGGCGCGATCGCGGCCAGCCTCGCGATCATGGTCGGTGGCAGGGCGGCGGCATTGGAGCGCGTACGGCCGCTGCTCGAGCTGCTCGGCAGCACGATCGTTCACGTCGGTGACCACGGTGCTGGCCAAGTGGCGAAGGCCTGCAACCAGATGCTGATGGTGGCGACGGTCGAGGCGGTCGCCGAAGCACTGCATCTCAGCCGCGTCGCCGGTGTCGATCCGGAAAGGGTGCGGCAGGCGTTGGCTGGCGGTTCGGCCGGCAGTCGCGTGCTGGAGGTGATGGGCGGCCGGATGGTCGCACGCGATTTCGCCGCCGGTGTCGAGGCGCGCCTGCATCACAAGGACTACGCGGTGCTGATCGCCGAAGCGCACCGACTGGGGCTGCCGCTGCCGGTCTCGGCGCAGGTCTGCCAGCAACTCAACGCGCTGATGGCGCTGGGCTGGGGGCGCTGCGACACCGCTTCGCTGCTGCGCGTTCTCGAAGCCGGACAGCCGGGAACAGGCGGCAACTGAGCGGCAGCAACTGAACGACCGTCAGCGCAGCGCTTGCGGCAGCGAGCCGCGCTGCCTCACTTGTCGACGAACGCCCGCTCGATCACATAGTCGCCCAGCGCGCCGATATGTGGCGAAACGTGGAAGCCACGCGCGTCGAGCAGCGCGCAACAGTCCTTGATCATCGCCGGGCTGCCGCAGACCATCGCACGGTCGCGCGCCGGATCGAGCGGCGGCAGGCCGATGTCGGCGAAGAGGCGGCCGCTGTCGATCAGTTGCGTGATGCGGCCCTGATGGCGGAAGGCTTCGCGCGTGACGGCAGGGTAATAGATCAGCTTTTCACGCAGCACCTCGCCGAAGAACTCGTGCTGCGGCAGTTCCTCACTGATGAAGCTGTTGTAGGCCAGGTCGTCGATCCAGCGCACGCCATGGATCAGCACGACCTTCTCGAAGCGCTCGTAGGTCTCCGGATCCTGGATCAGGCTGATGAACGGTGCCAGCCCGGTGCCGGTGGCCAGCAGGTAGAGGTTCTGGCCCGGGCGCAGGTCGCGCAGCACCAGCGTGCCGGTCGGCTTGCGGCTGACGACGACCTCGTCGCCGACCGCCAGGTGCTGCAGCCTCGAAGTGAGCGGACCGTCCGGCACCTTGATGCTGAAGAACTCGAGGAACTCGTCGTGGTTGGCGCTGGCGATGCTGTAGGCGCGGGTCAGCGGTCGCCCTTCCTGCGGCAAGCCAAGCATGACGAACTGGCCGTTGATGAAGCGCAGCCCCGGGTCGCGCGTGGTGCGGAAGCTGAACAGGCGATCCGTCCAATGGCGGACTGAAAGGACGCGCTGTGCGGAATAGGTGCTCATCGTGTTTCCCATCGGTTGTTCCTGACGAAGCCATCGTGCTCCCTCGTGATATATTTGTAAAACAGAATCTTTATATAAGTGTTATCGGTTTGATCGATATGAGATTCACCTTGCGACAGATGGCGGTGTTCGTTGCGGTCGCCCGACACGAGAATGTGTCGCGCGCTGCGAGCGAGGTGTCCCTGTCGCAGTCGGCGACAAGCACCTCGCTCGCCGAGCTCGAGCGTCTCTATGACACGCAGCTTTTCGACCGGTTCGGCAGGAACCTGCGACTCAACGAGCGCGGACAGGCGCTGTTGCCACAGGCGATCGAGTTGCTCGAGCGGGCAGCGGCGATCGACAACGTCCTCGAAGGCCGGGCCGGCTACGGCAGGCTGCGCATCGGTGCGACGCTGACCATCGGCAACTACCTCGCGACATTGATCGTCGCCGAGTTTCTCCGACGGCATCCGGAGAGCAGTGTGCAATTGAAGGTGCACAACACGGCAACGATCATCGAGCGACTGGCACAACACGAGCTCGATCTCGGACTGGTCGAAGGGAGTTGCCGCCATCCCGACCTGGTTGTCGAGCCATGGGTTGCCGACGAGCTCACGGTCTTCGCCGCGCCCGGCCACCCGTTGGCGGAGAAGGGCTGCGCGACGTTCGCGGAGCTGATCGAGGAGCCGTGGATCGTTCGCGAAACCGGGTCGGGTACGCGAGAAACCCTCGACCGTGCCCTGCGCGATGATTGCTCGCGGCTGCGGGTTCGGCTTGAACTCGAGCACACCGAAGCAATCAAGCGCGCCGTCGAATTCGGTCTCGGCATCGGCTGCATTTCCCGTCTGGCACTGCGCGAAGCGTTTCGCCGTCGCAGTCTGGCGCCGGTCGCGACGCCGGAACTCGATCTGCGACGCCACTTCCACTTCCTGTGGCAGCGGAGCAAGTTCCAGACCGCGGGCATGCGTGAGTTCGTTGCCCTCTGCCGCTCGCTGACCGAGGGCATCGAGCGGAGCGACCAGATTGGTTGGTCACTGGTCAGCGAGCGCTGAGAGCAGGGAACTGCCCGGGTTCTCGTCGGTGGTGCTGCAGCCTCGAGGATGTGGCGGCGCCGGACAGGATGTCACTTCGCGGACGACATGACGGCGTGGATCGCTGACTGCGGCGCAGAGCCCCAGAGCCCACGATGTCGGCGCGCGTGAGGAGGGTCGGCAGGTGCAGTGAGGGAGACTGTTCAGGTAGAATGCGTCTCTGGCCGAAGGAGTGGGTGCTGGGGAGAAGCTCGGATGGACAGGGTGAGGGACATCGAAGAAGCAATAGGCGCCCACGCGCGCTGGGTGTCGGAACTCCGGCAGGCTGTGCTCGACGCCACAGCCGGTACGGACGTGGAAGCGATCCGGGCCGACGACCGCTGCGACTTCGGGCAGTGGTTGTACGGCCCACGCCTCTCAGCAGAGGACCGCACAACCAAGGAATTCGAGCAAGTGCGCCGCTTGCACGCGGAGTTCCATCAACTGGCGGCTGAGGTCGTAGAGCGGGCCGCAGGCGGACAGACTCTCGAAGCCTACGGGCTGCTCTACGGCGAGTACGTCACTCTGTCTGGGCGCCTTGCGCTTGCCATGCGGGCGTGGCAGGCGCGCCTGCTGCAGGGGATTGCAGGCGACGCCTAGCTCGCTGGGCCACTGGTCGCCCGACGCCCGCGCTGCCGCGCCGCAAGGGCCACTCCAGGTGGACGTGGGGCGGAGGCAGGCCGCTGGCGGCAGCGCGATGGGCGACCTCGATCCGTCGCGGAGATCGAGAGGGTCAATCGGCAGAGACGGGTGCAACGACAGCCGGCGCGCCGGCTGCGAGCTCATCGATGCGGCGCAGGCGACGGCTCAGTTCCCGGGCGAGGTTCATGACGATCAGCGTGAAGGTCGGCAGATCGGACTCGTGGATCTGGAAGAGGCCGCCGTTGTCAAGCGCCAGGAGCCGAACGGGCGCGAACGCGCGGATGCTCGCCGAGCGGCGCTGCATGTCGATGAGTTCCATTTCACCGAAGACGTCCCCGACGCTGAGGACGGCAATGAGCTTGCCGAGGGGATCGGCTGCTGTCGGGCACGCCTTGAGGACCTCGACGGTTCCGCTGCAGATGACGAAGAGCGAGTCACCATCCTCGCCCTCGCGGAAGATCACTTCGCCGGCTGCGAACTCCTGCGGCCGCATCAACTGCAGGATCACCCGCATCGCCGCATCGCCGACGCCACCGAACAGCGGCTGTTCCAGCAGGAACCGAACCGTTTCCATTGCGCTCTCCTTCGCCAACGGTTGGAAGCATCTCTTCGAGCGATCGCTCGTGGAACAGCTGCGCCGCAGGTGCCGGCGTTGGGGGTGCTGCCCGTCGCCCACGGAACGGTCGACGCTTGCCGGCAATGGCATCTCGGTCGCCGACCTCAATGTTTCGCCGGCCCCTGTGCTGCGAGGCTGCTGACCAGCGTCACCAGGCGGGGCAGGGTGCGCGTGGCGAGATCGAAGTGGTCGACGATGTCGCGCCGCGCCTTGGCGCGCAGGGGCTGCATCGCCACTGGATCGGCGAGGACGGAGATGATCGTTGCCGCGAGTGCATCCGGCGAGAAGAAATCGACCAGCAATCCGTTTCGCCCCGCTTGCAGCACTTCGCGGACAGGAGCGGTGTTGGAGGCGATCAGCGCACAGCCACAGGACATCGCTTCGAGCAGGGACCATGAAAGGACGAAGGGGTAGGTGAGGTACACGTGCGCGGTCGACAGGCGCAAGACGTCCAGGAATCGCGCGTACGGGATCTTGCCGAGGAAGTGTACGCGGCTGCGATCGATGCCGCTGCCGAGTTCTCGCAGGTAATGCTCACGATAGGTGCCGCCACCGGGCAACGGGCGGCCGTAACTGACCTCGTCACCACCTACGATCAGCACTTGCACGCTCGGCCGTGCAGCAAGGACTCCGGGCAGTGCCCGCATGAAGGTGTGAAAGCCGCGATAAGGCTCGAGATTGCGGGCGACGTAGGTCAACACCTCGTCTCCCGAGCGCAGGGTACCCCGGCCCTCAGGAAGGACGAATCCGGACACTTCGCCCGGGCAGACGAGATCGCTGCGAATGCCATCGTGAATCACCTTGATGTGCCGCCGATACACTTCCGGGTACTGTTCGCGCTGCCATTGCGTCGGGCTGATCCCGGCATCGCCAGCCTCGAGGCTGATCAGCTGCGTCGTGTTGCGAACACGGACGCGGCAGCGGTCGTCGAAGGAACTTGGAAACTCGGGGTCAAAGCCGACGTCGGAGCCGTCGCCGCGATAGAAGAACTCGAGGTAGAGCAACATGCGTGCTGCAGGGAAGACATCCTTCAGGAACAGCGCCTCTCCCCAGGCGGGATGGGCGCAGATGACGTCCGGAACGAAGCCGTGCCGACGGAGTTCGAGCGCCAGACGGGCGACCGATTGGCCGCGACGGACCGCCGCCTCGCTGCTGCGAAGATAGTGGTGTGTCTGCTGCGAGGCACCCTGAGGCTGCGTATAGCCGAGCAAACGCACGCGCGGCGGAAAGTCCTGCAGCCGCCTGATGCTCGCCTCCTCGCCGATGGCGATGACCTCGTTGGTCCGTGGATCGGCGAGGGCAGGCGCCAGGTGGCGGTACTGGCCGGGGAAGTTCTGGTGGACGAAGAGGATGCGCATTCCGGGTTGCCTCGAAGCCTGGGAAGCCGACGTGTGCCATCGCTATCTTAATGTGAAAGTCGCGTCAGCGACTCGCGAATTTCCCTTCTCCCGCGCGCGGGAGAAGGGCCGGGGATGAGGGCAACGGTCATGACTTTCATCATCCTGGGTATCTCAAAAGTCATGACCGTTAGCGCATCGACCAGGCGCCAGGCTTCGGGACCGCCTTTGTCGAGATGTTTTTCGCGATCAGCGTCCGGTTCGTCCGAGCGGTCCCAGGCTTCAGCTGAACGGCATCTGGCACAAGCAACCGACAACCTCTGCCGACTGGCCAGCCGGACGCGTCCGGCAGGGGCCGGGAACTCGGCTGGCAGCCTCGTTGCAGTACAATCGTGACCGATGAACGACGAATTCTTCATGCGCGAGGCGATCTCGCTGGCGCTCGCTGCGGAGTGTCTCGGTGAGGTGCCGGTTGGCGCGATCGTCGTGCAGGCCGGGATCATCGTTGGCCGCGGCTTCAATTCGCCGATCGGCGACCACGATCCGACGGCACATGCGGAGATTGCGGCCTTGCGCGACGCGGCGCGCAAGCTGTGCAACTATCGGCTGCCCGGCTGCGAACTCTTCGTCACGCTCGAGCCCTGTGCGATGTGCGCGGGGGCCATCCTGCAGGCGCGTCTGACGCGCCTGGTCTACGGTGCGCGCGACCCGAAAACCGGAGTGCATGGCAGCGTCGTCGACCTGTTCGCCGTCGAGCGGCTGAATCATCACACCGAGGTCGTCGGCGGCGTTCTGGCCGCGGACTGCGGGCAGCTGCTCTCGGCTTTTTTCGCCGCGCGGCGTGGCCGCAAGGAAGGCAAGGGGGAGGGCGAACGTGCGCATCGATATCTCGATCGCTAGGCAGACTCTGAGCCTCGTGGACGACGGAGGCGCCAGCGTGCGCAGCTATCTGGTGTCGACCGCGACACGCGGCGTGGGCGAGCGGAAGGGCAGTTTCTGCACGCCGCGCGGCCGACATCTGATCCGCGCCAAGATCGGTGCGAATCAGCCGCCCAATACGGTGTTCATCGGTCGTAGGCCGACCGGTGAAGTCTACTCGCCTGAACTGGCCGAGCGCTTTCCGGGGCGCGACTGGATCCTGACCCGGATCCTCTGGTTGTCCGGTTGCGAGCCAGGCCGCAACCGGCTCGGTGAGGTCGATACCATGCGCCGCTACGTCTACATCCACGGCAGCCCGGATACGGCGCCGATGGGTCGCCCCGGATCGATCGGCTGCATTCGCATGCGCAATGCCGACATCGTCGAGCTGTTCGAGCTCGTGCCCCCCTATACCCCGGTGCACATCGGCGAGGACTGAAAGCTCGCACAAGCCTCTCCGATGGGCACTGCGCCAGTGCCGAAACTGCGCTCCTGCAGGGTGATCAGGCCATCGCGCCGTCTGGTCAGCAGAGTCGATGCGCGCGTGCCGTAGTGCTCGGAACTGACGAAGACGGCCGACAGGATGCGCTCCCAGGCGAGCGGGACACCGGTTTCCGGCAGATGGCAATCCGGAACGATCTCCCGGTCGGCGAGCAGGTCGAAAAAGGGCGCCGTTTGCGGCAGTGTCTGCAGCGCCGCGGCAAAAGCCGCCCTGGCGCTCGCCAGTTTCGGCCAGGGCGTGTCGAGCAAGTGGTTCGACACGCCGTAAATGCCGGGGGCCAACCAGCGCACCCTGCCGGCGTCACGATTGCTGCAATAACCAAGCTGCTCGGCGTCGCCGACGAAGAGATTGAAACCGCCGTACTCACTGGCGCGGCCAGCCATGGCGTCAAGGTAGGCTTGCGGTGTCTCGTGGCCGACGAGAAAGTCGGCCACGAGAGCGCCGCGCGAGCGCGCGTCCGGACGTGGCCCCTTGCCTTCCCGGTAATTGGTCAGGGCGGCAAAACGCTGTTTGCGACTGACGCCGAGCCAAGTGCCGCCAGCTTCCAGATCGCGGCCGGCGAGCACCTGCGGTGCATCCCGCCAGAACTCGGCGGCTGCCGAAGGACGCGTGAAAAACTCGTCACGGTTCGCCGCAACGATCAGCGGATAGTCCGGATGCACCTGCCAGGCAAGCAGGATCAGGCACATGCCGCCGCGTGCCTAGAGGCTCGCTGCTGGCGCCACGACCGGCTCGACGGCGATCGTCACGCCACCGGGATTGCCCAGATGCAAGCCGCCGGTGGCAGCGCAGCTCTCCTGGATGATGGCGAGCGCCACATGATCTCCGGTCGGTGCTGCCGCCGCATTGACGATCATGCCGCAGGGCTGCTGCGGACTGCTCGCCGAGTGGATCGCCTGGCCGGCGATCATCGGGCTGGCACAACGGGCGCGGTAGAGGTGGCGCTTGATCTTGCCGAGGTACTGGGTACGGGCGACGATCTCCTGACCCGGGTAGCAACCCTTGCGAAAGCTGACTGCTCCGAGTTGCTCGAAGCCTGCCATCTGCGGGACGAATTCTTCCCTTGTCGGCTCGCTGATCAGCGGCACCCCGGCCTCGATGTCGAGCCACTGCCAGACTGGCGTTCCGACCGGGCGCGCCTGCGCCTGCAGTTGCCGCCACACCCCGGGAGCTGCCTCGACGCTCGCGATGAGCTGGAAGCGAAGGCTGTCGAGGCGGACGATCAGGGCATCGGCAGTGGCCGCGACGTCCAGGGGGGCGGCAGGAACAGCCATGCCGGCAGCACTCAGGATGCGCTCGGCCTGCGGTCCTGCCAGTCCGAGCAACTGGCGCTCGTTGGAGCGATCGTCGATGTTCAGCCTGCTGCGCAGGATGAACATCGACAAGCGCTTCTGGATGAACGGCAACAGGTCGGCAGACAGTTGCAGGAAGTAGTCTGGACCGCAGTGCAGGAGAAGGAGGCTGGCGAGCATCCTGCCCTTGGCCGAGCACCATGCCGAATGCTGCGCCCTGCCTTCGCCGAGGTGCTTCACATCACTGGTCAGTTGACCGTGCAGGAAGCTCGCCGCATCCGGCCCGCTGGCCACGAGCAGGCCGAGATGGCCCAGGGGCGCCAGGACCGTCGCCTCGCGGGCGGAAGCCAGTTCAGCCGCCGCGTCGCCAAAGTCCGTGATCTGATCCCGGTCGATTCGTGCGCCGGCGGCACACAGGAACTCCTGCCAGTTCGCGTTCATCATCGTCTCATCGGGTTGGCCGGCGGGCCGGCGAATCATCCACCGCGCAGCGCAGCCGGCAGCGAGTGCCGGCTGGCCATGCATTCGTGCTCCCGGTTGGTGGCGCAAGTTTCGGCTATTATAGGGCGACTCGACGCCCGCACCACGACACGTTCAACCTGCAGCCGGCTGCTTCGGCTGCTCCGGCCCGATGCGCAAGACCTTTCGCCTGCTGTTCGCTCTCGCCTTTCTGATGCTGCTCGCAGGCGCCGCAGCCGCAGTCTACGTCGCTCTGGTACCGATCAGCCTGCCGCGCGAGCAGATCGAGTTCACACTCACCCCCGGCAGCAGCATGCGCACGGCGGCTCGCGAGATCGCCGCCAGCGAGGTCGGGATCGAACCGTGGGTTCTGGTCGCTCTCGCGAGACTGATGGGCGTCGAGACTTCGATCAAGGCGGGAAGCTACCAGATCAGTCGTGGCACGACGCCACTCGAACTGCTGCGCAAACTGACGCGCGGTGACTTCACGCAGGCCGAACTGGCGTTCATCGAAGGCTGGACTTTCCGTCAGATGCGCCAACGCATCGATGCACATCCGGATCTGCGCCACGAGACCCGCAACCTCAGCGAGGGTGAAATCATGCGCCTGCTTGGTGCTCCGGAACTCTCGGCCGAGGGAGCATTCTTCCCCGACACCTATCTCTTCGCCAAGAAAAGCAGCGATCTCGAGCTCCTCGCGCGCGCCTACCGTGCCATGCAGCGACACCTGCAGGAACAGTGGCAGGCGAGGGCGGATGGCCTGCCCCTGCGCGAGCCCTACCAAGCCCTGATCCTCGCCTCGATCATCGAAAAGGAGACCGGGCGTGATCAGGATCGCGCGCAGGTGGCAGCCGTATTCAGCAACCGCCTGCGGCTGGGAATGCCCCTGCAAAGCGACCCAACGGTGATCTACGGGCTGGGCGATGCCTTCGACGGCGACCTGCGCAAGCGCGACCTGCTTGCTGACACGCCTTACAATACCTATGGACGACGCGGCCTGCCGCCGACACCGATCGCCATGCCCGGGCTGGCTTCGCTGCAGGCGGCTCTGCACCCGACGACAAGCGACGCACTCTACTTCGTCGCCCGCGGCGACGGCAGCAGCCAGTTCTCGCGCACGCTGGCTGAACACAATCAGGCAGTGCTGCGCTATCAGAAAGGTGGCAGACCTTGAATCACGACCAGGCCCGGGTGCGCGGCCGTTTCATCACCTGCGAAGGCATCGATGGCGCCGGCAAGAGCAGCCACATCGCAAGCATTGTCGCGTTTCTGCGCGAGCGTGGAGCCGCCGTCGTCAGCACACGCGAGCCGGGGGGAACGCCGCTTGGCGAGAAACTGCGTCTGCTGCTCCTGCACGAAGCCATGCACCTCGAGACCGAGGCGCTGCTCATGTTCGCAGCCCGCCGCGAGCACATCGCGTGTGTCATCGAACCAGCTCTCGCGCGTGGTGACTGGGTCGTCTGCGACCGCTTCAGCGACGCCACCTATGCCTATCAGAGCGGTGGTCGCGGTCTCGACCCGGCGAAATTCGCGCAGCTCGAGAGCTGGGTACACCCGCTGCTGCAACCGGACCTGAGCCTGCTTTTTGATCTGCCAGCGACGGTCGCAGCCGAGCGAATCGCCGGGCAGGCGCGCGATCGTGATCGCTTCGAGCAGGAGCGGTGCGACTTTCACGAGCGAGTCCGCCTCGCCTACCTCGAGCGGGCGCGGTCGGCGCCGCAGAGAATCACCGTGATCGACGCCAGTCAGTCCCTGGAGAAGGTTTCCAAGCAACTTGAAGAAGCTGTTACAAGGTTTTGTTCATGAATATTATTGAGCTACACGGCGCGGTCTGGGAGCAGCTCATGGCGCGACGCGCCAGATTGCCGCACGCGCTCCTCCTGTGTGGTCAGCAGCGGATCGGCAAGTTCGACCTCGCAGTTGCCTTTGCCGCCTCGCTGCTGTGCGAGCAGCGGCGGGATTCAGGGGAGGCCTGTGGCCATTGCCTGGCCTGCGGCTGGGTGACGCAGGGAAACCATCCCGACCTGCGCCTGCTGCAACCGCAGTCGTTCGCCTCGGTCGCTGGCGATGCCGGAGATGGGGACGACCCGGCGGGAACGAAGAAACCAGGTCAGCAGATCACGATCGATCAGGTACGGGCACTGGACGACTTCCTGCATGTCGGCACGCATCGTCACGGCGCCCGCGTGATTCTCCTCAATCCGGCCGAGGCGATGAATCGCGCAACCGCGAACGCTCTTCTCAAATCACTTGAAGAACCAGTTGCAAGCACATTGTTCTTATTGATTTCCAGCGATCCGCATCGCTTGCTGCCAACGATTCGAAGTCGGTGCCAGACGATCAGCGTCCCGTTGCCGTCGCGCGCCAGCGCGGTCGCCTGGTTGCGCGACGCGGGAGTCGCCGAGCCGGAAGACTGGTTGGCCCTGGCTGCTGGCGCGCCGCTCTTGGCGTTCTCCCTGAACAGCAGCGGTGAACGGGTGTTGGTCGAAGCGCTCCTGGCCGCGGTCGGCGGCGGTGCTGGAGCGGATCCACTGGCATCCGCAGCCGCGCTTGAGCGGGTAGTCAGGACCGAGAAGCGCCCGGCGCCGCTGCGCAGGTTGCTCGAGTGGGCACAGAAGTGGTTGTTCGATCTGCTGCTGGCGACCGAGGCGCTGCCGCCTCGCTATTTTCTGCGTGAGGCCGCGCGGCTGCGCGCTTTGGCGAGTGAAACCGACAGCCGCCGGATCTTGGCTTTCAGCCGAAAAGCGATACAATGCAAGGCCCAGTATGAGCAGCCCCTGAACAACCGCCTGTTTCTCGAGGACTTCTTTCTCGGCTACGTGCGGGTTTTCCGAAGCACCTGATGGACTGTGAAGCGACCATCGCGATCCTGGAGTGATCAACGAGTGAGGTATCAGCGGGTGATCAACTGCCTTCGTTCAACTGGGCGATTGATTGGTTCCGACTGAAGATGGCAGAGACCGACATCGGCAGGCCGCCGCCTGTGGCGCCGCCGCGCCCCAGCGTGCTGTCGCTGAACATCAATTCGAAGTCGGCCCTTTACGCTGCCTACATGCCACTGCTGCGCAATGGCGGGATCTTCGTTCCGACCACCCGCAACTACTCGATGGGTGACGATGTCTTCATGCTGTTGTCGCTGATGGACGATCCCGCCAAACTGCCGATTGCCGGTACGGTCGTCTGGATCACTCCGGCTGGCGCCCAGAACAGCAAGGCGCAGGGAATCGGCGTGCAGTTCAAGAACGACGAGAGCGGTGCCGAAGCACGCCGGCGCATCGAGAGCCTGCTTGGTGGTGTGATGCAGTCGGGCCGTCCAACGCACACCATCTGATCGCCGCCTGATGCTGGTTGACTCGCATTGTCATCTCGATTTTCCGCAACTGGCCGGCGGCATCGAGGAGGTCATCGTGCAGATGCGGGCCAATGACGTCGGCTGTGCGCTGTGTATCGGCGTCACTCTGGAGGGCTTGGCCGGGGTTCTGCAGCTCGCCGATCGCTGGCCGATGTTGTTGGCAACGGTCGGTGTGCACCCGGAGGAAACGGGCGTCCGCGAGCCAACGGTCGACGACCTCGTCGCCCTCGCCGGACATCCGCGAGTGGTGGCGATCGGCGAGACCGGGCTCGACTACTACTGGCACAAGGATTCTCCGGAGTGGCAGCGTCAGCGATTTCGTACCCACATCCGGGCTGCCCGCATGACACGCATGCCGCTGGTGATCCACACCCGGGAGGCGGCAGCCGACACGTTGCTGCTGATGGCGGAGGAGGGGGCCGGTGAGGTGGGCGGCGTCATGCACTGCTTCACCGAAAGCTGGCCGGTTGCGGAGGCAGCACTCGATCTCGGCTTCCACATCTCGCTCTCCGGCATCGTCACGTTCAGGAAGGCGCTCACTGTCCGCGACGTCGCGCTGCGCGTACCGCTGGATCGCTTGCTGATCGAGACCGACTCACCCTATCTGGCGCCGGTACCCTACCGTGGCAGG
>ERZ761603.1382-NODE-1382-length-18253-cov-79.569788_pt1 | contig 18253 bp, 18 predicted proteins | sample MGYA00511879_ERZ761603 | MGnify/ENA primary metagenome ERZ761603 (study PRJEB28899, sample SAMN02850040) | bioreactor sludge metagenome | biome: EBPR Sludge; feature: EBPR Bioreactor; material: flocular biomat | place: Australia: Thorneside Wastwater Treatment... | reverse complement strand
CGTTCCCGGGATGAGCGAGCGCCTCAGCCCTCTGGGAGAGGAAGACGTAACACCGGCGAACGCGGGCGCGCAAGGCGCTGTCGGCGTACCAGTCGTCGGCCACGGCATCGACGCCGAACAGCCCTTCGGCCACGTCGCGCAGGGACGCACCCGCGAGGGTGCCGTCGAGCGCCTGGAGCGTGTTCAACTCCAGCAGGGCAGCGGCTGCCGGCCGCGACCGTGCCGTTCCCGCTGGCGCTGCATCGCCAGCAGCGGCCAGCTTGTCCAGTTCGGCCGCCAGCGCCTGATAGCGTCCGCAGGATGCGGCGCAGGCGCGGATGGCATAGGCGTAGGCCATGCCATCGGCCAGGCCGGGAGCGATCACCAGCCGCAGGCAGCATCCCGGCCAGCGTGTCAGCAGCACCAGGCGCTTGCCGTCGTGGATCAGGTGCTTCTGGCCGGGAAGGCGCCAGAACGCGAAGGCCACCGCGTCGGGCGGCGGGTCGGCGTCCGGGTAGAGCTGCACCACCGCATCGTGATCGGGGAACCAGGCCGGATGCGCGTCGCGCGCATCCAGGGCGGGATCTTCCAGCAGGCGCAATCCCCAGCGCGCGGCGGCCTCTGGCCGGCGGCGCCGGCGCAGCCAGTCGCGGCGGTAGTCAGGGTGGCGACGCAGGTATTCCCACGCCAGCGCGGGGCCGTCGAGGTGCAGCGTGTAGAGATACGCGGCGGTCGGATACCAGTGTTCGGCGCTCGGGTCAGCCATGACGCGGCCTCCTGTCATTCAGCAGGAACGTCGCCACGGATTCCGGCGTGCAGGAGCTATCGGGCCGCCATCAAGTCGTCATCGAAATCGGGATAAGCTGTAACTGCTGGCGTCAAGACTGATTCGCTCCAGGGCATTGCGGAAATCGTCTGAATGCGACGGCTGCGCCGCCACGAAAATGGCGCGCAGCATGGAGCACCGTGCAGCAGCCCGCACCAAAGATCATGACTGTTTGCATCAGAAGCGCACCGCTTCGGTGCAAGAGTATGGATTCAGACCAATCAGGTCTTGGGTAAGACTGAAATAGTCAGAATGCACTGTCGTTGGCTGGGGGTTGGTCAGTCGGTGATCGAGCCGTTTTCTTCGGCCAGCCGCAGGTACTCCGATAGCCGCCGCACGGGCTGGAAGTAGCGATCACGCATCACCGGCTGCTTGCGCGGCCCGACGATGGACGCCAGATCGGACAGCTTCACATAGCCCAGGCCGGGCATGCCTATTCCCAGGTCGATCAGCCCCCATGCCGTGTCGCCATCGGCCGGATCGAGTGCGGCCAGCAGCCAGGTGGCGTGCGCGTCAGGGGTGAACAGTCGCAGCACTGGCATCGGGTCGATGCTCCGGCCGTCGGCGCGGCACGCGCCAACGGCGAGCAGTTGCGCTCGCTGTTCAGCGGTGACAAGCGGCTGGGTCATGGCCCGAATCCCCACGCATCCGAGGATGCACGGATACGATTTTCCACCGAAGCGCGGAACCGCCGAAGCGGATGCGTGCTTTGGCGGGAAATCACGAAGGCGCAAGCCATCGAATCCGTACATGCACGGAAACGCAGAAGCGGAATTACGCAGGCCAAGAAAGACACGGATGCGGTTCCCCGATTCTGTCGGAATCCGCCCATGCGGATTTCCGTAAAAGCACGAAAGCGGTTCGGCCAACAGGAATGAACACTTTAGATTGTAGCCCTATTGGGTGCAATGGGCTGTCATCTTGGTTTTTACGGGGAAACCAAGTTGGTGACAGCGAAACACTCATTGGCGACGGCAATACGGACGATCAGGAAAGCGCGTGGCTTGAGCCAGGAAGCGTTCTCCGACGTGTCCAGCCGCACCTACATGAGTTCGCTGGAGCGCGACTTGAAAAGCCCGACCATGCACAAGCTGACCGAGCTATGCGAGGTCATGGACGTGCATCCGTTGACGTTGCTGACGCTGGCCTATGCCGGCGACAGCACGCGCAAGGCCGATCAGCTTCTGGCGCAGGTGCGCCAGGAGCTTGAGGCGGTGTTGAAGGAACGCGACACGCCGTAGGCGCGTGCGTGACGTGCTGCGCCAGCAGCACGGCGCCCCGCCGCAATGGGCGGGGCGCGGTGGGCGGGCGTCAGGCCGCCTTGGGCTTGCTGCGCGACCAGATCAGGTCGTGCGTGCCTTCCTCGTTCTCGATCAGGCGGGCATAGACCGTCGCCGGGAACGAAGGATCGTCGAGGGATACGGACACGTAGGGCCGCCCGGCTTCGCTGGTCTTCTTCCACGCCGCGCCGATGTCGTGGCCGGCCGCCTGAAGGCGGAAGTCGGGGGCGTTCTCGGTGTCGCCCTTATCGTTGGGAATGAGCTTGACCTTGACGTTCAGGGTCAGGGTGCGGAGCTGGCCGGTGAAGCCGTCTTTCTCTGCGGTGAAGGTGCCGATGTTAGCCATGATGTTTCTCCTTTCGGGTTGAACAAGGTCGCGCCAGTGCGTCCTTGTTGTGATCCGGCCGGCGGGGGATGGGCTGGCCGCACCGCGCAGCGGTCGCAACACCGTGGAGAGCCTGGAAGCGAAAAGAATTTGTCCCGCGAGGAATGCGCGCAGCGCAGGGGAAATTGTTTTCGCTGCAAGGTTGCGGCCATGAAGCCCAAGGCGCAGCCGCTCCCTCGCCAGGATTCACGACAAGCCAAGGACGCACGGGCCGCCCGCTCCCGAATGGAGAGATGGCCGACTCGGCATCCCCGCGTGACGGCTTCACCGGCCTGCGCCCTGACGCGGGCAAGGCCAATACCCCAACGACGAGCGAGAACGCTCCTTGCCGCAGATTGCGACGACGTGGTTGAGGCGTGGCGTGGATGCTCCATAGCGAAGCCGGGTGGCGTGTCGGTAAACCGTCCTTCGTGAGGTACAGGCGCGAACCGCCAGCGTCGAGGACGGCACGCTTTGGCACAACCTGCCGCAGCAAGCCGGGGCGTAGCCCCACAAGCCCCGCCCATTGCGGCGGGGCGCCATCGAAACCTTGCCCGCGCCAGCGGGCGCCGATCGCCGTACCGCGTGCAACGCACTTGCACGTCCGCCACGTCGCCGCCTGGTCGAAGGCGGCGACGTGGCGATTTTGCTTTTGGCCGCTCGTTATTCCTTGGTTTCGATGATCCACCACACGGTACGCGGCAAGGCGCGGCCCGTGATGGGGTGAATGTCGGTGAGGTCGGCGCGGGCCGACCAGCCCGAGGGTGGGCGGTAGCCGCGCACGTCGCCTTCGCCGTGCCAGCGGCGGGCGCGTACTGCGCCGGGCGCATAGGTCGCCGCCATGCGCGGGCGGTTGGTGGTGGTGCGGGTCATGGGGGCTTCTCCTTCAAGCGAAGCGCCCCGGTCGAGTGCCGGGGCGCTTGCCTTCGGCGCGGGTCAAGCAGCCAGCGCCTCGGCGGGTTCATCCGCCATTGCCTCGGCATCCTCCGGGGCGTCCTGCGCCTGCGTTCCCTGCGGCGCAGCTTCCGGGCCTTCGGCCTTGAAGATGGCAGGCATCCAGCCCGTACCATCGGCCAGCCGTTCCGCCTCGCTGGCAATGTCGGCCTTCTTCAACTTTGCCAGCCGGGCAGCGTGCGACGGTGCGAACGCGCCCACGGCTTCCAGAATCGCGGCCTTCGGCACATGCTGGAAATACCCGTCTGCGGTGGGCTGCCACCATGCGGCCATGTCCAGCCCCACAGCCTGCGCCAGTTCCGCGCCCGGCTGGTGTGCCGTGGCGCGAGGCGTCACCACGTCCACGGTCGCCGCCACGCATACCGCCAGCACCCGCACCAGTTCGCCTTGCTCCATCGCCAGCAGCGCGGCGAACAGTTCGGCGCTGTCCTGCGGCAGCGCTTCGCCCGCGACCTGCTGCAACTCGCGCAGGGCGACGGCGGCGGGCGATTCGGGCCAGTCGGGGGCCATGCCTTCCAGCCGGTCTTGCACTTTCAGGCTCACGCCCAGCGGCAAGTCGTGGCCGTAGTGGTTGTTCTGCAAGACGCTCTGCACCATGCCATGCACCAGCGCGGCCAGCGCGACTTGCGGATGCCGGGCGACTTCGATTTGCAGCGCGGCGGTGCGGTGCGCGCTCAAGCGCTGCGCCAGCCGGTCGGACAGGCTCGCGGCCTTGGGCTGCTCGGCGTCCTCGCCTTCGTCGTCGTTCCCGGCTTCGCCCTCCGCGCTGCCGAACCCCTGCCGCAAGCGTTCCAGCGTGCGCAGCGCCTTGGCTTCGGCCTCACGCAGCAGCCCGCGATGAATCACGGCTTCGCCGCTGCGGTCGAGGGTGACGATGGCACCGGCCACGGCGCGCACGTCCGGGGCGTAGCCCTGCAAGGCTTCCTCCACGGCTTGCAGTTCCCCGGCGACCTGTTCGCGGCGCGGTTCCAGCGCTTCGGTCTTGTCCTCGTCCTCGGCGTCGTAGGCGTCTTCCAGTTCGGCGTCGATCTTGTCGAGGCGGGTTTGCAGCGATGCGATGCGGCGGGCTTCGCGGGCGTTCGGTTCGCGGCGCTGGCGCGGCGCGTTCTGGAACGCCTGCCGCTCGGCATAGCTCATGTGCGGCACGGCTTCCACCCACGCCCAACCCTCGGCGCGCACGTCCCCGGCCAGTGCATCCAGCTTGCCACGCACCAGCGATTCCAGCAGCGCGGCGTCGGTCAGGTAGGTTCCGGCATCGCCTTCCGCGAACAGGTCGCGGCGGATACCGCCGCCCGCCGCCGTGTAGGCGTCCAGCCCGGCGAAGCGCACCAGCGGATGCGTGGCGTCGATTTCGCGTTCGGTCAGGCGTTCGCGCAGCGCGGATGCGCCACGCTGCCATTCGGGCGCACCGTAGAACGCGCTTTCCTGCGCGGCGTGGTCGTCGGTGATGGTCAGGGCCATCAACTGTTCCAGGGTGACGGCTCCGGCCCGGTAGTCGGCCAGCAGGCGCGGTGAGACGTTGGCCAGCTTCAAGCGGCGCTGCACCACCAGCGGGGACACGCCGAAGTCGGCAGCAATGTCTTCGATGGGGCGGCCTTCCTTGACCAGTGCGGCGAACGCCTCGAACTGGTCGGCCGGGTGCATCTGCTCGCGCAGCAGGTTTTCCGCGAGGCTGACGGTACGGGCCGAAGCGTCCGGCACCAGCAGGCAAGGCACCTCAAAGTCGGCGGCGATGCGCTTCTTCTTCGCCAGCAGCTTCAACGCGGTCAGTCGGCGGTCGCCGGCCACCACTTCGTATTGCTCGCCATCAGCGGCAAGGATGACGACGAGATTTTGCAGCAGGCCGATGCGGGCGATGCTCGCGGCCAGTTCAGGAATGGACAGGCGCGGGGTCTTGCGTGCGTTGCGCTTGGAACGGCGCGGCAGCAACTGCGAGAGCGAAACCAAAATCAGGTTCTTGGTCGGGTCGGCCACTTCCAGCGGTACGGCGGTTTCGATGGCGCGGGTTTCGGTTTGGGTAACGGCGTTCATGGTGATAACTCCTTGCGGTTAGGGATGCAGCAGCGAGAGAAGCGGCAAGGGCTGCTGCCTGCCCCTGCCGCGTGGGGATTCAGGCTTTCAACTGGCGCATGCCATCGGCCAGCAGCCAAAGCGCACGGTTGAGGCGGATGTTTTGGTCGATGCCCTGCACCGGGCGGGTTTGCTGGCGGCGTCCGTTGGCGCTGCGCCCGCGCAGGCCGCCTTGGGTCAGGTTCTCTTGCGTGCGGTTGAACACGCTCCACAAGTCCGGGCGGCGGTCATCAAAGCGGCGCGGCATCAGGATTTGCGATTCCGTGATGGGCGCGGGCTTGTCGGGGTCGTCGTACTTGAGGGCCAGCGCGGCGCGGGCGAACACTTCGGATTCGCCATCGTTCAAGGTGATGGCGCGCATGGAATCGCGGGATTCCTGCACGCGATCGAAGCCGCTCAACACTTCGTAAGCGCCTTCGATGACCAGTCCGGCCACGTCGCCTTTGTGGGGCACGCGCACGTCTGCCACGGTGTCGCCGCAGACAAGACCGTTGCTGCACACGAACCGGAACATTCCGGCGAGCATCTGATAGCTGCTCGTGCCGTCGTGGGAATTGAGCAGCACGATTTCATTGGCTTCCGCGCCGTTGATCTGGCTTGCATGGCGCAGGCGCAGCATGTGTTTGGTGTGTTCGCGCTTGCCTTCGTCGCGCACGCGGGTCTGGCACGCCATGAAGGGCTGGAAGCCTTCTTTGCGAAGCTCGGCCAACACGGCGGCGGTGGGGATATAGGCATACCGCTCGGAACGGCTTTCGTGCGGGGCGTCCGCGAAGATGGACGGCGCGACCGTGCGGATTTGATCGTCGGACAGCGGGTAATCGCTGCGCAGCGAAGGGGAACGGGAAGCGAATCGGGATGCGAGTTGCATGGCATTTCTCCTGACGAAAAGGGTTTGCTGTTCAAACCGCACACCGGATTCCTAGATTCGGAAGCCCAGCCTTTCGGCTGTTTGGTGCGGTCGGCACGAGGAACCCGGTTGGCCCTGTTGCCACCGTCTTTCCTGAGTTCATCGCCCGCGACGGTCAGGAGCGCGCGAACGGGTGCCGTCAAGGAGGCAAGCGCAGGGTTGGTGCGGCCCGCAGGCGCAGCCGAGGACACGGCCCTGAGCGCCTTGACGGCACACGGGAGCGGGCTACGGTCGCGGGCAAGGTGATGAAGTCAGGGGAGACGGCTGGACAAGGCAACGGCCATCCCTATGTGCTGACCGCACGGCAAGCGAAGCGCGCAGGCCCGAAGCTGGAAGCCGGGCCGTAGGCGTCAGCCGAGCGGAGCGAGGGAACGATGGAAGCCCGAAGGGGCGAGACGCCGCAGGCGGCTCGATGCGAAGCACGACAGCGCGACCGGCCATGTTTCTTGGCCGGGGACGCCCATGCAGTCGTGGAGATGCAGCGTGGATCTTCTGTGGTGGACAAACAGCCTTTGCGGCATTGGTATTGCCGATCCGGCGCAGCCGGTTCGGCTGCATCGAGGAGTGCCAAGCATCGCGCGGCGCCGCAGGCGCGAAGAAGCCGGCAACAGGCGCAGCAGAAAAAAAGGTGCGCCGCCCCCGCAGGGACGACGCACCGAAGGCAGCGCGGCGCGATCAGCTCGCCGCCGGCGCCGTCATCGACTGCAACTGCTCGATCACGCCCGGCTCAACGAACACGCAAGCCTGCTCGTCCGCGATCGGCACGTTGAACACCTGCGCGAACACCGTGCGCCGCAGATGGGCCAGCCGGCCCGTGCGGTACGCCTGCTCGGGCTTCATGCGGCCACCAGCCTGCGAGCCGCTGCGCTGCGGATCGCATTCGACCAACGCGACGAAGCCATCGTCGGACAGCTTCTGATGCTCGGGGCACAGGCCCCAGCCGGTCGCCGTGTGGCGCCCCATGCTCGCGCGCAGGCGCTTGTCCAGCAGGATGGCGCCGGTATCGAACGCCGCGCCGCAGACCAGGCAAACGTGCTGTTCGAGGGAAACGTGTGATTTGTCGTTCATGACGATCTCCGGTTGCACGGGCGGAATTGCCCGGAACCGTCGCCCTCACGGCGCAGCGCAGCAGTCAGGGGTCGAAGACGGCCGCCAGGACGCAAGCGCGCAAGGCGCGCGCAGCCCTTGCACGGCGAGAACGCCGTGATACGGTGAAGGGAACAGCAAGACCGCCACCAACGCGATACACCCACACCTGCCGTTGGCAAGTGCGCAGCACGCGCAGGCCCGCGAGGGCCGGAGCTGCGCCACCGGGCGCAGCAAAAAGGGGGCCGAAGCCCCCTCGATCAGATCAAGCCACGTTCGGCGAAAGACGTGGTGGTGCCGCCCGCCACGATGATGTGATCCAACGTGCGAACGTCCACCAGCGCCAGCGCCTGCCGAAGCTGCGAGGTCATTGCCCTGTCGGCCGCGCTCGGCTCGGGGTTCCCGCTCGGGTGATTGTGCGAAATGATGACCGCCGCCGCGTTGAGCCGCAGCGCCTCCTTCACCACTTCGCGCGGATGAACCTCCGCGCTGTCGATCGTGCCGCGGAACATCTCGGCATAGTCGATCAGCCGATGGCGCGTATCGAGGAACAACACCGCGAAGACTTCGTGCTCGAAGCCGGCCAGCTTGGCGCGCAGGTAGTCCTTGACCGCCGCCGGCGAAGTGAACTCGTCACCGCGCTGCATCTTCTGGTCGATGACCTGGCGCGCGGCTTCGAGAATCTGGTCGGCCGATGCCTGACGGTAGCGCCCGCGCGAGTCACGCAGCATCAACGGGGAATCGAAGGAAGGAATGGACAGTTGCGACATGATCGTGCTCCGGTTGCTCGGGCGGAATTGCCCGGAACCGTCGCCAGCACGGCGCAGCGCAAGCCGTCACAGGGGCGAAGACGGCCACGGCCGCAAGCGTGCGAGCACGCGCAGCCCTTTACGGCGAGAACGCCGTGGTAGGGTGAAAGGGAACAGCAAGACCGCCTACACCCGCCCACTGCCCACACCCGCCTTTGTGCAAGCGGAGTGCGCAGGCCCGCAAGGGCCGAAGGCGTCAGGGGTCAAAGCCGGACGGCCGCGATTCGGAACGAAGCGCGGGGCGTAGCCCGCGAACCCGACGGCGGCACGCCGAGACGCAAACAATGTAGTCAGCAGAAAATCAAAATGGTGCTGACCTTCTATCGAAGTCAGTTCTCTTGATCTTCGGGATATGGCGCCTGAGGAATCGGCACCCAGCCATCACGGGTGATGCCCGCGCCGATGCGGATGTTCTTGCTTTCAGTTGCCGCCCAGTGCCCGCCCCGGTGCAATACAGCGCGAATCACCGACTTCCGCGGGTGATCCTCGTCCGCTTTGGCGGAGCTGCATATGGCATTCCAGTGGTGATTGTCAGGCATCGCGTCCAAGCGTGGCCCCAGCAATTGATCCAGAATTTCCGTCGAGACGTTGTGCCGACCTCCGTGGTGAGGCACTTGGAAGTATCGAATTCCGGGCAACGTAAGTCCCGCAAAGGGGGCATAGTCGATCACTTCCTGCAACGCTTCTCGTCCGGCATCACCAGTAAGCATAATGCGATGGCCGTTCAGCACAGCCGACTGCACCACACTCATTTCATTCTCCCTACTGGTGGGAGCCGGTGGAAAATACTCCTCGCCCCACAGGGACTTGATATAGGCCGTCGCGGCCTTTACTACCCGGAATAGGCTGCTCAGCGCACTATCCATAGCGCTTTCCTCAACAGCTTCCGGTGTCTTCGATGAATCTACGATCAGGTCAAGATAGCGACCCAAAGTTGGTGCCATTACCATGAATGGGCCAATGCTTTGCCCCTGAAGAGGGGCATGAATGGAAACTCCCTTCTCCAGCGCAATATCCTCAAGAGCTGCCGAAGCATCATAGATGGACCGCAGCTTCCTTCTCAGGGCTTCAACTGATTCATAGTTCTCGAAGCGATCAATCAATTGATCCGCGTATATCCATGGCCTGTTGATCCAGAGATTCTTGACTGTGCATTGCTCCAAGACCTTCCGCAGCCCATTGGCGTGGTCGCGATCAGGGTGCGTGAGGATCACATGGTCGATAACAGTTGTTCCGTAATAGGTTTTCAGGTGCTCGACGATCTGATCTCCCGTATCCAGGTATCCGCCGTCAACGACGTGTACGCCCTCAGTGCCATTCACCGAATAGCGTAGCGTGATCGCATCCCCGCTTTTCGCTGTTTCGACGCCTAAAAAATCAATCTCGAAGTAGTCAGCCATAAATCCCCCTCGTGTTTTGCCAAAAAGTGCCGGCGACTTTGTTCTTACCAGCGGTCAACCGCGCACGTGAGTCCTGTCGGAGTCCAGACCAACGACACGGCGGGAAGGCCACCGGCATCCTCTGCGATGCTGCGCAAGGTATTTCGGTCTATCCCCGAATGCGCGCCGCCTTTCGGGTGGGTGTGCCAAGTGCCAATGAAAGCGAGATATCCTAAAGAGGCCGCGTTTGCAGCGCGCAAACTTTGGACAAGCCCACTGGTTCCAAGGACAAAACGAGCGGCCTCGCGAACGCTGTCAGACGGTGCCTCAACAAGGCCTGCAATGGTGATGGTTCGATTTTCAAACGAGATACGGCCAACCAAGGCGCCTCCTGTTTCCACCGCCCCCCAGTGCAGCGCATCAGCATCGATCGCGTGCGCCACAGGGTGCAGAATCCGAATGCTCCAGCCGCCATCGTCCGCTACATCGAGCACAGTGGTCGGGCCAAGGCTGGCACGGCTCCATGCCATGCCAAGGCCTTCGGCGTCCGAGATACCAGCACAAAGCGTCGCTTCCTCCGGAAGCCCATCAACGAGCCAGCGCTCCAGTTGCACTCCAGCCAGTGATGCCGACCGCGAAACAACGGCATCTGACATTGGCATGGTCAGTGAGCGGCAGTTGTCCCCTACAAAAATGCGCGTCGGCTCCGACGTATCGCCGGCAATCGACGCACGAAGTTCTGGCACAAACCGGCAGCACTCGAACAAGAAAGCCGTGAGGTCATCAACCCGACCAGCGCGACTTGGCCCTTCAAGCAAAACCGCGACACAACGCCCCTGGCCATACATCACTACCCGTGCCAGTCGAGTTGGGGATTGGTCCAATGCTTCTGATTGCATTTCTGCGGCCAGCACTTGAAGTGAAGCCGTCGTGTCCACGATAAGGGCAGCATCCTGCGGAACAATTGTGGCGAATCTTTCCGGATCGACTAAGAGAGTCACAGCGTCAGCGTCGAACGCGCGCGATTGAAGATGCGACAGTTCCCCAAAGGCCGTCTTCATCAGCGCAGACTTTCGCGGTAGGACCAGCACCGATGCTCGCTCAATGAGTGCATGCCGAGCTGCGTTGTGAGGTGACATGGATTCGTTGTCAACGAAAGTCATTGAGCCGAAACCAGCCCGCCCGAGGTGCATCGCGATTTTTGATCCCACACTACCGCAGCCGAGGATGACCAGCGACTGCGATGTGGCTGCTGACGGGATACCGGATGTCCGTGCCAGCAGCTCGGGAGACAACGCATGCGCATGAAAGGCGGGGTGAACCGTGGCATTTCGCTCTAGGAGCGACTGAGCGTTGAGTTCATAGCGCACCACATAGGGCAATACCTCGACATTCCGGCCTGGTGATCCAACAAGCGGCGCTGGTCTTTGTACAGTCAGAATCACAATCGCGTACAAACCGTGCACCCAACCACGCGAGTCTTGTTGCATATCCAGAATCGAGCGCCGGTAATAACCCTCCAAGCTTTGGGCTAAAGCGTCACGATCGATGCCAAGTTCTGCTGCTCGATCTAGCAGTGTCGTAAGATCGACAACCGTCTCCGGTTGATAGCGTTCGACTACATACAGGTGGCCATCGGTGATTGGTCCCCGCGCAATGAAGGTCGCGGTATGGCCATTCCCCCACTTGCCCAACTTGTCGTTGTGAACGCCTTGGGAAAACACAGGATCGACTTGTGCGCTCAGCTCGTCATCGATGATGGCGTATAGCCCGCCATCAATCGTCACGTAGCTCGCGGAGACCACCAAAACCGCGCCGTCAACGGGGGCGGCGGCCGCGACCTTTTCGGCACTGAAGACAACGGTCGAAGGACAACTGTCTCGCCGCGTCGGTTCCCACCCTTGCTCCAGGTCCAACAACGTTCCGGCAGCAGCCTTGTGCAGCCAATCAACCAACTGATCGACAATGGCGTCGAGACCAAACCGATGCAGCAGTTCGTTCAAAGATCCTTCGAACAGGCATGGCGAAACCAACTCGCCTTCGCGATGGGGGTTTATGTGTGGCAAGTTGAGTGGGAAGTCCGCACGCAAGAAGGGCTTGGGCGCGGATAGGGGCCAGTCACCGCCGAATACCAGAACGCATGTCTCGACGGCACGCACCCCGGTTTCGGAGACGCCGCTACGCCGAGACCTGTTTGGCAGTTGCACGGCAACATCGACCTCTATCTGCGTCGATGCACCGATTACCTTTGGTTCGCCAACGCGGGTCAAGCCCCGATGTCGCTGAAGTTGATGCAGTGCGTCTGCGATAGCGTCCGTCATGATGCCCCGTGCGGCATGGGAGTTCGCGCGGAGGTGATCACGGCGGCGGCCTTCGATCCAGCTTCCTTCTTCGAGGGGGGCTGCACACCTTGGGAGGTGACGGTGAAAACGAGGGGCTCCACAGATTTCTCGCTCGGGTACTCGCCCGTGCAGTAGAACTCACCTTTTGCTTCCTCCACGATTTCTACATATTCACGCTTTGCACGGATGCAGGGCGGATCGCTGTCATCAGCTTTGATGGGCTTGCAACTTGCGACGATGACGGCGCCGTCACGGGTCTGTGAGAGCGCCTTTCTTGCATCTGCATCCAGTTTTGCTTTTTCTCCGCACTTCGACCAACTGTCATAGGACAAAGAGTGCCAAGAGCAATGATGAGGTGTCTGCATGATGTCGTACTCCAGCACCTCAGTCTCGGCCTCATGGCGCTGCCATTGGCGGTTCCAGATGAATACTTCAGCATCCCCGCCAGTAAGAAACTTCGCGCCATCTGGTGTCGCTGCATCGGCAGCTAATGTGAAGTTCAGGATCACACTGGACTGATTTTTGACCAGGCACTCTTCCTCTTCCTCATCGTCCTTGGCCTCCAAAGGTGCAAGAAGAAACGCAGAGAAGAATGCAGAACTCTTGCCGTTGATCGTAGAGAAGCGCGTATCGACCTTCCGCACGATGGAGGTGAGGTCATCGGTCTTTCCATTGATGTCCTCCCCCATGATCTGGATGCGATCACCGGACCCAACGGTGAAGTTTTTGTCTCGATTCAACTGAACACGTCGGCGCGCCTCGGTAGCCCAAGCCTTCGCGTCATCACACAAGGTGAGGGTCTTGCTCGCACGGCGAAACACAATGGGAGACGACCACATCTCGCGAATGACGATCTTCTTGTCCTTGTCGTCCTTCTTGTCGTCCGGGTACTTATCCAACTCGCCCAAGTAGAAGTGACGAGTCAGCCCTCGGCAGTGGTCGTCGTCGGGGTGGCTCAGCAGGAAGGCATCAACATATGGTCTGCCGTTTTCATCCTTCTTCAGTCGATCGCGCAGGTCCTTGGCGACATCACGCGCCTCCCCCTCTGGATCGTCGGCGTCTTGTCGGATGTTTACGTCGATCAGCAGCGTGGTGGCATCAAGATCACCGAACTTGATGAGGGTCATGTCCCCGTTGTCAACGGGGAAAAAGGTGATGGTGGTGGGCACTTGGGGTCTCCGAGTAGACGACTGAGGAGTGATCGCGTATAGTTAATGTACGACTATTTTTTTGATCCGTCTACTTTTTAGGCGCTACTGATGCAAGAGCCCCCCGTTGCTACTGCCGAACCTGTTGAGCCCAAGGGGCTGAGCTGGGGGCTGGAGAGCAGACTTCAATTCATCGATTTTCGGTTGCGCTGGGAGCGGCGCATCAATCGAATGGATCTCACTGAGCACTTCGGCATATCAGTGCCTCAAGCGTCACTTGACATTGCCAAGTACACAGAACTGGCACCGAACAATCTGACATACGACCGCAGCTCCAAGACCTACACGGCAGCGCCGAGTTTTCGTCCGCTTTACCAGCGAAGCTCTGCACAACGTTATCTGGCAGAACTGTTGGCAACCAAGATGGGGGTGGTTGAGTCAACTGCCAGCTTTATCGGATCCGCGCCGGAGACAGATTGGGCTCCTTCCCCCTGGCGCACCATCGACGAGCAGACTGTCGAATTGGTGGTTCGTGCAATACGGCAGCAGGAAGCTATTCGAGTCAGTTACCAGTCCATGACGTCCTTGAACGAGTCAATTCGCCTGTTGTCGCCACACGCTCTTGGCTACGATGGCTTTCGTTGGCACGTGCGCGCGTTTTGCCACAAGCGCCAGCGTTTCAGCGATTTCGTCCTCGCTCGAATCCTTCGCATCGATGGTATAGAGCCGAGCCAAGTGGACTTCAGTCAGGATACGCATTGGCATACTGTGCTGACACTGATCCTTGCGCCACACCCCGACTTGCCGGCGGCCAAGAAACGAGTGTTGGAGTTGGACTACGGCATGGAAGACGGACAGGTCAAGCTTCCGTGCCGTCAAGCATTCCTTTACTACACACTAAGACGTTTGGGCTTGCACACCAAGGAAGCACCAGATCCGCTCGCACAACAGATCGCGCTGAAAAATCGTGACGATATTCAACCCTACATCGATGCCCTTACGGCACAGGCTTGACTCCGTATGACAACAATTTTTGAACTGGTCAAGGACCCTTATGAGCGCAAGGCGCGGGTTGTTCCTGGGCTTCTTGTGGCCTTGCCGGTACTGGTTCCGTTGTTGTGCGTCTACGGAGCCAAGCATCCTGTGCTTACGAGTGTGATTGGCCTGCTTGGTGGCTGTGGGGCCATTTATGCGCTTGCGAGCGTTGCCCGTGGCCGCGGTAAGAAACTCGAAGAAACCTTAGTTGCCAAGTGGGGGGGCATGCCCACCACCATTGCACTGCGCCACCGCGACAGGTTTCTCGATGGTGTCAGCAAGCAGCGCTACCACACGGCGATCACTGCCAAACTTGGCATCGCGATGCCAACAGCGGAAGAAGAGTTGGCAGCCCCTGAACAGGCAGACGACACGTACATAGGGGCAACCAAACGACTTCGCGAACTCACGCGCTCGAACAAGCAGCTCTTGCTGAAGGAGAACATCGCGTATGGATTCCATCGCAACATGTTGGCGATGAAGCCCGTCGGTGTCGCGTCGTGTCTCGTGGGCATCCTTTACGGACTTTTGATCGCAAAGGTCCTACGGGTAGCACCGCCTCACTTCAACCCAATGAATTTTGCTGATCCAGGGCTCGCAGCCGGCTTGACACTACTCATTTCCCTAGCGCTGCTTGCCGCTTGGCTGCTGTATTTCGATCAGGATTCTGTCAGGCGAATGGGCTTCGTCTACGCAGAACGCCTATTCGAGTGCTTGCCATCTTTGTCTTCTTCGGCCCCTCGGAAAAAAGCGCAAAAAACAGCTATAGATTGAAATTCAGTATGGGAATGGTCACGCCTCTTGGCTGGTTGCCGCGTGATTGCGATGCAGGTCCGAAACCACCGCGATCAACCTGTTGATCGGTTCAGACAGTCGCTTGGGCAATACGCGGTGCTGGGTATGAGTTTTCAGGTCGGCGATCCAGCGATGCGCAACCCATACATCTTCTTCGGGATGGTTGTTGTCCACACCGTTGCAATACTTGTAGCCAACCAGCGCATCGGTGCGCGACAGCAGAACGCGCGCCATCGTCATGTGGAAGCGATGAGCCTGGAGATCAGCCGGACCTTTTGGTCGCGGAAGAGTCAGACGCAGGCATCGTTGGTCGTTGAATTCAGCCCAGTCGGGGCCAACCACTTGTCCGGCGCGTTCCAGCATCTTGCGCGACTGTTCGTTCTTGCCATTGACCAGGGCAACGGCGACCGTACCCTTCGAGTACTCCAGCTTTTCGGCCAGCGCGTTCATCCAGCGCACCAGCTTGTTTAGAGTGTTGTCGTCCGCAAACACAAGGAACTGGTGGCGCTGTTCATCGTCGAGAAATGCAGGTAGCTGCGCATAGAGGGGATACAAGAGATCATGCAGGTAGATGTATGTCTGCCGGCGTCCTTGCTCATGACTCCGCGTGGTTGTGGTCAGCACCTTCTGCGCCCATCCTGGTGTGAGTTCTGCCAGCGTCATCTCAGTGATGTCGATGGAGATGAGGGGGAATCCAAGCGATTTTCCGATTAGCGCCTTGCGCCCATCAAAGGCATGCCCGAGTTCGATTTCGACGCCCCCCAGCACCATCGGCTCGGTCTGGACAGGCGGCCCGAGCACGGCAACGTCGAGTCGGAATTTGCTGCCAAATGGTGTTTCCAGCGGGTGCTCGATCGCCACCCGATCGGCGCCAAGCAGCAAGTTGCCTTCCAGCGAATAGTCAGACGCATCCGCGTCCTTGAACGCCCAGGGCATTGCAAGTCCGGCGTTCAAGCGTCGGGCTAGTTCAGCCGCGACAAGTTCCTTCGCGCGTCGGTGTTCGGCGCTTTCCTGCACGGTGCGCCACCGACTGGCTTCTTCATCATCGAAGTGCGCTTTGGGGCTATAGGTGTGCTGGGCAGGAAGCATCCGGAAATGGGATCGCCGGCGCAGCTTCCCGCTTTCAAAGGATGGGCTGACCCATGTCACCATCTGCCGTGATGCGCCGGGAGATACCAGGGGCCACAGCTTGCGCGCATGCTCCCGGCTGCGAACGTCGCGTGCGGCGATCGTGGTCTGAAAGATCCCTTTCCGAGAGAAGACAACGATCGCCTCGTCCATTCTTCTCTTTCCGTTATGGCGATACGGCGGCGACTTTCGTGGCGCCGTCCAGCTTGCGGTGAATCAGCGACACCAGCGTCAGGATGTCCAGTGCGTCCTGCTCGGACATAGGCCAATTCGTCTTGGGTGCATGGGCCAGCGGATTGCGCACGGCACCAAACAGGCCGATCAGCAGGTTAGCAAAGCCTTTCTGCTCGCTCTTTTCGGACTCGGTGGTGAGCGATCCCAAGGTGAGAATGGGTTGCTGGCCTGCGAATGCCTTGCTCACCAGGTCAGCGCCATCGCCGTGCAGGCCCGACAGCAGGCGAATCCGCTCCGCAACGCCTTTCGTTGCCTCGAACACGGCATGGAAGTAGTTTTCGTCCAGCAGCTCGGCACGGCAATAGTTCAGCACTTCCGCGTGGACGACGCGGCTTTCGAGCGCGGCTTTGAGTCGTCCAGCTCGGGCGCGCGCGGCATCAAGCGTCGTGGCCTTGTCGGCGTGCCCAACCTTACCGTCTTCGCGCACGTAGAAGCCGGAGAAGGCCAGGACGACATTGAGTTCGTCGCGCCGCCAAGTGAATGTCGCGGGGTCGCGGGCGTAGTTCACCGGGTTCATCGCGCGATTGATGAACATGATGAGATGGTTCCCGATCTGGTGCCAGTTCTGCGCGCCAGCCAGCGCATTGAACAACCGCTTCCATTTGGTAATGCCGGGCGACGTGTCGGCAACCTCGATTTCTTGCAACAAGCGCTCGATCTGCGTTCCGCTCAGGCCCCGTTCGGTATCTGCAAGCACACGGCAAGCGGCTTCAAGATGCTGTGAGCTGAAAGGATCAATTCGCGTCGCCAATGCCTATCTCCTTCGTCAGGCATCAGATGATGGCCTGCAAGCCCTTGTCTGCGATGACGTTAAGCAGCTTGAGGGCCGGACCGGCCGGGCGAGTCTCGCCTTGCTCCCATTTGCGCACCGTCGAGGCTGTGGTATGCAGGTGAAGCGCGAACACCGGCTGGCTGAACTTCAAGGCCTCGCGCAGGCGTTTGATGTCGGCAGCACCGAACTCCCGCACCGGTGGCGGGCAGATCGCGTCGAACTTGCGCATCGTCACCTTGCTGATTGCGCCCACTTCGTGGAGCGCAGCCAGGTCGCCACGTAGCGATTCAATGATCTTGCTCACAATGCACCTCCAATAACACGCCGGCCTGCAATGCCTTCGACAGAGCTTCCGCTGACAGTTCCAGGAACACCTTGCCGGCGAATTGCAGCGCCTTCTTTTCGTCCTGCGTGATGTTCACCTTGTCGTTCTTCGGGAAACCATGCAGGAACACGTAGCGGCTGCCGATCCTGGCCGATACCAGCGTGCGGTAGCCTCCGCTCTTACCTCCGCCGGGGCGGGCCACCCGCTTCTTGTAAAGGGAGCCGCCCAAGTCCGCGTCGATCAGACCGCTTTCCATCTCTTGAACCGCCTTGCACAACGCGGCATCGGGCAGCTTCTCGCCCGACTGCCAGCGTGCAAAGTCCTTGCGCTTCAGGATGTCCGTCATTTCGACCTCCAAACTATACCCGAAACGGGCATACTTTTCCAGTCTCCGGTGTAGCACCTACATAGAAGGGATGACCCGCCCGATTGTCGTGACGCCGGCACGACAATCGGAGCCGACAGGACGGGATGCCGGCCACCGGTCACGCGGGCATCCTTGGCCGAAATCAGCAGCGCATAGGCCGACCACGGTAGCGTGAAGACCTTGGCCAGCTCGGCGAGGCCGAATTTCCCAGACACTGTCTCGGAAATTGCAGAACGGGGATAGTCGGTCGGCAAGGCGGCGGGAGGTTTCCCCGCCACTGAAAGCGTCTTCTTGCTCATGCCGTGGCCTCCGCAGGGCGCCGCGCGCCCGTGATGGCCTGTCGCCGGCTGGCCACCAGCTCGGCCGCATCGCGCACCGGCTTGTCCTCGGTGTGGACATAGTGCATGAACATCGCCACGGTCTTGTGGCCCGTCAGCTTCATGCCTACCTTGG
>ERZ761603.1378-NODE-1378-length-18276-cov-14.529170_pt1 | contig 18276 bp, 14 predicted proteins | sample MGYA00511879_ERZ761603 | MGnify/ENA primary metagenome ERZ761603 (study PRJEB28899, sample SAMN02850040) | bioreactor sludge metagenome | biome: EBPR Sludge; feature: EBPR Bioreactor; material: flocular biomat | place: Australia: Thorneside Wastwater Treatment... | reverse complement strand
TACGAGATTACAAGGTGACTGGAGTTCAGGACGTGTGCTCTTCCGATCTATCCGCGCGCGGTGTGGCGTATCCCCGGCAGCCCTCCGGCGGTCCCACCTCCGCGGCGGGTTGAGATAGATTGACCGCTGAAAAGCGCTTCAAACTCAGCGATCTGCGAGTTGAGTTTTGCGAGTTTCTGCTCCATCGAGTCGCGTGTTTTTATCAGCGCGTTCATTTTCTTGCGGCTGCGGAGCATCGCAACCTTGAGATCCTCTAATGATAATTTCGACAACCCGGCGGCGGCCTTCTTTGAGCGTGCCATGCGTTCGTTTCCCTTCTGCCGCTTCTTCGCGCGCCGCAAGCAGATTCCGCCGGTTCATGGGCCGCCGGCCGCGAAGAACGACGCTCGTCATGCAGGCGTGTACACCACACCGGTACAACGAACAAAGTAATCAGTTGAAGTATAGCAAGAAGATGCTCGCCTGATTGCAATACACGGCTCAACGGGTTGAAATACCCAGTCTTGCCAGCAGGCCATCGAAATGATCGATGTTGTAAAACTCGATACTCAACTTGCCCCGTGCGCCCGTGCTGTCGGTGGTGATAAGCACTTTCGTGCCGAGTTTCTGCCCGATCTGCCGCTCCAGGTCGCGCAGGACCGCCTGTCTGGCGGTGATTTCCTGCGGGGTCACTCGCTTGCTCCCAACGTTCTCCGGCTTCACGGCATGGGCCTGTGCGAGATACTCCACCTTCCTCGTGTTCCAGCCGTTCTGCGCCGCTTCGCGCGCAAGGTTCAGCCTGGCCTCTCCGGAAGGGATGGCGAGCAGGGCGCGGCCGTGTCCTGCCCCCAGATCGCCACGAACAATCATTTGGGCGATCTCCGGCTCCAACTCCGTCAGGCGGATCAGATTAGCTACGGTCGAGCGTTCGAGACCCACACGTTGCGCCAACTCGGCGTGCGAGAGGCTGAATCGCTCCGCGAGTGTTCGCAGCCCCCACGCTCGCTCCATCGCGTTCAGATCTTCACGCTGTACATTCTCAACGAGCGCCCACTCCGCCGCGAGCTCATCGGAAAGGTCGCGAATCAATGCCGGTACCGTGTTCAACTCGGCCAGACTGGCGGCACGCCAACGTCGCTCGCCGGCTACCAGTTCGTACCGATCCCCCCCGCCGCTCTTGGGACGAACGATGATTGGCTGCATCACCCCCGACCGTCGGATTGATTCCGCAAGTCGTTCTATGGCGGATGGATCGATTGATTTTCTAGGCTGAAACGGGCTTGGTTCAATCGAGTCAAGAGATAGATGTTGTACACCAGAAGTAAGCGGCGCGGTGCTAGTATTAGTATTATGTAAGGGTATACTTACCTGTTTAGTCTCTACTTCTGCTTCCGTGCTGAGAGGTACGGAAGTTTCAGAGAGACTACTGATAAGTGAACCGATCCCTTTGCCGAGTTTACGAACATTTTGTTTCACAGCGTTCCCTTATGTCATTGTGACAATCGATGTAGTAAACTACTTTAAGATAAGTGAGAGTATCTGTCCAGCGCCATTTTTACATTGTGTTTCATGTGAAACAGAAATTGAAGTACTTCATAGTGATTTTATTGTACTGTTATTTTGGTTCCTTTGGTGTGAATAGTCTACTCAGTCACTTCTGTGTATGAGTCTGAGAGTACTGAAGCTAGAGCGTAGGTATATGTAAAACCACAGAAGAGTATTCAAAGTGTTTAGAATTGCGCCATGAGCGGTAATATAAACAAAACTGTGATGTACTTAATTACACTCAAAATCGTTTTGCCAACTGGTGGGCTGCATGAAGTGAACTAATTCTCATGGTGGAAAATTTTGATGAAACAAGTCGTTCCCACTCTAGGAAAATTTCATGTTTCCCCCATTAAAGAGAGTTTCACGTGAAACACATTAGTAGATAGATTGAACATCATACCAAACAAATTACAAATATAATAAAACTGACATTGCTCGACGAGTATTTACGCATGACCTGTGAATCTAGGGAATAATTATGTTTGGGTAATGTTATGATTAATCGCTGCACTGCGTTCTTCCTTTGTACCTCAGTTTCTTTCTTAGAAGCTCAGGTAACTGTCCTCGATCAGACTCGACAGATCCAAGTCACAACCAGCGTCGATGGGGTGACACGATCCGCATCGGCTACGGACGTTGGTCCGTTTGAAGCTTTGGTGACGCACTCCGTGCCGTTCAGCATCAACGGAATCACCGGATTGAACAGTGGGTATGGGTTTATCTCCTGCCACTTCGAAAACGGAGTGAAGGGGCGACAGCGTCTGCGTGCTCAAGGCTTGACGGGCGAGCAGGGTGTGGTTGCAACCGCGACCGTTCGTTCAACAATCGATGTTACCTTCCGAGTGGATGTCCATGGTCCATACTACATTCTGACGCGGGGTGAGGGAGTGGTACACGCCGCGGCGGAGCGACTGACGTATCAACTTCGCCGTGTTCAGGATGGACATCTCGTGGTTTCCGATTCCTTTCCAACGCTGGTCGGGCAGACGCTGCATACGGGCGATCTTTCGCCCGGAGAGTACCGTTTCACCTACACGTCGAACCTCGTTGCTTCGGGTGAGCAGAGCGACCGGGACATGCGGTTCGAGTTCGTTCTTGATTCACCGCCCTGTGCTGCGGACTTTAACCTCGACGGGAGTGTTGACGGCAGTGATGTCGAAGTGTTTTTCCTGGAGTGGGAAGAGGGTGATGCAGAGGCTGATGTGAACTTCGACGGCGGAGTCGATGGGAATGACATCATGGATTTCTTCATCGTTTGGGAGGCCGGCGGCTGCTAGTCCGGCGAAGGTCGAGCGAGCGGAGTACCGTCCCCTCATAGTGCAAGATCAACACTCGCTCAACCCGAACGAAGGAGCCGAAGCGGTCTTTGCCGAGTCTGATGGCTCACTCCGCATCTCCGGTCGGCTCGATGCCAACACGTTGACGACGCTGTGGCATCGGGCGATGTTGCTGGCGAAACAACGACCCGAAGCCTCCATCGACGCGGCGGCGGTGTCGTACTGCGACGGTGCAGGTGTAGCGCTCCTTGTCGCGCTTGTGAAGAGCGGTGGTGGGGGCGCTCGTGAGGTGAAGGGTCTGTCGCCGGAACTCGAGCGTCTGTTGAAGGCGGCAACCCCCGAGGGGCCGGTGCCATTACCAAGCCCGCCGCAAGGCTTGATTGAGCAGGTCGGTGCCGCTACCGCCTCCATCACGCGAGATATCTACAACCTGATAGCCTTTCTTGGTGAGGTCGTGCTCGCCGCCGGGTGGGCCGCCACTCACCCGCACCGTGTTCGCTGGAAAGATGTCCTGCTGGTGTGCGAGAAGGCGGGTGCGAACGCAACGCCGGTGGTCTGTCTGCTCGGCGGGCTGATGGGTCTGATTATCTCTTTTCAGTCCGTCAGACCGCTGCGCGATCTGGGTGTGGAATCGACGATCCCGACCCTGCTCGCGGTCTCCATGGTTCGTGAACTCGGGCCGCTCGTCACCGCCATCGTGCTGGCCGGGCGCTCCGGGTCTGCGTTCGCCGCTGAAATTGGCACGATGAAGGTGACCGAGGAGATCAGCGCCCTGACCACCTTCGGGTTGGATCCATCCCGGTTCCTCGTCGTGCCGCGGATGCTCGGGGCCATGCTCATGACGCCGCTCTTGTCGGTCTTCTGCACGCTGATGGGCCTGGTGGGGGGCTTTGTCGTGATGGCCACGCTGGGGTATGGCATCCAGATGTATGTGACCCAGGTCATCGATTCAGTCAACTACGTGGATTTCCTGCAGGGGCTGTTCAAGAGCATCGTCTTTGCGTTTCTCGTCGCGGGTGTGGGGTGTCAAAAAGGACTGGCCACGGCGAACGGACCGGGAGCGGTGGGGGACAGCACGACCCGAGCGGTGGTCGCTGGTATCGTCCTGGTGGTCGCGGCCGACGGTATTCTCGGCGTGGTCTTCTTTTATCTCGGAATTTGAGGTCCGTGATCAGCAGCCGGATTCCCACGCGAGGAAGAAGGCCTCTACATCGGCGCCGTCCACGCCGCCGTCGAGGTTGAAATCTCCGAGCGGTGCCGCGGCCTCCCACGCGAGGAAGAAAGCCTCGACGTCGCTGCCGTCCACGCCGCCGTCGCCGTTGGTATCGGCGAAGCATGTGGAGAGGTCGATCGTGACAAAGTCCATCTCTGTCGGCGGGCTTTTCCCGTGCAGAACCCACTGGTCGTAGGCGATCTGTCCGGCGGTGTTCGTGGTGTTCTGATCGCGGAGAAACTCGATGTACTCCTTGGTCGTGACCTGGTGGAAAACACGCACCTCGGCCCTTGTTGCACCGTCGGGGATGTCGAAGAGTGTGTCATCCCAGTACTGTCCGTCGGCGTAGTCGGCACCCAGGGGTGAAGCCTGCACAGCGGCGAACGCGGCGTTGGTAAAGCCCATCGGTGGGATGCGGTTGTCCTTGAAATAGGTGTTGTTGACGGCGAAGTGGAAGCCCGGCCCCTGGGGGCGGTTCACCGCGGCGGCCCCTACCGCGTCGAGGCCCTGAACTGCTTCGTAGGTTTTGGTGTTGCTGGAATCGAGTTCCGCGGTTGCGTTGTCGTAGTGGCCCCGCTCATCGACCAGAGTGCCCTGCGCGTCAAAGTACTTGACGTTGATCCACATCACCCGGCCTTCGGCGTAGCCGGTGGGGAGTTTGTGCCCGGAGTAGTTGATGATGCGGGCATTGATGAATCGCCCGGCCTGTGTCAACTCGAGGTCGCTGGCCGCGCGCATCATCGCCTGCGCCCGGGCGATGGATTCGTTGACGATCGACTCATCGAGGAATGTTTCGGCATCGTTGTAGAGTGAGCGGATGGCCTTGAGCACCCATGTATTGGCTCCGTTGAAGAAGTGCCTGGGCAGGTCGTGACGGACCGGGCTACCGATGCTCGGCTCGCAGCCCGTGCCCGTGGTGCTGGGCATATGGCAATCCTGACAGGACGAAACCGCGGAGCGATTGCCGCCGAAGCGCCCGCCCATTTCGACGGGGCCCGCGGCGAAGAGACTATTGGCCCACTCGCTGAAGGTGCGTTCGATCGGATACATGTCGTACTTGTTGTGGGTCGGGTGCGGCTCGTCGTGGGGAGTCGGCAGGTACGAACCGTCCGGCTGCTTCATGTAGACCGGGTTGCTCACATCGTGGCATGAGGCGCAAAGAGACGAAGAGCGGTGGTAGGGTGATTGCAGCCAGGGGTGCGGGTTGGTGCTGCTGATGTCGAACGGCCCGCGTCGTCGGTCCATGGGGTCCATCACCATCGAGGCATTGTGAGGCGTGATGACGGGGATGAGAATATTGGCGAGGATGGACTCATCCACCTCGGGGCTTTCACCGGGCCGGTAGACTGGATCGACCATGCGGTGACACACATTGCACGAAACGCCCTGGCGGTCCTGATCCTGCAACCCAGATCCGTCGGGCGCATCGACGACGCGACCCATGAGCCATCCTCCCGGCGTGTGGCACCGCAGGCAAAGGTCGCCGGCATAGGACGCGTCCTGATTCGCGATGGCGAGGCACGCATGAAAGATCGGATCGCGGCTGGCCTGGGCCATCAATGAACCCGCCCACTGCTCGAACGGCTCTGTCTCGCGGTCGTAGTAGCCATGGCACGCGGCGCAACCGGCGGCATTGGCGACGCGCTGCGTGAGTTTGTTTGGTTGCGTCCCGGGCGTATAAAAATCGAGAACGGTCGTGTCGATAGCGCCCAGGGCCACGGCCACACCAACCCCGGCGAGTGCACACCCGCCAACCCATGCACATTCGACCACTCGACGGAGCCACGTCCTCTTTGTCCGGTTTTTGATCGTCACTTCCTGCTCCCGGTAAAATACCCAGTGGCACATGAGTTGCCGGTCGAACGAACGGCGCGCTCAGATTATCTCACGTAAGTCTTCATACGAGGATGACACCATTGTCGGTTGCAGTCAAGGACCGTGAGTGGTTATTCTTGTGTGGTGGGTAATGTATTTCGCCGCGTATCCGCAACGCCGGTGTCATGTGAAGGATGGGTGCATGGCGGAGACTGATAACAACTTAAAGACCTCGCGGATTCACAGACCTTGGAGTATGCTGTCTTCGTGAGCACACGATGATCGAGTCTGGAACAACACGCAACCCCTTGCTGAGTGATGCGCCTGAGGTGTGGGACGCTGCAGTGCGTGCCGCCGGTCCCGCATCACTCCTGGTGCTGATCGAGTCTCGGATGGGGGTGGTTCTTCGTGCGCGATTGTCCGCCGAGGATGTGCTGCAAGAGGCACTGCTGGCGGCGTGGCAGGAACGCACGCGGTTCGTGTGGAAAGGGCAACGTTCGTTCCGCAACTGGCTGATTACGGTGATCGAGCACCGACTGCTCGATGCGGTGGATCGGGAAACGGCGCTGAAGCGGGGGGGTGGTGCAGCGCCCGTGCCTCTGGCGTGCGGGTCGCGCGGTGTGCCTTCGGCCCTGGCCCTGACCACCACGCCCAGCCGGGTCGCTCAATACCGCGAGCAGGCGGCGGCGATGCGATCAGCGCTGGCACAACTCCCCGACGAGGTGCGCGATGTCGTGAGGCTGCGCCTGTTCGAGCAGTGGGAGATCTCTCGGATCGCGTCGGAACTGGGCATCGGCGAGGCGGCGGTGTTGCACCGCTTTCGTCGCGGGGCCGCGTTGTACCGCGACCGCCTGACGGCGCGGCTTTCCCTGCGCACACGGAGGGAGGCGGGCTCGCGCTGAGGAAGTCCGCACCGAACACGCATGGATTCCACCCACACCGAGTCCGACGGGGCTTTTCTCGATGGTCTGTTCAACGAGGCCGTATCCCGACTCGAGGAAGGCGGGTCCGTCGGCCTCGATGAACTTCTGAACGGGCGCGAAACGCTGCGCGAGCCTGCGGCGCAACTGCTCGAACTGGCACGATGTGTTGCGGCGGGAGCGGAAGCCGATGCGTCTTTTCCGCGTGTGCCGGGGTACACGATCCTCGCCGAGGCCGGGCGCGGCGGGATGGGTGTGGTGTACGCCGCCAGGCAGGAGGCGCTGGCGGGGCGGCGCGTCGCCCTCAAAGTTCTGCCGCGGGGAGTGGGCCTCTCTCCCCGCGCGCGGGAGCGTTTCCGGGCTGAAATCGCCGCGGTGGGACGGTTGCGGCACGAGCATGTGGTCGGGGTGTACGACGTGGTGAATGTCGACGGCATGCACGCGTATGCCATGGAGTGGGTGGACGGAGCGACGCTGGCACAGATGATCGAGCATGTCTCGCATTACAGGGCGATCTCGGGCGAGCGGAGCGGCACGACATCGCGTGCCGCGGGCAGCGACCTTGGAACCATGCAGGCGGTGCGAGAGTTTCTGCGCGGGGATGACGGGACCCCACCGGAAGCGACGTACACGCAGTACATCTGCCGCGTGGGTCGGCAGATCGCGTTGGCCCTCGCCGCCGTGCATTCGAACGGCCTGCTGCACCGCGATGTCAAACCCGGGAACATCCTGCTTCGTCGCGACGGCACGCCGCTCCTGAGCGACTTCGGTCTGGCACGCGATGAGCAGGGGCCGACGATCACACGAACCGAACACTTTGTCGGAACGCCCGCGTACTCATCGCCGGAGCAACTGCGGGATGGGACCGGGCGCGATCATCCGGACGCACGCTCGGATGTATATTCGCTGGGCGTGACACTCTATCACGCCCTCGCGTTCGTGTTGCCGTTCCCGGGCGGGACACACGCGGATGTACTTCACCAGATCGAGTTCGGCGTCGCGTTACCGCTTCGACGGGTGAATCCCCGACTCCCACGCGATGTCGAGACGGTGGTGATGAAGGCGATGGACGCCGACCCGGCACGCCGGTATCAGTCCGCCGCCGATCTGGCCGAGGATCTTCGTCGGGTGCTCGAACTCCGACCCATCCGGGCGCGGCCGTCGGGCGTCATGGCGCGCGCGGGAAAACTCATCCGACGGAACAGAGCGACGTTCGTCGGGTTTGTGGGCGGGGGCGTGTTGTCGGTGTTCTTCATGGTGGCGTTGGGTGTGTACCTCTTCCTGGTGCCGCGTTGGGTGGCCGGGCATGTCGAATCGGCGCGCCTGGCGCTGCTCGACCCGGGGAAGACGATGGCGATGCACAACCTGCTCTTCTGGCGATCGCAGCACATCGGACCGCCGCAGCCCATCACGGCCCATTGCCGCGAAGCCCTGGATCATTATGAGGCCGCGCTGCGCTGGCGGCCATGGGACAGGACGATCCGACGCGAGCGTGACACGGTGGCACTCGCGCTCCACGCGAACGACTCGGATGTTCGGCCGAGCCACGTTCTCGCTGCGGATGCGCCCCGGGCGACGGAGTTTCTCCTCACCTGGCGGCAAGAGGGCACACCGAGAGTATTCGTGGGGCAGGATCGATCCGTGGCGAGGGACGATCACGCCAATGAGGGTGAGCGTCGGGTCACATCCAACCCGCTCAGCCCTGAACGTGCCGATGAGGCCGCCGGCACGACCGTCACGGATCTTCGGTGCCTCGCGATGCTCGCGTTTCTCTGCAATCACACGGATACGGCCGCGGCCGCGTGGGGCGCGGCCGATCTTCGCGAGCCGGGGGACCCCGTGGTCGATGCAGCACTCGGATTCGCTTACCTGCTCGATGAGCAACCGGCGCGGGCGTATCCGCGGCTGCAGCGGGCCTCGGAGGCGTTCCCCGAGTGCGGATGGATCGCGACATCACTCGCGGACGCGGCGGCGCAGTGCGGCGATGTGCGCCGAGCGGAGCAGATGCTGCTCCGCTCGCGGTCGCTCCCGCACACCGACGCCTTCGCGATCGCGCGGGTGTCGCTGATGACGGACCTGGCCGCCGGCCGCCTCGCCGAGGCCCGCCGCCGCCACAGGGAGTTGGCCGAGGACTACTTCAGCGAATACTCGTGCGTGCTGGGGTGTCAGTACGCCGGGTGGCTGAGGGCGAACGGACACATCGAAGAGGCGATGAGGGCGTACACGCTCGCAACCATCCGCTCGGGGTATCCTCGACCCGAGCGCATCCGCGAGCACCTCGCGCGCTGCACACGCGAATGGTGGGGCAACCTTCCGTTGTCGAAACGGCTGGCGGCGTTGCGCACGCTCCTGGATCGGCGCGATCCGTCCGCAGACAACCCCGCGTACGCGCTGCATGCCCTGGCGAGAGACCGTCACGGGGTGCCCGCGCCGAACGTGTTCGAGGCTCTCACGGGTGAGCCGGCTCAACTCGGACGCCGCTTCGCACAATGGCCACTCGATCGGTTTTCGAGTTGGACCGACGAACTGCCCGACCTTGCGAAGGACATACTCACGCTCGCGCTGCTGACGCCGTTTCACGAAACCGTTGCAAAGGCGGCGATGTTCACCGGGGGTGTTCTGGTGTGTCTGCGGACGATGCCGCGGAACACGCTCGACTCCCGGTGGCGTCCGCTCTACACCATTGGCACACCGCTTGTTCGCGATCCCGGGATCGCCACGGGGCCGGATCGGGTCCTGATGTTCGGCGGGATCGATGCCGCGGGCCTGAGCGACAAGACATACGAATGGAACGGCACATCGTGGTCCCTCCTGCCAGCGTCCGGGCCGCCGGCGCGTTCGACGCCCGGGCTGGCATGGGCCTCGGGGATGGGAGGGTTCGTGCTCGCGGGTGGGAGCGGATCGGGGGGGGCGCCCTGCGCGGATGTGTGGAGTTTCGAAGGATCGCGATGGATGCGTCTGGGGTTCGAACTCACGTACAACCCAGGCGTGCCGAATCTCACGGCGGACCCGGCGGGGCCGGGCGCAATCATTCTGTACGGAAACCCGTCGCCGGGCATCGCGCGGTTGACACGCAGCGGCATCGAGTACACCGGTCTCCCATCGGTTCGGGGCCTTGTTGAACCATGGGCGGGTTCGGTCGTGCTCGATCTCGCTCGTCATCGCCTGCTGTGCGTCGGTGCGTTGTCGCCCCACTTGCAGATGGAGCCGGTCGAACAGACAGTGGAGTTTGACGGTACTCGCATGGAGCGAGTGCGAACCCGTGGATCGCCCGGGCCGCGGTTTGAGCCCGATCTTGCGTACGACGCGCATCGGGAAAGGGTGGTCCTCTTCGGCGGCCTTCGGTCGCTGAGGCCGAACACACGATGCATCGATACCTGGGAGTATGAGAACGGCCGATGGACACTGACCGACACGCGGGGAATCGACACCCTGTCTCACGGCAGGATTTACTATGATCCCGTTCAACAGCGCATTCTCATGATCGGCGCGTGCATCGGCGATGATCCCCGCGGTCCGGGCCGGGTGTGGGAATATCAACCCGGCGAATCACCCTGATCGAGTGTTTCGGAGCATGTCCGAGAAGCACGCGGATGACGCCGGCGCGGCACACTATCCTCGTTAGATATGCGATCCGTATCGCGAGGGGGCTCGCCGGGGTGCTTGATCTGGCTCCGAGCGAGTGCATGACCGATGGACCTCCCACCTTCGTTCCATGATTCGACCGTTCCATGTCATCGTCACGGCGGCACTCGCGGCGACCGCCGCGTTCGCGCAGAGTTTCAACATCGACTTCGATGAATCACCCGGCGAGGCGGCGTCCGCGCCGCTGGCCACCTTTGGCGGCGCGATGGTACAACCCGGGTTCTGGAATGTGGTACCGGCCTCGGATCGATCGTCCCGACCCCTGCTCGACCTGGCGGGCACCGCGCGGGGTGTGATGATCGACCGGATCGGAGGGGAAGGGGGGTTCACGTTCGATCACCCCAACACGACCGGCGAGTTTCACTTCCTGCTCGACGACCTGGTGAACATCGGGTTCGAGGGGAGCACGACAACGATCCGACTGACGGGTCTTGTGCCGGGCGTGTACCGCGTCGTGATGTACGCGATCTCGCCCGACAACCCCGGGGTGGACCGGACGAGCATCTTTATTTCAGGCGCGACCGGTGCAAACCCGCAACTGGTCGGGGGCGATATGCCCGTCAACGCTTTCGGCAACGGCTTCACGCACTCGGACCATACCGCCGCGGTCGAATCGTCTCTCTTGAACGTGACCGCGACCGCCGCAACGGGGTACGGCTCGGTGAACGGCATGCAGGTGAAACTCATCGCGCCTCGCCGCCTGCATGTTCGACCCGAGGCGCCCGCCGGGGGCGACGGCACCACATGGTCGCGGGCGTACCGCACGCTGGGCGAGGCGCTCGAGCGTGCTGCCGCTTCGGGCGATGAAGTACGCGAGGTGTGGGTGGCGCGGGGCACGCACCGTCCGAGCGAGACCAATCCGATGGCAACGTTCACGGTCCCTCGGGGTGTGCGTGTCTACGGCGGTTTCGTGGGGGACGAAACGACCCTGGCACGCAGAGACATTCTTGCAAACCGCACCGTGCTGAGCGGTCGGCTCGAGGGGGCCGTTCGCTCCCGGTGGGTGGCCGTACTGCAGGGCGGCGCAGAGCCGTTCACCATCGGCCCGCCCGCGTTGGACGGCTTCACGGTCGAGGATGGGGGTCTCAACGGCGTGGGCGGGGGTGTGAGAATCGTGGGAAGAGGCGATGTCTTTCGCTGCACTCTTCGCGGGCACTCCGGGGGCGCGATCCGTGCTGAAGGCGCGGCGAGGATCGTGGGATGTGACGTGTCGAACAACACGGGGATCGACGGCGCGGGCATCCACGCCTCCGCCGCGGTGCTGATGCTCAACACCCGGCTGCACGGGAATCTGGCGACCGGGCGCGGCGGTGGCGTGTTCCTGAACTCGGGCGGCTCGCTCGTGGGTGTGGCCTCGTGGGGCAACGCCGCGGCGGAGGGCGCCGGCGCGTACATCGCGTCGGGTGATGCGGGCCTGGTGAACTGCACGCTCGCGCTGAATCGGGGAGCCGCGGCGGCGGGTCTCTTTGCGGGCGGGAGCCTGCGCATCGAGAACTCGGTGCTTTCCGGCAATCGAGAGAGCCGCGCGAACCCGGCGCCGATGCTGGAGCAGAACCTGACAGTCGCGGGCTGGCCGAGCGCGGCATCAGGCTCCCGGAACCTCGTCGAGGGGTACGCCGCGGGTCCGCTGCTTTTGACGTGGAGCGCCGATCCGGTCTTCGCCGATCCGCTCGGCGCGGACGGAGTGCCGTTCAGCGGCGACGAGTCGGTGGCGGTGGCGGGGGGATCGCCCGCGATCGATGCCGGTGACACGGGGCGGTTGCCGGTCGATGTCTTCGATCTTGATTCCGACGGCGATACCGATGAGGTGCTGCCGATCGATGCCGCCGGGAACGATCGACGTTCGGATGATCTCGATACGTCCGACACGGGCTGCTGTGAAGCCCCGATGGTTGACCTGGGCGCGTTCGAGTACGTCACGCCCCCGCCCTGCCCCGCGGACTTCAACCAGGACGGCGGCGTGGACGGGAGTGATGTCGAGGCCTTCTTCCTGGTGTGGGAGACGGGCGGTGAGTTCGGCGATGTGAACCGAGACGGCGGCGTGGACGGGGGCGATGTGGAGTTCTTCTTTCTCGCGTGGGAGGCGGGCGGTTGTTGACCCGGAGTGACACGGCGCGCCCGGGTCATACACGGCAGCATTGAGGCGTTGTATACTCGCCCCATGCGAATGTCACCACTTGTCCTTCTCGCGGCGACCGCCTCCACAGCGTTGGCCCAGGCTGAGGCCGCCCCCGAGCCGGCGCCCGCGAAGCGATCGGCGAGCGCGTCTTTCACGGTCTACGGGGACTACACCTTTCAGTCGGACCTGGATGACGGCGAGGGCGAGGTATCGGTCTGGCGGGCCGGTGCGAACCTCGACATGTCTTTCCCGGTGTGGGAACGCTCGAGCCTGGGAGTCTCGCTGCGGGGCGAGCGGTGGGGCTTTGATTTCAACAACGCCACGGCGTTCGATAGTGCCGACGGCGAGCCGTGGGACGACGTCAACGACTTCGCGGCCCTGGTGAGTTTCAGCCATCAATGCACGGATCGCTGGTCGGCGATAGTGGGGTTGGGCGGCGAATCCGGGTATGCGCAGGGCGCGGACTTCGACGACTCGCTCACCGGTGGCGGATTCGTGGCGGCATCGTACAAGTTCAACGATGATCTGACGGCGGGCCTGGGCGTTTCTGTGCGCACCGTGCTCGAGGATGATGCAATCGTGTTTCCCCTGCTGTTACTCGATTGGAAGATCGCGGAACAATGGCGACTGACCACCTCGCCGGGCGTTTCGCGCCGCCTGATCGGCCTGGCGTACTCGCCCAACGACCAGATCACGATCAAGTTCGGCGGCGGATATGAACGACTGGACTTCAGGCTTGACGATGATGCGCCGGCCCCCGAAGGCGTGGGCCGGTATCAGCGGATCCCGGTGGGAGTTGACGTCGCGTGGAAGTTTTCTTCCCAGTGGAGCGTGTCGGTCTACGGCGGTGCGCACGTCTGGCAGGAGTACCAACTCGACGATGAGGATGGGAACAAAATCACCGAGGATGATGCCGAAATCGCACCTTTCTTGGGCGCGTCCCTCGAGTGGCGGTTCTAGTTCCGTCTGGTATGAGTTGACAACATCATGGCTCGTTGATTCAATCCAGGCTACCCGCTATCCTTCTTCCCTTCGGAATTGAGCCGACCGTGACGGACCCGGTGTGACAACATCGGCGAGGCGCGGTCAGGGGCGGTCCCATCGCGGCTGATGGACCGGTCCGCTCTGGCGACGGGAAACCGTCGCACCCCCGCCGCGGATACCGATTCTCCGTGTTCCCCCGCTCTGGGAACGCTGCGAACCGGGCCGCGACAATGTTGGTTGTGGTCCATGTAGTTCGCACGCCCGTGACACCACCGTCCCGCGGCATCCATCAGGAGATCGAGTTCGCCCGACTTTCAGTGGTCGATGGTGTAATCGGCAGCACAGCAGATTTTGGTTCTGTTAGTCCAGGTTCGAGTCCTGGTCGACCAGTTTGCCTCTACGGGGCCGAACGCTCTCGGTGCCCCTTGAACACGGATGAGACAGTTGACAGATGATGCTCGGTCGCACATGACTGAAGAGACTCGCCAACCCCCATCCGCCATCATCCTTGCCGCTGGCAAGGGGACACGGATGAAGTCCGACCTGCCCAAAGTGGTCTTTGAGGTGGGCGGGCGTCCAATGGTGTGCGCCGTGGTGGACGCCTGCCGCGGGGCGGGGATCGGGAGAATCGTGGTGGTGGTGGGGCACATGCAGGAGCGTGTGCGCGAGGCCCTGGCCGGGTACAACGTGGAGTACGTGGTTCAGGACAGGCAACTGGGGACCGGCCACGCGGTGCAGTGCGCGGCGGAGGGTTTCGCGGGCGATACCGGTGATGTCTTCGTGCTCTGCGGAGACGGCCCGCTGATCCGCGCCGCCACGCTCCGGGCGATGATCGAGCGACACAGGAGCAACGGTGCGGCGGCAACGCTGGCCACCTCGGTGATCGACGATCCAACCGGCTACGGGCGCATCACGCGGGACAGCGCGGGCCGGTTCGCGGCGATCGTGGAGCACAAGAACTGCACGCCCGAGCAACTGATGATCCGCGAGGTCAATCCGAGTTACTACTGCTTCAACGCGGCGGCGCTCTTCGACGCGGTGCGCCGGGTGGAGCGCAACGGGCTGAGCGGCGAGTATTACCTGACCGATGTGCCCGAACTGCTCATGCGGTCGGGACGGCGCGTCGAAGTGATCGAGGCCGTGCCTCCGGAGGACGTGCTGTCGATCAACACGCCCGATGATCTCGCGGCGGTGGACCGCATCTACCGCGCCCGCGCGGGGGCGGCGGTGGGGGGGAGGGCCTGATGCGCGGCGACACGGAGATGATGGTCTTCGCGGGCCGGTCCACGGTGGACCTGGCGCGCCGGGTCTGCAACTACATGGACTGCGCCCTGGGCCAGGCGAAGACCGAGTTCTTCCCCGACGGCGAGGTGATCGTCAAACTGGGCGAGGATGTCCGCGGGCGGGATTGCTATGTCATCCTCTCGACCTGCGAGCCGGTGAACGACAACCTGATGGAGCTGCTGGTCTACATCGACTGCCTCCGCCGGGCCAGCGCTGGACGGATCACCTGCGTGATCCCGTACTTCGGCTACGCCCGGCAGGACCGCAAGGACGAGGGCCGGGTGCCCATCACGGCGAAACTGGTGGCGAACCTCATCACCGCCGCCGGGGCGCAGCGGGTGCTGGCCATCGACCTGCACGCGGCCCAGATCCAGGGCTTCTTCGACATCCCGCTCGATCACCTGTCGGCCACGCCGGTCTTCGTCGATTACTTCAAGCGCAACCGCGCGGACCTGGGCGACCTGTGCCTGGTCAGCCCCGATGTGGGCAACGTGAAGGTGGCCGAGGGCATGGCGAACCTGCTCGACGGCGACCTGGCGATCATCAACAAGCGGCGGCTGAGCGGGTCGAAGGTGGCCACGGGCAACCTCATCGGCAACGTCACCGGCAAGACCGTGCTGATGTTCGACGACATGATCTCGACCGCCGGCACGGTCGTCGAGGCGGCGAAACTGGTGATGGAGAAGGGCGCCAAGGACGTGCTCGCCGCCGCGACGCACCCGGTGCTGGTCGGCCCGGCGGTGGAGCGGCTCTCGGCCTCTCCGATCAGCCGCGTGGTGGTGTGCAACACCATCCCCTTCGCCCAGCGCTGCGCGCCGCTGAAAGACAAACTCGTCGAACTCTGCGTGGGCAGCCTCCTCGGACAGGCGATCCACCGCATCCACAACAACCAGTCCGTGAGCGCCCTGTTCAAGTTCACGGCGGGGACGAAGAGGTAGGCAGAAAGCACCGGTCGGAAGCAGAGCACACCAGACACCATTCACGCACGCGGCGCACGCCGCATACGGAGATTCACATGCACGAGCAAGCACCCGTTCTTCAGGCCAAGTCACGCGAGAAACTCGGTTCCCGGTACAGCAAGCGCGTCCGCGCCTCGGGCGGGCTGCCCGCGGTGATGTACGGGCACGGGCAGGCGCCCGTCGCCATCACCCTCGACTCGCGCGAGGCCATCACGCACTTCCAGGCCGGCGAGAAGGTCTTCCGCATCGGCATGCCCGGCGAGAAGGACTCGCAGATCGTTCTGCTCAAGGAACTCCAGTTCGACTACCTGGGCACCAACATCGTCCACGCTGACTTCGCCCGCGTGGACCTCAACGAGCGCGTCCGCACCCGCGTGGCGATCCAACTGGTCGGCGAGGCCGTGGGCCTCAAGCAGGCCGGCGCCATCCTCATGCACCCGGTCAGCGAGATCGAGATCGAGTGCCTCGTGCTCGAGATCCCCGACTACATCGAGGTCCCGATCAACGAACTCGATGTCGGCCACGCCATTACCGCCGGGGGCGTCAAACTCCCCAGCCCCTCGATGAAACTGCTGACCGACCAGCACGGCATGGTGGCGCAGATCGTGATCCAGCAGGAGATCAAGGTCGGTGAAGAGACGGCCACCGCCGCCGGTGCCGCCGAGCCGGAGGTACTCACCGCCAAGAAGCCCGCCGAGGGCGAGGCCGCCAAGCCCGCCGCGGGTGCCGCGAAGGACGCCAAGGCCCCCGCCGCGGGTGCCGCGAAGGACGCCAAGGCCGCCCCGAAGAAGTAACACTCACCTCACCGCGGATCGAAAGGTCCGCGGCGAGTATTCTCCCGCCGGGCGTCCGGCGGGCTCGCACCCTCGAACACGGGCATGAAACTGATCGTCGGACTCGGCAATCCCGGACCCCAGTACGCCAGAACGCGGCACAACGCCGGGTTCATGGCGGTGGATGCGCTCGTGCAGAAGCACGGGAAGGGCGAGCCGGTGAAGTCCCGCTTCCAGGCGGCGACCAGCGAGTGCACGATCGGCGGGGAGCGCTGCCTTTTCCTCAAGCCCACCACGTTCATGAACCTGAGCGGGCAATCGGTGGGCGAGGCGGTGCGGTTCTTCAAGATCGACCCCGCGCAGGACGTGGTCGTCGTGGTCGATGATCTCTACCTTCCGACCGGCGCGGTGCGGCTGCGTCCCGGCGGGGGCACGGGGGGCCACAACGGCCTGGAGAGCATCACCAGACTCCTGGGCACCGATGCCTACCCGCGGCTTCGCATCGGCGTGGGCCTCCTGCCCGACGGCGGCAAGCCGCCGTTCATGGACCAGGCCGACTTCGTGCTGGGCCGCTTCACCGACGATGAAGAGCCGCTGCTGCGGGGGGCGCTCGACAAGAGCATCGCCGCGGTCGAAACCTTTGTCACACGGGGACTGACGCACGCGATGAACCAGAGCAACGCCGGGCCCCGGCGCGAGAAGAAGCCGCCCCCAACGCCCGGGCCGCCGCCCGCGGATTGACCGACAGACCAAACACCATTCACTCACGAAACTGATTTACCGACCCACTCTTTCACAAGGACAGCAGATCATGGCAGACAAGCGCGTGTACATGTACGAGGCGATGTTCCTCCTCAGCCAGGCCACCGCCGCGGAACTTTCCTCGGCCCTCGACCATATCAAGGAAGTCCTGGCCCGCGGCCACGCCGAGATCGTGGCGATGAAGAAGTGGGACGACCGCCGCCTGGCCTACGAGATCAAGGGCCAGAAGCGCGGCGTGTACATCCTCGTGTACTTCAGGGCGCCTGGCACCGATATCGCGCACATCGAGCGCGATTGCAACCTGTCGGAGAAGATCATGCGGGCGATGATCCTCCGGGCCGATCACCTCACCGAGGATGAGGCCAAGAACCTCGACGCCCGCAAGGAACTCGAGGTCGAGGCGAAGATGCGGGCCGACAAGGCCCCCGAGCCCGCGACGGCGTGAGTGTGGTCTCACCCTGCTGGTTGACACGGCCGAACAGGAGTGACCGCCACCGTTCGAAAAGTCGGGTGCAACCGTGGGTATACTGGTCGAGTCGGGCACACTATCTGTTAGGGTGTCCAAGAAGTACCGAAGCGCAGGAAAGGAGCGAACCGATGCCCAGTTACAACAAGGTCCTGTTGATGGGGAACCTCACCCGCGACATCGAACTCAAGTCGATCGGCAGCGGTCAGTCCGTGGGCAAGTTCGGCTTGGCGATCAACCGCCATTTCACGACGCAGTCGGGCGAGAAGCGCGAGGAAGTCACGTTCGTGGACTGCGAGGCGTGGGGCAAGACGGCGGAGACAATGGCCCGCTTCCTGACCAAGGGCAGGCCGGTCTTCGTCGAGGGCCGCCTGAAACTCGATCAGTGGACTGACAAGGAATCGGGCAAGAATCGGTCTGCCCTGCGTGTCGTGATCGACAACTTCCAGTTCGTCGACAGCAAGGGCGGCGAGGGCGGCGGTGGAGGGAGATCGGAAGAGCACACGTCTGAACTCCAGTCACCTTGTAATCT
>ERZ761603.1377-NODE-1377-length-18285-cov-17.162479_pt1 | contig 18285 bp, 20 predicted proteins | sample MGYA00511879_ERZ761603 | MGnify/ENA primary metagenome ERZ761603 (study PRJEB28899, sample SAMN02850040) | bioreactor sludge metagenome | biome: EBPR Sludge; feature: EBPR Bioreactor; material: flocular biomat | place: Australia: Thorneside Wastwater Treatment... | reverse complement strand
GCGACATCGATCTGCTCAATGTTTACGACATCGCCCAGAAGCCGGCGCTGCAGGTGTCACAGCATCTCGAGATCCGCTACCTGGCGCGGCTGATGATCCAGTATTCGGTGAAGCGGGTTCTGGTCATCGACAACAACGAGTTGCAGGGTTTTGTCTCCGATACCGACGTTGTCAGCAACCTGATCGAGCGTGCTGAGAACAATCGCTGAGGGCGCATCCCCCTTGAGGAGACCTGATGGAGAAGACGATCCGCCGCTACACGGCGTACTTTCCCCGTTGGTGCCAGGCGTTCGGTGATCATGTTCCCGATCCCGCTGGCGAGGGAAGGGCCGTTGAGTGGCTGATCGGCAGCGACAGCGTCGGGGTAATCGTACTGCCCGAAGTGCGCCACCTGCTTCTGCATGCGTTGCTGGGCGGTAAGCAACCGGTGGTGGAATCGTACCCCGGCCTGATCCGCCTTGATCAGCGCGAGTACGCCGAACCGTCAGTAATCGGCCATGCGGGCTACCGCGCCTTGCGCGAGCTGCTGCGCGACTCACCCGAAGCACACATGTTCCTCACCTATCACCTGATCTACCCGGCGGGCACGCGAATCATTACCATTTCCAGGAACTCTCCGTTGCCGCTGCTGTACAAGGAAATGGCGCGGCTGTCGCTGATTCTCCACGATTAGAGTCCGGCGGAGCTGAACGCCTGCCCGCTCTTTTCGGCGAGAGGTCCGGGAGGCGGTCTGTGGAGTGAGGCACAATGCGCGTATTGATTGTTGGCGACGTGCACGGAGACTTTGCTGGCTTGGCCGAATGCCTGGAGTGGGCTGTGGCTGAGCATGCCGTTGCCGCTGCCATACAGGTCGGCGATTTCGGTTTTTTCCGTGACCGGATGGAAGAGTGGCTGACGCGCCGCCGGCGCTTCGCCGTTCCCGTTCATGCCATCGACGGCAATCGTGAGGATCATGGTTGGCTTGGCCGCTGCTGCAAAAATGGGGTCACGACGAGCTGGGGCGAGTCGCTCAACCTCATCTACCAACCGCGACCATCGACTGCCCGCGTTGGCGGCGCGTGCGTCGGCTTTCTCGGCGGCGCCCTGCACGTTCATCGGAAGCAGGAGCATCGTGTCCTGAGCGGCCGGCCCAACTATATCGACACAACCCAGCTGGCGCAGGCGATCGCGCTGTTCAGCCGCGAACAGCCCCGTCTGTTGGTGACCCATTCGTGTCCGGCCGGCATCGGCATTGGCCTCAAGGGCGATCCGGCGCTCAGGCTGAGTCTGATCAATCATGTCGTCGATGCCGGATTCGATCCCGGTCCTCCCGATGACCGAGGCGAGACGACACTTCGCCAATTATGGCAACAGCTTGCTCCACCGTCGCCGGCCTGGGTCTTCGGCCACTTCCACCGTCGCCACGAAGCGATCGTCGGTGGCACGCGTTTCATTTGCGTCGGCGCCCTGGAGTGGTCAGCCACGCAGGGCCAGGAAATGTTCTGCTGGGACAGCGAGTCGGGGCAAATCGACACGATCCGTTTCCGGCCGCGCAATTGTCAACGCCGTTATTGACAGGGTTCTGCGGCGACTCTTGGAACCCTGTTATTCCGGCAGTCCATTGAGAAGCACCATGGCGCGCAGGGATTCGCCGGGATCGCCGAGCGAGCCGAACCAGGTCTGCATGATGGACCCGATTTCCCCGCTGCGATACAGTCCGGCGAGTACGCGATCGACCAGGAGACGAAAATCGGCGTCGCGACGCATCATCAGTCCGTAGGGTTCATAGGTGAACTGGACCGTCGCCAGCTCGAAGCCCTTTCCCTGTCCGCGGAGCAGGGCACTCGAAATCAGGATCGTCCGGTCGGCAGCGTAAGCGATGGCCGCCTTGTTGCTCAGTGCCTTGATCGCAGCATCGTGGTCGGCGACCTTCAGGACGCGAACGCCGAGCTTGCCGGATCTGACGAGATCATCCAGCGTTTTCTCGGTTGTGGTGCCGGTGACAACCGCCACCCCTTGATCCTTGATCTCGTTCAGCGATGCCGGCCGTTCGTTCTCCCGGAAAAGAAGACCTGCGCCATCCACATAAGTCATCAGACTGAAGTCAAAATCTGCCCGGCGCGATAACGTCTGTGTCGTGTTGCCGCATTCAAGGTCGATATCGCCACGCTTGAGCGCCTCAAAACGGCTTTGCGCCGAAACAGGGACCCAACGCACATCGAGCTTGGCCAGTTGCAAGTGGGCAGCAACGGCATCAACGACTCGCCGGCAGAGATCAATGGAATAGCCGCGTGCCTGACGGTCGTCTCCCACGTAGGAAAACGGAATCGATTGTTCGCGATAACCCAGCTTGATCGTTCTTGACTGCTTGATCTTCGCCAGCGTCGAATCGTCTGCACTGGCTGGAGCCGTCCAACTGAGACACGAGATGAACGCTGCTGCGAGAAGGGCAAATGACTTCATGTCTATTCCTTTATGCGACTGAATGCGGTGGAGTGGATGCGAACTCTGGCTCGTGGATTCGGCCAACAACAAGGGGTGATCACAGTAACCGGTTGGGGGCGTTCCTGAACGATCGTGCATCATACAACTGGATGCCCGCCTGCGCAGGCATGACCCATTAACCAGCGCTTCCCTAGGCGACGCGGATTGGTCTACCCCGGGAGGCTGAGTTGGCCGGCTTGCCGCGCATCTCGCGTTCACCACTTACACTCAGCGTCGCCGCTCCTCTTCGATCAGGTGCGGCCACGCCATCCGCATGTAGTAACCCATCGACCAGAGAGTCAACACCGCGGCGACATAAATCAACCAAGTACCCATCTGGAGCACGTCGATGCCGCCAATCGGCGCCTGGTAGAGAAGCATTGGAATCGCGATCATCTGCGCGGTTGTCTTGATCTTGCCGATCATCGACACGGCGACGCTACGATGGGCGCCGATCTGCGCCATCCATTCGCGCAGCGCCGAAATTGTGATTTCGCGGCCGATGATGATCGCTGCGAGAATGGCGTCGAGCCGTCCCAGTTGCACGAGAACAATTAGCGCTGCGGCTACCATTAGCTTGTCGGCAACCGGATCGAGAAACGCCCCGAACGCCGACGTCTGCTGCCAGCGGCGGGCGAGATACCCATCCAGCCAATCGGTGACTGCGGCGACGACAAACACCAGCGTCGCCGCCAAGTCGCGACCGAGCGCCACGAGCCACGATTCGGGCATGTAATAGACGGCGATCATCAGTGGGATGAGGACGATCCTTAGCCACGTCAGAAGGATGGGAATGTTGATGGGCATCAGTGCAACGCTGCGTAGATCTTCTCGGCCAGTTCCCGGTTGATTCCTGAAACCGCCGTCAGTTGGTCAATTCCGGCATCGGTAATTCCCTGCAGACCACCAAAACGGGCAATCAGTGCCTTGCGCCGCTTGGGGCCGATACCTGCAATCTCGTCCAGCCGCGATGTACGCCCGCCTTTGCCGCGCCGCGCCCGGTGTCCGGACACTGCGAAGCGGTGTGCCTCGTCGCGGATTTCCAGAATCAATTGCAGCGCGGCATGCTCGGGAGTCAATTGTAATGGCGGACGCTCGTCGGCGAACACCAGGGTTTCCAGGCCGGGTTTCCTGTCTTCGCCCTTGGCGATTCCGAGCAACGGCAGGTGTGACAAGCCGAGTTCCTCGAGTGCCGCTGCCGCAGCTTTCACTTGTCCACAACCCCCATCGACGAGGATCAATGCCGGCAGCACACCGCCGTTGCTCAGCAGTCGATCGTAACGCCGCTGGACTGCCTGACGAATCGCCGCGTAGTCGTCTCCAGGCTGGATGTCGCGAATGTTGAAGTGCCGGTACTCGGCTTTGCGCATGCCGGCGCCCTGAAAAACGACGCATGCCGCCACTGTAGACGCGCCCTGGGTGTGGCTGATGTCGAAGCACTCGATCCGCACTTCCCCCTCAAGATCGAGCGCCAAGGTCTCAGCGAGCGCCTCGAGGCGCGCCTCCTGACGTAGCAACGCTCCACGCCGCGCGACGATCGCCAAGCGCGCGCCCTGTTCCGCCATCTCGACCCAGACCCGCTGCGTCCTCAGCCGCGCCTGCGAGAGCGCGACCCGCCGCCCGGCCAGGGTGCTCAGCCAATCGCCCAGCTCGCTGTCGGCAAGCGCTAGATTGATCAGGATCCGCGGCGGGATAGGATGTGCGAGATAGTGCTGATAAAGAAAGGCCTGCAATACTTCCTGCGCCGACGAGTCGACCGAGTTCACCGGAAAGCAGGCGTGGTCGCCAAGGTGCCGGCCGCCCCGGACCATCGCCAGGTTGAGGCAAAACAGGCCACCCTCGTCAGCAACAGCAATGATGTCGACATCTTTTTCCTTGTCGCTGGCGACGTATTGCTTCTCCTGAACTTGCCGCAAGGACTGGATCTGATCGCGGTAGATCGCCGCCTGCTCGAAGGCGAGTTTTGTCGCTGCCTCGTCCATCGCCTCGTTCAGGCGGCCGATGACGTCCTGTTGCCGACCCTGCAGAAACATCATCGCCATCTGCACATCCTGAGCGTAACGCTCAGGCTCGATCAGATCTACGCAAGGAGCCGAACAACGCCTGATCTGATACAGGAGGCAGGGCCGCGAACGATGGTTGAAGACGGGGTTCTCGCAGGTGCGCAGGCGGAACATCTTCTGCAGCAGGTTGATGCTCTCGCGAACCGCCGACGACGAAGGAAACGGTCCGAAGTAGTCTGCACGCTTGTCGATGCTACCTCGGAAGAAGCCCAACCGGGGAGCGTCATCGCGCGTGAGAACAATGTAGGGATACGATTTGTCGTCACGAAACAGGATGTTGTAACGCGGCGACAGGGTCTTGATCAGATTGTTCTCGAGCAACAGCGCTTCGCTCTCGGAACGGGTGACCGTCGTCTCAACAGCCGCGACCTGCGTGACCATCAGCGCGATGCGCGGACTGGAATGCTGGTCGCGGAAGTACGAAGCGACCCGCTTGCGCAAGTTCTTTGCCTTGCCGACGTAGAGCACATTGCCGGCAGCGTCGAGCATGCGATAAACGCCGGGGAGCTCGGTCAGCGTCGCCAGCAGCGAACTGGGGTCAAACGGTTCTCTGATCGGCATCCCTGGCCACCGTTCCCCGCTCAGGTGAGAGCCGCTGCGCCCAGTTGATACCGTCCAGGTAGACGGGGTCGTGCTGCAGTTGCGCGGCATCGATCGCGGCAGCCGACGGACAGAGGCGCTGGACGCGCTCAGCACGCCGTGCATCGGCAGCTGGCCGCCAGGCAGCGAGCAGTGGGTCGACGCGGTCCGCTGCGTTGCATACCAGCAACAAGTCACAACCGGCGTCCCACGCTGCACGGCAGCGGTCGACGATGTCGCCGGCAATGCCGGCGGCCGCCATTGACAGGTCGTCGCTGAAGATGACGCCAGCGAAGCCGAGGTCTCGGCGCAGCAGACGCATCCAGCGCGGCGAAAACCCGGCCGGTCGCTCGTCAACCTGCCGGTAGATGACGTGCGCCGGCATCACGGCGTCGAGCGGAAGCCTGCGATACGGTTCGAGGTCGGCAGCGAGTTCGTCGAGGCGGCGCTCATCGACCGGCTGCGCGAGGTGCGAATCAGCCTCGACCCAGCCGTGACCAGGAAAGTGTTTGCCGCAGGCCGCCATGCCGGCGCGACGCAGACCGTCCGTCAAGCGCCCGGCGAGTGCAATGACGACTGCCGGATCGCGATGCAACGCGCGGTCGCCGATGACACCGCTGCGCCCCCAATCGAGATCAAGGACCGGCGTAAACGAGAGATCGACGCCGCACAAACGCAACTCTGCAGCGAGCACGTAACCGATTGCATGCGCGGCGACCTTTGCCGCCTCGGGGTCTCGTTCCCACAGCTCACCCAGGCGACGCATCGCTGGCAAGCGTGTAAACCCTTCGCGACAGCGCTGAACACGTCCCCCTTCGTGATCGACGGCGATCAGCAAGGGGGGAGCGCGCAGCGCGTGTACCTCGCTCGTCAGCCGCCGCAACTGCTCGCGCGATGCATAGTTGCGCGCAAACAAAATCAGACCGCCAACCAGAGGGTGGCACAGGCGCTGTCGATCACCGTCTTCGAGTTGCAAACCGGCGACATCAATCATCAACGGCCCCGGAGGACACGGCACGCTCATCCCACCTGCTCCATGACCACGAAAGCGATCGCAAAGTCACGCTCATCACTGATCGACAATTGCACGGCGACCGCGCGCTCGGCGAGGTAGGCCGCCAGCGCCGCCTCGTATTCAAAGTATGGACGACCATGGACATCATGCGTGATGCCGATGTTGGCAAGCGTCACCGGGGAAACGAGCCCGGTCCCGAGTGCTTTGGCGAAGGCCTCCTTGGCAGCAAAGCGCTTGGCGAGAAAGCGCTCGGGGTAGCGGGCAGTCACGAACTCGTTGCGCTCCCTGGGCGCCAACAACTTGTCAACGGCGCGCTGACCGTGTCGCTCGTAAAGCTGTGCCATGCGGGCGATGGCGACGATGTCGGTGCCGATCCCGGTAATCATCGTGCCGGTTCCTGCGCCTCGCGCAGCAGTCGTTTCATTTCCCTCACAGCTTCCCGCAAGCCGACAAAGACAGCACGGCTTATGATCGCGTGGCCGATGTGCAGTTCCCTGATTCCGGCCATTCTGGCCACCGGCTGTACGTTGAAGTAGTTCAACGCGTGCCCGGCGTTGAACCGCATTCCCAGGCGCCTGACGGCCTCGCCGGCGAGACGGATCTTGTCGAGCTCGGCGGTAACGGCAGCACTCTCGGGATCGCGGCCCTGGGTGTAGAAGGCGTGCGCATATGGACCGGTGTGAATCTCGCACACGCGGGCGCCGATGCGCGCCGCCGCTGCCACTTGTTCGGGGTCGGCATTGATGAAAACGCTGCTCAGGATTCCGGCGTCGGCCAGACGGGCGACGACCTCGCGCAAGCGCTCTTCCTGCGCGACGACGTCGAGACCCCCCTCCGTCGTTACTTCATGTCGACCTTCGGGTACCAGCATCGCCATCTGCGGCTTTGTCCGGCAGGCGATCGCGACCATCTCTTCGGTCGCTGCCATCTCGAGGTTAAGCTTGATCTGCGCCAGATCGCGCAGCTTTTCGAGGTCGCTGTCCTGAATGTGACGCCGATCCTCGCGCAGATGTATGGTGATCCCGTCGGCACCGCCGAGATGTGCCTCAACCGCCGCCCACACTGGATCCGGCTCGTAGGTACCACGTGCCTGCCGAATAGTCGCCACGTGGTCGATATTCACTCCCAGTTCGATCATAGCTCGCGTAGCTCCCTGAAAATGCGGCGGCTGGCGAGCATCCTGCCACCGGTGTAATGGGCGATCGCGGTTCGCATCAGGAGCTTGGCTTCGCTCAGCGAACAGGGGTCAGACAAGTCGTTACGCGCCAGATCGAGCAGTGTCCGCCCGCTCACCGCGAGCGCCGAGGTCCCCGGCAGCGTGACCAGCAGCGGTCCCCGCTCGATCTCGTAAACATAGTGGGCGTCAGCGGTCACAGTCCTGCCTTCGCTATCACGGTCGAGCAAGAGACCATAACCCAGTTCTTGCAGCAGTAAACGCTCGAAGCAGCGCAGATCGGCCTCGTGCGCACCCGCAGCCAGTCGGCGCAAGGTTTCGGCATAGGTCGAGAACAGGTGCACGTGCGCATCCTCACGCGGCAGCAAGTGCATCAACAGTTCGTTGAGATAGTAGCCGAAGAACAACGCCGGTCCGCCGAGGAGGGGTTGACCTCCCTGCCACTCGGCCCGCATCAACGTCTGTACTTCGCCCTTGCCCGCCCAGGCCACTTCGAGAGGCTGAAAAGCGAGCAGCACACCACGCAACGCCGAACGCGGCCGCCTCGCCCCGCGCGCCAGCAAGGCGACGCGTCCGAAGTCGCGCGAGAAAACGTCGACAATCAGGCTGGTTTCGCTGTACGGGTATGCGTGCAGCATGAACGCCGGCTGACCGTCAACCCGGTGCCGCTGCATCAGCCGACGACGGTCTCGCCGCTCAAGGGCGAGCCAGTGGCCTAGGTGTAGCCCAGACTCTGGACCAAGCGCTCATCGTCAGCCCAGCCTGACTTCACCTTGACAAAAACTTCGAGGAAAACCGGGCCACCGAACAGCCGCTCCATGTCCTGCCGCGCTTCGCTGGCGATGCGTTTCACCGTCTGCCCGCCGGTGCCGATAACAATCGTCTTGTGTCCCGGTCGATCGACGACGATCGCCGCATGGATACGACGCAGGCGACCATCGACGACAAAACGCTCGACCTCGACCGCCACTCCGTAAGGCAATTCGTCGCCGGTCAAACGAAAAACCTTCTCGCGGATGAACTCGGCAGCCAGAAAGCGCTCGCTGCGGTCGGTCAGTTCGTCCTCGGCGAAGAGGTAGTCGCGGTTGGGCAGGTATTTACGCGTTTCGGCAAGCAGTGCCTCCAATTGGACTCGGCGCACCGCGCTGACGGGAACGATGGCCGCGAACGCGGCTTCGCTGGCCAGACGCGCTAGAAAGGGCAACAATTCTGCCTTGTCCGACAGTTGATCGATCTTGTTCACAACGATGATCAGCGGACAAGCGACAGGAACGAGAGAACGAACGACCCGATCGCCATCGTTGAGGCGTCCCGCCTCAACGACCAGCAGGGCAACATCGACTTCGGCCAGCGCCTGGCGAACCCCGCGGTTCATCACCTGATTGAGGGCATTGCTGTAGCGCGTCTGAAAACCGGGGGTATCGACGAAAACAAACTGTGCGTCCACCTGGGTGAGGATGCCCATGATCCGATGACGAGTCGTTTGCGCCCGCTGCGAGACGATGCTCACCTTCTCGCCTATCAGGGCATTGAGCAGGGTGGATTTGCCGACGTTGGGGCGGCCGACGATGGCGATCGTCCCGCAACGCGTTTCGCTCATGACGCCTCCACTCCCTCCAGCGCGCGCTGCGCCGCCATCTGCTCGGCCGCCCGGCGGCTGCTACCGTATCCTTCGGTGCGAATGCGCAAGGCATCGATGACACAGGCAACGGTAAACTGCTGCGCGTGCGCCTCGCCTGTGGCGCCGACGATGGCGTACTGCGGCAAGGCGAGGCGCCGACCTTGGAGCCACTCCTGCAAACGCGTCTTGGCATCCTTGTTGTCCAGGCCGGGTAGCAGTTGATTCAGGGTATCGGCGTACAAGCACGTGATGACCTCGTTGACCACGGTAACCCCCGCATCGAGCCAGACCGCGCCCAACAGGGCTTCCAGCGTGTCAGCAAGGATGGATGGCCGCTGCTGTCCTCCGCTTCTCTGTTCGCCGTCGCCGAGACGAAGGTAATCGCCGAGCGAAAGTGCCTGCGCCTTGCGGTATAGACTATCCTGACGCACAAGTTGCGCCCGCAGTCGGGAAAGGTCGCCCTCGGGCAGGGCCGGAAAGCGCTCGTACAAGCAGCGCGCAATGGTAGCGTTGAGGATGGCGTCACCGAGAAACTCGAGCCGCTCGTTGTGCGGCGAACTGTAGCTGCGATGCGTCAGCGCGGTCTGCAGCAAACCCCTGTCGCGAAACCGGTAGCCGAGTGCACGCTCGAGTCCCGACTCGGTCATTGACTGAAGGCGCGCCCCGACGAGGAGCCGGCAAAGTCGATCAGGAGGCTGAAATTGGCCACCAGCGGGACCCGCTTCTCGTAGGAAAACGCAATGACGACTTGGTTGTTCTCCTTGTAGATGTCGAGGTCGGCGGGCGACACCGCACTGACGTGGTCGACCTCGATGTACTTGCCGAACGCTTGGCGGATCTCGGGCACTGTTTTGCCACCGGCTTCGCTTGCCACCTTGTTCACGGCCTGTCTGATCTTGTAGTACTCGATCATCTCGGGCATCACCCGGATGACGATGATCGATACGAGAGCGATGACAACGCCCCAGAGCAGCAAGGCAGAAAGCGCCAAACCACGCTGACGATTCATGACCGGCACTCCTTAGTTGAACGATCCAATCCGTTTGAAATCACTGAAATTGAACCAGATGAAGAACGCCTTGCCGACGATGTTCTGGTCTGGAACAAAACCCCAGAAGCGACTGTCGCGGCTATTGTCGCGATTATCGCCCATGACGAAATAGTGCCCCGGTGGCACGGTGCAGATCACTCCGGCTGCATTGTAAGAACAATTCTCGCGTTGAGGAAAGTGCGCCGGACCGGGAACAAAAGCCGGCGCATCCTCGTCGTTCAAGGTACGGAACTCGGTTGCCCCCATCTTTTCTGTGAATTGCTGTGAGTAATAGAGCCGCTCGGAGTGACGATAATCGTCGATCCTGCCGGTCGTTACCGGTTCCCCGTTGACCGTCAGTCGCTTGTTCAGATAGGCAACGCGATCACCCGGCAAGCCGACCACCCGTTTGATGTAGTCGAGCGAAGGATCCTCCGGATAGCGGAAGACCATCACGTCGCCCCGCTGCGGACTGTTGACGTCGACGATTTTCCAGTTCACGACCGGCAGGCGGATGCCATAGGTGTACTTGTTAACGAGGATGAAATCACCCACCTGAAGCGTCGGAATCATCGATCCCGACGGGATCTTGAACGGTTCGACGAGAAATGAGCGCAAGAGGAAGACGATCAGAAGCACCGGAAAAAAGCTCGCTCCATACTCCACCCACCACGGGTCTTTGACCCCGGCAGGGCGCCGCTTGCGTAAGACCAGGGAGTCGACCGCCCAGATTGCCGCGCTGATGAGCAGGAGGACCAACAGGATCAATGCAAAATTCACTCACTTACTCCTCTACTTGCCCACGCGCAATACGGCAAGGAAGGCTTCCTGGGGAATCTCGACCGACCCGACCTGTTTCATCCGTTTCTTGCCTGCCTTCTGCTTCTCGAGCAGCTTCTTCTTGCGCGTGATGTCGCCACCGTAACACTTGGCCAGCACGTCCTTGCGCAGCGCCTTGACGTTCTCGCGGGCGATGATGTGGGCGCCGATCGCCGCCTGGATCGCCACATCGTACATCTGGCGTGGAATCAGCTCGCGCATCTTGGCGGCGAGTTCGCGCCCGCGAAAAACCGAGTTGGTGCGATGCAGAATCACCGAGAGTGCATCGACCCGCTCACCATTGATCAAAATGTCGAGCTTGACCACGTCGGACGCCCGATATTCCTTGAACTCGTAGTCCAGTGATGCATAACCACGCGAAACCGATTTCAGCCGGTCGAAGAAATCCATCACCACTTCGGCCATCGGCATTTCGTAGACCAGTTGCACCTGCCGGCCGTGATAGCTCATGTCGATCTGACTGCCGCGTTTCTGATTGCACAGTGTGATCACGTTGCCCAGGTAGTCCTGCGGCACAAACACCGTAATCGTGATGATCGGCTCGCGAATCTCCTCTATTTTGGCTGGTTCGGGAAGCTTGGCCGGATTTTCCACCTGCAGGACGTTGCCGTCGCGCAGCAGCACTTCGTAGACGACCGTCGGCGCCGTGGTGATCAGATCCTGATCAAACTCGCGTTCGAGTCGTTCCTGGACGATCTCCATGTGCAGCAGGCCGAGGAAACCACAGCGAAAGCCGAAACCCAGGGCTTGTGACACCTCGGGCTCATAGCGCAATGACGCATCGTTCAGCTTCAGCTTCTCGAGCGACTCGCGCAGCACATCGTACTGGTTCGCCTCCACCGGATAGAGTCCGGCAAAGACCTGCGACTTGATTTCCTTGAATCCGGGCAGCGGCTCGCTCGCCGGGTGATCGACGAGGGTCAGCGTATCGCCGACCTTTGCCGCCTGCAGTTCCTTGATTCCCGAAATCACGTAGCCGACCTCACCGGCACGCAAGGCCTCGCGCTGAACCGCTTTGGGCGTAAACACGCCGACCTGTTCGCAGAGATGCGTCGAACCGGAAGCCATCAGCCGAATCCGGTCCTTGACGCGCAGGATGCCGTCGAAGACCCGCACCAGCATTACGACACCGACGTAGTTGTCGAACCAGGCATCAACCAGCAGCGCCCGCAGCGGCCGGCCGGCATCTCCCTCGGGCGGTGGAATGCGCTTGATGATGGCTTCCAGGATATCGATGACACCGTCGCCGGTCTTGGCCGAAGCGAGTATGGCGTCCGCGGCATCGATGCCAATCACGTCCTCGATCTCCTGACGCGCACTGTCCGGCGTTGCGGAAGGCAGGTCGATCTTGTTCAATACCGGCAGCACCTCGACACCGAGTTCAATCGCCGTGTAGCAGTTGGCCACCGTCTGCGCCTCAACGCCCTGCGAGGCATCAACCACCAGCAACGCACCCTCGCAAGCCGATAGCGAGCGTGAGACTTCGTAGGAGAAATCGACGTGACCCGGCGTATCGATCAGGTTCAGGTGGTAGACCTCGCCATCGCGCGCCCGGTACTGCAGCGCCGCAGTCTGCGCCTTGATCGTAATCCCGCGCTCGCGCTCGATATCCATCGAATCGAGCACCTGTGCCTCCATCTCGCGATCGGACAGACCGCCACACAAATGGATGATGCGATCGGCCAGCGTCGACTTGCCGTGGTCAATATGCGCGATGATGGAAAAGTTGCGGATCTGTTGCATGGGCATGTGGGCGCCGTAGGCACCGTGGCCACCGCAGTGCGGCTGAAAAAAAGGGTGCCGGCCATGGGCACCCTTGTTCGAACTGCCTTGAGCCCTGAATTCTAGCTGAATTCTTCCAGATAATCACGGACCTTGCGCACATCGAGGAAGTAGTGACAGAGTTCCCGACCCTCCGCCAGGAGAACGGGCACGCGTTCGTCGTAAAGCGCCTCAAGCTCTGGACTCGCGTCAACGTCGAGAACTTCGACCTCAACCGCGAACGCTTCGGCCAGCGCTTGCACAGCCGCCTCCATCTCTTCACAGAGGTGGCAATAGCGACGCGAAACCAGCGTCAGCCGCGCGCTACGCTTCATTCGCCGTGGCGATCCGACAGGCCCTTGAGGGTGACGAAGGTCTGTACGTCGCCGCGCCGGACAAGCAAGGTCACGTTGGCTGCCTTGTCGAACTGCGCGAGCAGGCCGTTGAACTGTTGCACGCTACGAACCGCTGTACTCTCGCCGCGCGCAATCAACGCCAGGATCACGTCTCCGGGCCGCAGATCGGCGCGCGCAGAATTGTTGCGCACTTCAACGATGACCAGACCGCCGGTGACCTTGAGGTCGCGCTTCTGTTCCGCTGTCAACTCTGCGACCACCAGACCGAGGCGGTTGGCAGCCTTTTCGGTCGGCTTCGAGGCACGATTGTCGGGAGCTGCTGCCTGTTTGTCGTCCGCAGTCTCGGCGACGACCAGCGAGAGATCCTTGTTCGCGCCTTTGCGCCAGATCTGCACCGTCACCCGACTCCCGGGCTTGGTGGCACCGACCATGCGCGGCAGGTCGCCGGAACCGGTGATCGGCTTGCCGTCGAATTTGAGGATGACATCGCCGGCTTCGATACCGGCCTTGTCGGCCGGCCCGCCCTTCTCAACGGCATTCACCACCGCCCCTTGCGCCTTGCTCAGCCCGAAAGACTCGGCGAGATCCTTGGTCAGATCCTGAATGACGACACCAATCCGGCCACGACTGACCTTGCCCGTTGTCCGTAGCTGTGTCTGTACGTCCATGGCGACGTCAATCGGAATTGCGAACGAAATGCCCATGAAACCGCCTGAACGGCTGTAGATCTGAGAATTGATGCCGACGACCTCACCCTTCATGTTGAACAGTGGTCCGCCCGAATTACCGGGGTTGACGGCAACATCGGTCTGGATGAAGGGTACGTAGTTCTCTTGTGGCAGCGAACGGCCCTTGGCGCTGACGATGCCGGCAGTCACGCTGTTGTCGAAACCGAAAGGAGAACCGATCGCGACTACCCACTCGCCGACCTTGAGCACGCCGGGGTCTCCGAGACGGACCGTCGGCAGCCCGGTCGCCTCAATCTTGATCAACGCCACGTCTGTCCGTTTGTCGGCACCGATCACGCGTGCCTTGAACTCGCGCTTGTCGGTCAGCCGGATCACGATTTCGTCGGCTGAAGCGACGACGTGCGCATTGGTCAGGATATAGCCGTCGGTGCTGATGATGAACCCCGAGCCCAGAGAGCGGGTCTCGAAGTCGCGCGGCGAACCGAAGCCCGGCACTCCCGGATGGCGCGGAACGAAACGACGAAAGAACTCGTACATCGGGTCGTTTTCGTCGAAGGGAAAAGGCTGCGCGCTGCCGCCACGGCTGCGCGCCGACTGCGTGGTGCTGATATTCACCACCGCCGGCCCTTGTTTTTCGACCAGATCGGTAAAGTCCGGGAGGCCTCGAGTCTGCGCCGATGCCAGCAGGCCGCAGCAGCAGAATAGGACCGCGACAAACCATTGTTTCATGGCTGCAAATGTCTCCTATGTGTCACACGAAAAGGCCTGTTGACGATGCGTGAGATGGGGAGCGGCAAGCCGGAAGTCAAGACCGGATCCAGATCTGAGTGCGGTCGTCGCGCCCGTAACGGCGCTGTGCTCGGTATAGGCACAGCCACCCGATCAACAGACCAGCCAGCGCGCCGACTAGCGCACCCGTCTCACCCGCCAGCAGCGAACCGCCCAGCGCCCCGGCCAGCAGCGCCAGCAAGGGAACAACATAGGCATGGAAGGCGCTCCTGCCGAGCGAGCCGGCGCGGACGCCCACGCGCACGCGCTGACCGATCGTACAACGCTCGGGATTGGCGACCCGGAAAGTCCGTGGCGTTGAGCATAGCAGCTGCCCAAGATGGTGACCGGCGCAGCCACCCGGCTCGCGACAGCGGCCACAGCCTGCTTCGTCGATGCGGATCGTCGCCTGCATGCCCTCGACCGCGATCACCGTCGCCGAGGAATCCGTTGTCAACTCGGCCCGCTCTACCATCTGCGGTCGGCAGCCACATCGAGCAGCGGCCGGAGTTTCTCGGCGACAGCTTCTCGTGCCCGGAAAATCCGCGACCGAACCGTACCGATTGGACAATTCATCGCCACGGCGATTTCCTCGTAGCTCAAGCCCTCGATCTCGCGCAGGAGGATGGCGTTGCGCAGTTCCTCCGGGAGCTCCGCCATCGCCGCGCTGATCGTTTCGCCGACCTGCCTCGACTGCAAGATGCTTTCCGGCGTGTTGATGTCGCGCAACTGTCCGGCGTCCTCGAAGCCCTCCGCCTCGTCAGCGTCGAAGTCGGTTGAAGTCGGCGCACGCCGTCCCTGAGCGACCAGGTGGTTCTTCGCCGTATTGATCCCGATGCGGTACAGCCAAGTGTAGAACGCGCTGTCGCCACGAAACGAAGGCAGTGCCCGGTAGGCCTTGATGAACGCTTCCTGAGCTACATCCTCCACTTCCGCTTGGTCACGCACGAACCGGGAGAGCAGGCGCCCCAGTTTGCGCTGGTATTTTCCGACCAGGATCTCAAAGGCATGCTGTTCACCGGCCTGGGCGCGTTCGACCAGCAGCTGGTCAATGTCGCGTTCGCTCATGCTCTGTAGGGGTCCTGTCGCAGACGGTCTCGTCGAGTGCGACGAAGTATAACGCATGCATCAAAATGCCATCGTAACAGTCCGTAATGGCCAGCAATCACCGCCTCCTTGTGCCTCAGAGGAGAGCCGCAAGGCTTATCGTCGGCCAGGCGGCGTGCTATAGTTGCAGCCTTTTTTGCCAGGATGTCCCGGTGATGCTCCGTTTCGACGTTCTCATCATTGGCAGTGGTCTGGCCGGCCAAGCCGCCGCTCTCCGGCTTGCACCGACCCACAAAGTGGCGCTCATCAGCAAGCGCAAACTGGAAGACAGCGCCTCGAACTGGGCGCAGGGAGGCATCGCCGCCGTCCTCGACAATCGTGACTCGATCGAAGCGCACATTCGGGACACACTAACAGCCGGTGTCTTCCTCAACAACCCGCAAGCAACCCGCTTCGTGATCGAAAATGGGCGGCGCGCCGTTGACTGGCTGATTGCACAAGGGGTTCCGTTCACCCGCGATGACGCGGGCTACCACTTGACCCGGGAAGGCGGACACAGCGCCCGGCGCGTCATCCACGTTGCCGACGCCACCGGCCAAGCTGTGCAACAGACGCTGACCGGCAAAGTACTGCAAGAACCCAACATCACGATCTTCGAACACCACATCGCGATTGATCTGATCACCGGAGACAAACTCGGCCTCGGCGACCAGCGCTGCCACGGTGTCTATGCACTGGATAGCCGAAGCGGCGAGGTCCTGACATTTGCCGCGCGCAACACCCTGATCGCCACCGGAGGAGCGGGCAAGGTTTATCTGTACACGACCAACCCAGACACCTCGACCGGTGACGGCATCGCAATGGCGTGGCGAGCCGGATGCCGCGTTGCCAATATGGAGTTCATCCAGTTTCATCCGACCTGCCTCTACCATCCGCACGCGAAGTCTTTCCTCATTTCCGAAGCGGTACGCGGCGAAGGAGGCCGGCTGCAACTTCCCGATGGTCGACGCTTCATGACCTGGCATGACCCGCGTGGCGAATTGGCCCCACGCGACGTCGTCGCGCGCGCGATTGATTTCGAGATGAAAAAGCGCGGCCTGGACTGCGTCTATCTCGACATCTCACATCAATCCGCGTCCTTCCTGAATGAGCATTTCCCAAACATCCTCGCTCATTGTCGCGAACTGGGAATCGACATCACACGCCAGCCGATCCCTGTCGTCCCCGCCGCGCACTATACCTGCGGCGGGGTCATCACCGACCTGCGCGCCCGTACCAACATCGCAGGTCTCTACGTTGCCGGAGAAGCCTCGTGGACCGGCCTCCACGGCGCCAATCGCCTGGCCAGCAATTCGCTGCTCGAGTGCTTGGTCTTCGCCGAAGCCGCCGCCAACGACATCCTCGTACAGCCAGCGCCGAACGATCTCCCCGACCTGCCGGCATGGGACGCCAGCCGCGTCAGCGACCCCGACGAAGAAATCGTCATTGCCCACAACTGGGACGAACTGCGCCGCTTCATGTGGGATTATGTGGGTATCGTCCGCACGACCAAGCGCCTGCAACGAGCGGAGAACCGGATTCGTCTGCTGGCGCGCGAAATCGATGAGTTCTACTCGCACTTTCGGGTCAGCCATGACTTGATCGAACTGCGTAACCTGGTGGTGACCGCCGACCTGATTGTCCGTTGTGCGTTGCAGCGGCGCGAAAGCCGCGGCCTCCACTACAGTCGCAACTATCCGCAGACTCTCCCGGCGGCGCGCAACACCATCATCCAGCGTCGTCGCCGGCGTCGGCTCTGAGGGCGACGCACCAGCGCAGCCAGAGCCGCAGCTGGCGAAACTGCCCGGTCGACACGCTGTCGGGCAACAACACCAGGTTTGGCAGTCGTCGCTGTTCCTCATCCCGTGTGCGGAGAACGATCAGGCTGCTGAAGACGGACGTCCCTTGGTCAACGGTCGCCGAGACTTGCTGGCCGTCGCCGCACAGAAAAGTAAGCTTGCCATCTTCACCGAGCCGCAGAGCGACGACGAACGGGTGCCTCAACGCTTGCCAGGCGGAGGCGAGGATCATTGCCAGCAGTGGCCAGAGTAAGACCGGCGGCCAGGGCGTGAGGAGCAGGGAATACGCTGCCAGGGCGTGGAGAACGAGCGCCAGTATGGAGAGCCGTTGCGAGCGGCGCAGCGCCAGCTGAGTCGGAAACTGCACGCGAGCAGCAGCGCCGGCGCGCGTTACCTAGAAGCGCTTGAAAGCGACGGTGGCGTTGGTACCACCAAATCCGAATGAGTTGGAAATCGCAGCTCCGATGGACATCTCGCGGGCCTCATTCGCGCAATAGTCCAGATCGCACTCTTCGTCCTGGTGAAACAGGTTGATCGTCGGCGGCGAGACCTGGTGATAGATCGCGAGCACCGTAAACAGGGCCTCGATACCCCCCGCCGCGCCGAGCAAATGGCCGGTCATCGACTTCGTTGAATTCACGACCAGCTTCTTCGCATGTTCGCCAAAGGCACGTTTGACGGCAATCGTCTCCGCCTTGTCACCCAACGGCGTGGAAGTTCCGTGAGCGTTCAGGTAGGCGACGTCTTCGAGATTGAGGCTGGCATTGCGCAAGGCATTCAACATGCAACGCGCCGCTCCTTCGCCGTCCTCACACGGTGCGGTCATGTGATGCGCGTCGGCACTCATGCCGAAACCCACCAGTTCGCAGTAGATCCGTACCCCACGCGCCTTCGCATGCTCGAGTTCTTCGAGGACGACGACACCCGCCCCTTCGCCGAGGACAAAACCATCCCGATCGCGATCCCATGGGCGACTCGCCGTTTTTGGATCATCGTTGCGCGTCGACAGGGCACGCGGCGCGCAGAAACCGCCAATGCCAA
>ERZ761603.1374-NODE-1374-length-18329-cov-35.827022_pt1 | contig 18329 bp, 16 predicted proteins | sample MGYA00511879_ERZ761603 | MGnify/ENA primary metagenome ERZ761603 (study PRJEB28899, sample SAMN02850040) | bioreactor sludge metagenome | biome: EBPR Sludge; feature: EBPR Bioreactor; material: flocular biomat | place: Australia: Thorneside Wastwater Treatment... | reverse complement strand
CGACCACCGAGATCTACACTCTTTCCCTACACGATGCTCTTCCGATCTGGCTTCGCGAGATGCTGGCGGGGGTCCCGAGGGATCGCGGCTGGCTTTCCAAGTATGCGATTCCCGCGGCGGCCGCGGCACATCTGGCGGCTGGCGGACGCCTGTCGGCGATGACGGGGGGTGAGGGTGCGGGGCGCGAGCCGGCGGTGCTGCGTCTGGCGACGTGGCTTTCGAGCCCGGGGAATGCGATGACGCTGCTGGCGGCGAGCTTAGCGGTGATGCTGCTGGCTCCGCCGCTGCTGGCGGGTGCCCGGGCGGGGATTCTGCATTTGCGATCGGGCGACTATCGCGAGGCGCAGACGCAGCGTGCGGAGCTTTCAAAGCAGGCGGGTCTTTACCAGCAGTTGGAGCAGACGCGCTGGCCCATGACGAAGTTGTGGGCGGATATCTCGAACGCGACGCCTCAGAACGTGGTGATTGAAGCGATGACGATCGAGCGTGAGGGGACGCGTGGGCTGACGCTTCGTGGCCGGGCCGATTCGAGCGCGGACCTGGTGCTGCTGCAGAAGAATCTGAACAACACGGGCGTGTTCGCGAACGTTCAGATCGGGCAGTCGGAGACGACGGGGGCGAGCACGAGCTTCACGCTCCAGGCTGCGGTCATCGGGCCGACGGTGGCGTCCCGCAAGATCGATGACTTTGCGAAGGAGACGCTGCAACAGCGGCTGTACAAGAACGGGGCGAGGCCGACGACTCGGACGGCGGCACCGGAACCGCCGGACGACGAGGGGATGGATGACGCAACGCCGGCGCGGGCGGAGGGTGAGAGCGACAGGGGGCGGACTGTGCCAAGCGGGGGCGGCGTGGCGGGCGAGCAGACCAGGCCCGCGGAGACGCGGGGGGCGCGAGCTGGCGAGGCGCCGGCGCCTTTGACGGATGAGCAGATCAAGGCGATGGACCGAACGGCGGCGACGCGCGAGTGGGCGAGCCGACTGAGCGCCTCGCGGAACGCGAAGGACCCGGCGGACAAGGCGAGGCTGACCGAGGAAGCCGCCAAGTTGAGGGCGAGGATGAACGAGTTGAACAGCGGGGGTGGCTCATGAACGCTGCGCGGGCGTGGTTCGAATCGTTGCCCAGGGCCGGCCGATGGTCTGTCGTGGCGCTCGTGGGTCTTGTGGCGTACTTCGGCGTTGCCGAGCCGCTGATCGATCGCTGGAACGCGTGGTCCGCGAAGGCCGACAGCACCGAGGCCGAACTTCGCAAGTGGGTGGAGGACGCGAGCTCGCGGAAGCAGGCGGCGGAGCGTGTGGAATTCGGCGTGCGCACGTTCGGCACGGTGAACAGCCCGACGACGCTCGCGCAGGCGTCGCAGGCGCTTCTGGATCGGATCGGGCAGGTCGCCAAGGCAAGGAACGTCAGCGAGTTTGAGGTGGCCGAGCGTGGGCTTGATCTTCCGCGTGGGCCTCTCGCGGCGACGCTGCCGCGAGGAATGAAGGCACGGAAGATCATCCGGCAGGTGTCGTTCGTGGCGTCGCCCGACACGGTGGCGGGTGTTCTGGCGGATCTGGAGAAGTCGCCCGAGGTGTCCGCGGTGTCGCGGGTGTTCGTGCAGAACGCCCAGGCGACGGGCGGGGCGAGGTCTTCGTCGACGACGACGGGGCGCGTGGTGCGGGCGACGCTGAGCGTTGAGTCGTGGGCTCTCGTGACGGACGACCGCCGGGCGGAAGGGGGCGCGTCATGAAGCGATGGACGCTCCAGGATGCGTTGACGGAGGGATCCCGCCGGGTTCATGGGCTTGGCGTTCTGGCGCTGGGCGCGGCCGCTTTGGCGGGCGTCGTGGTGCTGTCGTCGCTGTGGCCGGTGGGTCGAGCGGCGGTGATGCGGACGAGCGCGGATTCGGTGCCTTCGCCGAACGTGGACGCGGAATCGAAGCGGTACGCGAAGGCGTCGGAGGAGCAGTTGGCGGCGATCCGTGGGAGGTCGCTGTTCTTTGTTCCGCCGCCGCCGCCCGCGCCCGTGGCGGAGCGTCCGAGGCCCACGCCGCCGCCGACGCCCCCGAGACCCGTCGAGCCGCCCAAGCCGACGATCTACACGGGGCCCGCGATTCAGGCGATCGTGTTCGATACGGTGTGGCTGGCGGACGGCAAGAAGATCCGCCTCGGAGAGGCGGCGAAGGACGATCTGGCGTTGATTCGGATCGACGGCCCGTGGGGCGCGAGGATCGCGTACCGCGGGGCGGAGTTTGACGTCCCGTTCTTCGACCGGGACAAGGTGATCTACCCCCCGGCGACAGCGTCGAAGTCGGAGGCGACGCCGACAGCCGGCCCTGCGTCGGAACCAAAGTCAGAGAGTGAAAAGGTCGCGCCGACGCCCCCGACGGTGGATGGGTCGGTGCCGGCCGGAGACGCGAAGCCGAACGAGACGCCGTCGGACCCCGCAAAGCAAGAGACCAAGCCCGCCGAGCCCGCGCCGGCGGAGCCGAAGAACCCCTGAAGGATCGAGCATGAGCAATCGGAAGACATCTCCCCTCGCGCCCGCTGTGCTGCTCCTCTCCGCCGGATTGGCGGCGGCGGCGTTCTCTCAGCCCGGCCAGGCTCCACCGGCGGAACCGGCGGCGGAACCGAAGGCCGAGACGCGTCCGCCGCGTGGTGGGCCGCTGAATCGGCGTGTGCTGGACGGCAAGCCGACGGTGCTCGCCTTCAAGGCGGTGAAGGTCGAGGCGCTGGTGCCGTTTATTGTCGAATCGACGGGCAAGGTGGTGCTGCCCCAGCCCGAGGTGATGAGCCGGACGATCACCGTGCTCAACGACGAGCCGATCCCGCGTGATCGCGCTCTCGATCTGGTTTTCCTCGCGTTGCAGCAGGCGGGCGTCGCGGTGGTGGAGACGCAGGACACGATCTCGCTCCGCGACATCAACGACATGCGGAAGCAGGACGTGCCGGTCGTCGGGTCGGAAGTCTCGCTCGAGAAGCGCACCGATCTGGGCACGGTGATCGAGAAGGTCTTCGCCCTGAACAACTCGTCGGCGGAGAACGTCGGCGCGATCGTGAAGGAGTCGCTGCCCGACTACGCAAAGATCAACATCGACAAGGCGTCGAACCAGATCGTTGTTCTCGGGAACATCGGACTTCTGCAGCGGATCGAGCGTCTGGTCAAGAGCCTGGACCGCACCTCCACGGGTGCGTTGGCCACCGAGACGTTCAGGCTTCGTTTCGCCGATGCCGACGCTGTGGCCCAGAACATCCGGGACCTCTTCGCGGCCGACACGCGAAACACGGGCGGCGGGAACAATAACCAAAACAATCCCTTCGCCCAGATTTTCGGCGGCGGCGGCCGCGGCGGCGGCCAGCCCGGCGGGGGACAGGGTGGTCAGGGCGGCGGTCGCGGCGGCGGTGGGGGCAACACCGGCGGTGGCGGCTCCTCGCAGCCCAGCGGTGGGAATGATCCCTCGGGCTTCCTGTCCGGGGCGCTCCGCGTTTCGGCGAACAAGCAGCAGAACTCGCTGACAGTGGTCGCCGAGCAGCAGGTGCTCGATCAGATCCGCAAGCAGATCGAGGAACATTGGGACAAGCCCCTGCCCGAAGAGGCCGTTATCCCGAAGGTCTATGACCTCAAGAACTCTGACCCGGTGAAAGTGCGTGACTTGCTCGAAGGGCTGTTCGGCCGCGGGGGCACCACGACGGGCGGGAACCAGGCTTCGTCGCAGTCGTCGCAAGGTGTGGGGCGTCTTGCGGGACAGTTCTCGTTCCAGGCGATTCCCGAGGCCGGGCGGCTCGTGGTGGTCGCCAAGAGCCCGGACAATCTCGCGGTGATCGACCGGATCATCACGGACCTGGATCAGCCGCAGACGGCCGGCCTGCCCCAGATCATCGAGCTCAAGCATGCTTCGGCCGAGGAACTGGCCGAGCAGCTCAACACGCTGTTGGCACAGGACGGGACGCTGGCGTCGATCCGCCGGTCGGCGAGCGGGCTGTCGACGAGCGAGGCCTCGGCGAGTCCCTTTGCGAGCGACGCGACCGGCACGACGGAGAACGCCGGGAACGCCCAGGCGACGGCCGACTCGATCGCGTTCTGGTGGCAGCGCTCGCGTCCGCCGACGGACCGTACCGCGGCGAGCAACCTCATCGGAACGGTGCGCATCGTTCCTGTGTGGCGTCAGAACGCGCTGATGGTGCTCAGCCCGCCGGAGTATCGCTCGGCGGTGCTCGACATGGTGGCGCTGCTCGACCGGCCCGGCCGGCAGGTGCTGATCTCGGCGGTGATCTGCGAGATCTCGTCGGAGGACGCGACAGCCCTGGGGCTTCGCTGGTCGAGCCAGAACATCACGCCCGGGAACGCGGACAACTCGATCAGCATCGGCGCGGGCACCGAGAACACGAAGAACAACTTCCTGCCCGGGCTGTTCGATACCTCGACGCTCTCAGCGGACGCGAACCTGAACCTGATTCTCCAGGCGCTCAACGAGAAGACCGCGGTCAACATCATGTCCGAGCCGCGGATCTTCACGTCGGACAACCAGGAAGCATCGTTCTTTGACGGCAAGGACATCCCCTTTGTCAACGACCAGACGGTGAACCAGGTGGGTCAGACGACCGCGTCGTTCGACTACCGGGCGGTCGGCATCCAGCTTCGTGCCCGGCCGCGGATCACCGTGACGGGCGATATCGATCTGCAGGTCAACCTGCAGCTTGCGTCGATCGCTCCGGGCGAGACGGTGCAGGGCGCGCTCGTCGTGGATCGGCGAGAGACGACCACCCACCTCATCATGAAGGACGGGCAGACGGTGGTCATCTCGGGCATCCTCCGCCAGGAGGACAACGACATCGTGCGCAAGATCCCGCTGCTGGGGGATATTCCGCTGTTGGGCGAGCTGTTCAAGAGCCGCGAGAAGAGCGTGGTCGACAAGGAGCTGCTGGTCTTCATTACGCCCAGGGTCGTGGGCTCGACCGAGCAGTTGCCCGACGTGATGAAACCCGAGACGCAGCGGCTCGATGAGCTGCGCAAGGAGCTCGAGCGGGCCCGCGACAAGGAGAAGTCGTAAATGTTTCGGCGTGGGAGCGCCGCGCTGGCGGTGTGTCTTCTCGTGGGGCTCGGCGGGTGCGTGACGGAGACCTCGCCGGCCGCTCGCAGCCCCGTACGTCGTCCCCCGGCCCCGTCGGGAGATCGGCCGGTCCAACTGCCCGAAGGGCCCATCGCGACCCCCGCGGGCGGCCGAACCGAGACGTTCCGCGCGAGCGTGGCGATCCGGCCGCGCGGCGTGGTTCCCTATGACGGGATGGTGCTCCCGCTGATCTCCCCCGATGGTCGGTTCCTGGCGACTCAATCCGGGCTGGCACCGACATGGGCGACGCTGCTGGCCCAGCCGGCTTCCGAGCCGCCATCAGGGCTGCGGATCGGCGTGTACGACCTCGCCGGCCCGAGCTTGTCGGAATTGGCCGCGGGTGAACCGATCCCCGAGGGCGTGATGATCGGCCGATCGTGCGACACGACGGGCTATCTCGTCGAGTGGCCAAGGCCCGACGGTTCCCGCTGGATCGGCAAGGCCTCGTGGACCACGTCTCGCATCGCGTGGATCGCACAAGGTGCGGAAGTCAATGCGCACGGCGTGCTGCTTCCCAACGGCGCGGTCGCGTACACGCGCCGGTCCGCGTCGTCGCCGGTGACGGAGCTTGTGGTGCGCTCGCCCGGCGGGGGTGTGGCCGCGCTGTCGGAACCGAACGCAGCGTTCGCGCTCCCCGTTGCCTTGAGCACGCCCGATCTGCTGGCGGCGTTCCTGATCAATCCGCAGGGGATCGAGTTGCTGGTGCTGCGGCTTGATCCGGTGATGCCGAAGTTCGGCGGGGTCGTGATTCGCAGGCAGATTTCCAGGGTGCCGGACGTGGCGTTGGCGTTCCAGTGCGTGGCGATGCTGCAGACGCCGCCCCCGCCGCAGGAACCCGGCGACGCGGACACATTTCTCTTTCTGAGTCCGAACGTTTCGAGAATGGTCGAGTTGCAGATCCCTTCGGGTCGCACGTCGTTGCTTCCGGAGCGGTCCGTGGCCGCGGTGCGGGCGCCCGCATTCGCCGGGGCGGGGTATCTCGTGACGACGCCGGAAGGGCTCGTGTTCTCTGCGGATCCGGATGGCGGAGTGGCGGGGGACGTGACGGCAAGGCCGCCTGCAGCCCGGCTGTTCGATACGCCCCATATCCCCCGTGTGACCCGTTCGCCGGATCGGCCGGCGATGCTGATCGGCCCGGTGCCGGGGCCGACGCCGAGAATCCAGGTGATCGAACTGCTTCCGACGCCGACGCAGCCCGCTCCGCGTGGTTGAAGGCGAGGGCTCTTTCGGCAAACGAACACGGGGCCCGTGAGGACCCCGTGCTCTGCGTGTCGACGCTGCCGCGTCGTGGAGAAACTCAGCAGCCGATCTCGAAGGACTGGACGAAGGCGTCGAAGTCGAAGAAGTCGGCGAAGCCGTCGCCGTCGAAGTCGGCGCGGGGGCCGCCGGACTCGAACTCCGCGGCGTAGGCATCGAAGTCGAAGAAGTCGACGAACCCGTCAAGATCGAAGTCGGCGGGGCACGTGCCGAGGATGGCGTAGAACTCGGCGAGATCGTCGGCGTTGACACGGAGATCGCCCGTGAGGTCGCAGGAAAGATCGATGTCCGCGGCGGTGATGAGGTCGGCCCAGACGCCGCCGTTGCGGGCGCCGCGGTTGATGTTGTCGATGAGGTAGATTAGGTCGGTGGCGTTGATGACGCCGTCGGCGCCGACGGGCGCCCAGCCGCGGGCGATGGTGCCGGCCGCGTTGGCCAGGTCGGCGCGGCTGTCGCCGTTCTGATAGGGGGCGTTGGTGCTCTTGGTGGTCGCGAAGAAGTTGCCGCCGAAGGCCGCGTCGACAGCCGAGAATCCGGCCTTGCGGTCGAGGGCGCCGGCGACGAGGTGGAGGCCGTCGGCCCAGTAGCGGAGGTCGGCGGCGGAGAAGTTGCCGTCGCCGTTGAAGTCGCCGAGAATCTCGATGACGGCCTGCTGACCGGAGCCCGCGCCGTAGATGCCGTCGGGCGCGGTCCAGGCCGGTCCGCCGTTGCGCTGGCGCCAGGCGGCGATCATGCCGGGGACGTCGGCGGGCGAGCGGAGACCGTCTCCGTTGAAGTCGCCGGCGATCTTGTTGCGCTGTGTGAGCACGGCACCGTAGACGACGCTCGAGCCGTCCTGCGCGAGATAGGTCGCGCCGTTGGGGATGCCGTCGGTGTAGGTGATGCCGGAGCCGGACGAGCGTGTGGGGACGCGGCCGGCGGTGCTGGTGTTGAACGTGGCGAAGAGCGAGTTGGCGAGGCGGTTGTTGGCGCGGGTGTAGGCGTTGAGAGCGGCGTTGTAGTTGGGGTTGACGTCCATCTGCGTCGGGATCACGGCGTTGTGGACGCGGATCAAGCTCTCGGGCAGCACGAACTGCGTCGCCGCCAGCTCGCCCGGCATGAAGTCGTTGTTGGGGTCGCCGCCGGGTGTGGTCACGAAGTCGCGGATCGAGGCGGTGATGTTGTTGAGATACGCGGCGGCGTAGGGGTTGCGCATGCGCGGGTTGGTGTTCCCGGGTTGCCCGCCGACCTCGTTCTGGTTCTGCGGATCGCCGATTGAGGCGAGCACGGCTGGACCACCGATGTTGAATTTGGCGTCGAGCACGTTGTCGATGGTGGGGCGGTAGAAGAGCCCGTCGTCGGTGTAGGAGCCAGCGTCGTTCCGGACCGCGAGGATCTCGATGGCGCCCTGCGTGAGCCAGGAGCCGGTTCCAGAGCCGGTGACGCCGCGTTCGGCGCCGGCGTAGCCGACGGCGAGTCGATGCTGGCGAACAACGCGCTCCATGTTGGAGTTGCCGCCCTTGTTGCCGGGGACGAAGCGAGAACCGAGGAAGTCCTCCGCGGTGGCGGTGGAGGGGAGCTCGGGACGCCCGCCGACGTTGTCGCCGCCGCCCCAGGCCGGGTCGATCCCGATGCAGTTCATGAAGGCGTTGCGAGTTCCGGATCCGACGTCGCGGGTCGCGGCGACCAGGTTCTCGCCACTGGGAAGACGCCCGGTGACGAAGAGATGCTGGAGCTGGGTCATGCTCATCTGCTGGTAGCCGGTGCCCAGGCTCGTGATCGCGGCGATGGGGGCGTAGGCCAGGGGGGTATCGAAGATAGTGTTGGCGTCGGGCGTGACGTTGGGGTTGAAGAGGTTCGCGTTGTTCTCAAGATTGGGCAGGTCGCTGGGCATGCCCGCGTTCAGCGTGCTGCCCGACGCTGTCGTCGAGACGCGGTTGTACGTGCCGTACCCCGCCTGGAAGGGAGTCGCGAATGGCGATGCCGTACCGGACTTCTCGACGGCCCAGGAGGTTGGGACGTCGAGCGGGGCGATGTCGATGCGGATCCCGCCGCCGCTGAAGGTGTCGAAGGCGTTGCGCAGGGCGACGAGCGTGGCCGGGTCGCTGGTCACGGGGTAGGCGCCGGGGTTACCTGTGTTGGCGATGGGATCGGGGACGCCGGCGTTGATGTATCGAACGCCGTTGTAGTAGGCGAGCGAGGCGGCGGCCGCGGTCATTTCCGGACGGCCCTCGTCGGAGGAGATGAAGTCCTTGCCGTACCGCATGAGCTCCACGAAGCCGTTGACGGAGCCGACGACGCGGTACTGCACGCAGAGGTACTGCCCGGGCGCGAAGGGATCGATCACGCCGGGGGCGAGCTGATCGAGCGAGAACGATCCGAGGCGTCCGGCGACGCCGTCACCGTCGACGTCGATGTAGTCGTTGGTCGACGACTGAGCCCGGACGAAGTTCTCGAGCAGTGTCGCGCCCGAGATGTTGATGACATAGGGCTGGGCGTGCGTCGTCGCCGCCGCCCCCGCCAATCCGCACGCCGCAACCATCAGGAATGCACGCTGGTTCTTCATGATCAACTCCCTCGGTCCGAAGGACATCTCTCGCCGGTCGATGCCGCACGCTGCGGCCCGGCGTCTACTCCCTGCACTGGATCACCGTCAAAGACCCGCGACGACGTTCCCGAGGTCGCGAGCTCTCCTCTCCTCCGATGCTTCAGTCGAAGGGGATCGTCAGATCGACTCGGTTGTCGCCGGTGATGCTGTAGACGCGGTCGCCCCACTTGCGCTGGCGGACGGACTCGCTGACCGTCATGCGCTCGTAGTGCCCGTCGACGAACGCGAAGATCGACTGCCCGCCGAAGGCCTTGTCGCCGCCGGAGTGATAGCGACCGACCATGTTGAGCTCGGAGCGGCGTCCGACCTGCCACATGTTGTCCTGAAGATCGCGAGTGGTGGCCATCTCGGACATGGTCGGATAGCGGAACGACGGGCGGGTGCGGTTGGCGTTGGGCTCGTCATAGACGTTGCCGCTGCCGCCCACGCCGAAGAACGGCATGACCGGGCGGTGGCTCTTGATGGTCTCCGCACCCTGGCTCCCGTCCTTGAGGATGCCGTACTGATTGTGGTCGGAGAACTCGGTCACCAGGATCACGCGGCTGGGATTCTGGATCCACGCGTCGAGCACGAGCCTGTTCTTGCGTTCGCCGGCCGAGGCATAGAACTTGTTCCGCGGAAAGATCGCGGCGTTGCCTGTAAATGCGACGCGGGGCACCTGGCGATCTTCGGGATACTGCGCCCCGCTGTTGGCCGTCGCGCCGAGGTCGTTGATCTGTCCGCCTTCCCAGTTCTCCGGATCGGCGCCTGGGTTCGTCCGCGGCGCGCCGCGGTTGTGCATCACCGGGGAAGCGAAGGCGTCCGCGGGCACGCTCCCGCCGGAGAACAGGAACCATGACCAGTGGAGATAGCCAAAGTCGGGGTTGGGGTTCGTGACCTGCTGATCTTCGAACCGCCAGTCACTGCCCGCGCGAGACGCCGCGTAGACGTACGCGGGGGGGTAGTAGAGCTTCTGATCCGCCAGGTACATGGCGACCCCTTGCGCGACCGAGCGTGCGCTGGCGGCGATCTTGATCGCCCGTCCCTCGGCCCGTGCCTTGCCCAGCGAGGGCAGCAGCAGGCCGACGAGCAGCGCGATGATCGCGATCACCACCAGCAATTCGATCAGAGTAAAGCCAGACGCCCGTTCCCTGGACATGCATGCTCCTCTCGCGGGCTTTGGGCTCTCATGCGGACACGCGTCGCACGACAGCTCTCCCACGACAGGGAAGGCTACCGATGGGGTCTGAATGCAAGGTTCAATCCGCGTGCAAGTCGCGTGAAGAGAGAGGGCCGTCACGCGCGCAGGTTGTGTTCAGATGGCGCGAAGCGAGGGGTGCGGAGCGTCGTTCTTACTCTTCAAACAGCGCTTCGACAAAGGCCTCGGGATCGAAGGGCTGGATGTCGGCAGGTGTTTCGCCGACGCCGATGAACTTGACCGGGATCGACGTGACATCCTTAATGGCAACAACGATTCCCCCACGTGCCGTGCCATCGAGCTTGGCAAGGAAGATCCCAGTCAGGCCGCCTTTGTCGGGTTGGCCTTCCACGCCAGCGACCCGCATCGCTTTGTCGAACTCCTCGGCCTGCCTCAGGGCGTTCTGCCCGAGCGTGGCGTCGAGCACCAGCAGTGTCTCGTGCGGTGCCCCGGCAATCTGCCTCGCGATCACCGACCTGATCTTGGTCAACTGGCGCATCAGCGGATCCTGCGTCTGCAGACGACCCGCGGTGTCAACGATGAGCACGTCGACACCCTTGGCCTTCGCGGCAGAGCAGGCGTCGAAGGCGACGGCGGCGGGGTCGCCGCCCTGCTGCCCGCGCACCACCTGCACGCCGAGCCGTTCGCCCCAGATCTCGAGCTGGCGGACGGCCCCAGCGCGGAAGGTGTCGCACGCCGCGAGCATGACGCTGCGCCCTTCGCCCCGCAGGAGCGAGCAGAGCTTGGCGATGCTGGTGGTCTTGCCCGCGCCGTTCACGCCCGTGACGAGCACGACGGCCGGCCCGGAGGTTGCGCCCGATCCCGCCGCCGGGATGTTCAGTCGGCGGTCCTGCTCGGGCCACATGGCTTTCAGCTCGGCCTTGAGATAGGCGAGGACCTGATCGCCGGTCTCGATCTTGCCCTCGCGAAAGTCGGCCCGGATCTGACCGACGAGCCGCGTGGTCGTCTTGACCCCCACGTCGCCCAGAAGGAGCCGCTGCTGGATCTCCGCGATGAGGGCCTCGTCGAGACGGCGACCAAGCAGCAGGCTCTTCAGGGATGAGACAAAGACCTCGCGGGTCTTTTCGAGCCCGGCCTTGATCTTGCCCACGATCGACCGAAAGAGACCCATCGGTTACTCCGCGATGGGCAGGTCCGCCGCCGGGGCGGGGTTGCCCTGAGCCTTCTTGAGCACTCGATCGAGCAGTGCGTTGACGAACCCCGGGCTCTTGTCCGTGCCGAACTGCTTGGCGAGCTCGACAGCCTCGTTCACGTAGATCACGCCCCGCTCGACGTCCGAAGTGATCTCGTGGAACGCGAGGCGGAGGATCGCTCGATCAACAGCCGGCTGCCGGTGGGCGGGCCAGGTCGGCGCAAGTTCGAGCATCGCCGCGTCGGCGGCTGCGCGCCCCTCGTACGCACGAGAAGCGAGCGAGGCGGCCTTGGCACGATCCCTCGCGGCGTGCTGCTCCTCGATCCCGGCGACAAGCTCAGAGGCATCGCCACCGCCGTTGGCTTCGAGCAGGAAGAGAACCTGGAACGCCAGTCGTCGTGTCTCGGTGGACAGGCTCATGCTCGGCTCGCTTTCGATCGGCCGGCACGGCGGGCGGCGGGGGCCGCCTTGTCCTTCACGGAAGGGGTTTCGTCCTGTTCCTCGTTCGAGATCGTGTAGCCTTGACCCCGCTCGAGAGCCGCGATGGCGCGGACCGCATCGAGCACGGCGCTCATCGCCTCTTGTCCTTTGTTCCCCTTCGAGCCGCCCGCACGCTCGCGGGCCTGCCGGGCGTTCTCCGTGGTCAGCACGCCGAACCCCACAGGCACACCCGTCCAGACCGAGACGGCGGCGAGGGACTGGGCCACGGCGTCGGCGATGTAGCGATCGTGGCGAGTCTCGCCCTTGATCACGCAACCCAACGCCACCACGCCCGCCACACGCCCCGACCGGGCGGCGGCGGAAGAGAGCGAGGCGAGCTCGAACGCGCCCGGAGCGTCGGCGAGCACGAGCGAGGCGAGAGAGCCGCCGCGAGCGACGTACTCCTCGATCGCGCCGTCGCGAAGCTCGTTGGTGATGCTGCGGTTATAGAGGCTGGTCACGATCGCGATGGGGGGCAGAGCCCCGCCGCGACCCCGACCCGCCGATGCCTTGCGTCTCGCCTTGCTCATGGGGGCGGATGTTAGGCGCTCGCGGGCTTGCGGGGCCGGTCGGCGCCCTGTTGCCGTCATCAGAAGAGCTTGAGGGCGTAGAAGATCGCGGTGAAAATGAGGTCGGCGATCACGATCGCGACCACGCACTGCACCACGGTTGAGGTGGTCGCCTTGCCCACGCCCGCAGCCCCGCCGGTGACCTTGAGGCCGTTGGCGCAGGCGATGAGCCCGATCAGCAGCCCGAAGACCGAGGCCTTTCCAATACCGGTCAGGAAGTCGACGAGCTTGACCTGTTCGAGCGTGCCCGCCTTGTAGCTCTCCCAGGGGACGCCAAGGCCGAGCGACGAGATGAGCGCTGCCGCCGACAGCGCTGCGAAGGTTGAAAGCGTCGCGAGCACGGTCATGGACAGCACCGCGGCGATGACCCTGGGCACCACCAGGAACCGGACGGGATTGAGCGCGTGAGCTTCGAGCGCCTCGACTTCCTCGCTGACCACCATCGTTCCGATCTCGGCGGCGATCGAGGCGCCGGCAAACCCCGTGAGCACGATCGCCCCGATCAGAGGCCCGAGCTCACGCGACACGGCAACACCGATGATGTTGGCGATGAGATCGCGCTTGCCGAAATCGTCCAGCGGCGGCGCCAACTGGAACGCCAGAATGAGCCCGACGCACCCGGACACCAGGGCCACGATCGCCACCGACCGAACGCCCACACGCACGATCTGCGACACGATCGCCTGCCGACCGATCCGTGCCCCCTTCGGCGTGAAGGAACGGAGGATCCACCCCAGCACCTCGAACAAAAGCCTCAGAATGCTGCCGACGTGCGAGAACACGTCGAACGCCAGCGCCCCGGCGGATTCGAGCACCCTGAACGCGAACCAATCGCGAGCCCGCGACTGAGCTGCGGCGTCGCTCACGGTCAGCCCTCCCTCGCCGCCGAGACATCCGGCACGATCTTGAAGACCGTGTGCAGGCGGGCGATCTCAAAGACCGCTCGAACCCGATCCTGCAGCCCGCAGAGGACCAAGCCCGTCTGCGTCTTTTTGCTCGTCTGCAGCGCCTCGACCAGCGTCGCCAGCCCCGGCGTGCTCATAAACGCCACACCGGCAAGATCGACCACAAGGCGCGGCATCCGCTTGTCCTGCGCCTGCTTGAGGTACGTCCGGAACGCCGTTGCCTCGGTGTACCCGATCTCCCCGTGCGGCGAAACGAACGCCGTGCCCCCCTCTTCCTTGTACTCGACTCGAAGGGCGTTGCTCATGCCACGTCGCTCCCGCGGCCAGAGTCATTCCTTGCCGCTTTCTTCGACACCTTCAGTTTGACCATGGTGAGCCGCATGCCCCGGCCGGTCTCCCGCCGCTCGTAGATCGCCTCGTCCATCACCTCTCGAATGATGTGCACCCCGAGCCCGCCCGGGCGGATGTCCTCGAGCGCCCGCCCCTTGATCTGCACCGGATCCACCTGCTCCGCATCGTCCTCGATCACGATGCGAACCCCGGCGGCCTCCGTCGGCTCCGAGGGACCTCCTGAAGCATCGATCGGCGCGATCCGCACCCAGATCGGCCGGTCCAACGCCCGCTTGTACCCATGCCGAATCACGTTGCACAACGCCTCGTCGAGCGCCAGGGCGATCTGCGAGCACGCCATATCTGAGAACCCAAGCCGCTTCGACACGCCCGACACGAGGTCGCGTGCGCCGCTCAGGTACTGCGGGTTGCTCTGCATCTCGAGCAGGATTGGCGCTTGGCTCTCCATGCCGCTCATCGCACCTCCCGGCCGCCGGTCTGTCCGGCCGTCGCGTCCGCCGACGCTGAGTCTACACCGCCCGCCCGCCACCATGCCGCCCACCGCTCCGCCGCTGCCCGGCGTTCGCTTTCCGGCGCCGAATGGTCGTACCCGAACGTCTGCCCCGTCATTCGGTGCAGCGCGCGATAGGCCAGCAGACGTTCCCCGGGGTCGAGGCTTTCCAGACGCTGGATCAGCCCCGGAATCGCCGTCCTGTCCCCGCTTGCCGCCGCCGCCGACAACGCCTTGATCCGTTCCGCCGGATCCCGGGACGTGATTCCCGGCTCGGACGTCGCGAAACACCCGCCCAGCGACCCAGCCAGCCCGCCACCAAGCACGCCAACCATCGCGAGCGCAAGCACGCCGATCGTCGAGCGGTGTCTCTGGTTCCCGCCGAAATTCATCGCCACATCCTAACCCGCATCGACCACCGGCGTTGACCCCACCCTCGGTGGCGCTCTAGATTTCCCATTCTCCCCTTCCCGCCGCGGGGCACGCCCGGAGCCGACCATGACCACGCAGACCGAGATCGTTCCCATCCTCGACTTCGGCTCACAAACCGCCCAGCTCATCGCCCGCCGCGTCCGAGAGGCCGGCGTCTACTCCATCCTCGTCAACCCGGCCATCTCCCCGGACCAGCTCCGCGCGATGAACCCCGTCGGGATCATCCTCTCCGGCGGCCCGGCCAGCGTCTACGAGCCCAACGCCCCGACCTGCGATCCCGCCATCTTCGATCTCGGCGTTCCCGTGCTCGGCATCTGCTACGGCATGCAGCTCGCCGCGCACCTCATGGGCGGGCGTGTCGACCGGGCCAACCACCGCGAATTCGGCCGGGCCCAGCTCGACGTCCGCTCCAGCCGCGAGCTCTTCGCCGCCATCCCCGACCGCACCACCGTCTGGATGTCCCACGGCGATCAGGTCCAGGGGCTCGGCGACCTGGGGTTCGAGGTGCTCGCCTCCACGCCGACCTGCCCCTACGCCGCCGTCCGACTCATCAAAGACAATCGCCGATTCTTCGGCGTGCAGTTCCACCCCGAGGTGACCCACACCCCGCACGGCAAGGACCTCCTCTCCAACTTCCTCTATGAAGTCTGCAAGGCCAAGGGAGCCTGGCGCATCGCCGACTTTGCCAACGAAGCCGCCGACACCATCCGCCGCCAGGTCGGGGACGCCCACGTTATCTGCGGGCTCTCCGGCGGGGTCGATTCGGCCGTCTGCGCCGCCCTCCTGCATCGCGCCATCGGCGATCGACTCCACTGCGTCTTTGTCGACACCGGGCTCCTCCGAAAGAACGAGCGGCAGCTCGTCGAGACCACCTTCCGCGACCACTTCCACATCGATCTGCACGTCGCCGACGCCGAGCGGGACTTCCTCGGCGATCTCGCCGGGATCACAGACCCCCAGGAGAAGCGCCGGCGCATCGGCAAGCGGTTCATCGATGTCTTCAAGCACGCCGCCGCCGAGATCCCCAACGCCGCCTTTCTCGCCCAGGGCACGCTCTACCCGGACGTCATCGAATCCGGGCATGGCCACGCGGGCAAGTCCGCCAACATCAAGCTCCACCACAACGTGGGCGGGCTGCCCAAGGACCTGGGCTTCAAGCTTGTCGAGCCTCTGCGCGAGCTCTTCAAGGACGAAGTCCGAGCCCTGGGCACGCACCTTGGTCTTCCCGACACCCTCGTCTGGCGGCACCCCTTCCCCGGGCCCGGGCTGGCCGTCCGCGTGCTGGGCGAAGTGACCAAGCCCAAGTGCGACCTTCTCCGCGATTGCGACGAGATTCTGCTCGAAGAGATCGTCGCCGCCGACCTCTACCGCAAGACAAGCCAGGTCTTCGCCGTGCTCTTGCCCGTGCAGTCCGTGGGCGTCATGGGCGACGGCCGCACGTACGAGAGCACTGTCGCTATCCGGGCCGTCGAGTCGCAGGATTTCATGACCGCCGACTGGTCCAGACTGCCCTACGACGTCCTCGCCCGCATCAGCAGCCGCATCATCAACGAGGTGCGGGGCGTCAACCGCGTCGTCTACGACATCTCCAGCAAGCCCCCGGCCACCATCGAGTGGGAGTGAGCCCCCGGTGCGCCAAGGATCCACGGATGAAGATCACCACCGTTGATTCGCACACCGAAGGCGAGCCCACCCGCGTCGTCGTCGAGGGCTTCCCCGACCTCGGCGGCGGATCCGTCGCCCAACAGCTCGCGGTCATGCGAGAGAAGTTCGATCACCTGCGCTCCGCCGTCGTCAACGAGCCGCGAGGAGCCGATTTCCTCGTCGGCGCCCTGCTCTGCAAGCCCGCCCATCCGGACGCTGCCGTCGGCGTCATCTTCTTCAACAACGTCGGCTATCTCAACGCCTGCGGCCACGGCACGCTCGGCCTCGCCGCCACCCTCGCGCACCTCGGACGCCTTTCGCCCGGCACCCACCACATCGAAACCCCCGTCGGGCTCGTGACCATCCGCCTCGATGCCGACGGCTCGACCTCCATCGACAACGTGCCGTCCATGCGGGCCTTCTCGCACGTCCCCGTCACCTTCACCTGGCGCGGCGAAGAACGCACCGTCTACGGCGATATCGCCTGGGGCGGAAACTGGTTCTTCCTCGCGCACGATCACGGCCTGCGCGTCGCTTTCGACAACATCGAGGAACTCACCGACTTCTCCTGGACCCTCCGACGGGCCCTCGATCAGCAGGAAATCACCGGCACCCGCTCCCTCGCCGGGGGCATCATCGACCACATCGAGCTCTTCGGGCCGGCCACACGCCCCGACTGCCAGTCGAAGAACTTCGTCCTCTGCCCGGGCAAGGCCTACGACCGCTCGCCGTGCGGCACGGGCACCTCCGCAAAGCTCGCGTGCCTGTTCGCCGAGGGGCTCATCAAGGAGGGCGAAGTCTGGGGGCAGGAATCCATCATCGGGTCGCGATTCGCCGGGTCGGTCCGCATCGAGGGCGGGAAGATCATCCCCTCCATCTCGGGGCGGGCCTTCGTCACCGCCGAGTCGACGCTGGTGCTCCACGATCAGGATCCCTTCCGCTTCGGCATCAGGCCCTGAGTACGCTAGTGCGATGGCTTCCGGCGGCATTCCACAGGACGCGATCGTGATCGGCGCCGGGATCGTCGGCGCCTCGGCCGCCTTTGCCCTCGCTCAGCTCGGCGTCCGTGTCGTCGTGATCGAGGCGAGCACGCCCGCCGGGGGAGCCACCGCCGCGGGCATGGGGCACCTCTGCGTCATCGACGATTCCCCCGCCCAGCTCGCCCTGACGAGCTACTCGCTGTCGCTCTGGCAGCGTCTTTCCGCCGTGCTCCCCGCCGAGGCCGAGTACCACCGGGCGGGAACGATCTGGATCGCCGCAGACGACGCGGAGCTCGACGCCGCCCGCCAGAAGCTCGCCACTCTTGCCTCTGCGGGCGTTCAGGCCGAGATGCTCGACGAGGCCCAGTTGCGTCAGGCCGAGCCCAATCTGCGCCCCGGGCTCCCGGGCGGCTTGCTCATGCCCGACGACGCGATCGTGTACGCCCCGCCGGTCGTGCGGTGGATGCTCCACCAGGTCCGCGAGAAGGGCGGGCAGGTGCTCACCGGGGCGAAGGTGGTTCGGATCGATCCCAAGGTTGTCCTGCTCGCCGACCATCGCGCGCTGCCCGCCGACCTCATCGTCGTCGCCACGGGCGTGTGGGCTCCGGAGCTTTTCCCCGGGCTGCCCGTCCGCCCTCGCAAGGGGCACCTCGCCATCACCGACCGCTACCCGGGATTCTGTCGGCACCAGCTCGTCGAACTGGCCTACATCAAGAACGCCCATGGGCACAGCGAGGAATCCGTCTCGTTCAACATTCAGCCCCGCACAACCGGGCAACTGCTCATCGGTTCCTCGCGACAGTACAACGCGACCGACGCCGCCGTGGAACCCCGCATGCTCCGGAAGGTGCTCGCTCGGGCCACGCAGCTCATGCCTGGGATCGCGAATCTCAATGTGCTCCGCGCGTGGACCGGTTTCCGAGCGGCCACGCTGGACTCTCTCCCCATCATCGGCCCGCACCCCGCCCGCCCGGACCTCTACTTTGCGACCGGGCACGAAGGGCTGGGCCTGACCACCTCGCTCGCGACCGCCGCGTTGCTCGCCGCTCACCTCACGGGCGAGCCGACCCCGCTCGATCCCGCCGCGTTCGCCGCCGACCGCCCCACACTCCTCGAGCCCGAGCCCCATGCCTGACGACCGAGTGCCCATCCTCGTGGACGGCCAGCCCTTCGACGCCCCGCGCGAAGCCAGCGCCGCCGTCGCCGCCATGCTCG
>ERZ761603.1373-NODE-1373-length-18330-cov-42.080164_pt1 | contig 18330 bp, 14 predicted proteins | sample MGYA00511879_ERZ761603 | MGnify/ENA primary metagenome ERZ761603 (study PRJEB28899, sample SAMN02850040) | bioreactor sludge metagenome | biome: EBPR Sludge; feature: EBPR Bioreactor; material: flocular biomat | place: Australia: Thorneside Wastwater Treatment... | reverse complement strand
CTGGCCGTAACTCTCAAGCCCTCCTGCCTTCTGGTGTCGATTCAATCAGCGCCGTTCCGGCACAAAGCTTTTGTACTGATTGGTGCTGGCTGCCGTTGATCGGACAGAGTCTGTCTCTCAGCTTTTCGTTGGTTGGCGTTGCCCCCTCTTGATTCAACAGCGCGTCCCGCCGTTGCGGCGGCGCGCGCCACATCCATTCGAAAGAGAACATGACTTTTGCAGAAATCGGCCTTCATCCGGCCATCCTCGCCGCCCTCACCGATTCCGGCTACAGCGTGCCGACAGCGGTGCAGATACAAGCCATTCCCGCAGCCATCGAGGGCCGCGACCTGATGGTTTCCTCGCAAACCGGCTCCGGCAAGACCGCCGCCTTCATGCTGCCCGCCTTGCACCATCTGGCGCTGCAGGAACGCCCGCCAGGCGGTCCGCGCAGCCTGCGCCAGGAACGCCGCCCGGCGGCGGCGCGCGGCTACGAGCGGCAGCGCTTTCAGGCGGCGCAGCCGCGCATGCTGGTCCTCACGCCGACCCGCGAACTTGCCCTCCAGGTCACCGCGGCAACCGAGAAATACGGCCGTCAACTGCACCAGGTGCGGGCTGTGGCCATCCTCGGCGGCATGCCCTATCCGAAGCAGATGGAACTGCTCGGCCGCAACCCGGAGATTCTGGTTGCCACTCCCGGCCGTTTGATCGACCACATGAGTTCTGGCAAGATCGACTTTGCCCGGTTGCAGATGCTGGTCCTCGACGAGGCCGACCGCATGCTGGACATGGGCTTCATCGAAGACATCGAGCGGATCGTCGCGGCCACTCCGGCCACACGGCAGACCATGCTCTTCTCGGCGACGCTTGACGGCACGGTCGGCGAGATGGCGCAGCGCATGACGCGCAACGCCCTGCGCATCCAGGTCGACGCCCCTTCATCCAGACACGAACACATTGAACAGCGGATGCATTTCGTCGATGACCTGGCGCACAAGAACCGCCTGCTCGATCACCTTCTGCGTGACGCAGCGATCGACCAGGCGCTGGTATTTACCGCCACCAAACGCGATGCCGACAACGTCAGCGATCGCCTGAACGTCGCCGGGCTGAACGCCGCTGCGCTGCATGGCGACATGCATCAGGGTGCCCGCAACCGCACACTCGCCGCCGTCCGGCGTGGCCAGGTGCGAATCCTGGTCGCCACCGACGTCGCGGCGCGCGGCATCGATGTGCCGACCATCACTCACGTCTTCAACTACGATCTGCCAAAGGCGGCCGAAGACTACGTACACCGCATCGGCCGCACCGGTCGTGCCGGGCGGAGCGGCCTCGCGATCTCGCTGGTGCATCATGCCGAGCAGTTCAACGTCAGAAAGATCGAGCGCTTTATCAGGCAGCCGATTCCGGTCGAAGTGGTTGCCGGGCACGAGCCGACCCGTCACCCGGCTCCGGCCAAGCCGCGTCCCCCCGGGAAACCGGCCTGGCAAGGCGCTGACAAGCGCACTCCGGGCCTGCCGGCCGGACAGGCCGACAAGCGCTTCGCCAAACCCGCCGCGCCCTGGCGCGATGGCCTGTCGCGCACCGGACGCCATGACTCGCCACAGAAGGCCAGCCACGGCGGTGGACGCCGCGCCTACGGCGAGCGCTGAGTCTCACCACTCCGTCGTCGCCACACACCCTCGTCAGACACGATTTTCGGCAGGCCACCCTGCCGAAAATCCCGTTCCATTCTCCCTCGTCCCGACGGGCAGGGCTCAGTAGGCGCCCGGTTGACGACGGGCGGCCAGCTCATCCTTCCGCTCGAGGCGATCTTCGAGTTCGCCAATACAGGCGGCAAGACCGTTGCCCGACTGTTCCACGGCTTGCAAGAGCGCCCTCTCCAGGCGGTCGAGCCGGTCCAGGAGTGCGGCATCAGTTGCTGCAGATCCGGCTGCGCCACGGCCAGCCAGTTTCTGCAGCTCCCTCTCAAGAAAGCCGCGCAGCTCGGTAAAGCGCGAGGCTTCGGCCTTGTCCGCCAGTTCCCGGTTGAGTTGCAGTTCCTGTGCATGGCGCCGGGAGTCGAAGAGCGCCGAGGCCTGCACGTAGACGATGAACACCAGGAAGAAGGTGCCGAGAAAACCGACCACACCCAGCATGATCACCCCGAGTGGCGCCTCCACTTCGGCCAACCCGAGGGACAACGTGGTGGGTGCGATGAAGGCATTCCAGTTGAGCGCCGAGAAGGCTGCGATGGCGCCAAGGATCAGCAAGAGAAAAACGGTGCGAAGCTTCATGAACGGTCACTCCTTGATTGCTCGCCGGAACAGGCGAGCGAAAGATTGATGGAACCCGGATAGTAGCGCAGGCCTGCCGTTCGCCAAGCAGCCAGCGACGAACTGGTGGCAGAGCAGGGCGCCTTCAGGGGAGATCGGCAGACGGCATGCGGGCGAGAATGATCGCCGTCTTCCTGGCCAGCCCGGGTGCATTACGGTTGCGGTCATAGAAACGCGGGCTGGGAACCATTCCGGCCAGGCGCGCGGCCTGCTCGGCCGACAACTGCGCGGCCGCAATTCCGTAGTAATGACGCGCCGCAGCTTCGGCACCGAACACCCCGCTGCCCCACTCAATGACATTCAGATAGACCTCGAGAATCCTCCGTTTGCTCCAGGTCGCCTCGAGCATCAGGGTGATCACCCCTTCTTCCAGCTTGCGCCAGGGCGTCCTCGACGGAGTCAGGAAAAGGTTCTTGGCCAATTGTTGCGAAATGGTCGAACCGCCAGCGACGATGCGCCCCTTTTTCTGGTTCTTCTCCAGCGCGTGCTGGATACCGTCCCAGTCGAAACCTTCGTGATCGACGAAACGGGCATCTTCGGAGGCAATGATCGCCCGCTTGAGGTTGGTCGAAATCCGCTCGTAGGGAATCCACTGCTTCTTCAGTTGTGCCTGCGGTTGCAGCAAGCGCAGTTCCTCGAGGCGAATCTCCATGAACCTCGTGGTATCCGGATCGATCCAGTTCCACCACAGCACCCAGCCAAACAACCAGAACTGATAGAACAGCAACAGCGCGAGGCAGCCTGCCAGCAACCGCTTTGCCCAAAGCAGATATTTCATCTGGTCACCAGCGCACCGGAGGTAGCGGCGCGCAACCAGGCAATCACCAACGCCGTCTCGGGACGTACCCCTCGCCACACGGCGAATGCCTCGGCTGCCTGTTCGGCCAGCATGCCGAGACCATCGGCCAGATACGCCGCACCCTGATTGCCGGCCAGCGTGAGAAAGGGGGTCGTCTGCTGGCCATACATCATGTCGTAAGCCAGACTGCCCGACGCAAAAACCCCAGCGGGCAGCGGCAGCATGACGCCGCCAAGACTCGCCGAGGTGGCGTTGATCACCAGGTCGAAGGAAAGACCGGCCAGTTCGGGATAGGCGCAGCCGCGCCGCTCGGCCGCTCCGGACAAGCACCGGGCAAGATCGCGGGCCTTGCCCGCGGTGCGGTTGGCGATCACCAGCAAGGCCGGATTGGCATCGAGCAGCGGTCCCGCGACGCCACGCGCAGCACCACCGGCGCCGAGCAGCAGGACACGCTTCCCGGCGATCGGCCGGCCGAGATTGTCGATCAGATCGCGCAACAAGCCGGCGCCATCGGTATTGTCGCCCAGCATCTGGTCCGTGCCGAAAACCAGCGTATTGACGGCACCGGCGCGCTCCGCCCGGGCAGTCAGCCGTGTTGCCAGTCGATAGGCTTCCTCCTTGAACGGTACGGTGACATTGGCTCCGCGACCGCCGGCCGCAATGAACGCGTGCACGCTGTCGGCGAAGCCCTCTCTCGGCGCCAGGATCGCCTCGTAACTGAGATCCTGCCGGCACTGGGCAGCGAAGGCCGCATGAATCGCCGGCGATTTGCTATGACCAACCGGATTGCCAAAGACACAGTAACGGTCGGTCATCGCTTGGTCGCCTTGGTTTCCAGACTGTCGCGCTGAGTGAAATTCCAGGTACGTGTAATGACCAAGGTATCGGTATCGTGCAGGATCGCCGGCGGAAAGGCAGCAAACGGAGCGGCCATGGCGACGATCCGGCGAGCGGCATCGTCGAGTACCTTGTGGCCTGAAGAGCGATTTATTTCAACGCCGTCGATCGTGCCGTCGCTGCGGATCGTCACGGTCAGGACCAGGCTGCCGTACAGCTTGCCACGTGCTGCTTCCGGGTAATTGAGCGTCCCTACACGTTCGACCTTGAGCCGCCAGTCTTCGAAGTACTGCGCGAAGCGGTACTCCATCGCGCTGGTACCGATGAATTTCTTGCGTGGCCGTTTGTTGTAGTCATCGAGTTCCTTGGCAATCTCGCCTTCGAGGCGGGCCATTGCCAGAGCGCTTTGTGCCAGATCGCGACCACTGAGATTGGGTACCGGATCGGGCTGTGCCTCCTGTTCGGTCTTCGCGCTGACCACCGTCTTGCTGTGCGCCTGGGCCGCCAGCCTCTGCTGATGTGCTTCGAGCGCATGGATGCGCTTCTGCGAGTGATCGAGGTCGTCGCCCTCCTGATGTCTGGGTGCCGGCGGTAGCGGCGTTTTGGCGCGACGCTCCTGCTCGGTATTGCCGCCATTGTCGAGATGGGCTTGTGCCTGCACCTGTGCGTCGGCGGGGGCGCGCGCCGAACGGCTGTTCACCAGAATGACGTCGAGCGCCCGGTCCTTGAAGACACGTGAAGCATCAGGGAACTTGAAGTGCACCGCAAGCAACAGGCCATGCAGCAGCAATGAAACACCCAACGCCAGCCACAGCCGGAGGCTGGCAAACCATCCCACAGCCCGCTGACGCGATCCGTTGCTCACCTCAATCGAACGCCTCCCCCACCTCTTCTGCGGCCTTGTCATCACTGCCGGCTGCCGAAGACAATGTCTCGACGTAGCGGCAGCCGAGGGCAAGCGTCAGATAGTCGATTGATTCGATACGCAGGCAGACGCGCTGCCCGGGCTTGAGTTCGGGCGCCGACGGCAGCCGCTGGACGAGCGGCAGATCGTCCAGCCTGGCCAGGTTGTCGCGCCCCATGGTCGCCACGATGCTTTCGACCCCCTGCTGGCGCAACCAGCGCAGACACCAGTAGCGCTCCATGTTGCGCTGGAACTCGGCATAGGCAGCATAGGTCAGCTCGAAGTCGCGCAGCGCGGCGAACAAGGCGTCCGAGCGGGCGGCAAAGGGCGGCGTGTCACCATTCAGGCAGGCGATCAGTTGCCATTGGTTGAGCAGGTCGACGTAACGCCGCAGCGGCGATGAAGACCAGGCGTACTGTTTCACCCCGAGCCCTTCGTGCGCCTGGGGCGAAGTGCTCATGCGCACCTTGCCGCCGGTCTGCACGCGATAGATCGCGGGCACTCCCTTGCTGGCGAGCCGGCCACCCCACGTACTGTTGGCAACAATCATCAGCTCGGCAACCAGTTTGTCAAGAGGACTGCCGCGCCGGCGGGCAGAAATCTCGATCCGACAGGATTCCGCATCGGCGAGGTCACCGGTCACACGAAAATTGTAGTCGTGATTGCCCGGTACTGCCGACGGTTTGCCCCGCCGGCCCTCGCAAGCGTTGGCGAGTTGCCAGAGCGTCAGCAAGTGGTCGCGAAAGGCAAACTCGGGCAGACCACCAGCAATGGTCTGCTCGTTGAACAGCGGTTCGATGTCGTGATGCCGCAGATTGGCCACTACCGGAACGATTTCCAGACGCGACTCATCGGCGATGATCTCGAACTCCGACGTCACCGTCAGGTAGAGCGAGACCGCCGGGACAGCGCGCCCGCTGGCGAGAGTGTAGCGTTCAACCGCCGAGTCGGGCAGCATGGTGAACTTGTTGCCAGGCATGTAGACCGTCGACAAGCGCTCGCGAGCGATCTCATCAAGTGGCGAGCCCGGAGCGATACCCAAGGCCGGAGCAGCGATGTGGATGCCGACCCGCCAGCCTACTCCGGGTAAGGTCTGCAGCGAAAAGGCATCGTCGATTTCGGTGGTCGTCGCATCATCAATCGAAAACGCCTGCACGTCTGCGCGCGGCAGGTCGACCGGCACTGACGGCGGCGGGATCGCCGGAAAACCGGTGCCGCGCGGGAATTGTTCGAGCAGGAAGCGCTGCAGATGATAGTCGTGCGCCGAGCGAATCGCACCGCATCGTTGCAGGAGGTGGGCTGATGAAAGCCCGGTTTGACTGCACGCCGCTTCCAGCGCCTTGGTCTCGCTGCGGTTGCGGTCCGGTTTGTAGAGCAACTGCCCGAGCATCGGCGGGAACTCCGGCGGCAGGACAAAGGCAGTCAGCTGGGCGGTCATGTGCTCGATGCTCAGTGCCTGCTGGCGCTTCTTTTCGAGCCCGGCGAGGGCAGCTTGCAGAATGCCGGCGGGAGCCTTGCGGAAACGACCCCTGCCCTTGCGATGAAAATAGATTGGCGCCGCATGCAGGGCCAGCAGCAGCGCCACCGCCTCGACCGCACCGACAAGATGCCCGAAGTACTCGCTGGCAAAATCGGTGAAGGAAAACTCGCCCTCACCCAGACACTCCCACAGGAAGTCGGGTTCGATCCCGGCGGCGAGCAACCCGGCCTGATCGAGCAGGCTGGCTGGCGCCGGTTCGTTGTAGCGCAGCAGGACATTGGCCGACTTGATCTTGCTGCGCTTGCCGGAGGCCGTCTCGACCTGCAGGGAAGTGTCGTTGTCGGTCACAACGGTGGCCGCCTTGAAAGCCCCGTCTTCTTCGAATAGAACATGCATCCCAGCGATTATAACCCGCAGAATTCAATGATTTGGGACACGAAGTCGGGGAAGCTGAGAAAGCTGTGATCACCCCCCGGCAAAATGATCTGCCGGCTCCCGGCGTAGCGCGCCACCGCCTGGCGGTAATCGAGCACTTCATCGCCGGTCTCGACCAGCAGTAGATAGCGTGAAGGCGTGACACGGGGCGCTTCGAGGGCGCGCAGTTGAGCGACGTGTGCGGCGGTAAACTCGAAGGCATCGCCGGTATGCAAATTGCGGTGCATTCCGACCAGCCCGCCGAGCAATTCCGGCGCCATTACCGCAGGGTTGATCAGGGCGGCGCGCAGATCGTGCTTCTCCGCCAGCCAACTCGCATAGTAACCACCCAGGGAGCTACCGACCAGTGTCATCGGACCACCGGCGTCAGCCAGCAGAGATTCTGCACAGGCAATCGCCGCCAGGGGTACAGGCGGCAGCATCGGGCACACGAAACGATCGCCAAGACCGGCAACCGCCAGACGTTCACCGAGCAATCTGGCCTTCCACGATGCCGGCGAAGAGCAGAAACCGTGCAGATAGAGTATGCGCGGACCGACCACCTCAACCACTCGTCCACGAGATCACGTCATAGTGCCAGGTGATCAGAACGACAATGCCGAAGGCGATGCGGTACCAGGCAAACACCGAGAAGTCGTGCGTACTGATGTAGCGCAGGAGCTCGCGCACCGCCCAGAAGGCCGAGAGAAAGGAAGCTATGAAACCGACGACCCACATCCCGAGATCATCGAAGGACAACAGGGCGCGCTCCTTGTAAAGCTGGTAGAGACTTGCCCCGATCAGTGTCGGCATGGCCAGAAAAAAGGAGAACTCGGTTGCCGCACGTCGCGACAGCCCGAAGAAAAGGCCGCCAATGATCGTCGCACCCGAGCGCGAAGTGCCCGGAATCAGTGCCAGCGCCTGGGCAAAACCCAGCTTGATGGCATCGATTGGCGACATGTCATCGACCGACTCGATGCGAATGCGGTGCTCGCGACGCTCGGCCCAAAGGATGAACAGGCCGCCGACGATGAAGGCAGTCGCCACCACCGGCGCGTTGAACAGGGTGGCCTTGATGGCCTTGCCGAACAACAGCCCGATGATTGCCAGGGGCAGGAAGGCCAGCAGGACGTTGAGCGCAAAGCGCTGCGCCGCACGGTCGCTCGGCAGGCCAAGCAGAACCTGGCCAATCTTCACCCGATACTCCCAGCAGACGGCAAACATGGCACCCGACTGGATCACGATCTCGAACAATTTGCCGCGCTCGTCGTTGAAATCGAGCAGGTCGCCGGTGAGGATCAGGTGACCGGTCGAAGACACCGGCAGAAACTCGGTAACGCCTTCGACGATACCGAGAATCAGGGCTTTGCAGAGGAGCAGAAGGTCCACAGCGGGCTTTCGCGAAAAAGCCGCATTCTAGCACTCAGGGTCGGGTTGCCTGTTCCAGCGCGGACAACCAGGCAATCGCATGTGCCTCATCCTGGCCACACATCTCGTCAGACGGCTGCAGGCCGGCGCAGAACGCCGGCCGCTCGACGTGCCCCCACAAGCGGCAGCGCTGATCGTCGGTCAGATTGGTGCAGCGTTCGTCGGCCGGCTTGCCCTGGGGATGCCCGGGCATCGCACTGCTGATCGACGGGGCGATGCAGCAGGCGCCGCAGCCCGGGCGACAATCACGCAGCGACTTCACGCCGGCTCGTGAGCGTGCGGTTCCCCGCCGGAGTTTCCTCGCTCGCTGCCGCCTCGGCGCTGCCGTGACCCAGTCGCCACGAGAGAATCGCCGCTGCTTCCCGCGTCTGTTGTGCCATCGGACTGTCCCAGTCCATGTCGAAATTGCCGATGATCCCCAGCGAGGTGATCGCTGCCACCATTCGGCCCGTATGGTTGAATACTGGCGCGCTGAAGCCGTTGATCCCCGGCGTCACGCTGCCTGACGCACGGGCGATGCCGCGGCAACGGATCTCGTCGAGTTGTACGGCGAGTGACGAGTGCAGCGCTGCCGGCGCCGCCCGTCTTGCCTCGGCGGCCATCTCGATCTCGGCGTCGAGCATCTTGCGCAGGTATGGCGAGCGGTAGAAAGCAGCGAAGGCCAGTCCGGTCGCCGACGAAATCAAGGGCAGCACGACCCCCGTGCGCAGGGTGATGGTGACTGGACCACCGGCTTCGAGCCAGCGCACGCAGGTCGCGCCGTGATTGCCCCACATGGCGAGCGCCACTGTTTCGCCGATGCGCTCGCACAGATCGTCGAGTACCGGCCCTGCCAGGCGCACGGGATCAAGCCTGGCCAGGCTGGCCAGCCCGAGTTCGAGCGAGAACGCCCCGAGGTCGTAACGTCCCGTATTGGCGTCCTGCTCGACCAGTCCCATACGCATGAAACTCACCAGATAGCGGCGCGCCTTGGCGGCCGGCATGCCGGCGTTGCGCGCCAGATCGCGCAGCACCATTGATCGTCCGTTGGCCGCCAGTGCCTGCAGCAGCCGGGTACCGACCTCGATCGACTGAATGCCCTGTCGCTGTCTGATCGGGTCGCCCGCTTCGCTTTCAGCCATTGTCGTGTTTTGTCAGACCAGCGCCTGCAGTGCTGCCTCGTAGTCGGGCTCGTTCTTGATCTCGCCGACCAACTGGCCATGCAGCACCCGATTTTCGGCGTCGAGCACCACCACGGCGCGTGCCGCAAGTCCGGCCAGCGGCCCATTACTCAGTGCAACACCATAGTCTTCGAGAAACTGTCGACCACGCATGGTCGACAAGGTCACCACCTTGTCCAGCCCTTCGGCACCGCAGAAGCGGTTCTGCGCAAACGGCAGATCAGCGGAAATGCAAAGCACCACCGTATTGACCAGGCCACTCGCCTGCTGGTTGAAGCGGCGCACCGAGGCGGCACAGGTCGGCGTATCGACACTGGGGAAGATGTTGAGCACCTTGCGCTGCCCCCCCAGGCTGCTCAGCGTGACATCGGCCAGATCCTTGCCGACCAGACTGAAAGCCGGCGCCACCTGACCCTTCTGCGGGAAGCTGCCATTTACCTGGAACGGATTACCACCGAGTGTCACTGTACTGGTCATGTTGGCTCCTAAACGGGTCGAAAGAACAAATGGAAAACCGGGGAGGTCTTGCACCAGCCGATCTCACGGCTGTTTGGTCATTATTTCATGCCGGGAGTTCAGCGACCAGAGTGGCGAAGCATCCGAGCCGCGGTGATCATCGAGCGGCTCCTCTGACGCGATCGAAAAGGCAGCAGGGCACGGCCCTCCCCCTGGCCGTAGCGCGATCGTCGCCCGAGCGACTCATCGACGCGTGTGCAATCCCTTGTCGATGCCAACCACGACGTAAGCCAGAACACCGACCGCGAAGATCTCCAGCCACTGGTGCCCGCCAATCGGCGCTGTCGCAAACAGGCGATTCATCAGGGGCAGGTAGGTCAACGCCGCTTGCAGCACGGCCATCGTCAACAGCCCATACCAGATCGCCGGATTGGAGAAGAGTCCTGCCCGCCGTGTGGAGAGGGTCAGTGAACGACAATTGAAAAGATACATGCCCTCGACGACGACGAAGACGTTGACGGCAACCGTACGTGCCTCGGCCAGCGACTCCCCCGCTGCCAGCTCGCGCAGGAACAGCCCAAACGAACCGGCGAGCAGCAGCAGGCTGACCAGCACGATGCGCCAGATCAGCGCCGCATCGAGAATCGGCGTCGCCGGCGGCCGCGGTGGGCGACGCATGACATTCGGTTCGATCGGTTCGAAGGCCAGCATCAGACCGAGGAAGACCGCCGTCGTCATGTTGATCCAGAGAATCTGTAGCGGCGTGATCGGCAGTGTCGCGCCGGCCAGAATCGCCGCCACGATGACCAGTCCTTCGCCGAAATTGGTGGGCAGCGTCCACGTAATGAACTTCACCAGATTATCATAGACACCTCGCCCCTCCTCCACGGCAGCCTCGATGGCGGCAAAATCGTCGTCGGTCAGCACCATCTCCGCCGCATCCTTGGCCACCTCGGTACCGGTGAGACCCATGGCAATGCCGATGTCTGCCCGCTTGAGCGCTGGCGCGTCGTTGACCCCATCACCGGTCATCGCCACCACCTCGCCGTTGGCCTGCAGAGCCTGCACCAGCCGCAGCTTCTGTGCCGGCTCGACGCGGGCGAAGACGTTTACCGTTCGCACCAGCCGACATAGAGCGGCGTCGTCCAGGGCCGCCAGCTCGCGGCCGCTGATCGCCGTCTCACCGGCCTTGGCAATGCCCAGTTGCCGGGCAATCGACAGTGCAGTGACGGCGTGGTCCCCGGTGATCATCTTGACCGCGATGCCGGCCGCGTGGCAGGTCCTGACCGCACTGATGGCTTTGGGACGCGGGGGATCGACCATTCCGACCAGACCGAGGAACTGCAGCCCGGTGTCGGTAGCGGCCAGTTCGATGGTGCTCGCCGAACCGACCGCACGGCGAGCCACGGCCAGCACCCGCAAGCCCTCCGCCGCCATGCTGCGGGCAGTGCCCTCGATTTCCTCGGTGCGCAGCGGCATGCTCCGACCCTCGCGGTCAAGCATGCTCAGCGAGCACGGCAACAACTGTTCGAGCGCTCCCTTGAAGTAGGTCAGGCGAACGCCCTCGATCTCGTGCAGAGTCGCCATGTACTGCCTCCCCGAATCGAAAGGGATTTCATCGAGACGAGGAAACAGTTTCTGCAGGGTCCGTTCGTCGAGTCCGGCCTTGCGCGCCACAACCAGCAGCGCCCCTTCCGTAGGGTCGCCGACCACCTCCCAGTGCCGGTTGCTCCTGCTCAACCCGGCGTCGTTGCACAACACGGCGGCCAGCAGGCACTCGCGCAATGCGCCACCGATGTGTTGGCCGTCGCCAACCCTGCCATTGGGCGAATAGCCGCTGCCGGTGACTTTCGTCCGGACACCACCGGCGTACAACTCGCGCACCGTCATCTGGTTTTCGGTCAGCGTACCGGTCTTGTCCGAGCAGATGACCGTGGTGCTGCCCAGTGTTTCGACCGCCGGCAACTTGCGGATGATCGCCCGCCGCCTCGCCATGCGCGAGACACCGATGGCCAGGGTGATGGTCATTGCCGCCGGCAAGCCTTCGGGAATCGCGCCGACCGCCAGCGCCACAGCAGCCATGAACATGGCGAAGGTCGCTTCACCACGCCAGATGCCCACCGTGAAGGTCAATAGCGCCAGCAAGCCAATGGCAATCAGCAGCCAGTTGCTGAAGACCGCCATTCGGCGAGTCAGCGGCGTCGTCAGATCAGGTGCATCGGCGATCAGCCTCGAAATGCGGCCGGTTTCGGTACGCTCACCGGTTGCCACCACCACACCTGCCCCTTGACCACTGATCATCACCGTACCGGCGTAAGCCATGTTGCAGCGATCGGCGAGGAGCGTGTCTTCTGGCAATGTGTCACGGTGCTTGGCGACCGCCGTTGATTCGCCGGTCAGGGCGGATTCGATGGCTTGCAGGTCCTTGGCGCGGAACAGGCGCAAATCGGCAGGAACCTTGTCGCCGGCGGTAAGCAGCACGACATCACCGGGAACCAGTTCGGTCGAGGACAGGCGCTGTTTGCAACCGCCTCGCAATACGGTCACTTCGCTGGTTACCGACCGGGCCAGGGCAAGTAGGGCGTTCTCGGCGCGACCTTCCTGAATGAAACCGATCACCGCGTTGATCAGCGTCACCCCGAAAATCACGCCGGAATCCACCCATTCGCCAAGTACGGCTGTCACCACCCCGGCAAGCAGCAACACCAGCACGAGCGGCTGCACGAACTGCAGCGCAAAGCGGAGCAGTGGCCCCTTGCCCGGTTTCGGCGCCAGGCGGTTCTCCCCATGCTCCAGTCGCCGGCTGACCACTTCGTCGTCACCAAGCCCCTGGTCGAAACTCGCGGTCAGGCGTGCCGCCGCTTCGTCTGCGGGCAGGCAATGCCAGGCGATGGAATCGGCGGATTGCTTGCTCATTTCATGCACGGTTCTCAACGGAAAGCGGCTGGTTGCAACAATTCGTATATCATTCTAGCAGTTATGGTGTGAGCTGCCGCCGACATCGCCGTCTTGTCCATGCGTCTGTCCGTGTGCACCGAAGGAGAAGTGCTTCTGGAAACCGACAATCCAAGCTTGCCAGTGCGGGTGCTGCAGGCATCCAGCGAGGCGATCCGATACCCGCTCTCGCTGCCCAGGGAAAGGACATCCTGGTTGTGCCTTGCCGAGCGGGACCGACCGACTGTGTCCGCACCAGCGATTGCACCAGGATGTCGGCGATGACTTGGCTACGTAGCATCGGCCACATGCTGGCCGTCCTGCTGCAGGCGGGCGCCGTGGCCTCCAGTGTCTTGGCGCACACCATTGCCAACGATGGCGATGGGCCCTCTGCGGTGCTTGCCGGGCCAGTAAGCGCAGCGGCCGCACCCGGTATCATCCTGCCGCCACCTGCCGACACTGTCGAGGCAGGCGGATCGCTCATCTCGGCGGACAGGTTCGATCATGAAGATTGGGCGCCGCAGACGGCTCCCGGCCAGCTCATTGGCCCGCAGGCGGTCCCTTTGGCTTCGACCTGGCGCCCGCTGCTGCGGAGCAAGGCCGCGCGCAGCAGCGGGCCCGCGCCTGCCGCAACTCACACCGGACCAGCGGGAGCCAGGGCAATTCCCCAGACCGACGACGAGATCAGCGCGGCGCTTGACGAGTTGCAAGAATCGGTGGCCGAAGTGCTTGCCGAAGCAACTGGTGCGCACCTTGGTCCGGAAGGCCGGCTGAGCTTTTCGCTGGCCGGACTGGAAGGCTTCCATTACCGGGCGCGCGACGGTGGGGTGTCGTTCGGACACGGTGACCTCTCTCTGGCCATTGTGGACCACGGCGCCGAACGACCCGGCCGCCAGCCATCCGGCGAACGCGCTGCGCAAACGCCGCCCGCTGCCCAGGACACCACGGCAACACGAGAAATCTTCCAGTTCATCAAGGAGATTTTCGAATACCCGCTGGTCTGGCTGCTCATCCTGCTGCTGCTGATCGGCAAGTTTGTCCTTCTGGTCAGCCACCGACGTGCCAGGAAGGGCAGGCACAGGAGACGTTCGGGTGCTAACGAGCCGGTCAAACTGAAGCGGATCCGGCGACGCATCCGCTTCAGGATCAAGCGCCAGCCGACGACGGTCGGCCTGCAGCAACCCCGCTAGGTTGGTCGGCCCGACCAACCGCTGAGCGTCTCGCAATCGACCCGGCTCAGGCCGGCTGGTCGGAATCCGGGTTGCTGACCAACGCCGGCGATGGTGGCGTTGGTCAGGTAATAACCGGGGTTGAAGATACGCTGCACCACCGGCCACATCGTCAACCCCGGCCAGAGTCGGGATTGGCAAGTCACTTCGACGACGGTCTCATCGCACGACGACAGCCTGCCTCCGGTGCCGCTTGACAACCGGGCCCGTCCCTGTGGGCCGGCATGGGCACGCGTCACGGCAATGCCGAAGGATCCCCCTGGCGACAGCGAACGGACCCGTAAGCCGAGACCGCCGCCGATCGAGCAAGCAAGGGTGCTGGTGCGGTCGTCGGTAAAGCCATGACGACAGACGTCGATCAGCGCCCCGGACTCCCCGTCCAAGCTCTAGTCAATGACACATAATAGACTGTTTCTAAACGCTCTTGTCGATCGTCACGGGGGACTCACGGCTTGCGGTATACTGCTGCTGACGCCGCTGCTTCCCGATACTTGGCGGCCTTCGTTCCCAACGCTTCACTTCCCCAGGAATCCATCATGTTGCAGAAATCTGCCTCTTTCCCTGGAATTCAGGGTCCCATCGTCACCATCGTCATGGACGGCTACGGTATCGCCAAGTCGGAAGTCGGCAGTGCCATCGCTGCGGCCAGAAAGCCGACCCTCGACCGTCTTCTTGCCAGGTACCCGAACATCGTCTTGCGCGCCCACGGCACCGCCGTCGGCATGCCTTCTGACGAAGACATGGGCAACTCCGAGGTCGGTCACAATGCCATCGGCGCCGGCCAGGTGTACAGCCAAGGCGCCGCCCTGGTCGCCGATGCCATTGCCACCGGCTCGATCTGGCAGGGCGCCGCCTGGCAGCAGATCGTCGCCGGCGCCAAGGCGGGCCGTGGCATCATTCACTTCATCGGTCTGTTCTCCGATGGCAATGTGCACAGTCACATCGATCACCTGCGGGCCATGATTCTGCGTGCCAGGGAAGAAGGCGTACCGGCAGTGCGTGTTCATATCCTGCTCGATGGACGCGACGTTCCCGAAACCAGCGCACTGGACTACGTGCTACCCTTCGAAGCCTTCCTGACGGAAACCAGCGGCAACGGCTTTGACGCACGCATCGCCTCGGGTGGCGGCCGGATGAACATCACCATGGACCGCTACGAAGCCAACTGGAGGATGGTCGAGAAAGGCTGGCAAACCCACGTGCTCGGCGATGGCACACAATACGACAGTGCTTCGGCAGCAATCAAGGCACTGCGCGTCCAGTACCCGGGAACGATCGACCAGGATCTGCCGCCCTTCGTGATCGCCAGTGACGGTCGCGCCGTCGGCACCATAGAGGACGGTGACTCGGTCGTGTTTTTCAACTTCCGCGGCGACCGCGCGATCGAAATCACTCGCGCCTTCGAGGAAACCAGCTTTGACAAGTTCGACCGCATCCGTGTACCACGGGTCACCTATGCCGGAATGCTGCAATACGACGGTGACCTCAAACTTCCCCGGCGCTTCCTGGTCGATCCGCCAGCCATCCTGGACACCATGGGCGAGTGGTTCGCCAAGTCCGGCATCACCCAGTTCGCCTGCTCGGAAACACAGAAGTTCGGGCACGTGACCTATTTCTGGAACGGCAACCGCTCGAACAAGTTTGATGGGGAAACCTACCAGGAGGTGCCGAGCGACGTGGTGCCTTTCGAACAACGCCCCTGGATGAAAGCTGCGGAGATCGCCGACGCCATGATCGATGCGCTGAAGAGCGGGCAGTACAGGACCTTGCGCTGCAACTTCGCAAATGGCGACATGGTCGGTCATACCGGACACTTCCGCGCCGCGACGATGGCGATCGAAGCGCTGGACCTGCAACTGGCACGCCTTCTGCCGGTCATTGACGCGCTCGGTGGCGTGGCGCTGATCACGGCCGATCATGGCAATGCCGACGAGATGTACGAGATCGACAAGAAGACCCGGCAACCGGCGCAGAATCCCGACGGATCCTTCAAGGCCAAGACCTCGCATACGCTCAACCCGGTACCACTGATCCTCTACGACAACGTGACAGGGGGCAAGCTGGGCCTCAAACAGACTGCGACCGCCGGCCTTTCGAACATCGCCGCGACGATCACCCACCTGCTTGGGCTCGAGAAACACGCCAAGTGGGACGAGAGCCTGCTCGAACTAAAGCAGGACAAGGAAAAGTTGCCGCCATGCGCGGCGTTCACTCCCGATCAATCGGGTTCCTGATCCCGAAACAGACCGATTGATCGCCGTCAGCAAAAAGGGCGCCGCACCATCCGGCGCGGCGCCCTTGTCGCTAACGCTTACTTGTTCAGCGACTCGCCCGGGGTGACGATACCGAGAAAGCTGTCGGCCTTGAGCGCTGCACCACCGATCAGACCACCATCGATGTCCTTCTGTGCCAGCAGCCCGGCGGCGTTTTCCGGTTTCATCGAACCGCCGTACTGAATGCTGATCGACTGGGCAACATGGTCGCCATAGAGCTTGGTCAACAGTCCGCGGACGAAGGCGTGTGCCTCCTGTGCCTCTTGGTCGGTCGCCGTGACGCCCGTACCGATGGCCCACACGGGTTCGTAGGCGATCACCGTACGCAATGCCTGGTCGGCCGACAGGCCCGCATAGGCCCCGTTCACCTGCATCGTGAGCACGCCTTCAAGGCGGCCGTCCTTGCGCTCGGCAAGGGTTTCGCCGATGCAGATGATCGGCGTCATGTCGAGTGACTGCACCTTCTTGACCTTCTTGTTGACGGTTTCGTCGGTCTCGCCGAAATAGCTCCGCTGCTCCGAATGGCCGATGATGACGAAGTCAACGCCGATCTCCTTGAGCATGTCGGCACTGACCTTGCCGGTGAATGCGCCCTGGTTCTCCCAATGCACGTCCTGTGCGGCCAGCTTGACGTTGCTGCCCTTGACCACTTCGGCCACCTTGGCCAGAGCGAGGTAGGTCGGAGCGATGGCGACCACCACCTTGCTGACATCCCTGGCGGCAGTCACCACCTCGGTAGCGAGCTGCACTGACTCGGCAACCGTCTTGTTCATTTTCCAGTTGCCGGCGATAACGATCTTACGCATGGTATTCCTCGATGTTGAATTGCTGTGACGAGTTGGCAAACGACCGGTTCCCGGCATCGCCGGGGAGCGCGGTGCCTCACTTCTCGGAAAGGGCGGCAACGCCGGGCAGGATCTTGCCCTCCAGGTACTCGAGCGAAGCACCGCCACCGGTCGAGCTATGGGTCACTTTCCTGTCGGCACCGTATTTCTTGGCAGCAGTTGCGGTGTCACCACCGCCGATGACGGTGATCGCACCGGCTGCGGTGGCCTGGACGACTGCGTCGGCCATCGCCCGCGTGCCGGCCTCGAACTTCCCGAACTCGAAAACACCCGCCGGACCGTTCCAGATGATGGTCCTCGCCTTGAGGATCGCCTCGCTGAAGAGGCGCGTCGATTCGGGACCGCAGTCAAGACCCAGCCAGCCATCGGGGACGCCGTCGACATCGTTGGTGGTCCTCGTATTGGCGTTGGCGTCGAACTTGTCGGCAATCACGAAATCGACCGGCAAGAGGATTTCCTTACCCTTTTCGCGGGCTTTTTCCATCAGACCGGGCACCAGTCTGGCACCCTCCTCGTCAAACAGCGAGTTGCCGATCGGCATTGCCGAGAGTACCTTCTTGAAGGTGAAGGCCATGCCACCGCCGATGATGATCTGATCGGCCTTATCAAGCAGATTGTTGATCAGCTGGATCTTGTCGGCCACCTTGGCCCCGCCGAGGATGGCCAGCAACGGCCGCCGGGGCGATTCGAGCACCGCCGAGAAGGCATCCAGTTCCTTGTTCATCAGGTAGCCGGCTGCACGTTCGGGCAACTGCACACCGGTCATCGACGAGTGGTCACGGTGGGCCGTACCGAATGCGTCGTTGATGTAGACGTCGGCCAGCCTGGTCAGCGAAGCGCGGAAGGCTTTGACATCTTCCGGGTTGGCCTTGAGCTTGGTGATGCTGCCGTCGGCGTTGGTGACACTGGCCTTGCCTTCTTCCTCGATGTGGAAGCGAAGGTTCTCCAGCAGGATCACTTCGCCGGGCTTGATCTGCGCGCAGGCTGCCTCGACCTCGGGGCCGACACAGTCGGGCAGAAACTTCACGGGACGTCCCAGCAGACCTTCGAGCGCGCTGGCGACCGGCGCCAGACTGTATTGCGGGTTGGCTTTCCCGTCGGGACGGCCGAGATGCGACATCAGAATCACCGCAGCTCCCTTATCCAGAGCATGCTTGATCGTCGGCAGGGCGGCCTCGATACGCTTGGTATTGGTGATCGCACCGGTCACCTTGTCCTGAGGGACGTTGAAATCGACGCGAATCAGGGCGCGCTTGCCTTCGAGGGCGAGATCTTCG
>ERZ761603.1371-NODE-1371-length-18341-cov-15.239856_pt1 | contig 18341 bp, 16 predicted proteins | sample MGYA00511879_ERZ761603 | MGnify/ENA primary metagenome ERZ761603 (study PRJEB28899, sample SAMN02850040) | bioreactor sludge metagenome | biome: EBPR Sludge; feature: EBPR Bioreactor; material: flocular biomat | place: Australia: Thorneside Wastwater Treatment... | reverse complement strand
CTCTTCCGATCTCGCGGCGAAGGCCGCCCCGGCCGGGTCGCGCGGCGTCACCCGCGAGCGCATGAGTCCGCTGCGTCAGCGCATCGCCACGCGCCTGGTGCAGGCCCAGCACACCGCGGCGATGCTCACCACCTTCAACGAGTGCGACATGAGCGCGGTGATGGCGCTCCGCAAGACGTATAAGGACGACTTCGAGAAGGCCAACGGCGTGGGCCTGGGCTTCATGGGCTTCTTCGTGAAGGCGGCGGTGGCGGCTCTCAAGGCCTTCCCGCTGGTGAACGCCTCGATCGTCGAGGACGGGGGCCAGCCCGCGATCGAGCGGCACGAGTACTACGACATCGCCGTGGCGGTGGGCACGCCCAAGGGTCTGGTGGTGCCGGTGCTGCGGGATTGCGATCAACTCTCGTTCGCCGCGATCGAGAGCGGGATCAAGGACCTCGCTACCCGCGCCCGCGACGGCAAACTGAGCCTGGAGGAGATGCAGGGCGGCACCTTCACCATCACCAACGGCGGCATCTACGGCAGCCTGATGAGCACGCCCATCCTCAACGCGCCGCAGAGCGCGATCCTGGGCATGCACTCGATCAAGAGCCGCGCGGTGGAGCACCCCGCGGGCAGCGGTCAGGTCGCCGTCCGCCCGATGATGTACCTGGCCCTGAGTTACGACCACCGCATCATCGACGGGGCCGAGGCGGTCCAGTTCCTCGTGCGGATCAAGAACGCGATCGAGGACCCGCAGCGGCTGCTGCTGGGTCTGTGAATGATGAACGGGCGAGACCCCGGGGTCTTCACGCGCGCGTTCTGAGCACCTCGTCGAGCAGCCCGGCGCAGGCCCGGTCGAGCATCTCGAACACGGTGTCGAACCCGTCCTCCCCGCCGTAGTACGGGTCGGGCACATCGGGGGCCTCATCGCCGGGCGACGTGGGATCGAAAGAACGCATGAGCCGGACGCGGGCCGCGTCGGCCCCCAGCCGGATGATGTCGCGCCGGTTGGCCCGGTCCATCGGGATCAGGAGCGAGAAACGGGCGAAGTCGGAATCGGGATCGAGTTGGCGGGCGGTGTGCTCCATCGGCACGCCCCGCCTCGCGGCGATGGTGATGCTGCGGGGGTCGGCCCCTTCGCCCGCGTGCCAGCCGCCGGTGCCGCATGATTCAACCTCGAACTCGCTCAGCACACCCCGGCGTGCCGCGTGATGCCGGAAAATCGCCCACGCGAGGGGCGAGCGGCAGATATTGCCCAGGCAGATGAAGAGGATGGAGTGTTTCGCGGGGATGGCGGATTCTTCCGGCACCGTGCGGGCTTATCCCACCGCCACGCAGACCTTCTTCGCCGCGTCGGCAAGATCCGTGCCCGCCTGCATCGTGGGGATCTTCGCGCGAGCCGCTTCGAGCAGTTTCCGACCAGCCTCGACGTTGGTGCCTTCGAGCCGCACCACCAGCGGCACCTTGAAGCCCACCGAGCCGTCGGCGTTCTTGAACTTGGTCGCGGCGTTGACGATGCCCTGGGCGATCACGTCGCACCGCATGATCCCGCCGAAGATATTGACCAGCACGCCCTTCACCGCGGGATCGCCGAGGATGATGTTGAAGGCCTCGGTCACGGCCTCTTCGGTGGCGCTGCCGCCGACATCGAGGAAGTTCGCCGGCTCGCCCCCGTGGAGCTTGATGATGTCCATCGTCGCCATCGCCAGCCCGGCCCCGTTCACCAGGCAGCCGATGCTCCCGTCGAGGGCGATGTACGTGAGGCCGAACTTGGTGGCCCGGGCCTCGGCGGGGTTCTCCTCTTTCTGATCGGCGAGGCTCGTGATGTCGGGGTGGCGGAAGAGGCCGTTGTCGTCGAAACTGAACTTCGCGTCGATCGCCATGACACGCCCGTCGCCGCCCGCGGTGATGACCAGCGGGTTGATCTCGGCGAGGGTGCAGTCCTTCTCGATGTACAACTTCGAGAGTTTCACCATCACGTCCGCGGCCTGGTTGAGGTGCTTGCCCTTCAGGCCCAGCCTGGCCGCGACCGTGCGGGCCTGGAAGGGCTGCAGACCCAGGATCGGGTGCAGGGCCTCCTTGATGATCGCATCGGGGCGGTCGTGGGCCACCTGCTCGATCTCGACCCCGCCTTCGCGGCTGGCGATCAGGACGTTGCGGCGGGTCTTGCGGTCGGTTGTGACGGCGAGGTAGAACTCTTCCTTGGCGCCCGGACCGCGATCGGCGATGTCCACCGCCGCGGCCACAAGCAGTTTGGTCACTTCCAGCCCCTCGGGCGGGGTCTGGGGGCTTTTCATGCGGTTCGTGAACATGAAGCGGGCCGCGGCCTCGGCCTCGGCGGCGGTCTTGACGAGTTTCACGAACCCGGCCTTGCCGCGTCCGCCCGCGTGGACCTGGGCCTTGATCACGGCCAGCGGCGCGGCCTGTGACGCGGTGACCTGCTTGAACGCCTGGGCGGCGGACTCGACGGACTCGATGACCTGGCCGGCGGGGACGGGAACGCCGAACGCATGGAGCAGGTCGCGCCCCTGGTATTCATAAATCTTCATGGGCGGAGGGTAGGTTCAGCACCCTCATCGACGGAATAATCCGTGCCCGACCGGGCGTGGACGGGTTCACACAGGCAAGGAGTACGTGATGTCGATGGAGCTGACACGGCGCGAAGTTCTTGGGAGTATCGCGGTTGGAGTTGGGGCATTGGCGCTTCCAGCGTGGGCCAAGCCCGGGCGGTACACGCGGCCCACCCCGGTCAAGCCGATCGTCCGCCTGGCCCACCTGACCGACATCCACATCCAGCCCGAACGGGCCGCGGCGGCGGGGTTGGCGGCGTGCCTGGCGCACGTGCAGGAACGGGCGGAGAAGCCGGACCTGATCGTGACCGGCGGCGACCTCATCATGGACGCGTTCGCCAGAGATGCCTCCCGCACGCGACTCCAGTGGGAACTCTTGACCAAGACCTTCCGCGATCACTGCGGGCTGCCGGTCCAGCACGCGCTGGGGAATCACGACATCTGGGGCTGGAACAAGAAGGAGAGCGGCACCACCGGCTCCGAGGCGCTGTGGGGCAAGCGCTGGGCCTTGGACACGCTGGGGCTGGACAAGCCCTACCGCGGCTTCGATGCCGGATCGTGGCGGGTGGTGCTCCTTGATTCGGTCCAGGTGGACCCGGCTGACGCCAACGGCTACATCGGCCAACTCGACCCCGCCCAGATGGACTGGCTCGACGGCGAACTGGGCGCAGCGAAGGGGCGGCATGTGCTGATCGTGTCGCACATCCCCATTCTCAGCGTCACGCCCATCCTGGGCACGGGCAAGGACCTCAAGCGGCGCGAGGTGAGCAACGGTCAGATGCACGTGGACAGCGCTGCGATCCGCGCTCTCTTCGAGAAGCACGGCAACGTACGGGCCTGTGTGAGCGGCCACATGCACCGGCTCGAACGGCTCGACTTCCGCGGCGTCAGTTACTTCTGCAACGGCGCGGTCTGCGGGGCCTGGTGGAAAGGCCCGCACCACGAGGCCAACGAGGGGTACGCGGTGCTCGACCTGTTCGATGACGGTCGGGTGGAGCGCGAGTACGTGGTGTACGGGTGGAACGCGAAGGAGTAACAGGCTGTCGGCACGCTCGGGGGTCATCGGACCGGGGCCGCGGCCATCGCGGAACTCCGCAACCGTCCCCGCGCTTCGGCCGACATGGCATCAGATCACGCCCGAACCGATCAGCCCGCCCGTGAGCACGAGCAGGGCGGCGACGAGCCGTTTCACCGTCCGGAGCGTGATTTTTCGGATCGCTCTCGCGCCGATGTACGACCCGATGAACGCCGCGAGGGTCGCCGCGGCGACGAGCGGCCACCCGCCCGAGGCGCTCAGGGTGCCGAGTTTGGCCGCGAGGAAGGTGGAGAAATAAACGCAGAGGCGCACGGCGTCGATGCAGATCGCGGCCGCGGCGCTGGTGCCCACGAACTGCTCCTTGCTCATGCCCGTGCGGACGAAAAAGGCGCTGCGCAGCGCCCCCTGGTGCCCCGAGAGGCCGCCGAAGAAACCGGAGATCGCGCCCCCCAGCCACAGCAGCCGTGGCGAGACGGACCACGACTCGAACCCGGGGAGGAACTCGATGAGCGCGAACGCGACCATCAGCGCACCCAGCGTGAGGCCGATGCCGGTGATGCGGCACGCGCGAGCGCCGAGCATCCACTCCGCCAGCGGGGGCCGGGCGGACAGGTGTTCGAGGAGGATCGCGCCCGCCAACGCGGCGGGAACGGCGAAGAGGACAAACGGCACCAGCACCTGCCCCGACGCGTGCCTGCCGACAAGACCGAGTTTGAAGACGTTGTTGGCGAGGTGGACCACGGCGGTCGCGGCGACGGCGACATCGAGCGGGAAGAAGAGGGCGAAGGCGGGCAGGAGGAGCGTGCCCAGCCCGAAGCCGCTGACAAGCGTTAGGCCCGCCACGAAGAAGGCCGCGCCGCAGACGGTGATGTACGTCAGGGCCTCGTGCATGACGGAGCGTGTGGCGTTGTCACGCGGTCAGCGCCTGTGCGGCTTCTCGATACTTGCCCGCGGTGGCCGCGACGATGTCGGGGGGGAGAGCCGGGCCGGGGGCCTGCTTGTTCCACGATCCCGCCGCGACCAGGCGCTCCAGATACTCGCGCAGGTACTGCTTGTCGTAACTGCGCTGGGCGTGGCCGGGTTCGTAGGTGTCTCCGGGCCAGAACCGGCTGCTGTCGGGGGTGAGGGCCTCATCGATGAGGATCGGTTCATCGCTCCCGGGCACTAGCCCGAACTCGAACTTCGTGTCGGCGATGATGATGCCGCGGGAGAGGGCGTGCTCGCACGCCGCGTTGTAGATGGAGAGCGTGAGGGTTCGCAGGCGTTCCATGAGCGGGCGGCCCGCGATGGCGCACGCGCGGTCGAAGTCGATGTTCTCATCGTGTCTGCCCGCCTCCTCCTTGGTGGCGGGCGTGAAGATCGGCTCGGGCAGACGGTCGCACTGGCGCAGGCCCGCGGGAAGGCGGACCCCGCACACGGCCCCGGTCGCCCGGTACTCCTTCCACCCCGAACCTTCGAGATAGCCGCGGGCGACGCACTCGATGGGAATGACCTTCGCCGCTCGGGCGATGGTGATGCGGCCTTCGAGTTGCTCGCGGGTCGTACCGCCGGGCTTGAAGGCGGAAACGGGCACGGCGGTCACATCGGTCGAAATCAGGTGTGTACGACAGAGTCCCATCCGCTCGATGTGCCGCAGCCAGAACGTCGAAAGTCGCGTGAGCAGGCGGCCCTTCTCCTCGATGGGCGTGGGCATCACCACGTCGAAGGCCGAGATGCGGTCGCTGGCGATGATGAGCAGCCGGTCGCCGCCCTCATCGGGAGGCAGGCTATAGACATCGCGCACCTTGCCGCGGCGAAGGCCCGGGAGCGCGAGGTCGGAGTGGAGCAGCGCGGTCATGCGCGAGGGTACGGGTGCTGAACGGGCCGGAACGCGCCGGCGTGTCGAGCGGATGCGAACACTTTTCGACTTCTCGAAGAATTTCGGCAACGAACCGGAGCCTCGCGGCGTATGAGCAGGTCCAACGCCTGTATGCGTTTGTATCTTCCTTCCGCCGCGGGAGGATGGTTGTTTCGTTCTGAAAGTGAACTTGGATAAGAGAGAGAGTGAGTTCATGCGCACTGTGATTTCCGTCGTGGCCGCCGCGGCCTGTGGTTCCATCGCCCTTGCCCAACCATGCGAGCCGTCCTGGGACTATGCCGTGGGCACGCCCGGCGCGAGTTCGGGATATGTCGGCGCGCTGACGATCTATCAGGGCGATCTGGTGGTGAGCGGATCATTCCCGAGCATGGCCGGCGCGGCGAGCACGCAGTTCCTCGCGCGGCTCGACCGCGACAGCGGGGTGTGGTCGTCGTTCGGGCCCGGGCTTGGATCGGGGATCAGCAACGCCTTCGGCACCTCGTTCGCTGAGATGGGCGGCGATCTGTTCGTCGGCGGGTTCTTCGCCGATGCCGCGGGCGTGCCCGATACCAAGAGCATCGCCCGCTGGGACGGCTCCGCGTTTCACTCGCTGGGGACGGGGTGGGCCTTCGACAGCGTGAACGCGGTCTGGTCGCTCTTGGCCACCGACGCCATCGACGGGCAGGACCGTCTCTACATCGGCGGCGGCTTCGACAATATCGCCGGACAGCCCGCGGGTTGCATCGCGCAGTGGGACGGGACCACGCTGACACCGCTGGCACCGACGATGACGCTGGTGGGCATCAACCCGCTGGTGACGGCCATGACGGTCTTCGATGACGGGCAGGGCGGTGGTGAGCAGTTGTACATCGGCGGTCGCTTCTCGGCGGTGGGCGGCGTCGCCGCGAACATGATCGCGCGCTGGAACGGCTCGGTCTGGACGCCGGTGGGCACAAACCTGACGCCCCGCCTGGCCACCGGCGAGATCGACGGCATGGTCGTGTGGGACGATGGCAGCGGCCCGGCGCTGTACGTCGGCGGCATCAACTTCCAGGTGAACGGTGTCAGTTACAGCGTGGCCAAGTGGAACGGGTTGACCTGGACCCCCGTGGGCCAGAACCTGGCGGGCCGCACGTGGACCCTCGCGGTCTTCGATGACGGCTCGGGCGAGGCGCTCTACGGCGGGGGCACGCAGGCGAGCGTGGGGCGCATCTACCGGCTCGAGGGCAACACCTGGGTCATGCTCGACGGCGGCGCGGATGCGCAGGTTGTGAAACTGCTGGTTGACGGCAGCCGCATGTACGCGGCCGGTTCCTTCACACAGGTCGATGGTCTGGCCACAGGCAGGATGGTCGAGCGGGTCGGGTGCGGCCCTGTCTGCGGGTGCCCCGCCGATTACAACGGCGATGGCGGCGTTGACGGCTCCGATGTCGAGGCGTTCTACAACGACTGGGAATCCTCCATCGGATGCTCCGATGTCAACCAGGACGGCGGCGTCGACGGCTCCGATGTCGAGGCCTTCTTCGGCGCGTGGGAAGCGGGCGGGTGCTGAACAGAGCCGATCACGGTTGACACCCCGCAACGGGTTTCGCGGTCATGAGGGCTGCTCGCGGCGGGCTTGCGCGTTCGCCGGAGCGCCCTCCATCGCCAGCGCGTACACCCGCAGCACCTCGGCGATGCTCCACGCCTGCGCGGGGCAGCCCTGCGGTCGGTGGGGAGGCTCGGCGTCGTAGATCTCGGCGAGTTGCGCGATCGGCCCCGGCGTGTCGCGCTCGCGGGTCAACTCATCCAGCAGCGGCCGGAGCACCCCGAGGGCCTCGGCCCGGGCCTCTTGTGAGAACTTCCCGAGCCGCTGCACGGCCTCGGCGTATGGCCCGATGAGCCAGGGCCAGACGGTCCCGTTGTGGTACGCGCGGTCGCGCTCGAAGAGGTTGCCCTCGTACCGGGGTTGGTAGCCCGGGCTGCCCGGCGCGAGCGTGCGAAGCCCGAAGGGCGTCAGCAGGTGCTGCTTCACGCACGCCAGCACATCGCGCTGGTGCGCGATGGGCAGCGGGCTGTGCGGCAGGCTGACGGCGAAGACCTGGTTGGGCCGGATCTCGTCCACCGGGTCCCACCCGACGATGATCCCCGCCGCCCAGCGCGGCACGAGATGGTCGTAGAGCCGCCTGGCCGGGGCGTTCCAGAAGGACTTGACAAAGTTCCGCCCGGCCCACTCGGCCAGTTCGGGCAGTTCCCGCGCTGATTGGATGTACCACTCGGGCAGGCAGGATGCGACCTCGAGCAGCCCGGCGTACCAGAGGGCGTTGATCTCGACCGCCTTGCCGTGCCGGGGCGTGAAGACCACGCCGTCGCGCCGGGCATCCATCCACGTCAGTTGCGTGGTGTGATCGCCCGCGGCGATCAGGCCGTCGGCGGGGTCCATCCTGATGCCAAAGGCGGTGCCATCGCGGTACGCCTTGATGATGTCGAGGCACGCCGCGAGAATCTCGCCGTCGAGAGGCTGCCCCTGGGCGCGGGCGTGGGCGCACGCCGCGATCAGGTACCAGAGGCTCGCATCGACGGTGTTGTACTCGGGCTTGCCGCTGCCGTTGTCGAAGCAGTTGGGGATCAGCCCGCCCTCGCGCATCGCGGCGAAGGTGAGAAGCACCCGCTCCGCCTCCCGCGTTCGCCCCGGCGTGATGAGCAATCCACGCAGCGAGATGAACGTGTCGCGCCCCCAATCCGAGAACCACGGATACCCCGCGATCACCGAAGCGCCCGGGGTGGCCTGTGGCTCCGCATCGGTGCCTTCGCCGGGGGCGACACCCTCTCCCGCAGGTGGCTGTTCCCATCCGCGTCGCACGATGAACTGATCCGCCGCGTGAACGAGGGACGCGAGGGCGTCCGACCCCGCCGACCCCGCCGAGCTTGGCGCATCGCCGCGGCCGGCGTCAAGGCGAACGCACACGGCTCGGAGCTCCGCCTGATGCCCGTCGTGATTCACGTCCCGGCGCGGGTCCATGCCCGAGGGATCGCGCACCCACGCTTCAAGGATCATCGAGCCGTGGCCGCCGCCGAAGGCGCACTCGAAGAGGCCGGGGCCGGGCAGGTCTTCGACCGAGTCCTGGCCGCGCTCGCGGTCGAACGGATACTCGAACGAACGCCACCACTGCGGATCGGCACGGAAGGAAACAAGGCGCTCTCCCGACCCCGGGTCGCGTATCCCGCGCGACACGGCTCGGAGCGACACACACCCCGCCGGCCCGCGCACGTCGATGATGCCCCCCTCGCGCTGCTTGATCGCGAGCGCGGGTCCGGATTCGCGCCCCATCGCGTGAAAGTCCCGCAGCGGTGTGAAGGGTCGCAGGATGAGCCGTACACCCGACCCCGCCGGTTCGACGTCGTATTCAACCCGGGCGTGGTTCCATCCGTGGTTCAGTTCGATCGTTCGACGCACCGCGGCGATGCCGGGGATCTCCCAGCGCTGTTCCACGCCGCGACTCGTTCGGACCAACTCCGTCCGCACCCGCGGGTCGGGCCGGACCGCGCCGCCCGCGAAGTCGTACGCCGACAGCCCGATCATCTCTTCACCACCCGCGTTCCTCACGATGAGCCACTCGGCGCAGCTGTGAAAGGCGACGATTCGGCCCACGGGCGGCGTGGTCGCGGCGATGAGCCAGGCGTGGTAGCGGCGGCGGGGGACACCGTCGGCGCAGCCCATCGCGAAGCCGCCCAGGCCGTTGGTGAGGAGCCACTCGCAGTGGGGGTGGTGTGGCAAGGCGGGAGCGTAAGCGCGGCGGGGACCGCGCGGGTCCGAAGCCGCCCAGCCGGACCCATCACGCCCCGCGCTCTACGCGCACAGGCCCGCCTCCCACAAGGCGAAGAAGGTCTCGACATCGGCGCCGTCCACGCCGCCGTCGAGGTTGACATCGGCGAGGAAGTTCCCTTCCTCCCACTCCGTGTAAAAGGCCTGCACATCGCTGCCGTCGATGCCGCCGTCATCGTTGAAGTCGGCGACGCAGAGGTAATAGACATCCACGGAGTTGGTGTCGTAGATGACGTGCCACCCCGGCGGTACGTTTTCGGCCCCGAACGTCCCGGTGCGGCTGGTGCCCCGGATGAGCGTGATGCGGTCGCCCCGCTGCGGGACATACCCGGGGATGAGCGAGGCGTTCAGCGTGCCGCCGACAACCACCGGGCCGAAGGCATGGAGCAGGTCGTGCTGCGGAGGCCCCTCGAACGAGTACATGAACTCACAGGTGTACGAGGCGCGGTGCGTGAAGGTGACGCCCCCGTGAACGCTCCAGGACTCGGGCAACCCCGGCGCGAGGCCGGTGAACACATCCCCGGCGATGGTGACATGCGGGGTGCGGAGCGTCCCGTGCCCGATCAGTGTCCGCCCGAAGGCGAGCGACAGCGGCGTTGCGCAGGCAATCTCTCCGCCCTCGATCGAGGTCAGGTGCCCGAGCGCGACCCCGTCGAGGTCGAACAGCGTGATGATCTCATCATTCACATCCATCTCACCGTCGAAGACGACGCCGGAGGGGTTCGAGGCGACCCCCATGGTGATGTCCGCGATAGCCTTGAGTTTCGATCCTGATTGGAAGTCCACGCGTGCGCTGATGTCGTTGCTGCCGCGATACTCGGACCCGGGGAGGAAGCGGAAGACCGTGCCGGTCATCGTGCCCGCGGATCGCTCCACACGGCCGTTGAAGCGGATCCCCAATCCTGTCGCCGTCACGAAGGTGCCGACTCCCAAGTTCCATGCCCCCTCGAGCGTTCCTTGTCCCGTGATCTGGGAGTTCAAGAGCATGAACGCTCCGGCGGGGCAGGCGAGGACACCGCCGCCCAGCGTGATGTGATTGACCGGGCTGATGGTGGCGTCGAGCAGCGTGATGCGGCGTGCACCGGTCATGATGGTCGAGCCGTCCTCCGCGGCAAAGCCGCTGCTCGAACCCGCATCGCCGAGGGTGAGGTCGCAATCCTCGGCGCGGATGATCGATCCGCTCCGCGTGATGATCTCGCCGAGGACCGCGGCGGAGCCCGCAGCGCCCGGATGGCCGGTGAGCGTTCCGCCCGACAGATCAAAGACGCCGCAGGTGATGTTCCCCCCGGGCTGGAGCCGGCAGGTGCCTTCCACGCGGATGGTGCCCGGGGTGTTGACCGTCGCGTTCACCACGTCGAGCGTGCCCCCGGTGCGGACAACCAACGATGACGCGGCGGCGGTCACGTTCAACACCGCGTGATGGTTCACGATCAACGTGCCCGGCCCGCCCGCGAAGGTCGTGTTGCCCCCGACGAAGACGCGCTCGAACGTCGCGGTGGTGCCGGGGTTCTCGAAGAGGGCCACGCCGCCGGAATCAATCAGGCGCGCGATGAAGAGCATTCCCGCGTTCACCGTCCCGCCCAGTTCGGCCTCGAAGCGCCCCTCGCCGCTCGAGCCGACCACGATGGCCGATGTGGCGGGCGTCGTCAGCGTGGAGCCGCTGCCGCTGATGATCATGCCACCGGTGTCGTCCGTGTTCTCGCCGATGATGATGTTCCCGAACGTGACGGAGAGGCTCGAGCCGCCGCGGACATCAAAGTCCGCGTGCCCGGCGCCGATGCCGCCGCCCACCATCAACGCCGTGGATCGGGTGATGCCGTTCGTGCCCAGCGACGCGGCGGCCCCATCGCGGAGCGTGACCACGGGTCGATCGGCTCCGGCGATCACCAGGTTGGCCGGCGCGCCGCTGTCTGAGAGCGTCCCGCCGCGGATATCGAGCGTGCCGCCGTTCAACTCCATCGTTCCGCCCTGCCCGACCAGGAGCGAGCGCGTCTCCACGCGTCCGCCCGAGGCGAGGCGGAACAGGCCCGTGCCGCCATCGGGATCACCGCTCACGCTGAGCAGATCGCCGACCGCGAGGCTGCCCCCGCCGCGGACATCGACGGTGCCGTTCCCCGCGGCAATGGCGTTCGAAGTGTTCCGACCGATCAGGAGGTCGCCGCCCACTTCGAGCGTTGCCGGCTGGAGGCCCGTGGTCTCGATCGTCACGGTCGAGGTGGAGGCCGTTCCGTTGGCCACGATGAGGTTGCCCCCGAAGCGGGCGAGGGCGCCGTTGGAGATGATGACCGTGGCGTCCCCTCCCTGGCCGAGCCTGCTGTCGCCGGTGCTTTGGGTCTCGATGGTGGACCGTGTGTACGACGGGTTGAGCACGAACCCGGAGGCCGTCACCGTGGATACGGAAGTGGTGTTCGAGCCGGCGATGATCTGATCGGCCACGCTCACAAAGCCGCCCCCGGTGACCGCGAGCGTGCCGGTGCCGTTGCGGCCCACCGTCAGGTCCGCGCCGCCGGCGACAATGAATCTGGCATCGCTGTCATTCACGCGGAGCGTCCCCTGGCTGCCCGTTTCATCACCCACGAACGCCGCGCCGTTGACGGTCAGCGTGCCGGTGGTGATGGTGGCGGTGGCGTTGTCGCCGCTTTGGTCGCCGACCGTGAACCCCGCCCCGGTGGAGTGCGGCGCGGAGAACGAGAGCGTGACCTGCCCCCGCTTGAACGTCATCAGCGTGCTGGCGGCGGTCGCGGCGTTGAACGATGTGGGGTAGTTCGAGGTGAGGTTGAACGTGAGGGCATCGGCCGCGGCGGGCACCCCCGCCGGGGTCCAGTTCGACGCCGTCGAGGCGGACCCGCCCAGCGTGTTGTTCCACGAGCGATCGGTGGCGTGGGCGGTGCCGGCGGCGGCGACCAGTGACAGGATGAGAGCGGATTGACGCATGAATCGGACCTCCGTGTGGGTTGGGCACCGGCGAGCGCCGTTTGACCCCAAGGCTAACGCGAGCCTCGATGGCGACGGGGGCCACGATTCACTCGGTTTTGGCCGAAAGGCCCTCGGGCCGCTCCGCACTACCATCCCGGATGATGATCGACGATCCGTATCGGGTGCGGCTGGAGGAGTTCGAGGGGCCCCTCGACCTGCTTCTCTTCCTCATCCGCAAGGACGAGGTTGATATCCACAACATCCCGATGGCGTCGATCGCGTCGCAGTACCTCGCCTATGTGACCGAGCTGCAGCGGCACGCGGCCCGGATCGATATCGACACGGCGGGCGAGTTTCTGCTGATGGCCGCGACGCTCATGGAGATCAAGTCGCGGATGATCCTGCCGCGGGAGAAGGCGTCTACTCAGACTGACACGCCGATGGACGCGTCGGACCCCCGGGCGGACCTGGTGCGCCAGTTGCTCGAATACAAGACCTACCGCGATGCGGCCAACGCGCTCGAGAGCCGGGCCGAATCATGGCGTCGTCGCTTCGGCGCGGGTCGGGCTGGTGTGGATGATGAGGCGCTCAAGGCCGCGATCGAGTCCGCCCCCGATGTCGAGCTCGAGGACCTGGACCTGCTCGACCTGGCCGACGCCTTCCGCCGCATCGCCGAGACGGTGAACTTCGACCGATTGGGCGAGCACCAGGTGACCTACGACGATACCCCGCTCGAACTCCACGCCGAGGACATCATCAGCCGTATCCGGGCCGACGCGCCCGCCGCGGGCGCAGAGGTGCCGCTCCAGGCGATGTTCACGGGCCGCAGCCGGGCCGAGATGGTCGGGCTGTTCATCGCGTTGCTCGAACTGGTGCGCGCCCGCCGAGTGGCTGTGAGGCAGGACCGGGCCGAGGAGCAGATACTCCTGCGCCTTCGACCGGAAGAAGACCAGACGGCGGCCGAGGGTTGATGGCTCGGTGCACCGCACCGAGCGCGTCGATGCTCAGGCCGAGAAACTCGAGCCGCACCCGCAGGAACTGGTCGCGTTGGGGTTGTTGAAGACAAATCCGCGCCCCATGATTTCATCGCGGAAGTCCACGGTCACACCGTTGAGATAGAGCAAACTCTTGGGGTCGCAGATCACACGCACTCCGTGCTGCCAGAAGACTTCGTCGGTGTCCTTGCTGGTCTCGGTCAGGTCCAGCAGATAACTGAAGCCCGAGCAGCCCCCGCCCTTCACACCCACCCGCAGGCAGACCTTGTCCGCCTCGAGTTCCTGATCCTGGATGATGCGCTTGATCTCTTTCGCGGCGCCATCGGTGATGATGACCGCCGAGTGTTCCGTGTGTTGTTCGTTGCTGGTCGCGGACATGCTCTACCTCTCGCTGGTGGGGGGACAACTGTCTTGTATTCTACGAGCGCTGTCGTCGAGAGTTCGATGCGCGAACAGATGTTCGGTATGGTTTCGGTTTCGACTCTGCCCGCATCAGGCGGCGGGCAGGATCCGCGGCAGGATGTGCTGGATGAGCAGGTAGGAAGCCAACCCCAACAGGACCATCGCGGCCACAATCTGCACCGTCATGACGAGAACCTGCCTGGGGTAATGACGCATGTCTCCCACGCGGACCGCCTTGTACGTGATCGAGATGCCAAGCGACAGCGGGATGAGAAGCCAGAACCAGACGCGGTGAACGTTGATGGGGTCGATAAAAGGCGTGTACGCCAGGATCTGGGGTAAAAGTGAGTTCACGCGCCCGCCTTTCCGGCGTCCGGTGTGTCTTTCTTCTTCGGCCTGTCCCTGGCGGGAAAACCCGCATCGAGGATCACGACCAGGTTCAGCATCCCCGCGAGCGTGGCGAAGAGGGTGCCGAGTTCATTGACCTTGCCGATGCTCTTCTCGTTGGGGGGCGTGCCCCCGGGAACGGCCTTGCCCGTCTTCGGATCGCGCCCTTCGTCCGGGAAGGCGGAGCGCAGTTTGCCGCTCGAATCGATGACCTTGAACTTTTCCTGATGAGCCCAGTCCACCCCGAAGGCCAGCGGCCCGACGAGCGCCTGGCCGTAGAACCAGACCGCGTCTTCCTTGCTGTCCACGACATCGATGCCGCCGATGAACATCCCGCCGAAAAAAAGACCCAGCACACCCGTGGCGATCAGGGCGGCGCGCTTGATCTCGCCCGCGACCGCGTGGCCCAGGCCGGGAAAGATCATCGCCGCGAGCATGGGCAGGGGTCGAAATGAGGAAGGTGGATTCGTCATGCGTGAGGAGGCCGACTGTACAACGCGGCCCGCGACCGGTTGACCCTGTTCCCAAGGGCGGTACTGTACCGCGCTTTTCAGCCGCTCGTTTGGAACCGTACGGCGGGATCCGGCGGAGGAAACGGTGGTGGCCCCCCCCGAATCGGGCGCGCAGAAAGTCGTGGCTTGACACTGGCTTTGCGGTCGGAGGGTGGGTAAGTTTGGCGCTCGGAAACGGGCCCCCGGCGGAAACGGGCGGCCGAGGTGTTCGGCGGGATGGTGTTCGGAGGGATGTGAGCCCCCAAAGGGGAAGGTGGACTATGGCGATTGAACTGATGAAACGAGTCGGCACCGCGTCGAGCGAGATGATGGAAGTGTGGCGATCGGCCGCCGACGGGTCGCCGATCCCCGCCCCCTCCCATCCCGGTGTCATCATGGGCGAAGATGATGACGACGACTTCGATGGTGATGAAGACGGCTTTGAGGATGATGAGGAATATGACGAGGATGAGGATTTCGAGGAGGACGATGAAGACTTCCTCGAGGACGATGCCGACGAAGACGAAGAGGGCGATGATGATGCGGACGAAGAAGAAGAAGAAGACTTCTGATCCGTCCGCGGCGGCACCCGCCTGAGGTGCCGTCATGCAGGCGAGGGTCTTCGTGGAACCCCCCGCCAATGAACACCACACCCACTCCCACGCCCGACAACTCTCAACCCAAGAAAAACCCTGCCCGTCGGGCCACCGATCACCCGGCCATGCGCATCCAGGGCGCTGCTCAGCAAGGGGCAGATGCCCCGACTGATCGGGTGAATGCCGCTCCTCCGGACTGGCAGAAGGGAACCGTGATCGACCGCCGCGTCTTTCCGGACCGGCGGGCGGTGGTTGATCCGCGAGACTCCCGTCCCGCCACGACGCACGATGATCCGACCGTCGCCGAACCGGCGGACACCACCGGCCTTGAACGACGCCGCGGCCGTGGCCGTCGATTGTCGGACTTCACCCGCAGCGCTGAAGTTGGAGAAATGACGCCCGAGCAGTTCCTGTTCCTCATGGCGATCGATGAGTTCAAGAAGGCCAACGCCCGCACGTTCCCGACGTGGACCGACGTGCTGGAGATCATCCGGCTTCTCGGCTATCGCAAGACCATGGCCAGCGAACTGAACCTCACCCGGGCCGAGGACTGGACCGAACTGCCCACTACCCCGTCGAATGTCCGCCCCATGAACTGGGAGAGGCGGGCGGCGGCGTAACTCCCGCCGCGTTCGCCCGTGTGCCGCGCGCGGTGACCCATGTACGATCCGATCCGACGATTCGGAGTCGTGTTCTTGGATCATGGGCATCACCATGCGCTACCGCCGACCACTCACGTTTGTGCTTTCCCTTTCCTGCGCGGCCGCCGCCGCGCCGCCGATCAACGGCCGCCTGCTGACTGTCGGACTCAGCCAGCCGGTGTACGTGACGCACATGCCCGGCCACCCTTCGGCGCTGCATGTTGTGCAGCGCGGCGGCCTCATACGCATCGTCGATGCGGAGACGGGGGCGATCTCGCCCGCGCCCTTCCTCGATCTTCGATCCGTGGTCCGCGTGGTGGGCGATGGCGGGCTGTTGTGCGCGGCCTTTGCGCCCGATTTCTCCGACAGCGGCTTTGTCTATGTCTACTACACGGGCCAGCCCGACAGCGGCGGCACCATCGCTCGTTACAGTGTTGACCCCGTCACGCGCCTGGCCGACCCCGGCTCGGCGCACATCGTGCTTCGTTATTCCCGTCCCGCGAACGGGCATAACGGCGGGTGGATCGGGTTCTCGCCCCGGGACGGCATGTTGTATCTCGCCGCGGGGGACGGCGGCACCGCCGCCAACCCGGACCCGACAAACGCGGCCCAGACGCTGACCGGGAACATCCAGGGCAAGATCCTCCGCATCGATCCCCGGAGCGACGGCTTCCCCGCGGATGACGACCGGAACTATGCGGTACCGCCGGATAATCCCTTCGTAGGCCTTCCGGGTGATGATGAGATCTGGGCCTACGGCCTGCGGAATCCGTGGCGGTGTTCTTTCGATCGCGCGACCGGCGATTTATGGATCGCGGATGTCGGCCAGGCCGACTACGAAGAGATCAATATCGAGACCGTCGCCACACCGCCGGGGCGGAACTACGGCTGGCGTTGCCTCGAAGGCCCCCGATGCACGAACTATGACGGGTGCGTCTGCCAGCCCGAGGGCACAACCTCCCCGGCCTTTGCGTATAACCACGCGGTCGGTCAGTCCATCACGGGCGGGTACGTCTACCGGGGCGGCGCGATCCCCGGGCTTGTCGGGTCGTACGTTTTCGCCGACTTTCAGACGCCGGGAGTGTTCGTGCTCTCGCCGTCGTTGATGTTCGAGGACGTAACGGCGGGTGTGGACCCGGGTGACCCACGCATCATCACCTCGCCCGCATCATTTGGTGAGGATGAAGCCGGGGAACTCTACATCGTCAACTTTTTCGAGGGCACGCTCATCAAACTGGTGCCCCCCTCCTGCCCCGCCGACTTCAACGGCGACGGCGGTGTGGATGGCGGCGATATCGAGGCCTTCTACCTCGCCTGGGAACCCGCCGATCCCTCCGCGGATGTGAACCACGACGGGGGCATCGATGGGGCCGATGTCGCGTTTTTCTTCATCGTGTGGGAGGCGGGCGGCTGCGGCTGATACGAAGGTACGTTCTGGGAGCCTCTCTCCTTCTCTCCGATCAATGCGTTCACATGCCCACGCTCCGCGCTGATATCTCCGATGTGTACGTCTTCCGCCGCGGCGGGCGCGTGCCCGAGTTTCTTCAACTCCGAAGGACGCGGGCGCCGCTCGTCGGCACCTGGCAGCCCATCATGGGGCACGCCCGCGAGGGAGAGACGGCCCGGGCGACCGCGCTGCGGGAACTGAAGGAAGAAACGGGCCTCTCGCCCGGCTCGCCGGGTTTTCTCGGGATGTGGTCGCTCGATCAGGTCCACCCCTTCTACATCGCGGCGCTCGATTGCATCTGCCTCTCGCCGCGCTTCGCGGTTGAAGCGGCACCGGCCTGGATTCCGATTCTGAACGAAGAGCACGATGCCGCGCGGTGGACGCCGGCGGATGATGCCGCCTCGTTCGTCTGGCCGGGGCAGCGGGCGGCGGTGGCGGAAGTGCTGGAGATCCTGCGGGGCGGGGTCGCCGAACGCCTGCTCCGGGTGCCACTCGACAACGGATGAACCGTCAGGCGCGGCCGAAGAGGCGTTCGAGTTCCTTGATCGTGAGGCGGATGCTGGTGGGGCGGCCGTGGGGGCAGTTGCTCGACCGCTCGACCTCGAGCCGCAGTTTCACGAGTTCATCCAGTTCCGGGTCGCTCATGCGGTCGCCGGCCTTGACGGCCGCCTTGCAACTCATCATGTCGAGCACATCGCGCAGGGCCGTCTCGCCGCCCCGCTGCACGTCCTGAAGGAAGGGGGCGCTCTCTGCTCGTTCCAGCAGATCCTGCATGAACTCGATCGGGTCCACGCCCCGGTCGAAGAGGAAACTCGGGAAGGCGTGCACCGAGATCGTGCCCGGGCCGGACAGGTCCGCGCTGATGCCGATGCGAGCCAGGAGGGGCGCGAGCGCCGGCAAAGCCTCGATCTGCGCGGGCGCGGCGGGGACCACGGCCGGGGCGAGAAGGTGCTGACTCTCCAGCCCGCCGCCGATGACGCGGCGCAGCAGGTACTCGAACATCACGCGCTCGTGCAGGGCGTGCTGGTCGATGATGACCACGCCCTGCTCGTCCTGCGTCACCAGAAAACTGTTGTGAACCTGCAGGATGCGCGAGGCGGGTCGGTTGTCGATGAGCGGCGTTGGGGCCGGTGTCGCGGCGGCGGGGGGGTCGGCCAGCGCTCCCGCCACGGCCTGGTAGTCGAACTTGCGGTTGATCGTGTCGGGCCGTTTGAAGTGCTCGACGAACCGGTTGAT